>Ga0180438_10000400_pt1 | contig 85879 bp, 58 predicted proteins | sample SS_ome_12_FD_132455 | JGI IMG/M metagenome (GOLD analysis project Ga0180438, IMG submission 132455) | Hypersaline lake sediment archaeal communities from the Salton Sea, California, USA - SS_3_D_2 metaG | ecosystem: Environmental > Aquatic > Non-marine Saline and Alkaline > Hypersaline >... | reverse complement strand
CTGAGCGCCCAGACCGAAGCTGAGGCTTCACCACCAAGTAGATCCGATAGACCGAAAGAGCCCGGATAGACAGAAAAACTTGGAGATCGGCTGCTCAGCCCTTTGGGGGACAGCCTCCCCAATCCCGAATTCCCGGATTCGGGAATTCCCCAATTCCCCAATTCCCCGATTCCCGTTGCTAAGGGAAGTGACACGTGGTCGCTTCGCGAACCGCCACCTGCTCGCACTGCGGGCGCAGCCTACCGCACGTATCGCGGGCGCTCGGCGTCTGCGGAGATTGCCTGCGCTCGTCCTTCACTGCCGTGCGGCCGCGTCTCGAGGCCGCGCACGCCGACGAGCGCGCCGAGTTCGGCCTCCCGGCGACACCGCCGCGCAGCGCCGGCGGCGTTCGCTGCACACTGTGCGGCAACGAATGCGTGGTAGGGGAAGGGGAGCGCGGCTTCTGTGGTCTGCGGACTGTGCGCGATGGTAAACTCGTTCATCTGGCCGGAACACCGTCGCGCGGACTGCTTCACTGGTACCGCGATCCGCTGCCGACCAACTGCGTCGCCGACTGGGTGTGTGAGGGTGGCCGGCATCGCGGCTGTCACAACCTGGCCGTCTTCTACTGCAGCTGTACCGCCGACTGTCTCTTCTGCCAGAACTGGCATTTCAGAAAGGTCGCGCCCTCCGAGGGCGGGATGATGAGCGCCGCCGAGCTCGCGGCGGTCGCCGACGCTCGTACCTTCTGCGTCTGCTACTTCGGCGGCGACCCGGCCTCGCAGATGCCGCACGCGCTGGCGACCTCGAAATTGCTCGCCCGGCGCGGCGTCCGAGTATGTTGGGAGACAGCCGGCACGATGCACCCCAAGCTGCTCGATCGGGCGGTCGGCTACTCGCTCGAGACCGGCGGCTGCATCAAGTTCGACCTCAAGGCGTTCGACGAGGCGCTGCACCTCGCGCTGGCGGGCATCTCGAACCGGCGGACGCTCGAGAACTTCGCGCGGGCGGCGGCGCGGTCCGCCGAGCGGCGCAGCGCGCCACTCGTCGTGGGCAGTACGCTTCTCGTGCCCGGCTATGTCGATGCGGATCAGGTCGGCAAGATCGCGGAGTTCATCGCCGCGCTCGATCCGGAGATCCCGTACTCGCTACTCGCTTTCGCGCCCAACTTCTACATGAGCGACCTGCCGTACACGTCGGCGCGGCAGGCGCGGGAAGCGGAGGCCGCGGCACGCGCCGCCGGCCTGATCAACGTGCGCATCGGGAATCGACATCTTCTGGGGCTTGCGTGAGAAGGCGGCAATCGCGGATTCGCAGGTTCGAACCCAGGAGTGGATGCGAGAGTTGCACACACGGCAGGTCGTGCTCGTTGCTAGCCGCCTGCCAGGGCCGCATCTTCCAGGAGAACCGGGTGCCCGTAATCCCACATACCTAAGGCTGTGGGGGCAGCTGTGTCGCGTCTCAAGCGGCTCATCGTCGAGATCCACCGCCGGTCGCTCTGGCAGGTACTGCTCATCTACTGCGGCGCCGCGCTCGTGGCGTATCAAGCTGTTCAGGCCCTGACGGAGGGACTGGGGTTGCCGCCGTGGTTTCCCGCCTTCGCCGTAGTGCTGTTCATCGTTGGACTGCCGGTCGTACTGGCGACGGCGTTTGTGCGCGAGGTTGGGGCGCCAACTCCAGCGCCGGCAGAAGCTGAGCCGCGGATAGTAGAGGCAGAGGCCGATGCTGCGCGCCACGAGGCCAGACGTCAGAGACGCTTCCTGACCTGGCGCAACGCGGGCCTCAGCTTCGTGGCCGCACTCGCCGTCTGGGGTGTTGTGGCTACGGGCTGGATGCTGTTCGGCGGGCGCCCTTCCCGGCCGCAGATCGGCTCGCTCGCCGTGCTACCGCTGGAGAACCTGTCCCGCGACTCCGCCGAGGAGTACTTCGCTGACGGGATGACCGACGCGCTGATCACCCGGCTCAGCCAGATCGGCTCGCTAGAGGTGAAGTCCCGCACCTCGGCGATGCAGTACAAGGGCCCGCGAAAGCCGATGCCTGAGATCGCGCAGGAGCTCGACGTGGACGCGTTGGTGGAGGGGACGGTTCTTCGGGTGGAGGACCGCGTGCTGATCACCGTCCAGCTCATCCACGGGCCCACCGACCGTCACCTGTGGGCGGACAGCTACGAGCGGGACTTGCGTGACGTCCTCAGCCTGCTGAGTGAGGTGGCCCAGGCCGTCGCCGGCGAGATCGAGGCCGTGCTCACACCGGAGGAACAGGCGCGGCTGAGCCGCAGCCGCGAGGTCGACCCCCAGGTGCAGGAAGCGTACCTCAGGGGCCGTTACCACGTAATGAAGTTCACCGTGGACGGCAGCAACAGAGCGATCGAGTACTTCGAGGAGGCGATCGAGAAGGATTCGACCTACGCCGCGCCGTACGCTGGGCTGGCCGCCGCCTGGTATTTTCTGGGACGGCCGCTGCGCGCAGTAGACCACAGCGAGGCCATGCCCAGGTCGAAGGCAGCAGCGGAGAAAGCGCTGTCGCTCGACCCCGACCTTGCCGAAGCCTATTCGATACTGGGTCACGTGAGCTTGGCTTACGACTGGGATTGGCAGAAGGCCGAGCGCCTGCTCGGGAAGGCCATCGAGCTGGACCCGAGCTCTTCCGTGGCTCACATGGCATACGGCGTGTACCTGGCGTACGTCACGGGTCGTCACGAGGAAGCCATCGCGGAGGGGATCCGAGCGGTGGAGCTCGATCCGCTCTCACTTCTCTGTAGGGCGAGCCTTGCGGAGATCTACTCCTATGCTCCCCAATACGACCGGGCTCTTGAGGAAGCGCAAAAGGTGCTCGACATGGACCCGGCTTACGATCGTGCCCGCAGGGTGATGATGTGGGTCTACGAGAAGCTTGGAATGTGCGAGGAGTATCTGGCGGTGCGCCGGGAGCAGGTCATGGATCACGGCGCCCAGCTGGAAGCGCTGGCGGAGCAGGCCGCTCTCGAGCAGGCCTGTGCCGATTCCGGTTTCGTCGGTGTTTGGCGGCGGCAGGTCGAACGGAATCTCGAGAGGATCGCGGCCGGCGAATACGTCCGTCCGACTTTGCTCGCAACAGATTATGCGAGCCTTGGACGGACGGATGAGGCGTTTGAGTGGCTGGAGCGCGCCTATGACGAGCGCGATGGCAGTCTGGCCGGCCTCAAGACGGAACGAGCCTACGACGGATTACGCTCGGACCCACGCTTCCAGGATTTGCTGCGTCGCATGAACTTCCCTGAATAGCAGCCTCTTTCCTCCACGACCGCCCGTGCTTCGTGGCGCTGCTGGAGAACTACGAAGAATGGGGAAGCTCGTTCATTCCCCCATTCGTTGATTCCCCCGTTCCCTTCGGGACAGGACGAGTCCATGCATTCCGCCCGTAAACTCCTCGTTCTCGACAGCGAAGCGCCCGTTCACCAGCACGTGTATCATGCCCTCGCAGAGCTGGTGCGGGTCCTGGTAGGTGGCGAGATCCCGCAGCCGTTCGAGATCGAAGACCACGATATCGGCGATCGCCCCGGGCCTCAGCGCGCCGCGGTCGCTCATGCCGAAGACGGTCGCCGACAGGAGCGTCATGCTGCGGACCGCCGCCGCCAGGTCGAGCACGCCTTTTTCCAGTACGTACCTCCTGATCTTGCGTGGGAAAGTGCCGTACCAGCGGGGGTGAGGCACGCCACGTCCCATCACGGTCAGCCCGCCGTCCGAGGAGGTCATGGTCCACGGCTGGCGCATCAAGAGCTCGACGTCCGCCTCCCGCATGTTGAACGAAACGAGCCCGGCGCCGCCCGCCTTCAATAGCTCGATCGCCAGGTCCACGGGCTCGATGCCCCGCTCGTCCGCCACCTGCTGCAGCGTCTTGCCCTCTATCGAATGGTCCGCCTCATGATACTGGAACTGCAGGCGAGCCGCGCCGCCACGGCGATCGAGGTTCTCCAGCATGTCATCTCGGAGGCGCGCCCGGTCCGCCGGCGTTTCGATGCGACGAGCCAGGGCCTCGGCGCCGCCGACCTGTGCCCAGCGTGGGACGAGCGCGCCGCTGATGCTGGTACCCGACGCCGTGTAAGGGTATTGGTCGGCGTAGACCTCGACGCCTTCCGCTCGTGCGCGCTCGATTCGCTCGACCAGCGCCAGCGAGTAGCCCCAGACCCGGGGCCCCAAGACCTTGATGTGCGTGACTATGCCCCTGAGCTCCGCCTCTCGAGCGATGCGGATCACCTCGTCCACCGCTGCCACCACGCCTATGTTGTAGTCAGCCTCGTCCCGGATGTGGCTCTGGTAGACGCCGCCGTGCTCCGCAACGACCCGCGCCAGCTCGATGACCTCCTCCGTCGCCGCATAGCTGCCCGGCGCGTAGTAGAGCCCGCTGGATAGTCCGAACGCGCCTTCCTCCATGCCGGCACGCACCAACTCTCTCATCTCGTCGAGCTCCGCGCCGGTCGGCGCGCGATCTTCCATCCCCAGCACCCGGCGCCGAACCGACCCGTGCCCGATGAGCTGCGCCACGTTGACGCCGAGCCCGTCTTTCAGCAGCGCCGCTCTCTGCGCCGCAAGATCCACCGGGCCGCCGCCGTCGGGATTGATGACGACCGTCGTGATGCCCTGCGCGAGTAGCGGGCGCGCCCCGCTGAGCTCCGGCGAGTCCAGCGTCTCGCCGGCGTGGGTATGTACATCGATGAAGCCGGGGGCCACGTACAGCCCCTCGGCGTCGATGACCCGGCGAGCGCTCGCGCCCTCCAGGTCGCCGACCGCGGCGATGCGATCACCTGATACGGCGACATCGGCGTAGTACCACGGGACCCCCGAGCCGTCCAGCAGGCGGCCGTTTCGTATGATGAGCTCGTACGGATCCTGGGCCTGGAGCCCGGCGGACGCCAGCAGCCAGGCCAAGGCCGCGAGGCTCAGCGGTAAACGTCGATCACGCGACATGGCGTATCCTCCCCGGATCAAGCTGCGACCCGGCGCGGGGCCGCGCAACGCTGGCCGGGCCGGGCACGAGAGATTCGCAGAGCGACCGAGTTGTTGCGTTCCCGTATGGGCCGGCGCATCTTGCAATTCCGAGGGGTAGCCCTCGAGCCCGAGAACGATCTCAACGCTGGAACGAGGGCCGGTTCGCCCGCGCTCCATGACCGTCATGCCCGACCCCATCGACCAGTTTCGTGAAGAGCTCGCCGACAGATACGCCATCGAGCGTGAGATCGGCCGCGGCGGTATGGCGACGGTCTACCTGGCGCAAGATCTGAAGCACGACCGCCGGGTGGCCGTCAAGGTCCTGCTGCCGGAGCTCTCCACCTCACTGGGCGCCCAGCGTTTTCTGCGCGAGGTGAAGATCGCCGCCGGCCTTCAGCACCCTCACATATTGCCGATCTACGACTCGGGCGAGGCGGCCGGCTTGCTCTACTACGTCATGCCGTACGTCGAGGGGCACACGCTGCGCGACCGGCTCGACCGCGAGACCCAGCTGCCGATCGATGAGGCGCTGAAGATCGTCAGCGACGTAGCGAACGCGCTCAGCTATGCGCACAAGCGCGGAATCGTACACCGGGACATCAAGCCCGAGAACATCCTGATCTCGGAGGGCTACCCGGTCGTCGCCGATTTCGGCATCGCCAGGGCGCTCAGCGAGGCCGGCGGGGACAAGCTCACGCAGACTGGAGTCACGATCGGCACGCCCGCCTACATGAGCCCCGAACAGGTCAGAGAAGGAGCGCAGGTCGACGGTCGCAGCGACCTCTACAGTCTCGGCTGCGTGCTCTACGAGATGCTGGCCGGCCAGCCGCCGTTCACCGGCGCCACCCCTCAGGTGATCATGGCGCGCCACGCCCTCGATCCGGTGCCGCCGCTGCGCACGGTGCGCGGTACGGTGCCGGAGACGGTGGAGCGCGCCGTGGCGCGATCGCTGGCCAAAGTACCCGCGGATCGCTTCACGTCGGGCGAACAGTTGATACAGGCTATATCGCTGCGGGGATTGGAAAGGCCCGACCTGGCAGCAGGACCGACCGCTGAGACCGGGCCCTCGTTCTTCTCCGAGCTGAAACGCCGCCGTGTCTATCATACCGCCGTCCTCTATGTCGTGATCGGCCTCGGCATCGTCGAGGCGGCGGATGTGACCTTCCCGGTGCTGGGACTACCGCCCTGGATGATGTCGCTCGTCGTCCTGGGCACGCTCCTCGGCTTCCCGTTGGCGCTCGTCCTGGCCTGGATGTATGACCTGACCTTCCAAGGACTGAGACGTACCGGGCCGATGGGCATGACGGGCACGCCCCCGCCCGCACTCGGCACCGGCGGCCCATCCACACCGGGATCCGGCACCGTCTCCACAACGCCTGCGACAGCCGACCAGCTGCCGGCGGGAACCACTGTACGCATCACCCCGGATCTGGAGCGGGTGGAAGAGCGACCGCTCACGCCGCCGTACGGCGCAGCCGCAGCGCCGATCGTCAAGGAGCCGTCGGCTCTGCTCACCAGCAAAGTGGGGCTGACATCGCTGCTGGCGCTGGCTTTCTTCGTCAACTGGCTGGAGACGACGCTCGAGACACGGATCGCCGGCGGCTCGGCCGTCGTCATGGAGCTCAGGCATCAGACGGCGGCGGCGATTCACTGGCTCGAGGCCAACCTCAGCTTCGAGTACCACGACGTGACCAACAGCATCGCCACGGTAGGCTACTCGACCTCCTATTTCGTCGTCTTCCCTCTGCTGGTCATCGTCGTGGGCCTCGCGCTCGCTCGCCGACCCGGGGTCCGCCCGTTCCGCGCCTTCTCGCTCGCCGTGCTGATCAACTATGCGTTGTGCTTGCCCTTTTTCATCCTCTTCCCGGTACCCGAGCGCTGGGCCTACTCGGAATCGGGCGCCATGTTGCTGTCGGACAAATGGTCCTCGCAGTTGATCGAAGCCTTCAGGCCGATCAGCGGGCTCGATAACTGCTTCCCAAGCTTCCATGTGTCGCTCACTGTGGTGATCGTACTTCTGGCTGTGCTGTACGGGCTGCGGCTGCGCTGGAGCATCGCCGCCCTGGGAGTGACGATCATCCTGTCGACTTTCGTGCTCGGCATTCACTGGATCGCCGATATCGTCGCCGGGCTCGCCGCAGGCGCTTTGAGTGTCATGCTGGCACTACGCCTCGATCATCGGATCCCCGACGACAGTTGGCAGTTCATGGACATCTCGCTCGATGATACGGGTCCGGCACCCGACGGTTGAGCGCTACGCCATGCGGTTGGGATGAAGGATATGGGTTCGAGATACGCAAGACTTGTCGTCCTAGTGCTGGCGGGATCCCTGTACGCCTCGCAGGCGACCGCTCAGGAGCAGGTCACCTTTATCGAGGTGGCTCTCGACGAGGAGACACGGCGCGCCGACGATAAGTTGCGCCGCTACCTGGGCAGTGAAGCGGGCCTGATGATCGTCCAGGAGCGGCCGATGGAGTACAGCGTCGCCATCGATCGCCTGGCCAATTGGGATCCCAAGAAAGGTGACTTCCTGGCCCGCGTCACGCCGTACGCCTTCGTGGCGGCGGAGATGCTGGGCGCGGACCTGGAAGTATTCGCCACCTACGTGAGCAGGGCGACAGGTAGCACGACTTACCACTCATACTTCGTGGTCGGTCGCGACCACTTCACCTACAGGCCGGAACTCGCCAACGTCGTCGAGTTTCTCAGGCAGTTCGAGGACCCGGCGCGCTTCATCTACCACAACAAGTTCAGTACCTCGAGCTACTTCCTGCCGGCTCTGTTCTTCCGCAGCCACGGCATCTACAACATGCCGGAGCACACCGAGTACCACACCGCGACTCACAGCCGCAAGCTGGGCGATAGCAGCTCGAATCTGGTCCGCGCCGTGGCACTGGGCGAGTTCGAGCTCGCCGCGGTCTGGGATGGGACGAAGACCAAGTTCGAGGCCACGGACAGCCTGTACGAGAGGTACGGCAGCAGAGTCCACTTCATCCAGTTGCCCACCGTGCTGCCGAACGACCTGCTCGTCGGTTCCGCGTCGATGGACTCGGCCAGTCGAGCCGGGATCCGCGACGCGATCGGATCGATGGGGCCCGAGCAGATAGACATCGGTGACTTCCTCACCTGGCTCGACATCAACAGGGCGCCCGACTCGCGACAGGCGCTGGCCGACCTGCGCTGGCTGGCGCGCGAGCGGCCGGCACCTGTTACCGTCGGTGTCAGATCGTCGCCCGAAGAAGGGTCCCGCGTCCCGGACGAGTACCTGGAGGCCGCCCGACAGGCCGTGCGGCTCTCCGGCACCGAGTTCGTCAACTACGATGACGATTTCCATGCCCACCAGGACTACGTGTGGACGCTCGAGCTGATCCATGACGGCGCGATCGAGCTGACGAGCCGGATCACCGGATCCGAGATCGACGACCAGGAGTTCCAGATCAGCTTCAAGGATACCGAGGACCTCACCAGGCGAATCGGCGCACTCCTGCATTCCAGAATGCACCGCATTCGCTACGTTTGGCCCTACAGGACGGAACAACCCACCGTCATCCGTGACGTCGGCTTCAACATCCCGCTCGACGCCACCGTGAAAGTCCGCAGAATCGACTGGCAGGACGCCCAGCGGAACCTCTTCGTCCAGGACGCCGAATTCGATGCGCACGTCGGACTATCCGATTTCTATAGGTTCGAATTGTACCCGAACTTCATTCCCGACGACGACGGCGGGTTCGGCTTCAACCCGATGAGCAACATATCGTACCGAGTCATCCTCGTCCGCCCTGAGCGCGAGCGACCCGTCTTCCGCGTGCTCACGGTCGTCTTTGTCGCCTTGCTCGTGCTCGCCGCCATCGCCGCCTTTGCAGACGTCGCGAGAAGGCGCGCCCTTCCAGCCCATACCGACCCGAACTCGATCTTCCCCAGCGGGCCGCAGGGCTCGATCTCTCAGGGCTGAGGCCGGGGAGTTCGGCGCGGGCCTCGGATGAGCGACCGCGCGTTCGGCCCGACGCGGTACGGTAGCCCGCGGTCGCCCTCTCGCATTTTCACCGGTGCCTTGTAGATTCGGCGCGTGCGCGCCACCCGGCCGCCCATCCCCGGAGAACATCGGCGGTCCCCAACCGTACGGAGGTCTAAGTCCATGCAAATGAACGAATTCCTAGGTCAGGTCGAGCGCTTCCGCGAGGGTATGGGCAGGTACGTCCACGAGATGGAGTGCTACGGCGGTCTCAACCTCTCGACCGCCGAGGACGTCATCAAGTACTGCTCGGAACACGGCGTCACCTCGATCCGACTCTGGTTCACCGACCTGCTCGGCTTCTTGAAGTCGTTCGCGGTGACGCTGCCCGAGATCGCGGGCGCCTTCGAGGAGGGGATGGGTTTCGACGGGTCGTCGATCGAGGGCTACAAGCGGATCCAAGAGAGCGACATGGTGGCGTTCCCCATCGCCTCCACCGCTCAGGTCGTCCCGTTCAAGATGGGCGGCTCGCGGGCGATCCGCATGTTCGCCGTGGTGCGTAACCCGGACGGCAGCGCATATGCCAGCGATCCCCGCGAGGTCCTGAGGCGCAACCTGGCGCGGCTGGAAGACTTCGGCTTCTCGCACATGAACATCGGACCGGAGGCCGAGTTCTACTACTTCGCCGATGAAGACCGCCCCTCGACCATCGACCGGGCGGGCTACTTCGACATCAACCCTGTCGATCTGGGCGATGACCTGCGCGAGGCCACGGTCTTCGCGCTGGAGTCGATGGGGATTCCGGTGGAGTACATGCACCACGAGGTCGCGCCCAGCCAGCACGAGATCGACCTGAAGTACAAGGAAGCGTTGCGGATGGCCGACGGTCTTCAGACCTACAAGTACCTGGTCAAGGAGATCGCGCGACGCAACGGCGTCTACGCGACCTTCATGCCCAAACCCCTGTTCGGCGAGAATGGCAGCGGCATGCATACGCACCTGTCGATCTTCAGCGACGAGGAGACCAACGCCTTTTACTCCAAGAACGAGAGCTACCACCTGTCGGCCACCGCCAAGCACTTCCTGGCCGGCGCGCTCGACCACGCACGCGCCATGGCGCTCATCACCAACCAGTGGTACAACTCCTACAAGCGCCTCGTCGTTGGCTTCGAGGCCCCGGTCTACATAGCCTGGGCGGAGCGCAACCGATCGGCGCTCGTCCGCGTACCCATGTACAAGCCTGGCAAGGAGGTGGCCACGCGCATCGAGCTGCGGTTCCCCGACGCTGCCTGCAATCCGTACCTCGCCTTCGCCGTCATGCTGGCCGCCGGACTCGATGGCCTCGAGCGCAAATTGCAGCTGCCCGAGCCGATGACTCAGGACCTCTACGAGCTCACCGCCGTCGAGCGCGAGAAGCTCGGCGTCCTGTCGCTGCCCCACGACCTCTACGAGGCGGTCCAGGTGGCAGAGAGAAGCGATCTGTTGAGGAACACGCTCGGTGAGGACGTGCTCGACAAGATCCTCGAGACGAAGCTCGCCGACGACGAGAAGTTCAGGCTCTACATCTCGCCCCTCGATCTCGAGCAGCACCTGGAACTGTAGCCGGTGGCCGGTGACCGGTGGCCAGTAACCGGCAGCCTCTTGACAGGCAGCGGGCGGGGTCTATCATACGTCTGTATGAAGGAGGTCATACGTATGACTAAATCGCCCAGCTCGGGGACGCCGGCTGCCTTGATCGACGCCGCCCGCGAGCTCTTCGCCCGGCATGGCTACGACGGCGCTTCCCTGCGTGCCATCACCGGGCGCGCCGGGGCCAACCTCGGGGCCGTCACGTACCATTTCGGCTCGAAGGAGGCGCTGTACGAGGCGGTGATCGTCTCGGCGGTGGCCCCCTGGCTCGAGCGTTTGCAGACGGCCAGGGAGGGTGAGGGTGCCCCGCTGGACAGGCTGGAGGTGGTGGTGCGGGCGTTCTTCGAGTTCTTGTACGAGAGCCCCGATCTGCCGCGCCTGATGCTGCAGCAGCTGACCGGGTCGCGGCCGATGCCGGGGGCGGCGGCGGAGGTGATGCGGGGCAACATCCGTCTGGTCGCGTCGCTGATTGACGAGGGACAGAAGGACGGTTCGATTCGGGCGGGTGATCCGCAGCTGATGGCGCTGAGCATCGGATCGCAGCCGATCTGGCTCGCCGTGGCGCGGCGGGCATTGCAGGCCGGTGTGGCGATCGATCAGGACGATCCCCGAACGCGTGCCGAGTTGGTGGAGAGCGTTGTTGACTTCGTGCGGACGGGTCTGTCGGCACATCCGGAGAGTGAGAGATGAGATGCAGAGCGACTAGAGGGATACCGCGCGTGCTTGGGCTGGCCGGGCTGGCTGTGTTGGGCGTGGCCGGTTCCGCTCGAGCTCAGGAGTCGAGCTGGCGCGATCGCTTGACGTTGGGCGAAGCCGTCGCCCTGGCGAGGGAGACCCATCCCAGTCTGGGCGCTGCGCGAGCCGGCGAGGATGCGGCGTCTGCGGCGCTGGGGCAAGCGAAGTCGAAGTGGTGGCCTCAACTCGGCAGCAGGGCCGGCGTGACGCGCTACGAGGAGCCGATGGTCGTCGCGCCGATCCATGGGTTCACACAGGATCAGTTCGAGCGCATCGAGTTCCAGAGGACGCTGGTTCAAGGGAGCGCTTCGCTGGCTTGGACGGTCTTCGACGGCGGTGCACGCGTCAACGGTATCAGGGTCGCACGGGCCGGCGCCGCCGCTGCCGCGGCCGGTCGAGTGGCCACCGAGATGACGCTGATCGCGCAGGTCACCCGCGCGTATCTGGAGGTGCTCACGGCCCGCGGCGTGCTCGATGCACAAGTACAGCGCATCGACGCTCTGCAGGCCGAGCGTCGGCGCGTCGGCCAGTTGCTGAGGGAAGGCCAGGCGGCGCAGGTCGAGCTTCTGCGAGTAGACGCGGCGCTCGCCGAGGTTGAGGCGCAACAGGTGGCGACGCGTACGCGGCTCGACCTGGCGGAGCGCGAGTTGGCGCGGCTCGTCGGAATCGCGCCTCGCGCATCGCGCGTCGAGCGGTTGGCTCCCGTCAGACTGTCGGGCCAGACGATCACCGAAGACCGGGCCGAACTGGCGGAGCGGGCCAAGTCGAACAACCCTGAGCTGGAGCGTTCGCAGCAGAAAGTGCGCGCGGCGGAAGCGAGCCGGGGCGTCGCCAGGGCGGCGTGGATCCCGGCGGTCAACCTTGGGGGTGCCTACCAGCTGTTCAGCAGCGATGCCTGGAACACGACGACCGAGTGGAACGTGGGGATCGCGGTCAGCTATCCGCTGTTCACCGGTGGGGCGCGCTCCAATGCCGTGGGCCGGGCGGGCGCCGAGCTGCGACTGGCGCGAGAGGAGTTACGACTCGCCGAGCTTGCCGTCGAGGAGGGGGTCGACAGAGCGCTGAACGCGGCCATCGACACTCGGGCTCTGGTGTCCGCGCTCAGGCGCACCGTCCAGCTGCAGAGCGAGGTAGTCAGGATCGAGCAGCTGTCGCTCGACGCCGGCGCCGGCACTCAGACCGATTACCTGCGTGCCGAGGCGGATCTGGCGCGGGCCCGCTCGTTGCTGATTGAGGCCGAGCATGCCGAGATCGCAGCTCGGGTGGAGCTGGCGAGGGTTGTCGGTGAGCTGACAACGGAATGGCTGAATAGAAACGTGGAGACCGCACCATGAGCAAGAGACGACGCGTCGCGATCGCGGTCGTCGTTCTGGTCGTGATCGCCCTGGCGATCTGGTTCGCCGTTCTGAGAGACGATGGCTCACACCTCGTCGTCGCCTCGGGCACCGTAGAGGCGACCGAGGCGGATCTCGGCTTCCAGTCGCCTGGCCGCATCGAGCGCATCGCCGTGCTGGAAGGCGACAGGGTCGTGGCTGGCCAGGAGTTGGCCTGGCTCGATCGCAGCGAGTTGCGGGCACGGCGCCGGGCGGCGGAGGCGCAGGCGGCGGCGGCTCGCGCCGTGTTGGCCGAACTGGAACGAGGTTTCCGCCCTGAGGAGATCGCCCAGGGTCGTGCGGCGCTGCGCGCCGCCGAGCAGCGGGCCAGCGACGCGAGGCGCGACCTGGAGCGCGCCAGGCATCTATTCGACGGTGGTGCGGTGAGCCAACAGACGCTCGACCGAGCCGAGACCGCGTACGAGCTGGCGATGGCGGATCTCCAGAGCGCACAGGAAGCGTTGGAGATCCTGGAGACGGGACCGCGACAAGAGCGGATTGCCGCTCAACGCGCAATCCTCGCGCAGGCCGAGGCGGCGGTGGCTCAGATCGATGCGGCACTCGACTTCGCCGTCGTCCGTGCCCCGTTCGACGGCCTGATAACGGTGCGCCATCGAGAGCCGGGCGAAACGGTAGCTGCCGGCATCCCGGTGCTGACGCTGATGAACCCCGACGACCGCTGGGTCCGCATCTACGTGCGAGCCGACGAGGTCGGACGCATCAACATCGGGCATCCGGCCACGATCACCGGCGACGCCTATCCGGATCGTACTTATCAGGGGCGTGTCGTCTTCATCGCCAACGAGGCCGAGTTCACGCCGCGGAACGTGCAGACCAGTGAGGAGCGCGTGAAGCTGGTCTACCGCGTGAAGGTCCAGATCGTCGGCGATAGCGGCTTCGATCTCAAGCCCGGGCTGGCGGCCGATGTGCGGCTCCAGACCGAGGAGCGCTGAGGGAGGATGGAACCAGCCGTCTCGCCCGACCGACTGACGCGCGACTTCGCTGAGTTGCGCGCCGTAGATGGTCTGACTTTCGACGTCCTACCGGGCGAGCTGTTCGGCATCGTGGGTCCGGACGGCGCCGGCAAGACGACCACACTCCGCATGCTCGCCGGTGTGCTGCGTCCCAGCTCGGGCGATGCCAGAGTCGCCGGGGTCAGCATCGTTCGCGATCCCGAAAGCGTCAAGCACCACATCGCATATATGTCGCAGCGCTTCGGCCTCTACACCGACCTCACGGTCAGGGAGAACATCGAGTTCTACGCCGACCTCTATAGCGTCCCGCGCCACGAGCGGCCGCCGCGCCTCGAGCGCCTCTATTCCTTCTCCGGCCTCGGCCCCTTCGAGCACCGGCTGGCCGGCCAACTCTCCGGCGGCATGAAGCAGAAGCTCGGACTCTGCGCCGCTCTGATACACGAACCGGATATCCTGCTGCTCGACGAACCGACCTTCGGCGTGGACCCGATCTCGCGGCGCGACCTCTGGCTGATCATCCACGAGATGGTGGCGAGCGGCGTCACCGTCGTCGTCTCCACGGCCTACCTGGACGAGGCGGAGCGCTGCGACCGCGTGGCCCTATTTCACAAGGGTAAGGTGGCGGTCATCGAGCGGCCGGAAGCATTGCAGCAGCGCCTCCACGACCAGGTGCTGGCCGTGCGAACCGATCAGCCGCGCCGTGCCCACGACCTGTTGAAGGGGCATCCGGCGATTCGCCAGGCGGTGCTGTTCGGTGATGTCGTCCACGTGATCCTCGCGGCTGGCGCCGCCGATTGGCCGGGCGCCCGAGACCACCTGGCCGCGAATGGCATCGCGGTGCTCGGGGAGGACCCGGTCGAACCGTCGCTCGAGGACGTGTTCGTCGACCTCGTGCAGGGACGTGAGGCCGAGAATGTCTGACGCCGTTCGAGTCTCTCAGCTCACCCGCAAGTTCGGTGACTTCACTGCCGTAGACGACGTGAGCTTCGACGTTCAGCAGGGCGAGATCTTCGGGTTCCTCGGACCGAACGGCGCCGGTAAGACCACGACCATAAAGATGCTCACCGGGTTGCTGCGACCGACCTCCGGGAAAGCGCGCGTCGCCGGCTTCGACGTGACCACTGAGATCGACAGGGTCAAGCGCAACATCGGCTATATGTCGCAGCTCTTTTCGCTGTACCCCGACCTGACCGTGCTGGAGAACATCCAACTGTTCGCCGGGCTCTACAACGTCGAGGGCGACCGTCTCGAGCGCCGCAAGGAATGGGTGCTGGAGATGGCGCGGCTCGACGACTATAAGGACCGTCTGACGGGCGAATTGGCACTCGGATACAAGCAACGCCTCGCTCTAGGCTGCGCGGTACTGCACGAACCGCCGATCCTCTTCCTCGATGAGCCGACCTCAGGGGTCGACCCGATCTCGCGCCGCAGTTTCTGGGACCTGATCTACGGCTTCGCCGAGGCTGGCACGACTGTTATCGTCAGCACGCACTACATGGAAGAGGCGGAGTACTGCCATCGGCTCGCCGTGATGAACCGCGGCTCGATCATCGCCCTCGACCGACCCGACTCGCTCAAGGCCGCCATCAGCGAGCCCATCCTCGAGGTGACGACCGGCGACGCGCCGCGGGTGGTGGAGTTGCTCCGTGGAGAGACGGGCATCCTCGAGGTCACCATGTTCGGGCGCGCCGTGCACGCCATTGTTGAAGACCAGGCCGTCGCCGAGCGACAGATCCCCCGCGCCCTCGCCGCAGCCGGTCACTCGGTCGAGTCGATCCGGCCGATCGAGCCGTCGCTCGAGGATGTCTTCGTCTCCTGCGTTCGCCGCTCGGGCGGCACGGTGGCCGGATGAACCCGGCTCGGCTCTGGGCCATGGCCCGCAAGGAGGCGATCCAGTTGCGCCGCGATCCCCGCAGCCTGGCCATGGCCTTCCTGCTGCCCGTGGCACTGCTCCTCTTCTTCGGTTACGCCATCAGCTACGACATCAACAATATCGAGCTGGCGGTCTTGGACGGGAGCAACAGCGAGCGGAGCCGCGCGCTGGTCGATGCGTTCGAGAGTTCCGGCTACTTCGACATTATCGAGCGCCCGGCGCGTTACGATGATGCGGATGACTTGCTGCAGAGTGGCAAGGTCCGGGTCGTACTGGTGATTCCGCCCAGCTTCGACCGCGACCTGAGCGCCGGGCGCGAGGCGGCGATCCAGCTGCTACTCGACGGGTCGGACGCCAACACGGCGACCATCGCACAGAACTATGCCGCCGCCATCATCATCCGCTATTCGAGCGACGTGTTGCTGAAGGCGCGCCGGTTCGTGCTACCGGTGCAGGCGGAGACCCGGGTCTGGTACAACGAGACGCTGGAAAGCCGCAACATGATCGTCCCCGGGCTCGTAGCGGTGATCATGTCGATCATCGCGGCCATGCTCACCGCGCTCACCATCGCCCGCGAGTGGGAGCGCGGTTCGATGGAACAGTTGGCGGCGACACCCGTGCATCGGCTGGAGGTCGTCATCGGCAAGCTGCTGCCGTACGTCGGCATCGGGCTGTTCGATGTGGCACTGGCGATAGTCGCCGGCCTGCTGATCTTCGGGGTGCCGCTGCGTGGCAACATCCTGTTGCTGACCGGGCTGACGCTGCTCTTCCTGATCGGAGCTTTGAGCTTCGGGATGTTCATCTCCGCCGCGGTCAAGAGCCAGGTTTTGGCGTCGCAGTTCGCTGTGATTTCGACGTTCCTGCCGGCGATTCTGCTCTCCGGCTTCATCTTCTCGATCTCGACCATGCCGGTAGCGCTTCAAGTCATCACCTACGCCGTGCCGGCTCGCTACTACGTGAGCGTGACGAAGGGCATCTTCCTCAAGGGTGTGGGGCCCGGCGTGCTCTGGGTGCAAGGACTGGCCATGATCATCTTCGCGGCCGCCGGCCTGACGCTGGCGATACGCTCGTTCAGGAAGGAGCTCGAGTGAGCGTCATCTCGCCGGTACGCGTCCGTCAGCTGCTCAAGAAGGAGCTGCGCCAGATATTCCGCGATCCGCGGATGCAGCGGATCGTCTTCATCGCGCCGGTGATTCAGCTCGTCGCCTTCGGCTACGCGGTCAACACTGACATCAAGAATACCAAGACGTTCGTCATCGACCACGACGGGAGCGCTGCCTCGCGCGAGCTGCTGGAAGTCGTCGAGGCGACCGGCTATTTCAGGATCGTCGGGCGGTCGCAGCGGCCTGCCGATCTGGTCCGCGCGCTCGATTACGGGAAGGCGGAGGTCGGCATCGAGATACCGGCCGCCTTCAGTGAGGATCTGGCGAGCGGCCGTGGTGCCCGGGTGCAGGTGATACTCGACGGCACGAACTCGAACACGGCCACGGTGGCACAGGGCTACCTGGCGTCCATCGTGCAGGGCTATGCCCTGGATCGTGCCGCCGCCGCGGGTGCATTTCCCGGCGGCGGTGTCGACGCACGGATTCGCGCCTGGTACAACCCGGATCTCGAGAGCCGCACCTACAACGTGCCGGGCGTGATCGGCACGCTCATCCTCCTCATGTCGCTGTTGCTGACGTCGCTGTCGGTGGTACGCGAGCGCGAGATGGGAACGCTCGATCAGCTCGCGGTCAGTCCGCTCTCTGCGGCCGAGCTGATGCTCGGGAAGACGGTGCCCACCGCGCTCGTAGCGTTCATCGACCTGTTCCTAGTCATCGCACTGGCGATCCTGTGGTTCCACATACCGATGCGCGGCTCGTTCCTCGACCTGTTGCCCGCCGCCGTGCTCTACATCCTCTGCGGCCTGGCCTTCGGGCTGCTGATCTCCTCGATCTCCAGGACGCAGCAGGAAGCGTTCATGACGATGTTCTTCGTCCTGATGCCCGCGATCATTCTGTCCGGGTTCTTCTATCCGATAAGCAGCATGCCGGAGGTGTTCCAGTGGATCACCGTGCTGAACCCGCTGCGGCACTTCCTCGAGATCGTTCGGGCGATCTTCTTGAAAGGCGCTGGGATCGCCGACCTCTGGTTCCAGTACGCCGCGCTAACCGTCATGGCAATCGGCGCAACGTGGTTGGCGATCGTCAGGTTCCGCCACTCGATGATGATCTGACCGAGTCGGGCGCGCGGCCGACGATCCGCGAATAGCTTTGCGGGTCGGTGGCGCCCTCGGTGCCGATGATCAGGAGCCTCGAGTCGGAGTGTAGCTGCAGTTGCCGGCGCACCTTCGCGTCGTGCACGGCCGCCAGCGCTCCCGCCAGCCCGGCGGCGCCCGACTCGCCGGCGACGATGGGGCGATCGCCGGCAGCGCCCTCGGCCAGGATCCTCATCGCCGCCTCCGCCGCTGCGTCGGGGATGGTCATGAACCAGTCGGCGCCCGGCTCGAGGATCTTCCAAGCGAGGAGAGAGACTTCGCCGGCGGCGAGGCCGGCCATGATCGTATCGTAGTCGCCGGGTACCGGGGTTGGCTTTCCCGCCACGGCACTTCTGAACAGGCAATCGGCGGAGTCGGGCTCGACGATGACGGTCCTCGGGCGCTCGTCGCCCCAGCTCTCCCAGAGGTGAGCGCAAACGGCGGCCGCCAGGCCGCCGACACCGCCTTGCACGAAGACGTGCGATGGCCGATCGCCGTGCGGCAGCTGCTCCAGGATCTCGGCCACCATCACGGAGTAGCCCTGGATCACATCGCGGGGTACCTGCAGGTATCCGGGGTACGAGGTGTCGGAGACGACGAAACGCCCCTGGCGACGGGCGTCGTCGTCGCAGCGGCGGACCGCCTCGTCGTAGTTGCACGGGAGCCGCGACACCGCCGCGCCGTGCGCCGCGATGGCTGCTACACGTGCCGGGCTGGTCACGGCGGGTACGTAGACGGCACAACGGCACCCGAACATCTCGGCACCCCAGGCGACGGACCGGCCGTGGTTCCCTGCCGTGGCGCAGGTCACCACCAGCCGGGAGGCGTCGGTCGGCCCCTTCGTCTCGCGTGCCAGAACGCGCTGAACGCCGTAGGCGCCACCCAGAGCCTTGAAGCTGTTCAAGCCGAAGCGCTCGGATTCGTCTTTGTAGTAGAGTGCGCCGAGTCCAACGCTGGCGGCGAGCCCGCGCAGAGACCGCAGAGGTGTGGGTCGGTAGCCGGGCCACGATTCGATCGCGCGGCGGGCAGCCGCGCCCCGCGACAGACTGAGGATGGCGCGCTCGGCCTCGCCGTAGGGCCGGTCGCGGTCGAATCGGCGATTCGCCGTCAGTCGGAAGGGGATCCGAGTATCGGCTAGCGTGGCCGGACCCTCGTCAGGTAAAGCCCGGACTTGTCGGATTGGAATTGCAGGACCCAGGTGGAGCGGCGCGGCGACGGCACGCGACCCGGCTGACCCTGAAACAGGATGTTGTTGTCTACCTGCGCGAGGAGGACTCCGTTCGCGGCTGTGGCCACACCGCTCAGCTGGTAGCGAATACGCATTCGCGGGCCCTCGAACATGCGGCTGAAGATACGCCACTCGCGCTCCGGAATCCGGCCGCCGAACAGGCGCGCGATCGCGGTGGAGTCCCGCGCCTCTATACCACGCACCAGCTGGCCGACGAGCCGGTTGACCGCCGCCCGCTCGGCCGCGCCGGCCGGATAGAGAGTCGGCGGCTCGGCAGGCTCGGCGTCGGTCGGCGCGGCCTCGTCACCCGGCGCTGGCTCGGCGGCCCCCGCCTCCGCGGTCGCCGGCGGTTCGTCTGCGGCGCTCGCATCGGTTGCCGCGGCCTCCCGTGTCGTGCCGGCCGGCGATGCCGTCTCCGAGTCTCCGGAGGGGCTCGTAACCGCTGCCACGCCTGTCGGTCGCTCGCCGCCGGCTGCTGCGGTGCCCGCTTCTTCACCCGCAGCGACATCCGAGTCGGCGGCGGCGACCCCGGCGTCTGCGGCGGCCTCGCTCTCATGACCCCCGGCGTCGAGCTCCGCGACCTGCGCCCCGTCCGTCCAGGGTCGCAGCTCGGGCAAGGCCCAAAGCGCCACGGCGGCGGCGACCACGGCGAGGGCTGCCAGGGCGAGGGTCCGCCGGGCCCGGCGCGGCCGCGCGGTGATCGGTTCGGTGAGAGTCGTCGGTGAAACGGGCGTTGAGCCGCCGGTGATAACCGTCGGTGCCTCGGCCTGCGCCTCGATGACGGCCTGCACGGCGCGGAGGTCTGCGGCCAGCTCGGCCACGCTCTGGTAACGATCGCCCGGATGCTTCTCCAGCGCTCTCAGGATGGTAGCTTCGAGCCGCGGGTGGATCTCGATCCCCAGCTTCGCGAACGGCGCCGGCGCCGCAGTCTCGATCTTGTGGCAGATCCCGCCCAGGGTAGGCGCCTCGAAGGGCGAATGACCCGAGATCAGCGTGTAGAGCACCCCGCCGACGGCGAATATGTCGGCGCGGTGGTCCACCGTCTTCCCGGCGACCTGCTCCGGCGCCATGTAGAGCGGCGTACCCAACGAGATTCCGGTGCCGGTGATCTGCGAGCCCACCAGCTTGGCGATCCCGAAATCGACGATCTTGATCTTGTCGTCCGGCGTGATCAGCAGATTGGCGGGCTTGATATCACGGTGCACGATCTCCCGGGCGTGGGCGTAGATCAGGCCCTCACAGACCTGCAGCACGTAGCGCAGAGCGCGCGCCGGCGCCAGCGAGCCGGACACGCCCAGGACCTCGCCCAGGTCGGTACCCTCCAGGTATTCCATCACGAAGTAGGGGAGCCCCTCTTCGGTGCGGCCCGCGTCGAAGACGGTCACGATGTGCGGATGCTGCATCTGGGCGACGACCCGCGCTTCCCGATTGAACCGCTCCATCGCGTCGGGGTCGTATTGCGCCCAGGCCAGCACGACCTTGATCGCCACAAAGCGGTCGAGCTCAGGGTCGCGGGCCCGATAGACGACCCCCATCCCACCCTTACCGAGCGTCTCCAGCACCTCGTAGCGACCGATCCGCTGGCTCATGCCACCAAGCTAAACACCCATTGGAAGACAGGTCAATCGCCGGGCTTGGCGCTCGTTGTCGGGTCGAGGCCCGGTCCCTACATTGCCTCGCAGCATCGGGCGGATCACAGGGTACTTCAGCCGGGAGGTGTTCATGCGAGCGATTCCGATCTTCCTTGTGGCGGCCTTGGCGGTCATCGCCGGGCTCGAGACGGCCGAAGCACAGCAGGGGCCCAAGCTCCGCGTCGCCGTGATGGATGGAGCCTGGGATCCCGGCCTCTTCGAGGCCACGGGGACGTTCGGCGCCGCAGGCTACTCGTACAATCAGAGCTTGGAGAGCTTCGCCCGGGGGCTCACCGAGATGATGGTCGCCGAGCTGTTGGAGAGTGACCGCTTCGTCGTGGTGGAACGGCAGGCGATCGCCGACGTCCTGGCCGAGCAGGAGCTCCAGTACAGCGGCGCCGTCAATCCCGAGACCGCCGTTCAGGCCGGCCGCATCGTCGGCGCCCAGTTCTTCATCCGTCCGGTGATCACGACGTTCAGCTACGGTGAGAAGGGACGCGGTGGTGAGGTCGGGGTCACGGTGCCCGTCGATATCCCGGTCGCCGGCGGCATCAGAATCGGTGGCGGCAAGAAGACGGTCGTGGCGCGGCTGGTCATCGACAGCCGGATCTACGACGTCCAGACCTCGCAGATCACCTCCTCCGTCCAGGGGGAAGGTTCGGTAGAGCGGTCGTCTTCCCACGTCGCGCTGGATACCGATGTCCTCGACGTCGGCACCGCGGGCTTCGAGGATACACCGCTCGGCGAGGCCACCCGCACCGCCGTGCAACAGGTCGTCGCCAACATCCTGGCCGAGCTCGGCGATCAGGCGTGGCACGGCAGGGTGGTGACCGTTCGGGACGGCCAGGTCTACGTCAACGCCGGTAGTGAGTCCGGTATTCAGGTTGGCGACGTGCTCGAGGTATTCCGCGAGGGTGAGGAGCTGATCGATCCGGAAACAGGACTCAACCTCGGGCAGATCGAGCAGAAGCTCGGACGGCTGGAGATCACGAGCGTGGATGAGCGGTTCTCCATCGCGCGGACGCTCAGCGAGTTCATCTGCGAGCGGAACGACCTGGTACGCTTCGTGGTAAACAACTAGGCACGAGGCCCCGCCCGGGGCCTCACCCTCCTCCTCGTCCTGCGAGCCGGCATCTCGGGTCCAGAACGGTAACCGTTTGACTGACAGATACTTGGCGTCTGCGCTCAAGCGGCTCGCGCCCGGTGGCCTCGTAACACTGGGCGCCGTGCTCTGGGTGCGGCTGGCGGAGGATCCGCAGACGCTCGCCGGCCTCACCCGAGGCTATCCTTATGCCGTCTTCGGCGCGGCGGCCCTCCTCGCCTGGCGCTTCCACCGCAGCCGCGTCCTCGCCGCGGTTCTGGCGCTGGCCGTCGTCGAGCGCCTGCTGAGGCTCGAGCCGGGACCCGACGCCCAGCTGGCCCGCACCTCTGCCGCCCTCCTACTGCCACCCGTCCTGGCGGCGCTGGCTCTGGCCCGCGACCGCGGCGTGCTGACCGCCAGGGGCCTGACGCAGCTCGCCACGGTCCTCGTACCGACACCGGCAGTGGCACTGCTGCTGCGTTCCCGCGAGGCAGTGACGGCCGTCACCCTGCAAGGCGAGCTGGTCGGGCCCGCCCTTCCAGTCCGGGGGGTTCTGCTGGACCCGGAATTGCTCGTCTTCGCCGTCAGCATCTCGGTGGTCGCCGCGGTGGCCGTCTACCGGCAGAAGACCGTTGAGAGCGGGTTCCTCTGGGCGGTGGTGGCCGCGTGCCTGGCTTTGACCGCCGCGGCGGGCAGTCCGGTCTCGACCGTCTTCCTGATGGCGGCCGGCCTCGTTCTCGGTTTATCAGTGATGGAGACGGGCTACAGGATGGCCTACCGGGATGATCTCACCGGGCTACCCTCGCGCCGCGCGCTACCCGACGCGCTCGCCGCGTTGCGCAACCGCTTCACCATCGCGATGTGCGACATCGACCATTTCAAGAAGGTCAACGACACGCACGGACACGATGTCGGCGACCAGGTGCTGCGCATGGTGGCGGGGAAGCTGGCGCGAATCTCGGGCGGCGGCCGTGCTTATCGATACGGTGGCGAAGAGTTCGTCCTGCTGTTCCCGGGCAAGTCCCGGGATGAGGTGATGGCCGGCTTGGAGGAGCTCCGCAGCACCATCGAGGAATCAGGGTTCACCATTCGCGGCCGCGACAGGCGGAGCGGCAAGCCGAAGAACAGAAAGCGTAAGTCGGGCGGCAAGAAGAAACTGACCGTCACCGTGAGCATCGGCGTGGCCGAGCGGAACGGCAATAACACCACGCCTGAGAAGGTGCTCAAGGCCGCGGACAAGGCGCTCTACAAGGCGAAGAGGGCGGGGAGGAATCGGGTAAGCACGTGAGCATCGGTGGTCGGTGATCAGTAATCGGTGATCAGTAATCAGTGGTCAGTGATCAGTAATCAGTGATCAGTAATCAGTGGTCACTGATCAACGATCACCGATCACCGATCACTTTCCGCTGACTACCGGGTATGCAGCTCCACCACATCCCCGTCGGCGAGAACGTGATCCTCGCCGACCCGCTGCCCCTTGAAGCGCCCGGATGTGCCCCATAGGCGCGCGTACTTCAGGCTCTCCAGTATCTCTTTGTGGATCTTCGCGGCGAGGTCGTGAACCGTGCTGCCGTTGGGGAGCACGAACGGCTCGCCCAGGTCGGCCTCCTTGCCCGGTTGCTTCGTGAATACGCGCGTGATCGCCAGCACATCGAAGACCGCGCGCTTGAACTCCGCCAAGCCGGTCTCCCGCTCGACTGAGATGGCACGGATCGAGAAGCGGTCGCCGAACCGGGTCTCGAGCCGCTCGAGGACACTATCGGCGCCGGGGACATCCGACTTGTTGCCGATCAGCAGCGTCGGGATGTAGACCTCGAAGCCTTCGCGCTCGTCGGGCGCTCGCCCGATCAGCACGACGTCCCGCGCCTCCATACCGTCGAGGATGAAGGCGATCGTCTCGTCGGCCAGCTCATCGGAGAGATCGGCAACGAGCACACAGGCGTCCGCCCGTCGAACCAGCTCGGGAAGCCAGCCTACGTCGAAGTCCTCCGACCAGGCCGGCGAGTCGATCAGCTGGATCTGGATGTTCTCGAACGGCATCATCGCCGGGGCCGGGATCTGGGTCGTGAACGGATACTCCGCCACCCGCACGTCGGCGTGGGTCACTTTGGCGATGATCGCCGATTTCCCCACGTTGGGCGGCCCGATCACCGGGACCTGGCCGGCCCCGACCTTCTCGATCACCCACTGCGGCACCTGCCGGGCGGCGGGGGCCTTCTTCGCCTGGTCCTTGAGCTGCGCGATCCGCCGCTTGATGTCCGCCTGAAGCTTGTCGGTGCCCTTGTGCTTGGGCATGACCGCGTACATCTCGCGCAGCGCCTCGATCTTCTCCTCGGGCGTGTTGGCCTGCCGGTAACGCTTCTCGGCTGTGTGATAGACGGGTGGCAGATTCGCAGGCATTATTACATGTCGCGTCGGCTGTCGTTCACGCTTGCCTCAGGAAGGTGTAGCGCCAATCGGCGGCTGGCAACATCTTGTCCCGTGCCGGACCGCGCACCCCTTCGTGACTCGGGGTCGGCCCCGGGGGCGACGGGCCGGCCCGCTCACCGTCGCTCGATTTCTCCTCGCGCGTGTTGCGGGCAAAAGAAAGGGGCCTTACGGCCCCTTCGACTCGAGCGCGACACCGCGTCATGATCGGGCGGCGACGACGGTCAGCCAGTTACGCGGCCATACCGTGAGATTGAACTCCTCAAAGGTCTCGTGCAGCGACTGCACCAAGACGTCACTCGCCGTCTTGAGTGGGATGCCCGGCAGCGCGCCGCTGATGAAGTCAGAGAAACGGCTCAGGTCGATCCACCCCTGCTCGGTTACCTCGCCCGTATAGATCTCCTGAGACTTGATCTCGAATCCTTGGGTTTCGAGCAAGGCGCGATACTCGTCGGCCGTCAGGTGCCTTCGCGCTTCGACCTTCGAATGCTCGGGCTTGAGGTTATACTCCCGCTTCAGCCTGCGAAGCGCCTTGATCATCCAGCGGCGATAGTACGTCAAAGTCTCAGGCGGTATGGCACCGTCGAAAAAGCCGGTGTTGAACGCGAAGACGCCGCCGGGCTTGAGCGTGCGGTGCACTTCCTCGAGCAGACCTCTCTTGTCCTCGATGTAGTGGATCCCGTTGCAGAAGACCACGGCGTCCACCGCCCGCTTGATGCTCGCCGACATCTCCTCCGCCCGCGTCTGCGCGAACTCGACCATGGCGTCGCGATAGCCCGCGACCTTCTCCGCGGCCTCCCGTAGAGCCGTCGTCGACATGTCGACGCCGATCACCATCGCCTCGCGCGCTCCCCGGATCTTCTCCAGGATGAGCTCGGTGATGGCACCGCTACCGCAGGCCACGTCGACTACCGTCCAGCCGCGCTTCAGCTGCGCGCGGTCGACCAGCGCCTCGTTGACCTCACGGTAGAAAGCGTGCTCGCTGAATGCCTTGAAAGAATACTCGTCGGAAGACATTTGAACTTCCCTGCTAGGTCCCAGGTGGTCATCCGCCTGACAATCTATCCAACCGGGCCGCCGGATGCGAGTGCTTGCGGCCCGGCGCCCCGTCCCGTACTCTGAGACCGTAGACCCTCCAGCCTGCTAACCCCCTGACATTCGGCAACCTGGGCGATCCGGCCCGACGCCCGCAGATCCGGAGAGAACGTCATGGATCTCATGATCCCCCTTCTGGCGGCCGTGCTGCTGGTCGCGCTTTGGCTGGCCTGGCGCCAGGTCCGGTTGGAGCGCGAGATCAAGCGCGTGGCCGAGGCGCCACCCGCCTCACTTCAGCTGCTGCAGCGTGAGGTCCAGGCGATCCGCTCGGGGGTCGACGAGCGGCTGCGCGAGCACGTGCAGCAGACCGGTGAGCTGAGCCGCAGGATCGGGCTGCTCCAGAAGGCGACGGAGAACGTCGAGAGCCTGGGGGAGGGGCTGGGCGAGCTGCAGAAGATCCTGCAGCCGCCGCAGCTACGTGGCGCGTTCGGCGAGCGCATGCTGGAGGAGACCCTCGCCGACATGCTGCCACGCGACCGATTCCACCTGCAGTACACGTATTCCACCAGTGGCGCCCGGGTCGATGCCGTCATCGTACTCGGCGATGACCGGCTCTTGCCGGTCGACTCGAAGTTCCCGCTCGACAACTTCAGGCGCTACGTCGAGCTGCGCGGTTGCGGGAGCCCGGACGCGGAGGCGGCGCGGCGCGCCTTTGCCCGCGACGTGAGAGGCCACGTCGACGACGTCTCTGCGAAGTACATCGTGCCGGAGGAAGGCGCGCTCGATATCGCCTTCATGTACATACCGTCCGAGTCCGTTTTCCACGAGGTCGCCATTGCCCCGCTCGACGAGGACGGCCGCTGCCTCGCCGAGTACGCGCACAGGAAGCGAGTCATCCCGGTGTCGCCCAACACGCTGCACGCCTACCTGACTGTAGTACGGATGGGGCTCAAGGGCTTTCAGCTTCAGGAGAGCGCGCGCGAGATCCTCCAGCATCTGAGTCACCTGCAGTCGGATGTCGAGGTGCTACGCTCCGAGCTGGACACCGCGCTCAAGCAGGCCCGTCACTCGCTGGCGAACCTGTCGGACGCAGACGCTGCGCTGGGCAGAGTTGAAGGACGATTGGGGAGTGTCACGAGCGGAGCCGTCCCTGAAGGTCGGCGATGAACGTATCGAGGTTCTCGGGGCTTACGATCAGGCGCTGGGCATTGACGTAATAGAGATGTCGAATGACCGGCAACCGGATGGGTCGCCAGAAATAGACGTCGGCAACGGCACCGGTCTTCGAGACGACCGCTACCCAGTTCTGCAGGTTGGTCCGCACCCCGAGTCCGCCAAGGATGCTCCACTCGGTCTGCTTGACCCGCGCCACATCGTTCAGCGAGATCGTCTCGTCGAACAACGCCCCCATCTTCACCCGCATCGTCTCGTCACCGACCTCGACGAACGACTCACCCAGGTTGCGCCCCAGCCACACCAATCCGCCGGCCACCGCCAGCGGTAACGCCACGGCGCCCAGCGCGCGCCTGGCCAGTGCCAGACCGACCCCCACCACGCCGGCCGCCAGGCCGCCGCCGGTGAGCAATGCCTCGAGATTCTCTTTTCCCGCCAGCTCGTACCGCATCGCTGTTCCCTTTCGGCCGGGACCGTCTTCGCTCTCCACTATTATACAATACACGGCGGTCCCGGGAATCATCGCGCGCCGGACGCTCCCATCCTGAAACTCATGGAAGAGTGGGCTCGTAACGGTGGGCGAGCCCCAGCGACATGATTCATGCCAGCGGTGTCGAGATCATGATCCACACAGCTCTCTTGCGGATGCTGGCCGGCGCCTGTCTGCCGGCGCTGTTCCTAGCCTGCGACTCGGGTCCCACCGAACCGCCGGCGCCCGTCGAGATCGTGCCGATGGAGGGGCTGGAGGGCTTCGAGGCGCAGCTAGACAGCCTGCGGGTCGAGCTCAAGATACCCGGGCTCTCGGCCGCCATCGCCAGGGACGGTGCGATCGTCTGGTCGATGGGCTTCGGCTTCGCCGACGCCGAGGAGCAAAGGCCGGCCATGCCCACGACACCCTTCCATCTGGCGTCGCTCACCAAGCCCTTCGCCGCGACCATCGTCATGCAGCTGGTGGAGGACGGGTCGGTCGACCTCGACGATCCCGTCGCCGAGTACGGCATCGACCTCGAGGCGGACGGTGTCGTTCGCGTCAGACACCTCCTTACCCACACCTCCGAGGGCGTGCCCGGCTCACACTACAACTACAACGGTGGCCGCTTCGCCGAGCTCGACCGGGTCATATACGGTGCAACGGGCCGCAGGTTCGGGGAGCTGCTGGTCGAGCGGATCCTCCAGCCGCTCCAGCTCGGACATACGGCGCCGAACCCGAGACACAGCGCATTCTACCTCACTGACTTGGATCGCGGTGCGTTCATCGCCGAGATGGCGGCGGGATACGAGCTGCGCGGCTCCGAGGTCTATCCGATGGGACAGCCCACCTACTTCGGTGCCGCCGCCGGGCTCGTCGCGTCGGCAGAAGACATGGCCACGTTCTCACTCGCCATCGACGAAGGCCTCTTCCTCGAGCCGGAGACCTGGGACTCGGTGTTCACTCCCGCGCACTCCAACACCGGTGAGGCGCTGCCTTACGGGTTCGGCTGGTTCATCCAAGATTACGAGGGCGCCAAGCTCGAGTGGCACTACGGCTACTGGGACAGCAACTCGTCGCTGATCGTCAGGGCGCCGGAGAAGGGAATGACGTTCGTCGTCCTGGCGAACACCAATATGCTCAGTCGGCCGTACGGTCTGGGCCTCGACAATAACGTCATGCGATCCGACGTGGCGCGCCTGTTCGTCGAGCCCTTCGTGATCGGTGACGAGCCGCTGCCGGGCGGCGGGTAGCGCATGCCGTGTTTCAAGCCCTAGTCCGGTTCCTCCCCTCGGTTTCGCATTTGTAGGTCGATGAACCTCTTGTCGGAGCGGATGCCTCGGAAGCCGAGGTCCGGCCGATCAGGGTGAGACCTGGCACTCGGTCCGCCAAGGTGCCCTCGAGCTACTCAGTAGCCGAACACGCTCGGCTATGAGAGCGCTCCACTCCGGTTCTAGAATCACGTCGGTGTCCCGCAGAAGACGCGGGGGGCGTTGTTGGGTCAGACCTCGAGGGTCGCTTCCCTCTCTCGGGCTTTCTCCAGCAGCTTCTCGAAGCGCGGCGTCCCGCGGTGGGGGGCGATGAACCGGTCGTACTCACCGATGAAGCGGTAATTGGTGAACCACATCTCGACGCCTCGCTCCATCCACTCGAAGGCTTCCTCTGTCTTCCCGAGCCAAGCGAAACAGTTTCCGACGAGGTAACTTGTCAGTCCGACTCTGCCCGCCACGGCGGCGAGCGTCGCGGACCGAGAGACCTCCTCGGCTTTGTCCCGGTTGCCCTCCAGGATATGAATCAGGAGCTGACTGAGTTCGGAGTAGAACGGCGATCCACTATCGACGGCCTTCTGGAACCAGGCGCGGGCTTCGTCTTCCAGCCCGGCCTGGAGCGCGGCGTACGCCGCTTCAAAAGCCGGCCAGGCGTCTCCCGGCGCGAATCGGTCCGCCAACTCGGCCAGTCGCCTGAACCCGGCAGCGGCGTTCCCGGCATAGACATCGGCGTGGGGCGCGGCGTGGGTCGTGAGCCACGACAGAGGATCCAGGGACGCGGCCTCCTCAGCATACCGGCGGGCCGTCTCGATCCGGCCGGCATAAGCCAGGTAGATGCTCAATGCGGCGAGAGTGTGGCTGTCGCGCTCGATTTCCAGGGCCCTCTTCCCCCAGCGGACGAATCCTTGCAGGTCTGCCTCCCGCAGATGGACCACGGCCATGGCAAAGAGGGACCACGCGAGATCTGGATCCAACTCGATCGCCCTTGTAGCATGCTGTCTCGCGAGGCTCAACGTCTCATCGGCATCCTCTACCTGGACTCCTCCGAACCGAACTGAGTGGATCCAACTGAGGGTCGCGTGCAAAAGCGCGTTGGGTCCGGCGACAGAGAGAGCCTGTTCAACCAGCTCCAGGGCGCGATCGACTCCCCCGACGCTCAGCGTGAGCGCGTGCTGCCTGGCACGCAGCCATATGTCGTGGGCCTGGACATCGGTGAGCGGCCGGTAAGCCAAGCGGCGGTCTTCCTCCGGGGACAGGGTCACCTTCAGGGCATCGACGATGCGGCGCGAGAGCCGCTCCTGCAGGTCGAACACGTCTTCGATGGTCCCCGAGTACTTCTCCGCCCAGAGGTGAGCATCGGAGCTTGCGTCGATGAGCTGGGCCGTGATCCGCAGGCTGTCTCCCTCGCGCCGGACACTCCCTTCCAGGGCGAAGCGGACGTCGAGCTCTCGAGCGATCGCCGGGACAGTCTTCGCCGTGCCCTTGAAGGCCATGGCCGAAGTGCGCGAGATCACCTTCAGCGCACTCACCTTCGAGAGATCGGTGATGATCTCCTCCGTGAGCCCGTCCGCGAAGAAGGCGTTGGCCGGGTCGGGACTGAGATTCTCGAACGGGAGGACCACGATGGATCTGCCTTCTTTCACCTCAGCGAGTCCGGTGGGCTCGGCGGCCGTGGAAGGCTGGACGGTTACCGCCGATCGTGGCGCATCCTCGGCGCGCGGTTTCCCTGGCCCCGGCTCCTCAGGCCGCACCTCGTACGCCCAGGCCAGGACGAGGGCGATGGGGAAGCCGAGCAGCAACAGCACCAGGACCAGGCGGGGCGTCCAATCGGGGAGCAGCAGAACATCGTAGAGCTCTGCGGCGCCCAGCGAGACTGCGATCCCGACCCCCGCGTAGATGCCCGCCACGCGGTAGACCTTCCGCCGCTTCAGCTCGTCAAGGAAGACAGAGAGCTTAGACCCCACTCCGATGGCTCCGGTGAGGGGAGACTGCCCGCTCCAGCCCAGTCAGCCACCGATAGGCAAGATGTGTCTGCGGCGGCGAAGCGGGCAAGGTGCTGGATGCCTGAGAGCCGCGACGATCAGCGCACCTCCGCAGTCAACCCGATCTCGGTCAGGAACATGCTGCCGCCCGCATCGCGACCGCGCCGCCGGTCGCAGCGGGTGAGAACCAGCCGGTCCTTCGCCCGGGTCATCCCCACGTATAACAGCCGGCGAGCTTCCTCGGTCTCGTCCTTGCGGTTCTGCACCGCGGCGTAGTAGCCGGGCAGCTGATAGTCCTCGACCCCCACGATGTAGACCCGGGAGAACTCGAGCCCCTTGGTGGAGTGCAGAGTGAGCAGGTTCACCCGGTAAGGGTCCGCTTCCACACCTTCCGATGTCGAGAGCGCCACGTACTCCAGCAGCCGCTGGACGCTCTCCTCCAGCGTATCCGCCTGGCTGACCTCGATCAGTGAAGCCAGCCGCGCCACCGCCGTCGGGTAACGCTCGGCCGGGCTCCGTTCGGCCCGGATCCGCTCCATCGCTTTGCGGCCGCCCAGTCGTCTGATCACCTCCTCCAGCTCCGGTGCCTCGAGGCCCGCCGCCTCGCGTTCGGTTGCGTAGAACTCGAGACAGTCCGAGAACCGGCCCAGCGAGTACGGCGCCGCCAGCTTCAGCAGCAGCCGCTCTTCCTCGCCCAGCTGCCGCTTCGGCTCGAGCGCCAGACCCAGGCCCAGATGGTCGAGCAGGTTGACCAGCGCCGCCTTACGCGCCCGCAGCCGCTTCCGCTCGGTTAGGCCGCGGAAGACGTGAGCCAGGGCCTCGGCGTCGTCGAGCGCGTGGTGGGCTCGGCCGATCTTGACGCCGAACCGCTCGGCCAGGTCAGCCAGCCGCGCACTCTCACGGAACAGCGATCGCGCCAGCGGCAGGGTGTCGAAGAAGACGAGGCCGCTCGTATCGGCGAACTCGTCGACCGCGCGGCGCAGCACCGGCACATCGAAGCGGTGCCCGTTGTGCGCGACCAACACACCGCCGTCGGCGAACGCGAGGAACCGGGGCCAGACCTCCGCCAGCGTCGGAGCTTCGCGCAGGTCTGCCGCGCCGTAGCCGTGCACCTCCGTGGCGCCGGCGGAGACATCTCCCGCACAGCGGATCAGCGAGTGGAACGTGTCGACGATCTCTCCGTCATGGACCTTCGCGGCGCCGAGCTCGATGATCTCGCAGGTCGCCGGGTTGAGGTCGGTGGTCTCGAGGTCGAAGGCGACGAAGTCGTGCAGCACGTCGCCGAAGCCGCGGCTGTGGATGAGCTGCAGCGCCTTGAATAGCGTCATCACCAGCGGGGGCGCGTCCGAGCCGGCTCGGGTCAAGACCAGGTCGTGCGGGCGCGGTTCCACCCCATCTCCCGAGTACTCGACCACCGTGGGAAGCCTGACCGAGTGCAGCATGCCGCGCAGCGCGATCTCTCGGCCGCCGTGCGGCTCGATGTAGATCCGGCCGCCCGTGGCTACCAGCGTCGTCAGCCGCTCCGCCAGCTCGCGGGCGCCGGGGAACTCGTCGGGGTCGCTGATCTCGTCGTAGTGCTCCTCGAGACGGTTCTCGTACGGCTTCACCCGCTGCGAGAGCAGCTCCTCCACCAGGCCGGCCAGGCTATCGTGCGACTCGTGCAGCGCGCGCAGGTTCTCGACGTGATAGACGAACCGCCACGCCTTCTTCGTGTCGGGATGGTCGGGCGCGTGGGTGCGGGCGTAGAGACGCAGCGCCGCCAGGAAGTCGATGCCACGTGCCGACGACAGTGTGCGGACCTCGGCCAGCATGTTCTCCGGCAGCAATCGCTCGGCGAACGTCTCTGTGGCTACCGGATCGTCGGGTGCGCTGACAACGCGCAGCGAGGCGACGACGTAGGCGATGACCGGATCGTCGAGCAGCGAGCGGCCGCGCGCCAGCCGGCACGGGATGGCGGCCGCCACCATGCGCTTCTCCAGGTGTTCCCCGAGGTCGTGCCTGCGATAGAGCAGCGCGTAGTCACCCCAGTCGAGGCCGCTGGCATTCCGGTCGGCCAGCAGGTGGTCGAGTATCCAGGTTGCCTCGGCTTCCTCGTCGCTGAACGCGTAGGCCTCGACCTCGTATTCCGACTCGCGCTCCGCCTCGATCTCTTTGTCGAACAGCACCGGGTTCTCGGTCAGCAGCCGCCGCGCGGCGTCGAAGATCTGGCGGCTGCAGCGCCAGTTGCGGTCGAGAACGATCGGCTCCTCGACGTCGAAGTCGGTGCGGAAACGCCAGAGGATGCGTGGATCGGAGCCGCGCCATGAGAAGATCGACTGCTCGTCGTCGCCCACCGCGAAGATGTTACGGTGGTCGGCGGCCAGGCGCTTGATGATCGCGTACTGGGCGGCGTCGAGGTCCTGGAACTCGTCGACCAGCAGGTAGTCCCAGCGTGAGGCGACCTGGTCGGCGATCTCCGGGTTCCTCCTGAACAGCTCGTCGGTCAGCGCGATGATGTCATCGAAGTCGACCAGGTTCTTCTCGCGCAACAGCGAAATGTAGCTGTCGAAGGTCGCCTCGTCGCCCTCGCTGAGCGGGTAGGCCTGGAGCCGCCGGCGCCCGAACAGGTTGAGCAGCCCGCTGCGCCGGCCCTCTGGAAAGATCCCCAGGCGCCGCAGCAGCAGCTGCTGGTAGTGCTCGTCGGCGACCCCGAACCCGCGTCGCAGCCCGATCTCGCCCGGCCGGTCGCGCAGGATCCCCAGACAGAGGGCGTGCAGCGTGCCTCGGGTGATGCGGTCGGTCCGGGCGCCCAGCCGCCGGTGCAGCCGCGCCGTCACCTCCTCCGCCGCCTTGTTGGTGAAGGTCACGGCGCAGATCCGCTCCGGCGCGAGACCCTCCGATCCGATGAGATACTCGACCCGGCGGATCAGGCAGAACGTCTTGCCGGCGCCCGGCCCGGCGAGCACCAGCACGGGGCCGGGCGGCGCCTCGATCGCCTGCCGCTGCTTGGGGAACGGCTCGAATTCGCTCGCTCTTGACGTCATGCTGGCATCCGGCCCAGACTCATCTGTAGGCGATGCTAACCCTGTCGTACGACATCCGAACTGGAGGGCCCGCCGTGGCCAATATCAAGGTCTACTCTACGCCGACTTGACCGTACTGCAACCTGGCCAAGGATTGGCTCAGAGAACACGGCTGCGAGTTCGAGGAGGCGGACATCACCAAAGACGTCTTCCAGTTGCGTGAGTGGCGCGCCCTGACCGGCGGCGTCGGCGTGCCGGTCATCGCCCACGGCAAGGATTTCGTCATCGGGTTCAACCCCGAGCGGCTCGAGATGATGCTCGACTGCTTTACGCACACGACCGAGGTCGACCTACCCGAAGACGAATAGTACGCAAGGTCCGGCAACGGACTGTCAACGGAGCTGCAGCACTAATACGGACCCCGCGCTCGGCGAGCCGACCGCGGGGTCGCGTGCTTGGTGGAGTGCCGTCTACCTGCCGCCGCCTTCGGTCTCGCTCGCCGGATACTCGAACGCCCGGTCCGGGTAGGCCGGTGGCGGCGGTACCGGGCGCGGATCGTTCTCGATCTGTTCGAGCAAGTACTGGATCGCTGCGTCGAGCTGCGCGTCGGAGCCGTTGAACGTCGTGTGCGGCAGGTTGTCCACCTCGATATCCGGCACCACGCCGATCTGCTCGATCAGCCACTCGCGTTCCGGCCCGTACACGCCGGTCATCGGAGCCCGAGCCAGTCCGCCATCGCTCAACCTGTTGGACGAGCTGAGCCAGATCTCGCCGCCCCAGGTACGCATCCCGATGACCGCGCCGAGGCCGAGGCGTCGGAACCCTTCGGCGAACGCCTCGCCGTCCGACGCCGTGTTCTGGTCGACCAGTACCACCATGTGGCCGCGGAACGCGTAGTGCATGTTCCAGGTCGGCTGGCCGACCCGGCCCTTCCAGTACATCCAGGCGCGGCGCATCAGCTTCTCGAGGATGAAGGCGTCGATGTTGCCGCCCCAGTTGTTGCGCACATCGATGATCAGGCCCTGCCGGTCGAAGACCGGGTAGAACTCGCGGTACCACCGTGTGATGTCGCCCGAGCTCATCGCCCGCAGATGCACGTAACCGATCTCGCCCGCACCTCGCTCCTCGACGATCTGGCGGCGCGTGTACTCCCAGTCGCCGTACCGCAAGTTGAACGCGCCCGTGGTCGGGACCACGATCAGGTCGCGGGATTCGCCGGCCCGGACCGAGCCGCCGCCGCCCGACCGCACGGTCAGCAGTACCTGGCGGCCCTGCTGGTTGCGGAGCAGCGCCCCGATGTCGGGCACGTCCAGCGTCGCGACGCCGTTCACCGCCTCGATCACGTCGCCGGTTTGGACGTCGAGGTACGGGTCGGCCAGCGGCGACATCTCGTCCGGGTAGTCGGGGTCGGACTGATAGATGTAATCGATACGGTAACCGCCGGCCTCGGGATCGCGGAACAGTCGGGCGCCCAGCGTCGGTACCTGGATGTTGTCGTCCCCGCGACGCAGGTCGCCGCCGCGCACACTCGTGTGCAGCGCCGACAGCTCGCCGACCACGCGCCCGATGAGGTCCGACAGTTCGTCGCGAGTGGTCACCCGCTCGACCAGCGGCAGGTACTTCTCCAGCGTCGCGTCCCAATCGACGCCATGCATGTTCGGGTCGTAGAAGTAGTCGCGCTCGAGGCGCCACGCATCGACGAAGATCTGGCGCCAGTCCTCACGCACGTCGATCGGGAACGTCCAGCCTGCGAGGTCGACCCGATGTTCGTTCAGGTTGGAGACCCGCGACGGCCGGGCATCGATCACGTACAGGTTGCCGCCCCGGCGCAGCAGGAACTTCTTGCCGTCGAGCGACAACTCGAAGCCGCCGACGTCCTCGACCACCGTGGTCGGCTCGAGATCCTCGTTGCCGATCTCCAGACCCAGCAGATGCGAGTCGGCGCGCGGACCCGAGTCGCGGGCACGCCAGAACAGCGCATCCTTCGTCACGCACAGCGAGCTGTAGTTGCCAGCCTCGACGGGGACCTGCTTGACCCGGCGCGCCAGACCGTCCAGCTCGATGCGGATCGGCGCAAGCTCGTCCGAGTCGCGCTCCGAGTCGTTACGACCGCGACCGCCTCCGTCCTCCTGCTCGGCGGGGCTCAGCTCGTCGTCCGGCTTGAAGGGCGAGCGCACGCCGCTCTGTAGCGCGACGTGGAAGATCTCGATCGACTTGTCGAAATACGGCTCGGGCTGCCGCGAGCCCCAGGGGCTGCCGACCAGCGAACGCAGGTTGCGGTCGGAGAGGAAATAGATGAACTCGCCGTTCGGGTCCCAGGCGACGCTGAAGCTGTTCACCCGATCGCTGGTCAGCGGTACGGTCGTCCCGTCTCCCACGCTGTAGAGCTTGATCTGGCGAAAGCTATTCATCGCGGTCATGGTGTAGGCCAGCCAGCGGCTGTCGGGCGACCAGGCGATGTCGCCGATGCCCTCCCGGTTCTCGGAGATTCGGCGGCTTTCGCCCGTCGCGACGTTGAGTAGCCACAGGTCGCTATTGTTGTCGTCGTAGGCGATCCACGCCCCGTCGGGTGACGGGCGGGCCTGGAACCGCAGGATGGTGCCATCGTCGGTGAGCGGCTCGTCCTCGCCGACCCCGTTGGCCGGGATCTTCACGAACTCGAGCTCGCCCGTCTCGTCCGACAGTCCCAGCAGCGTCTCGCCGTCCGGCATGAACACGACGTCGCGGTATCGTACACCTTCCTTGCGCGAGGCCCGCACCAGGCGCCCCTGCTTCACCGGCGCCACGAACACGCGGCCCCGGGCGGTGAGCACCACGCTCGTCCCTGCGGGGTGGATGTGCGCGGAAGTCAGGTAGTCCGTCGGATCGTCGACCCACTTCTCGCGCAGCTGATCGAGGTCCGAGGCCAGGGTGATGGGTACGAGCCGTGCGTCGTCGCTCGCGATGTCGTACAGCCAGAGGTCGGCGCCCAGCTGATAAGCGATCCGCCCCTGCGAGAGCGATGGGTCCTTCACATCCCAGCCGGCGTGCCGGGTGTGTTGGCGCAGGTCGCCTCCATCTTCGTCGATCGACCAGACGTTCATCGTGCCATCACGGTCGGTGACGAAATAGACGCGGCCGGCCCACCACATCGGCGAGTGGCTTTCGCCGCGGTGATCGCCGGTCAGCTCGACGGCCTCGGCGGCGCCCGCCTCGAACTTCCACACGTCGCGCGCCGTGCCGCCCGTGTATCGCTTGGTGACGTTGCCGTGAAACGCGGGCCGGACGAAAAAGAGCTTCGTGCCCCCCTCGTCATAGGTCGCCTCGCTGGCGTCGGCCAGCGGGATCAGCGCGCGCGTTCCGTTCGCCAGGTCCAGCGCCACGAGCCGCGGCTTCGGCAACCCCGAGTAGTGGGTCGTCGTGTAGACGAGGCGGCCGTCAGGTGTCCAGGCGGTGGCCAGGGAGCCCTCCGCCTCGTAGGTGCGCCGTACGGGAACGCCGCCGGCCAGCGGCATCGTATAGAGCTCGGCCGGGCCCTCGTAGCGGGCCGTAAAGGCCAGCGTCCCGCCGTCGGGCGAGATCACGGGATCCGTCTCCTCGGAGTGGTGCGTGGTGAGTCGCCGGGCCACGCCACCCGCCGCGGAGACCTTCCACAGATCGCCCTCCGCGGCGAACACGATCGTGTCGCCGTGCAGCGCCGGGTAGCGGTAGTAGCCCAGGACCCCCGCCTGCCGGGTCGCGCCGGCCGTCTGGGCGACCGCAGGCCCGCCGGCGTTGAGAAGCGGCCCCAGGACCGACGTGAGAACGATGACCGCTGCGAGTACACGGGCAAAGTAGCGCATGCTGACACCTCGCTTCTGTTTGTTGGAGCTGTGATGATGGGTAGCCTGCGGCGATACGCATCGCATCGCAAGACCCGTCTCGTCATGCGGTTGTCGGGTTCTAAGCGACCGCGAGACTTGCAACTGAAGGAGGTGACCCGTAAGTTCTAATTAGTGGTTGCCTTACCGCAGCAGTAGGCAGTGCGTATGTGCAGTTCCCTCACACAGCCCGGCTTCCGGCAGCAGCTCACCGTCACCGCCGCCCTCGCGGCCTGCATCGCGCTGGCCTGCGATTCGCCGGGCGGGCCGGACCCCGCGACGATACCGGTTGAGCTCCGGTTGAACGTCGATTCCGTTCGAGTCTTCGAAGGGTCCAGCGTCCAGCTGACCTCCACGTACCTGAACGGTGACGGGTCGATCATCGAGCCTGCGCCGCAGGAGTGGGCGATCACCTGGCACAGCTCGAACGAGTCGGTCGCCCTAGTCGTGGACGGGCTGGTGACCGGTTTGAGCCCCGGTGAATCCGCGATCACGGCCAGCTCCGGCGAGCTGAGCGATCAGGCCGTGGTAGACGTCCGAGCGGTGCCGACCGCGGAGGATCTCGTCCTCGCGATGGACATCGCGCCGGACACGTTGGGGTCGGGCGGGTCGTTTGTCATCGACTATTCGATCACCAATACGGCTCGCGACACGGCGATCTTGACGACCCAGAACACCTGCCTTGCGGATTCTCACGCCACCCGTGACGGCCAGGACATCGCCTTCGGCGGCTGGTGTACGCCGTTGGGCTACGATTGGCCGATCGCACCGGGAGCGACGTCGGAGATCACCATCCATCATGTTGCAGCAATCGTCCCGGACCTGATCCCTGCCGACCCGGGCGTTTACACCGTCACCTTGGAATCGAACGTGGTCGAGATCAACGGCCGAGGGGCGCACCTGCCGAGTCTGGAACAGGAGCTGGTACTGATGCCCGCCCCGACACTCGAGGATCTGATCTTCTCGATGAGCCTCGAGCCCGATACCGTGGCGCCCTCCGAGTCATTCCTGCTCAGTTACTCGATCACGAACACGGCCTCGGTTCAGGTGGTCCTGCGGTTCCCGTCTAGCTGCATATATCTTGCGCCTCAGGTGTACCACGGTGACGAGCGCGTATACTTCGCTGGGACCACGCACGGGTGTCGGCCCGCGTTTACGGACTGGGAGATCGCGCCTGGGGCGACCCTGACTCACTCTCTCGGCGCCTCTGCGACGGTCCTCATACCCCCGGAGCTCTCGGAGCAGGTCCCCGCCGAGCCGGGCAGCTACCCGATCGTCTGGCCCCCCGAATCGCCGATGTGGATCAACCGCTACCCGGCGGAGATCCCGACCTTGAGGGACACGCTGACCGTCGTCGGTTGATACCGGCAGCCGCACACCCACCGATCCGACCCGCCGGCTGCAGCGCTGCGATCCCACCCGCCAGGCGGCCTGTTCCCGGCAGTTACCAAAAGCGCCCGGATGCATTAGAATTGCAACTTTCCCAGGAATTCGTAATTCCTATTGATTGTGGCAATCCGTCCCAGCCAGCCGAAGGGATCTGTGCCTATGAGTGCTGTCAAACCGGAGACCGCCAAGACGCCGCAGCTCGCCGCGCTGCCCGGCGACGACGTCCGGCAGGTCATGTGGCGGTTCGCCGATCGCTACGACCTGCAGATGCTGGTGCAGTCGGTTCGGGCGGTGGCCCGCGGGCCGGTAGCGCGGCTCGTCGCCAACGGCGCACGGAACACGCACGAGTGGACGGAAGAGAAGGCGACGCTGCTGGAAGCGTACGACGCGGCGGGCATCACGTCGGTCTTCCTCGATCCGGAGTACGGCGGGTTCATCGAGGGGCCGAAGAATCTGGCGATGGCGCTGGCGGCGTTCGAGCTGGCGTGGGTGGATGGTGGTGCGGCGACGGGCGCGATGGCGGGCCACCTCGGTCTGTCGCCGATCCACGAGAAGGGAACGCCGGAGCAGAAGGAGGAGTACATGCGGCGCTTCTCACCGCCACAGCCCGGCGAGGACCGTGCGATCGAGCGCAGCGCCTTCGCGCTCACCGAGCCCATCCCGTACGTGGGTGTCGACACCGGCGTGCTGGGTGGCAGGGTGAGCGTGAAGGAGTGGAAGGAAGGCGAGGAGCCGATCCTGCACGTCGAGAAGCGCGGACGCTTCATCACGAACATGGCGTTCGCCAACTTCGTATCGGCGGCGGTCGATTCCGGGGACGAGCGTATCCAGGGCAGCTGCATGATCATCCTGGAGGAGGACGATCCCGGCATCTACGACCGCGGTACACCCACCAAGAAGCTCGTCCACCAGCTATCGGCGACCAGCGATCCGGTCTTCAGTCTCGACGTGCCCGCCAGCCGGATCATCGGCGGCTACACGGTCAAAGACGGCGTCATCATCCCGAACCACGATCACGGCGAGATCATCGATTCCGTCTTCCGCCGCACGCGGGTCACGGTCGGCCTGATGACGACGGCGAAGCTGCTGTCGGCTGTCGAGCCGGTCGTCCGCTACCATCGCGGTCGCTTCAGAGGCGGCGCGTCGGACCGTCCGGGCTCGCCGCGACACGAGCTGGGGCTACAGCAGAAGGAAGACGCGCTGCATCGGCTGGTCGACATCTGGGCGACCGGTGAGGCCGGCGCGTCGCTCGGCTTCGCGGCAGCGCGCCTGTTCGACGAGCTGGACCCGTTGGATCACCGTCGCGACGAGATATACGGAACTCACGATATCCCTGAGGGCCGCAGGGCGATCCGCGCCCTGGCTGAGTGGTCCGCAGCGGCCGTCGAGTACGTTCGGCTCGCCGCGCAGCCCGAAGGCGAGCGCGATCAAGCACGCTTCCAGGAGCTCGATGCGAACGAGCTCGTCCAGTACCTGGTCAAGAACGCCCTCGCCGATGTGTTGTGCCCCGCCGGCAAGCTGTGGAATACCGGTCACGGTGCGAACATGATGCGCGAAGCGGTGAGCCTGATGGGCGGCTACGGTATCACCGAGGACTGCCCCGGCTTCCTACCGATGAAGTGGATGGACGCGCAGCTCGAGGCGACCTACGAGGGCCCGGAAGCCGTGCAGCGCCGCCAGCTCAGCGTCACCATGACGAACGAGATATTCCTCGCCCAGCTCGAGGAGTGGATCAGGGAGCTGCGCCGTGTCGCCGGCCTGCGGCCGGGCTCCGGCGCCTGCACGCTCGCCTCGGCCATGGACCTCTGGCTCTGGACGCTGCGTCACCTGCTCGAGGCGAAGGACGCCGACGGCGCTCCGCTCTATAAAGGTCACCGTCAGGGTGTGACTTTCCCCATGGCGGACGCCTTGTGCTGGCTGCTCGCCAGTCGCTACCAGATCATGGATTTGATCGAGCTCGGTGAGAGAGGGCCCGAGAACCCGAGCCTCGGCGAGGCGCTGCCCGGCTTCGTCGCCTTCTTCACCGACCTCTGCCATGTCCAGGCGGCGGCGGCCGGCGGCGAGGTCGCACGGATCTGCTCGAGCCTCGTCTTCGGCTACAACCGCCACCCCGCCTGGACGACCGACGCTGAGCGTGTCTACAGCGGGAGCGAGTTGACCGTGCTGGAGAACGTGATGCCGGGGCTGTGTTCCTATATCGTCGATGTGCTCGACGAGGAGGGCTCGCCACCGCTCAAGCGCGGACCCTGCGTCCGCTTCGACGGTTACGAGCCCTTCATGCTGCGGCGCAGCAAGCTGGATGGTTGTCTGACCGGCTCGCGCATGGCCAAGGACAATGCCGCTCTGGCGTTGACCCGGGTCACGATTCCCGAAGCGCTCGACTATCCGCTTTGAGGATCGGCCGATGAGTGAGATGCCGGGCGTCGAGCGCCAGAGCATGGAAGTCGATATCGTCTGCGTCGGTTTCGGGCCGGCGACGGGCGGCTTCCTCACGACACTGTCGCGGGCGATGCAGGATCCCGAGACGCGGCCCTTCCTGATGAGCAAGGCGGTGCCCGGGATGCCGCTGCAGGTCGTCTGCTACGAGCGGGCCGACGACATCGGCTTCGGTGTCTCGGGCGTCGTCACCCGGGCGCGGGGCATCCGCGCGTCGTTTCCCGACCTCGAGCCCGGTGAGATCCCCAACGCGCACCGGGTCACGCACGAGAAGCTGGTCTACCTGAAGGATCCCGTCGGGGCGAGCAGACGTCGCAAGGGCGTCAAAGGCCTCGATGCGGCGCTGGCGAGCCTGAAGCTGCTGGGCCGCAGCAAACATCGGGCGGTCGAGTTGCCTTACATACCCGGTTTCATGAAGAAGGACGACGGCCTGGTCCTGTCGGTCGGGCAGTTCAACCAGTGGGTCGGCTCGCTGCTCATGTCCTCCGGCACCGTGCAGATCTGGCCCGGCATGCCGGTGGGCGAGCCGCTGATCGAGAACGATGCGGTCGTCGGTGTCCGACTCGTCGACCAGGGCACCGACCTCGAGGGGAATCCGACCGACGCCTACATGCCGGGCATGGACGTGCGCGCGGCGCTCACGGTGGTGGGCGACGGGCCCGTCGGTCCCGTCGGCCGCAAGCTCGACGAGCACTTCGGCATGCCGCAGGGCCACCACCAGCGCGATTGGGCCGTCGGGATGAAGGTCGTGGTCGATCTGCCCAAGGGCTGTCGACTGCAGCCGGGCACCGTCTTCCACACCATCGGCTACCCGGAGCCGGAGATCTTCGGCTTCCTCTACGTCTACCCCGGCAACGTCGCGTCGCTCGGGATCTTCGTGCCATCCTGGTTCGACAGCCCCGTCCGCACCAGCTACCGCTACCTCCAGCACTGGATGATGCACCCGTACCTCTGGCGCTACCTGAAGGGTGGGACGCTGCGCTCCTGGGGCGCCAAGACGCTACAGGAATCGGGCAGGCGCGGCGAACCGCAGCTGGTGGGCGACGGCTACGCCCGCGTCGGCGAAGGCTCGGGCAGCACCAACGTGCTCACCGGTTCCGGCGTCGATGAGGCCTGGACCACCGGCGTGCAGTTGGCGGAGGGCGTCATCGAGCTGCTCGAGCAGGACAAGCCGTTCAGCCGCGAGAACCTCGAGTTGGCATACGTCGAGCGGCGGCGCAACAGTTGGGTCGAAAAGGAAGGCCGTGTCGCCGAGAAGGCGCGCGACGGGTTCCAGCGCGGCACTATCTCCGGCCTCATCGGGATGGCGCTCTCGGGGTTGAGTAAGGGTAAGATCAACGTCTCCGGCCGCGCCAAGCGACCCTACGAGCGGGTGCCCTCGCTCGTCGAGTACTACAAGGGGGTGCTGGCGCCCGAGTACGTCGAGCGCATCCGCGCAGAGGCGTCGGCCGCCGGTACGTCGATGCACGACGCGCTGATGGAGGCGGCCGGCTGGCCCGAGATCCCTTACGACGGCGAGCTGCTCGTCTCGCACCAGGACGCGCTGTTGCTCGGTGGCAAGGTGCAGGCGCCGCCCGGCTATCCGGACCACGTGGTCTTTCTCTACCCGAGCGTCTGCGAGGCGTGCGAGACCAAGCTCTGCATCGAGGTCTGTTCCGGCGAGGCGATCACGCCCGGCGAAGGCGGCGTCCCGCAATTCGATCGTGAGAAGTGCATCCACTGTGGCGCCTGCTTCTGGAGCTGTACCCAGCCGCGCGAGGATGACCCGGACCGTACGGTGCTGGAGTTCCGCGCCGGCGCGGGCGGGCTGCACTCGGCTGAGAATTAGAGACGGGAGGTAGAGACGGGAGGTAGGGAACTTCTGCTCGAGTAGCGCTCCCTACTTCTTACTTCCCACCCACAGGAGTATGAGATGACAACCGGCTTTCACATCGTAGTCTGCGGTAGCGTCGTGCCGGATCCGCTCCAAACGCTGGAGCCGGTGGAGACCCCGTCGGGACCCGGCCTCAAGAACGAGATGATGCTGCCCTCTGTCCTCGATCCCTGGGCCGCCCACGCGCTCTACGAGGCCGCGCATCTGGCGGGCGGCACCAGCGACAGCAGGGTCTGGCTGGTCAGCCTCGGCCCCAAAGCCAAGCTCCAGCAGCTGATGATGAACGTCGCCCAGAGGGTCCCGTTCGAGCTCGTCGCCTTGGACGGACCCGCCGGCGGCTTCACCGACGCCTACGAGGTCGCAGCGGCGCTGGCCGGCGCCATCGAGAAGATCGACGGGCTCGACCGCTCCCGGCTCCTGCTGTTCGGCGGCCGCTCATCCGCTTCACGTGATGCGGGCGTCACCATGCAGATGGTCGGCGAGCGCTTGGGCATCACCGACCAGTTCCTCGCCGTCGACAAGCTCACGGTGGGTGACGACGGCTCGCTGCGCGTGCTCGAGCGGGTCGAGGGCGGCGTGTACCTCGCGTCCGTCTGTGAGGGTCCGCCGGCCGTCTGCGCATGGTCGACCGGCGAGCTGCCGGAGCCGCCCAACAACCCGCAGGTCGGTATGCAGAACATGCGGACGATAATGCCCGCGCTGCAGAAGGCGCAGCCGGCGGCGGTGGGCGCGGCGGCCGTCAGCTTCCACGGCGTCGAAGTGCCGCAGCAGCGTCGCGACACCAGGATCGTCAACGACGTCCCGGCGGAGGAGATCGCCCGGGAGATCGTCGAGTGGTTGAGGAGTTGAGGCGATGGAAAGGATCCTGTTTCTGACACACACGGACTCGAGCGGCGTGCTCCCCAAGGCGACGCTCGAGGTGCTGGGCGCTGCAAGCGAGTTGGCCAGGGACCTGGGCGGTGCACCGCTCGTCGTCGGCCTGGTGGGCGGTGAGTTGCAGGCGGCGGCCGACAGCATCGCCGGCTGCGGCGCCGAGAGCTTCCTGGCGGTGAGCGGAGACGAGTTCAGCGTCTCGCGCTACGCCACCGACGCGGCGGCGGCGGAAGCGCTCGTTCGCAAGAGCGAGGCGACGCTGGTCATCGTGCCTGCCACCTCGAGGTTCTCCAGGACGATGCCCGGCTTGGCCCAGCGGGTCGACGGACGCATCGATACCCACGTCACCGCGCTTCACGCCGAGGCCGGCGCCCCGCAGGTCGAGCGCTGGTACTACCGCCAGCGCATGGTCGCCCGACTCTCCCGTGAGGTGCGGCCCTGGTTCGTGCTCATCGACTCCGGCGTCTTCCCGGCAATCGATGGCGTGGCCGGCTCGGCAAGCCTCGAGAAGCTGGCCGTCGAGCCGCCGGCCACCCGCACCCAGGTCGTCGGTGAGCAGGCGGCGACCGCGGAGGCCCAGACGATCAGGCCCGACGCCCCGCTGCTGTTCGTCGCCGGCGCCGGCTGGACCAAGAGACAGGCCGACGGGCAGACGCATCTGCCCGAGGCCGAGCAGCTGATCCTCGATTTCCTCGGCAAATCGCAGGCATCGCTGGGGAGCAGCAAGTCGCTGGTCGACCAGTCCGGGGAAGGGGAGGCGGTCCTCTCCTTCATGAGCCACATGAACCAGGTGGGTCAGACGGGCTCGACGCCGCGCCACCCGAAGGGACTCGCCACCTGCTGCCACGGCGAGGAGCCTCACGTGGTCGGCTGGCGCTTCATCAAGGAACGCCGCGCCGTGAACCTCGACCCCGGCTGCGGCTGGGCGCAGGGCAAAGCCGACGTGCTCTACGTCGCCGACGCCTTCCAGGTGATGAGGAAGGTGAACGAGCTCCTGCGCAGTTGAGGCCCGCTCAGATCGACCTGGAGGTCGGAGCCGGGGGACCGCGCGCTCCGGTCGACCCGGCACTCAGGGTGGGTGGCTCACCGCGTCAGGATCGCGGTACACCCACAGTCTTCGACTCATGATTTGGGCCGGGTCGCTAGAACCAACTCCGCGCGTCGGTCCCCCGGCTCCTCCCGGTCTAGGTAGGACGGTGACCAGTTTCATTCCCCGGCGCGGGGACGGCAGCAGCGAGCAAGGGTTGGTGGTCACCGACCGGCGTACCGACGCACCGACCCTACGGCGTCCAGACCAGCTCGGCCGTGTCCCCCGCCATCCAGGCGCGCCAGAGAATCTCCAGGTCGTCGAGCGGGTCGTAGGCGACGGGCGCTTCCACTGCCCAGTCGATCCACCAGCCCTCGTCAATCACCCGCCCGCTCTCGGCCAGGTAGTAGAAGAGGGTGTCGGTCCCGTTCCAATCGCCCACCGTGGCGACGAAGTAGACCGTGTCCGGCGCGATCCCGTCGCTCCAGTCGTAGTAGTCGACGTTGACGCCCGGCGGTACGTCGGGGAAGTAGTCGGGGTCTTGCGGCGTGTCGGTGCAAGCGGTCAGCAGAACCAGTAGAGAAAGAGCGATCCTGTACATCTTCCGCGCGTGTTCCTCGAGAACGGGCAGGGAGGGGGTGCGCCTCTGTCTCTTACTACCCGCCGGACCCTCAGGCGGTCCTCGGCCTAGCGGAGAGCGAGCAGAACGTAATCCCGCAGCATCTCGTGCGCCTGGGCGGCCACCTCGTTGTCGTTCCAGCCGGTGAATACGGCGACCAGGTCCAGGTCGGGAAGCACGAAAATGTACTGGCCGCCCCGTCCCCGGGCGCTGTACCCGTCGATGCGCTGTCCGCTGAAGCGATATGCGTCGAGCCACCACTGGTAGCCGTAGCGTACCCCGGGTGCTTGCGCGTGCGGCTGCACGGATTCGTTGACCCAAGCCTCGCTCACGACCTGCTCGTCGCCCCAGCGGCCGCCGTTCAGGAAGAGCAGTCCGAACTTGGCCATGTCACGTGGCCGCAGCCATAGGCCGCCGCCCGTGTGGACCGTGCCATCGCTACAGCGATACCAGTAGTAGTCGGTGATGCCCAGCGGCCCGAAGAGATACTGCTCGGCGAATTCGTCGGGCTCGAGGCCCGTCGCGTTATGCACGATACGGCCCAGGGTGATCGCCATGCCGCTGTTGTAGCGGAACGTGGTGCCGGGCGGCGCCAGGACGGGCAGCTCGAGCGCGTATCGCACCGGGTCGGGGCTCCGGGCCATCGCCACGTTCGTGTTGCGAATATCGTCGTTCGGGTAGGTCCACTCGTCCCAATAGAGGCCCGCGGTCATCGCCAGCAGGTGCTCGATGCGTATGCTGTCCCGCTCCGAACCCTCGAATATGTCGGCGTATTCCGGCAGGTAGGTCGAGATCTTGTCGTCTACGCTTTCGATGCGACCTTGGTCGATGGCGATGCCTACGAGCGCCGAATTGTAGCTCTTCGTCACCGACTGCAGCGTGTGCAGGATGTCCCTATCCCAAACGGTGTAAGAGCCGTCGTAGTCCCGCCCCGGGAAGTACTCGTCGAGGACCAGCACGCCGTGCCTGACGATCAGCACGCTGTGGATGTTCACATACGTCCCGTCGAGGGTCCCGTCGATCAGCTGCGTGATGCGCTGCAGGTCGAGGCCATGGTCGCTGAGGTGGCCGGTCGCCAGTCCGTCATCGGTGCGCTCCGGGACATCGTAGGTATAGGAAGTCGAGGGCTGGCTGGACTCGCTCGGCTGACGCTCGCCGTCACAGGCGCCGGTCGCAGCCAGTACCGCCGATGCTGCGAGCAGCTGCAGTGCTCTGCGGCCCACGCTCCGGCTCCTCAGCGGATCGCCGGCAGGACGTATTGGCGCATCATCTGATCGTAGGTCAGCAGCGGGCTCTCCCAATAGGAACCGCCGGTGAACACCGCTACCATATCGAACTCGGGGAGCACGATGATTGCTTGCTCGCCCCAGCCGGAGGCGCCGAACGCACCGGCGCCGTACTCGGCGGTCATCGGCCACCAGCCGTAGCTGTATCCTCGGTGGCCGTGCCACGGGCTCGTGAAGGTGAAGTAGGGCGTCGCCGAGGCCTCGACCCATTCGGCCGGCACGATCTGCTCGCCCTCCCACACCCCACCCTGCAGGTAGAGCTGCCCGAACTTCAACATGTCACGCAGGCGCAGACTGACATCGCCGGAGGCGTAGACGAAATCCGGCCTCAGCACCCACCAGGAGAAGTCCGTGATACCCAACGGCGTGAACAGGTAGTCGCGGGAGAAGTGATCCAGACGCAGATCACCGGCCCGGCTGACCGCCTCACCCAGCACGTTCGTCAGACCGCCGCTGTAGTTGAATTGCACCCCGGGATCGGCAACGAGCGGTCTTTCAAGCACGAAACGGACCAGGTCACCGGAGTGACTGATCCACCTCATCAGGTCGTTTCGCGGATCGCCGATCGGGTAGGTCGATTCATCCCATTGCAGACCGGCGGACATCGTCACCAGGTGCTCCAGCTCGAGCTCGGCCTTCTGACCGACATTCAGGTCGGCCAGCTCGGGGAAGTAGTCGAACACCTTGTCGTCAACGCCGGCGATGAGCCCCTCGCCGATCGCGATCCCCAGCAGCGTCGCGGTGACGCTCTTGGCAACGGAGGACAGACAGTGCTTCCTCTCTCGAGTGTACGTCACCGGCAGCTCGCCGTAGGTCGGGTGCGTGAACCCGGAGAAGTACTCCTCGAACACGAGCTGGCCATCGACGGCGATCCCGATACCGTGGACCAGGTGGCCCGAGTTGCTGCCCAACCTGTTCATCAGGCTCTCGAGGCGAGTCTGGTCCATCCCCACGTCGGCTAGCGACGCGGTCTGCCAACCGTCGTCCACCTGCTCCGGGATACTGTAGACATAGCCCGGCGGCGGGTTGTAATCGGTGGGCCCGTCGCCGTCCGCGCAGGCGCTCAGCAGAGCGAGGACGGCCAGTCCGGCGAGCGGCCAAAGCGCTGGAGCGAAATCGACCTTACGCTCGAAGAATGCCATGGGACGTCTCCCTAAGCTACGGTAGCGTTGCGGCACCCGGGCCTACCGCATGCAACGGGGCGGACGCGGGTAGCATCGACGGCAGCACGTGGTCCTCGATCATGTCGTAGGCGTAGGCTATCGACTCGTCGTAGTTACCGCCGGTGAGCACCACGACCAGGTCGAGGGCCCCTACCACGAACACGTACTGTCCCCCCCACCCTATACCAATGTACGAGGTGTACGTCAGGACGTCGGTCTCGAATCGGGTCCGCCACCACTGATATCCGTAGCCCCAGTATTGCGCGTGGGGCCGGACGGACTCGCTCACCCACTCCTCGCTCACAACCTGTGCCTCGTCCCAGCGGCCGCCGTTCAGGTACAGCTGGCCGAACTTCGCCATGTCGCGCGGCCGCAATGACAGACCGCCACCGGTATCCAGAGTCGCGCCGTCCCCCCAAAGACTCCACGAGTAGTCGCTGATGCCGAGCGGCACGAACAGACGATCCTCGGCATATTGGTCCGGCCGCTGGCCGGCAGCGTTCTCCAAGATCCTGCCCAGGGTGAGCGAGAGACCGCTGTTGTATGCGAACTCGATTCCCGGATCCGCGACCACCGGTCGCTCGAGCGTGTATCTGACCGGGTCCGGACTCCGCCTCAGCCAGTAGTGACTGTTGTTCGGGTCGGCGTACGGGTACGTCAGCTCGTCCCATTCCAGTCCCGCCGACATCGTCAGCAGATCCTGCAGCGTCAGTCGGTCCTTGTCCGGATCGACGAATATGTCGGCGTACTCCGGCAAGAAGCCCGAGATCTGCCGATCGACACCGGCGATGGGGCCTTCGTCGATGGCGATACCGATCAATGCCGCGTTCACGCTCTTCGTCACCGAGTAGCAGCTGTGCAACGTCTCACGATCGAAGTCGACATACACCCCCGCCGCCGTGTAGCCCGGGAAATACTCCTCCAGCACGAGGACCCCGTCTCGCACGATCAGTACGCCGTGGACGTTCGGGTACGTACCGTCAGCCACCCGAGCGATCAGCTCGCCGATCGGCTCGGGGTCGAACCCGTAGTCCGAGAGATGGCCCGTCTCCCAACCGTCGCCGGTCCGCTCCGGCACGTCGTATCGGTAGACACCTTCGAGGCCGGAGGGTGAATCGCCCGCACCGCAGGCAACGACGAGCCCCGCGATGAGGGGCGAGACGAGCCGGCGCAGATACGAGAGTTCGGGATAGCGCATCGAGGGCGGTGCCATGATCGCTGTCTCGGTGACGCGTGGCTGCAGCTTTCGTCCGTTACAGCCCAATACGCTGCCAAGACGGCCGGGGATTCATCTCTCGGCCGCTGCAACGATTTCGGGGTTTCCTGCGTCATATAGGGTAGAGGCACCATCAAGCGGCAGGGACAGCGGGGCCGCGCGGGCCGGCCCGATCGAGGTAAGTCATTGTCAAGTAAGACGTTGGAGTGCTCACTGTGTCGATAAATCGTCGAAACTCGGTACTGGCCAAGGCGCGGGCTGCTCTGCGTAGCGCCTTCCAGTACCTGATCGGGCTGTCCTATCGGTCCAGCCGGGCCTGGACGGCCTTCCTATCGTAACGGGATACCTGAAGCAGCCCCCGTCATAAGCGGCGCGGGGATCGGGGCAGGCGGCTCTTTGGAGGAGGCAGCCACATCCGCCGTCAGTCCCGCTCCCCGCGCCGCTTTTGCCCTTATGTCCGGAACAGGTACTGGAACTTGGCGAAGAGTTGACGCTCGGTCTGGGTGAAGCCGCTGGGGTCGCTGTAGTCCCGGTAGCCGTGGGTCGAGCCGATGTAGAACATGCTGAACGGGTTCAGCCTGTAGGTCAGCAGCGGCTCGAAGCTGAGTGTCTTGTCGAAGTCGTTGTACTGCACGACGAGGCGCACGAAGAACTCGCGACTGAACTGGAAGACGGTTCGGGCGCGGAGGATGTAGCCGCTGAAGTACTCCTCGCCGCTGTCGCGGTCGTGCAGCTCCGAGTACTGGAGCGACGGCTGGATTACCCAGCGCGTCAGCGGCTTGAGCTCGAGGCGGGCCACTATGTCCGTTCCGACGCCGGGGGCGGGCGGGTCGCTGAAGCGGGCGATCCTGTCGCCGTGTCTGATTTCCAGGCCGGGTCGGAAGATCTCGCTGAAGCCCGACTCGACGATGATCAACAGGTTGCGCTGTCCTTCGAACCAGACGTCGCGGAAGCGCTCCCGACCCCATGCGACCTCGAACAACGTGAACGTCTCACCCAACCAGGTAATCGGGAAATGCAGGGCGAGCACGTCATCTTTGATTTGCCTGTCCCAGTTCCAGATCCGCTGGACGAACAACACGGGTTGGAGCTGGTGGATGAGTGAGCTGCGAGGGAAGAACTGCAGACCCTGGATCATCGTGAAGCGATGGAAGTCGTTGCGGTTCTCGAAACCCAGGTCGGCCCGGAAGGTCGGGCTCGAGTTCCACAGGTCGAGGTCGAAGAACCAGGTCCGCGCGTTTCGCTCGACGCTCACATACCACGCGTGTCCCCAGTACGATTCGCCGTCGTAGGCGCCCGTGTACCCATCGTCCCCGAAGCTGACGTCGCCGACCCCCTCGGTGAGCGTGGTATCGTCCGGTTCTTGCGTGTAGCTGGCAAGAACCTGGTATTCGATGCTGTAGTTCTCCAGGAAACGTAATCGCCCATCTATACCGCCCGTCGTTCCCGAGCCGCCGTTATCCTCCCAGCGCCGGTCCGTCAGGATCGCGCCGACATACGAGTCACGCCAAAAGGTCTGCTGGAAGCGGCCGACGTTCGACAGGCTTCTGCCCGCCACACCGACATAGCTCCGCTCCTGGAACGGCAGCAGGATCGGCGAGTTCTCGTCCAGGCCGCCCAGGTAGGCCAGCGTCGTCCGGCCCATGCGCCCGATCAGCTTGCCCGTCACCAGCGGGTCGTTGATCTGCCTCGTGTACAGCACCTGGTAATAGGACTGGAACAGGTCGCTGCCTTCCTGGAAGAAGGGCCGGCGCTCCGGGAAGAAGAGGGCGAACGTCGTGTTGACGTCGATCTGGGCGACGTCAGACTCGACCTGGCTGAAATCTGGGTTCAGCGCCAGCTCCGTGGTGAGACCCGATGAGAACGGGTAGCGGGCGAACAGCGACAGCTCGCCCGTCAGGCTCTCGTCGCTGAAGCCGGAGCTCGGGTCGCCGGCGTCTTCGATGCGGCCGGCCTGTGAGGCGATCAGCGACGGCATGAGCTCCAGCGCGCCGCCCGACTTGACCCCCTGAATCCCGGTGAGCGTACCGAACTGACAGGGCAGGCAGGGATCGTCCCGACTGATGCTGGCCCAGGTGTGCTGCGCGCGGCTGTCACGCGGCCGGGTCCGCCAGAAGGTCGCGCGCCATTCCTGTATCTCGCGGTCGGGAAAGCGAAGGCTCTTGAACGGGATCGCCATCTCGATCTGATAGCCTTCGTCAGTGATCTTGGCCTCGCTGTGGAAGATGATGTCGAAGCCGGCATCCTCGTCGGCGTTCGCCGACCAGCGGCTGTCGGCCTGCACGCCCAGCGGGTTCGCGAACAGGAAATAGGCCCACGAGGCGTCGCCGTACGTATCGAGCAGGATGCCGAAATAGTCGTCGTTCCACACCTCGTCGCGGTCGCGCAGCGATGCCCGGATCCCGCTCGGGTCGTCGTAAGCGATGAAGCCGAGATACAGGTTCTCGTCGTCGTAGGCGACCAGGACCTCGCTCTCGACCGGCGGCTTCTCTCCTTCGTCCGGGTAAAACACGGCGAAGTTCGTCGCCCGCGCCGCACCGACCCAGCCCTCATCGTCCAGATCACCGTCCAGCTCGATCGGACCCCGCACGCGCTCGACCTGCAGCGTCGGTTGCACGTTCGGCAGGAACGTGTCCGGCTCCGCCGCCGCGGCCTGCGGAATCTGCGCCGACGCCGGCTCGGCGAGTATCGCTAGCAGGAGAAGCAAGGTCGTCGTGGGAGGGGCACAGCGGGTCATACTGCGCGCGCACCGCGCGATCCGCAGGCTGTGGCCCATGGGCGTCGCTCCGTTTCGTGCTCGCTGTGGCTTGGCACACCAATCGCCTGTTGGACGCCCGGATCCAGGATAACGTTGCGGGAGCCGGGGCGGACGACCGGCGCTCTTTTCACCGTACGCGGGGCTCGGCCGCCTGTTTCACGGCACAAAAAAGCGCCGGGCCGATCGGCCCGGCGTGCGCGAGTGGTGGTTGTGGGCTACTTGAGGTTTTCGGTTGGAAGAGGTGGCGCGTCGCGCAAGGCGCGCCGAGGCCTCAACCTGGGAAAAACGGCTGCAAATCTCGATCAGCGCGCCCTAGTGATACGCTACCACTTTCTGGGGCCGGCGCATCCAATCCTCTTCGTCCTCGACGAGATACTTGGCCCGGACTTCCGTCCAGCGGACTCGACGCTGACAGAACTGGCAGATCACCCAGTCCTTCCCGAACCCGACCCAGACGCAGGCACCCACGTTGTGGCAGTGTGGGCATCGCATGTTTCGCTCCCTTTCCATTTCTACAGCTCCGTCAGGACGATTCTACAACAGCTCCGTTCTCCAGCCGCTCTCGGGAGCAGGGGGTGTACCAGAACGGCGTCGCGTACCGTAAGTGTCTGTAGTAAAATGGATTACGGCGAGTGGCCGCGTCGGGGAGGAGCCCGAATTCGCCGGCCTCCGTTACCGAAAGGTAACCGGATCGGGAACCGCTACCCGCTTCGGCGGCCCGAGAATCGGCTCGCCGCCGGCTAGCCGAGGAGGTTTCGCAGCAGCAGGAACACGTTGGCCGGCCGCTCGGCCAGCCGCCTCACGTACCAGGGGAACCACTCCTCGCCGTAGCTGATCAGCACGCGTACCCGGTAGCCTTGCTCGGCGAGCTGGAGTTGGAGCCCTCGCTGGATGCCGTAGAGCATCTGGATCTCGAAGGCGTCCTTCGGCAGGCCGAGCCTGTCGGCCCGCTCCTGTATGCCGTCGATCATCCTCGGATCGTGCGTGCCGAAGAAGACGCGCAGGTCGCTCCCGTCGGCCAGCCTACCGAGCAGCGTGTCGGTGTGCTCGAGGAAGGCGGCGTCCAGCGCGCGCTTGCCGCGGCAGGCGACATCGCGGGGCTCGGTGTAGGCGCCCTTCACGAGACGGATCGTCGGGCCGAGGGGGAGTAGCGATTCGATGTCGGCCGCCGTTCGGAACAGGTACCCTTGGATGCAGACGGCGACGTTGCGGTGCTCGGCTCGGATGCGGCGGTAGATATCGAGCGTGTCGTCGACGAACGGGCTGTCTTCCATGTCGATGGCGACGGTGCGCCCAAGCCCGTCCGCCGCCTCGACGAGACGTTTGATCCTCGCGCAGGTACCTTCGACGTCCACCTCGATTCCGAAGTGGGTAGGCTTGACAGAGAGGTCGGAATCGTAGCCGCGTTCGGTTATGCGGTCCAGCGTCTCCAGGAAATGTCGGGTGACGCCTTCCGCTTCCTCCTCCTGCTTCACGTGCTCGCCCAGCAGCGTGAGGATGGTCGGGATGCCGTGCACACGCAACGCTCCCGCGGCATCGAGCGCCGACTCCAGATCCTCGCCCGGCAGGAAACGCCGTACCGCCCGTTGCGTGAACTTCCGCCGCGTCAGCTGAGCGGCGAGCCACTCGCTCCTCGAGGCTCGCAGCAGGATCTCCCTGGTCAGGCCCATGGATCGATCTTACCTGTCACCCGCCGGTCACACCAGACCCGCCCCGTTCCCGGCGGACCGCCTCCCGCCTACCGCTCACGAAGGCCGAGAGCCCCGCCACCAACAAGCTCATCGCGATCGCCGCCTTCGCGTCGTACCCCAGCGCGTAGACCAGAACCGGTACCGTCAGGACCGAGCCGCCACCGCCGAGCAGCCCCAGCGACAGGCCGACCAGCAGTCCGAGTAACACAGCCGCGCCGAGCCTGAGCTGAAAGCCAACACAAGTGGCCGCCGCGTCGGTGCCCGTATGTGTCAATGGGATGTCAAAATTAAACATTGACAGAGACACGACAATGACGCTAAACTACTATCGATATGGCAGATAGACGGAACGACTCGGGGCGCAAGCGCCATCCGATCCAGGTCGTGGTCCGGCGGACCGGTCTGACGGCCGACGTGCTGCGCGCCTGGGAGAAGCGGTACGGGGTGGTGGAGCCGGGCCGCTCGGAGGGTGGGCGGCGGCTTTACTCCGACGAGGATATCGAGCGGCTGCGGCTGTTGCGGCGGGCGACGGGTGTGGGTCGGCGGATCAGCCAGATCGCGGGGCTGGCGACGAAGGAGCTGGCGGCGCTGGTGAAGGAGGACGAGCGCGAGGAGGCGGTCGTCGCCGTGAAGCCGGACCTCGAGACGTTGCAGGCGGCGGAGGTATACCTGAGGGGTGCGCTGGCGGCGGTGGGCAAGCTCGACGCCCGGGAGTTGGAGGCGGTCCTGGAGCGGGCGATGGTCACCTTGAGCGCTGGTGCGTTCGTGGAGCGCGTGGCGGCGCCGTTCCTGCGCCGGGTGGGTGATCTATGGAGCCACGGAGATGTGACCCCGGCGAACGAGCATCTGGCATCGGCTGTGATGCTGCGTGTGGTCGGCAGGGTGATCGAGGCGGCGGAGCCGTCCGGGTCGGCGCTCAGCCTGGTGGTGGCGACGCCGGCCCAGCAGCTGCACGAGTTCGGTGCGCTGTTCGCGGCCGCGACCGCAGCCGCCGAGGGATGGCGAGTGACGTACCTGGGACGCGATCTACCGGCCTCGGACATCGCCGGGGCGGCGCGCGATACGAGCGCCGATGCGGTGGCGCTCAGCATAGTCTACGCGCCCGATCCGGCGGTCGTGGAGAGCGAGCTGAGAGAGTTACGCGGGCAGCTGGCCGTCAACGCGCCGCTGCTGGTCGGAGGAGCGGCGGTACCGTCGTTGAAGAAGGTGCTCGACGAGATCGAGGCCGTCCAGCTCTCCGACATGGACGAGCTTCGCGCGACACTCGCCCAACTCAGTTGAGAGCGCTAGACCTCTCGACCCTTCCCCGAGTCGCTCAGGCTCATGAGCGGCGCCGGATACGGCGCGAAGAACGTCTGCGGTAGCAGATACTCCTCCTCGAACCTGACGATCCAGGCACGCAGGATCGAGCTGACAGCGCTCACCGGCACCTGGCGCTCGCGATACTGCTTGATCGCCGATCGGTAGTACGCCTTCTCCCGCTTCGTCAGCTCCTTCGAGAAGTAACCCGCCGCATGCTCGAACACGTTGACCACGGAGTTGGAACGCGGCGGCCGCGCCAGCGCCTGCTGGAAGTGCTCCTCGTAGGCCCCCACCAGCTCGCCGAACGGCAGCCGATCGTGGTTGGCCACGATGCGGCCCAACTCGCGCAGCTCCTTCTGACTGTAAGCCATCAGCATCAGCTTGTTCTCCGCCTGGAAGCGAACCAGCTCTCGCATCGCTCCCGTCCGCTTGATCGCCCGAAAACGCGCCAACGCGAACAGCTTCGTCAGGAAGTGATCGCGGATACGGTAGTTCCGTAAGCGTCCCTCGTCCTCTATCGCAACGCCCGGATAGCGCTCGAGTACCGCTCCGCCGAAGAAGCCCGAACCCCGCCTCGACGACGCCGACTTCTCCAGCCCCTGGTAGATCTTCACGTCGCTTATCCCGCACGACGGCGAGCGGTTCTTCAGCAGAAACCCGTCCACCTCGCCCAGCGAGCCCAGGAACGACTCGGCGAAACCACGCATCGCTTCGCTCACATCCCGACCCGTGTCGGGCTGTAGCAACCGCGCCTCGCCGTCCACCTCCACGATCCGGATCGGGTCACGCGGCACACCCAGCCCGATCTCCACCTCCGGACATACCGGGACGTAGTCGACCCACGGCTCCAGCTCGCGTACGAAGTCGTACGGGATCACCTGCCCGTTGTAACGCACGGGCTCCAGTTCCAGGCAGCGGCTCAGTATCACCACCGGCCTCGGCCAATCGCTCATCTCACCCTCGGTTCTCGGCTCCGCCGGCACCCGGCGGTCTTGCGTCACAGGAAATAGATGTCGGAGGGTAGCCAGGTGTCTAGCTATTGTCAAGTTTCACCTCCCCGGATGGGGTTGACAATGGCGGGAGGGCCGGGTATATGTCTGGACATCTAATAGACAAACACACCCGGCTTCCGTGAGGCCCCTGACAGCGGTGTGACGGAGCCGGGCGAAGGAGGCCGACGGTAGAGATGACCGAGCAGACGGCGCCGGGGCGGAGGATCCTGCTGACCGGTGCGAGCGGCTATGTAGGGGGTCGCCTGTTGAGGGTGCTGGAGCGGCGGGGCGAGCGGGTGCGCTGCCTGGCACGGCGGCCCGAGTTTCTGCGTCCCCGGGTCGGTGGGTCGACGGAGGTGGTGCGTGGCGACGTGTTGGATCTCGATTCGCTGCGCCGGGCGTTGGCGGGTGTGGATGTCGGCTACTACATGGTCCACTCGATGGGTTCGCGTGGGGACTTCGAGGAAGAGGACCGCCGGGCGGCGCTGAACTTCGCGACCGCGGCGCGCGAGTCTGGAGTCGGGCGAATCGTCTACCTGGGTGGGTTGGGGCGTGAGCCGGGGCTGTCGCGTCATCTGCGCAGCAGGCACGAGGTGGGTCGTGTGCTGCGGGAGTCCGGGGTGCCGACGATCGAGTTTCGGGCGTCGATCGTCATCGGGTCGGGCAGTCTATCGTTCGAGATGATCCGGGCGCTGGTGGAGAAGCTACCGGTGATGATCACACCGCGCTGGGTCAGCGAGCGGGCGCAGCCGTTGGCCATCGAGGATCTGACATCCTACCTGGTGGCGGCGTTGGATGCGGAGATCGAAGGCAGCGCGATATACGAGGTCGGCGGGGCCGATCGCGTGTCGTACATGGAGATCATGAAGGAGTACGCGCGGCAGCGAGGGCTCACGCGCCTGATGATCCGCGTGCCGGTGTTGAGTCCGCGGCTGTCGAGCCTCTGGCTGGGGCTGGTGACGCCGCTGTACGCGCGGGTGGGCCGCGAGTTGATCGAGAGTGTTCGGAACGCGACAGTCGTGAAGGATGAGGCGGCCTCGGTCACTTTCGCTGTGCGACCGCGCGGCATCGGCGAGGCCATCGCGCGGGCACTGTCGAACGAGGATCGCGAGATCGCCGAGACGCGCTGGTCCGATGCCCTCTCCTCGGGCACGCCGAGCAGCTGGGGTGGCGCCAAGTTCGGCTCGCGCATAGTCGACTCGCGCTCGGTTTCGGTCCCCTTCGCGCCCGCGCGGGCGTTCCGACCGATCCGCCGGATCGGCGGTCGTGTCGGCTGGTACTACGGCGATCTCCTCTGGCGCCTGCGAGGCTTTCTCGACCTCTTGGTCGGCGGCGTCGGTGTGCGCCGCGGCCGCCGCGACCCCGAACAGCTAGTCCCGGGTGACACGGTCGATTTCTGGCGGGTCGAGAGTTACGAGCCTGACACGCTGCTCGCGCTCTACGCGGAGATGAAGCTGCCCGGCCGCGCCTGGCTGCAGTTCGAGGTGCGTGGCGCCGAGCGCGGCTCTACCGTGCGTCAGACGGCGATCTTCGATCCCTTGGGGCTGGCGGGTCTGCTCTACTGGTACGCGCTCTATCCCATCCACAAGCTGGTGTTCAGCGGCATGCTACGAGGGATCGTGCGAGCGATGGAGTCGGAAGACGAGGACGGCGTCGCTAGAGTCGCCTGAGCGATGGTCCGTGAGGCGGCACGCGCCGACCAGCGCCTCGGCGCCTCCACCGCCAGCGGCGGTTTGCCGATCAGCGGATGCAGCGCACGCGCCCAGCGCAGGATGCTGTGGCCTTCGGCCATGGGTCAGCCCCCCGGAAGCTCGTCCGGCCGCAGCTGGCCGCCGGCGGCCAGCGTGGTTCTGACCCAGTCGTGGACTGCCATGTCGCTACGACGCAGCTCGGCGGAACGGCGGCCCAGGGATGCCAGCGGCAGGCTCAGCCGCGGGTTGTCTGCCAGCTTCGTCTCGTGGCGGGCGAGGAACGACCAGTACAGAGCGGTCAGCGGGCAGTCGCGCTTGGGGTCGAAGGGACATGCGGCGCAGTAGTCGCTCATTCGATTGATGTAGGCGGCGCCGGACACGTAGGGCTTGGTCGTCATCAGCTCACCGAGTGCGAAGCTGCCCATGCCCAAGACGTTGGGCTCGACGACCCAGTCGTAAGCGTCCGTGTAGGCGACCCAGAACCAATCGGCGAGCTCCCGCGGCCGTACGTCGAGCAGCGTGGCGATGTTGGCCAGGACCATCAGCCGCGTGATGTGATGGCTGTAGCCGGAGGTCCAGACATCCGATACGACGCCATCCAGGCATTGGAGACCGCTGGGGCGTCCCCAGAAGGTTGGCGGCAAGGGTTCCTGCGCATCGAGCTCGCTGGGCGCTGCACCGCCGTCGACGGTGGATGGAGCCGACCCGGCCGACCAGCGCCGCCCGGACCAACCGTCGTAGCCGCCGTCGCCCGGCCGGTGCTCGATCGGCGGCGCGCCCGTCGGTAGGTCGCGGAAACCGTCGGTAGCCCGGTGGACGTGCCTGACGAACTCGCGCCAGCCGAGGATCTGGCGCACGAACCCCTCGACGCTGTTGAGCGGCGCGTCGACCTCGAGCGCCTCGTCGAGCACCTGCGCCGGCAGCAGGCGGTGGAGATTGAGCAGCGCAGAGATCCGCGTGTGGAACAGGCCCGCCGACCGGCTCGACATGGCATCCTCGTAGGGCCCGAAATCGCGCAGACAGTTTGCCTTGGCCCAACGCCACAGCGCCTCGGCGTCCTGCGCCGTCGCCGGCAGCGCCGCCAGATCCAGGGTGCCGGGGTGCCGGCTGAAACGGTCCCGTATCAGCCCGCCCACCTCTTCCTTGATCGGGTCGACGGGGAACCGGGGTGGCGTAGGCGCCGGGGGCATTCCCCTCCACGGCCGGCGGTTCTCGGCGTCGAGGCTGTACTTTCCGCCACGCGGCCGGCCACCCTCCATCAGGATGCCGCTGTCACGGCGTACCCGGCGATAGAAGGCGTCCAGCCGCCAGGGCGGACCCCGCCGCCGGCTCGCCTCGAACTGTTGGCTGCTGGTCAGCCAGCCCTCATGATCGATGACCTCCAGGCCGCCGCTCGCCCTCAGCGGCTCGATCTCGGCCCGTAGCTCTCGCTCGGCCGGCTCCATCAGTCGTAGCGGGCCGAGCTCCGCGATCAGCTCCGCCAGCGCATCTCGGTACGGCCCGTCCGCCACCGCGTACCGCACCGCCACACCGCGCGCCGCCTGCTCCAGCGCGAAATGCCGCTGGTTCGCCAGCACCAGCGCCAGCTTCTGCTTGTGGTAGGGCCGGCGAGCGGCTTTCCAGCGGTTCTCGATCAGCGCGATGCCCAGACTGCTCGGCTCCTCTCGCGCCAACGGCCCGAGGCGGTCCGACAGCTGATCGTACGGTACGTAGAGCCAGCGGCGTGCCCCCCGATCGGGCTGCCGCTCGGCCAGCCGCCGCCGGAAGATACTCACGGCGCCCCGTAGCGCTCGAGGTAGGCGGAGAGCCGGAGCTTCCGCGCCGTATTCTCGGAGCTCATGTAGCGGACCTTGCCGAAGATCGGGCGCTCGGGGCCCCACGGCCGATCGTAGCGACCCAGGCACCAGAAGATGCCGCTGTACGAGTTCGGGTCACGGCCGTCCAAGGCGTACTTGTTGTTGAGCTCGATCATGACTCGCAGCGCGTCCTGCGGCGTCGGACTCCATTCGAGGATCTTCTTGCCCCACAACATCCGCATGTAGTTGTGCAGGCGGCCCTCGCGGACCAGCTCGGTCTGCGCCGCGTTCCAGATCGGGTCGTGCGTGGCGGCGCCCTCCAGATCGTCCAGCGTGTAGACATACGGTCGCGGGTCGCCGGCATGCTCGGCCAGTGTCTTCTGCGCCCAGGCGGGGAGCGACTCGTAGCGGTCGTAGTCGGCGCGCCGCGCGCTCATGTTGAATCCGAGCTCGCGCCAGGTGATCAGCTGGTCGAGCAGCGCCTCGGCGCTCTCGCTCATGCCCCACCAGCCGCTGCGCTTCCCGCTCGCCTCGTGTGCCAGGCGGTCGGTGTCCCAGTCCTCCCGCGCCATCAGCTCCGAGAAGACCTGGTGGCTGGAGATGTGGCCGAAGTGGAGGTAGGGCGAGAGGCCGCTGGTCGCATCCTCGTCGGGGTGGTTGCGGTCTTCGGCATAGCTCGAGAGCCGCTCGGTCAGGAAGCGGGCGAGCGCCGCGGACGCCGCATCTTCGCCGCCCGTCGACTCGGTGACCGAGACGGCGTGGTCGATCGGCAACTGCGCCAGGCTCGGGCCCCCGTCTTCCAGCAGGGAGGGGGCGTAATTGGGCCAGCGGTCCGCGATGGCGGTGGGCAGCGCTCTTAGCCGTGGCAGTCGCACGCCGTCCAGCGGGTCGGGGCGCGGTTGCCCCGCCAGGTGCTCGACGAGGTTCTTCTGAAGGAAGCGCCGGAACGAGTAGGCCGTCTGGAAGACACGCTCCGCAGCGCGCAGCGGCAGCAGGCCGTTCGAGTCCACCTGCTCGAGTCTGACCGGCAGCTGGTCCGCCGCGGCCGCGACCATCCGCGGCAGGAAGAAGGCGGGGTATTCGTCGGTGACCACGCTGCAGGCCGACGATGCCAACGCCTTCAGCAGGCCGCGCCCCGCACCGCGTCGCTCCTCGATGTAGGCGAAGTAGGTTACGCCGGTGTCGGCGAGCCGCCGCGCGTTGGCGGCCATGCCGTCCAGCACGAAGCGGTGCAGGCGATCGCTCGCCCACGGATAGTCACAGCGCAGCGCCTCCAGCACGAGCAGCGGCTTGCTCAGCTGCTGGGCCCACTCCACGGCGCGCTGCAGACTGAAGTTGAAGCCGAGGCGCCGGAAAGCGGTCATCCAATAGAGGACGTATTCGCCTTCGGCACGCAGCGGCGCCTCGTTGCACGCCTCCAGCCTCAGCTGCGGAATACCAGTATCCATGGCCCGTCCCACGCTCACGGGTAAGGTCAGCGGTCCCCGCCGTCGCCGCGCGACGCCGATACGAGATCGAGCACCGCTCGCAGACCCGGCGCATCGGGTAGCCACAGCGCACCGATCTCCTCGATCACCGCTCGGTAGCCGCCTGCCGACCGGCCGCCGACGATGATCACGACGTCGGCGCTCAGCGCGCGGCGCAGCGAGCGCAGCTCGTCTGCAAGGCCGGGATCGTCCGCCGGAAATACTATACTCAATGCCACCCCCCGTGCCCCCGTCATAGCGACGGCCGTCGCGATCGACTCGGCCGGCAGATTGGCACCTAGATAGATGACGCGCCAGCCGCAAGACGCAGCCGCCGCCGCCGCCAGCAGCGCGCCGACCTCGTGATGTTGGCCCGCAGGGGTCGCTACCACCAGCCCCGGCCCGCCAGCCTGCTGCACGGCTCCCCGAATGCCCTCCAGCGTCCGTCTCACCACCGCCGTCGCCAGCCGCTCGTGCCCCGGCGTGACCTGGTCCCTCGACCACAGCTCGCCGATCTCCACCATCAACGGCGTGATCACGTGCTCGATCAGCCGCGCCGCCCCCAGCGCCACCGCCGCCCGCCCCAGGACCGCCTCCAATCGAACCGCGTCCATATCCCGCACCGCCGCCAGGCTCTCCGCCAGGAAGGCACGCGTCGCCTCACCGTTCTCCCCCTCCACCCCGGACACCGAAGCCGCCGGCGCCGCGGCCCGGTCCTCCTCGATCAACCGCGCCAATTCCTCGCTCGACAGCCTCGCCAGCTGACCGATCCGCCGACCCGCCTCCAGTGCCCCCCGTATCAGCCGCAGGTGCTCGATATCATCATCCGAGTACAGCCGCTGGCCACCCGCCGTCCGCTCGGGCGCCACGACCCCGTAGCGCACCTCCCAAGCCCGCAACACGTCACGGCTCAGTCCCGTGCGCCGCGCCACCACCCGGATCGGGTGCCGCTTCGCCCCGGCTCGCTCGTTCTCTCGACCGTTCTTCATCCTCTCGTCCCCTCTCAGGCGCCGTGCCGAGCGCCGCCGGGAAGATAGCGCGTGTCCATATAATGTCAAGTACCATACATCAACAGGGCCTTGACAGGGGATCGTTGTCCCCTTATATTCGTCGACAATTGCTGGACAATGCGAGGCGAGGCGCCGCCTGCCGGGCGGTACCCGCTGTCGACCGCGCAGTAGGGCGGTAGAGCGAGATCATTCAGGGACAACGAGACGGGAGGATGACCATGAGGAAGCATCGACTTTCGACGCTGGTGGCGCTGGTAACGCTGGTGGGCTTCGCGGCGCCGGCTTCGGCGCAGTACATGACTTCGGAGCGCCAGGAGAAGGACATCGTCGACACGGCGGTCTCGGCGGGCTCGTTCCAGACGCTGGTCGCGGCGGTTCAGGCGGCCGGGTTGGTTGAGACGCTGAAGGGCGAGGGCCCGTTCACGGTGTTCGCGCCGACCGACGAGGCGTTCGCGAAGTTGCCGGCGGGCACGGTTGAGCAGCTTCTGCAGCCGGAGAATAGGGATCAGTTGATTGCCGTGCTGACCTACCATGTCGTGCCGGGCAAGCTGATGGCCGAGGAGGTCGTGCAGCTGGAGAGTGCCGAGAGTGCGCAGGGTCAGTCGGTGCGCTTCTCGGTGATGGATGGTGGGGCGTACATCGATGATGCGCGGATCATCAAGACGGACATCGAGGCGAGCAACGGTGTGATCCACGTCATCGATTCGGTTATCCTGCCGAAGAGCGAGTAGTCTCTGGGTTGGGGCAGGTTTGGAATAGATCTTCGAGGAGTCGGAACTTGAACTGAGACCGCAGGCGCACGGTAGTCGTGCTCGACGGTCGATCAAACGGGGGGAGGGTGTTGGCACACTCTCCCTTCTGCACTTGAGACAGATTCAACCGCGGCTGTGAGCGCGGAAGCAAGGGGACGGTTCGATGGAGAATGCGGGGCGATCAGGCACGGGAGTGGGGGCGGTCACCGTAGTGCTGGGCGCCAGCGGCGGCATAGGCAGCGCGCTGGCGCGGCGGCTGGCGGCGGATGGCGCCCGCTTGATGCTGGCGGCGCGGGATGGCGAGAAGTTGGGCGAGCTGGCGCGGGATCTGGATGCCCGGTCGCAGGTGCTCGACGCGACGCGTTTCGATGAGGTGGAGCGTTGCGTAGCGACGGCGCAGGAGGCCTACGGCCGCGTTGACGGCGTGGTCAACTGCGTGGGTTCGGTGGTTCTCAAGCCGGCGCATCTGACCAGCGAACGGGAGTTCAGCGAGACGCTGTCGCTCAATCTGGGTTCGGCGTTTGCCGCTGTGCGGGCGGGTGTGCAGGCGATGAGGAAGGGCGGTGGATCGATTGTCTTGATCTCGTCCGCCGCGGCGAGCGTCGGACTCGTGAATCACGAGGCGATCGCTGCGGCGAAGGCCGGTATCAACGGTTTGGTGGTCTCCGCGGCGTCGACCTACGCGCGGTCCGGGATCCGAGTCAACGCGGTGGCACCGGGGCTCGTCCGTACGCCGCAGACCGAGATGATCACGAGCGTCGAGGCATCGGAGCGGGCGTCGCTGGCGATGCATGCGCTGGGCCGACTCGGCGAGCCGGAGGATGTCGCTGCAGCGATCGCCTACCTGCTCGATCCCGGTTCGAGTTGGGTGACGGGACAGATCCTGGCGGTCGATGGTGGCTTGTCGACGGTGCGGACGAGGGTGCGGGCGTAGGGGAAGACGTGACGACGGCGTCTGAGGATTCTTCCTGGGGAACCCATCGCGCCGCCGAGCAGCGTCGAGACGATCATGGCCCGGTACGAGCTAGAATTTTTGACCGATGACTTTGGAGATTCCGCAATGGCCGTAGCGAGCTGGAACGGCGTAGTCCTGGCCGAGAGTGATACATACGAGTTCGTGGAGGGCAACGTCTACTTTCCTCCTGAGTCGCTCAACCGCGAATACGTCCGCGAGAGCGATCACTCGACGATATGCCCTTGGAAGGGGAAGGCGAGCTACTTCGATATCGTCGTCGACGGCCAAGTCAATCGCGACGCGGTGTGGTATTACCCCGAGCCGTCGGACGAGGCGCGTCACATCAGGGGTCACGTCGCTTTCTGGAAGGGCGTCGCCGTCGAGAGGTGATCGGGCTGTCTCGCGGCCCGTCACTCGCCGCTGTGTTGCAGGCCCGTCAGGCGGCCGCCGGCCCGCTGGTTCGCGCGGGCGCCCTCGATGAACGGTGTGAAGCCGTTGGCGCTGCGCACGAGCCAGTCGCCGAGACGGGGACTGAGCGCCGTGAGAACGGCCAGCGGTCGGAGCGGCGGCGAGTTGACCATGATCTGGGGCCGATCGCTCTTGATCGCCTTGACCACGGCGCGGGCGACGGCCCGCGGCGTGGTCCGGCCCGCCAGCGCCGACGCCGTCGCCCCGGTCGCCTGCTGCGCGTCGTGATACAATCCGGCCTGCTCGACGTAGCCGGGGCAGATCACCGAGGCGCTGATGCCACTGCCTCGGTATTCTTGTCTGAGCGATCGGGTGAAGCCGATGAGGCCGGCCTTCGTGGCGCCGTACACCGCATCGAACGGCGGCGCCCAGATCCCGGCTATCGACGACATGTTGACGATGTGACCGCGGCCCCGCTCGACCATCCCGGGCAGGACCAGCCTGGTGAGGATCATTGCAGAGATGAGGTTCAGACGAAGGGTCCGCTCGACGTCCTCGATGCCGATTCGGTCGTAGGGGAAGACCGTGAGGGCACCGGCATTGTTGACCAGGACGTCGATAGCGCCGAACCCCTCGATCGCCGCAGCGACCAGGACTTCCAGCGCCTTGCGATCCGTGACGTCGGTCGGCACCGCTATGGCCTCGACGCCGCTCTCCCGCAGTTCGCCGGCGACGCGGTCCAGGCCCTCCGCGGAACGGGCCGCCAGGACCAGGTTCATCTTTTCCGCCGCCAGCGCCCTGGCGACGTAGGGCCCGATGCCGCGTGACGCACCAGTGATGACGGCGGTGTGCTGGGTCAGATCTTTCATGACTCGTCTCCGCTTTGGCAGGCGCGTGTGCCGGAGCCTTCCAATAGGCGTCGTCGGGGTGTACGGCGCAAGCGCGAAACGTTTCCGGGAGCGAAGCCGTACTTGCATGGTGGGCCGCAGGGTAGATCGGACCGCATGGCCGCCGAGCCGCGGCCGCTCCTCGCCGTTGGCGAGGCTGGGGGATATATTGCGGCCCGGGAATTCAATAGTGAGAACGCGCGACGCATGACTCGCAGGGTAACCGGCCTCATCATCGCCAACGTGGTGATGTTCTTCATCACCTACCCGCCGAACCAGCTCTTCCAGGCGTTGATGCTGGTGCCGATCGCGATCCCCTATCGCCCCTGGACGCTCGTCACCTACATGTTCCTGCACGGTGGGTTCGGCCACCTGTTCTTCAACATGCTGGCGCTGTTCTTCTTCGGTCCCCGGCTGGAGGCGCGGCTGGGCGCCGGGCATTTTCTGGGGCTCTACCTGACCGCGGGCGTCGTCGGCGCATTGGCTTCGCTCACCACCCCTCACGCGGCGGTCGTCGGGGCGTCGGGCGCCGTCTTCGGAGTCATGCTCGGTTTCGCCTACTTCTGGCCCCGGGACCGGATCTTCATCTGGGGGATCCTCCCGATCGAGTCGCGGGTCTTCGTCGGGCTCATGACCGCGGCCTCGCTCTGGTTCGGCTTCGGCGGCGCCGCCGGCGGCATAGCCCACTTCGCGCACCTGGGCGGGTTCCTCGGCGGTTTCCTCTATCTCAAGTGGATGGAGTACCGCTCGCCGGCCCGCCGATTCAAGAGGAAGGTGGAAACCCCGGTGCGCCGCACGCCCGGCGGCGATGCGGCGGACCTCAGGCGCTGGCAGCGGATCCGCCGCGAGGACATGCACCCGGTCAACCGCGACGAGCTCGATCGGGTCATGGACAAGATCGAGGCCTCGGGTGTGGCGAGCCTGACGCCGGACGAGCGTGCCTTTCTCGATCGCTTCACGCCTGGCTGATCGCCGGTCCGGGTCGGGTCGGGCATTTTGAGTACGAGTCTTGCGAGCAAGACGTGGGCGGTGGGGAGGCCCGGTGGCTGCCTGTCCGGCAAGACCTAGCGGACCGCGCCCAAAGTCGTAATTTGCCCCCCAATCCGACACTGTGCCCCGAGCGGCCGCGGTGTTCCCTGGCACCACAGCTGCGGCGGGGAGTCCCATGCCGGGTCACGAGACGGCAGGAGATGGACGACAGAACGATCAGCAGAGCGGACTTCGACGCCTTGATCTTCGATCTCGACGGTGTCGTGACCCGCACGGCCAGCCTGCACGCCCGGGCGTGGAAACAAATGTTCGACGAGTTCCTCGCACGCTGGAAGTGGGGCAACGGCGGATCGCAGGCGCCCTTCGATATCAAGACCGACTACCCACAGTACGTTGACGGCAAGCCCCGCTACGACGGCGTGCGTGACTTCCTCGCCTCGCGAGGTATCGAGTTGCCCGAGGGCGACCCCAGTGACGGGCCCGATGTCGAGTCCGTCTGCGGACTCGGTAATCGCAAGAACTTGCTCTATAACGAAATGCTCAGTGAAGGGGGGGTAGAGATCTTCGACGATACGGTAGAACAAATCGGGACCTGGAGAGGTATGGGTCTCAAGACCGCCATCGTCTCGTCGAGTAAGAATTGCGCCGCCGTCCTGCAGGCCGCCGGGCTCGAGGATCTATTCGACGTCCGCGTCGATGGCATCGAGTCGGCGCGCCTCGGCCTCGAGGGCAAGCCGGCGCCCGACATCTTCCTGAAGGCGGCCGAGCTGTTGGATGTCGAGCCGGCGCGGGCCGTCGTGTTCGAGGATGCGGTGTCCGGTGTGCAGGCGGGCCGCGCCGGCGAGTTCGGCTGGGTGATCGGCGTCGACCGGGTCGGCGCGCGCGATGCCCTGCTGGCGAACGGCGCCGACACGGTGGTGGGCGATCTCAGAGACGTGCCGACACGGAGCTGACGCTATGATCGAAGGCCATCCGGAAGGTGAGCATCTGGCGAGCGAGTTGCCCTCGGCGCTCGATTCGCTCGAGCAGATCGCAACGCGCTTGAAAGACAAGCGCCCCGCGCTGTTCCTCGACTACGACGGGACCCTCACGCCCATCGTCTCGCAGCCCGAGGACGCGGTCCTCTCGGACTCGATGCGGGACGTGCTCAGAGAGCTGGCCGAGCTCTGCACGGTCGCCATCGTCAGCGGCCGCGACCGGGCCGATGTCGAGCCGCTCGTCGCGCTCGACGGACTGATCTTCGCCGGTAGCCACGGCTTCGACATCAAAGGACCGGACCTGCGCATGGAGTACGAGGGCGGCAAGGACCGGCTCCCGGATCTCGCCGCGGCCGAGCGGGAGCTTCACGAGCGAATCGACCCGATCGCCGGCGCACGGGTCGAGCGCAAGCGCTTCGCCATCGCCAACCACTACCGCAATGTCGCCGAGCAGGACGTGCCGCGCGTAGAGCAGGCGGTACGTGAGGTGCTCGGCCGCCACGAGCGACTGCGGCTGTCGCACGGAAAGAAAGTCTACGAGCTGCGTCCCGACATCGACTGGGACAAGGGGCGCGCCGTGTTCTGGCTGCTCGAGGCGCTCGGCCTCGATCGCGACGATGTGCTGCCCTTCTATCTGGGAGACGATGTGACCGACGAGGACGCGTTCGCGGCTCTGTCGGAACGTGGGATCGGCGTGATCGTCGGCAACCCATCATACAAGACCAACGCGAGCTACAGTCTGCGAGATACGCCGGAGGTGGAACAGTTCCTCGGTCAGTTGGCGGGCTTGATCGGAGACGAGTGACCATGGAGCGTTGGAAGCTGGCCTACGAGGGTTGGGATCCCGAACGTGAACCGCTGCGTGAGGCGCTGACTACGCTGGGCAACGGGTACATCGCCACGCGCGGCGCGCTGGAGCTGGTCAGCGCCGGTGGAGCGCACTACCCCGGCACGTATCTAGCCGGCGGCTACAATCGCCTGAGGACCGAGATCGCCGGCCGTGTCATCGAGAACGAAGACCTCGTCAACTGGCCCAACTGGCTCTGCCTCACCTTCCGGCCCCAGGGCGGTGACTGGTTCGCCCCCGGGTCGGTCGAGATGCTCGAGTACCGCCAGGAGCTCGATCTGCAGGCCGGCATGATGGAGCGCATCAGCCGCTTCCGCGACTCCGAGGGCCGCGAGACATCGCTGCGCAGCCGACGGATCGTTCACATGGCCGACATGCATCTCGCGGCCATCGAATGGACGCTCACACCGGAGAACTGGTCGGGTCGCATCGAGCTGAGATCGGCGCTCGATGGAACCGTCAAGAACGAGGGCGTCGCGCGCTATCGCCAGTTGAACAGCCAACATCTCGAGCCGCTCGACGCCGCCCCGGCCGACGGCGAGGGGATCTACCTCCTCGTCCAGACGGTTCAGTCGCGCATCGAGATGGCACAGGCGGCGCGGACCCGAGTCTTCAAGGACGACGTACCGCTCGAGCTCGCGCGCCAGACGGAGGAGCGGGCCGGCTACGTCGAGGAGCGCTTGAGCTTCGACTGCGAGCAGGGACAGCCGCTCAGGATCGAGAAAGTGGCCGCCATCTACACCTCGCGCGACTGGGCGATTAGCTCGCCCGGCAACGAGGCCTGCCGCACGATCCAGCGCGTCGGCTCGTTCGACGATCTCTTCCGCACGCACCGCCTGGCTTGGGAACGGCTCTGGTATCGCTGCGATATCGAGCTCGAGGGCGCTTTGGCCGCTCAGCTCGCACTCCGCGTCCATATCTTCCACCTCCTGCAGACCGTATCGCCCAACACCGTCGAGCTCGACGTCGGAGTGCCCGCCCGCGGGCTGCACGGCGAGGCCTACCGCGGCCACATCTTCTGGGACGAGCTGTATATCTTCCCGTTCCTGCAGCTCCGCATCCCCGAGATCACCCGCGCCCTGCTGATGTACCGCTATCGCCGCCTCGACGAGGCGCGCCGCAACGCCCGCCGCCAGGGCTTCAGGGGCGCGCTCTACCCATGGCAGAGCGGCAGCGACGGCAGGGAGGAGACCCAGATCCTGCACCTCAACCCGCGATCGGGCCGCTGGCTGCCCGACAACACGCACCTGCAGCGTCATGTGAACGCGGCGATCGCGCTGAACACCTGGCGCCAGTACCAGGCGACGGGGCGACGCGACATCATCTCCACGCACGGCGCGCGGATCATCCTGGAGATCGCCCGTTTTTGGGCCGACGTCGCCAGCTTCAATCCCGAGCGCGGGCGCTACGAGATCCGTGGCGTCGTGGGACCCGACGAGTACCACACCGCGTATCCCGGCGCCGAGGAACCGGGTGTCAACAACAACGCCTATACGAACGTGATGGCGTCGTGGGTCCTGGACTGCGCCTGTCGTGTCGTCGCCCTGCTCGACGACGATTGCCAGATCGAGATCTTCGAGGATCTGCAGCTCACCGACGATGAGGTCGAGAGTTGGGACGAGATCGGTCGCAAGCTGTTCGTCCCGTTCCACGACGGCATAATCAGTCAGTTCGAGGGCTACGAGCATCTGGAAGAGTTCGATTGGGAAGGCTACCGCGCCCAGTACGGCGACATCCATCGACTCGACCGCATCCTCGAGGCCGAGGGCGACTCGGTCAACCGCTACAAGGTCAGCAAGCAGGCGGACGTGCTGATGCTCTTCTATCTGTTCTCCGCCGAGCGGCTGGCACAGCTGTTCGAACACCTCGGCTATCCCTTCGAGCCGGAGATGATCCCCCGCAACATCGAGTATTACCTGCGCCGCACCTCGCACGGCTCGACGCTCAGCGCCATCGTCAACTCATGGGTGCAGGCGCGCGGTAACCGGCAGCGTTCCTGGCGCTGGTTCGAGGCGGCCGTCCGCAGCGACCTCGCCGACGTACAGGGCGGCACGACGAAGGAAGGGATCCACCTGGGCGCGATGGCGGGCACCGTCGACCTCGTCCAGCGCTGCTACAGCGGCGTTGCGCTGCGCGAGGGTGTCATGTGGCTCAATCCGCAGCTGCCAAAGGACCTCAAGGAGATCAAGTCGCGCGTTCAGTACCGCGGCCACTGGTTCCGCTTCCAGATCAACCACGAGAACCTGACGGTGACTTTCGAGGGCGCCTGGGAGCCCTATGCGCGGATCGGGTTCAACGGGAAGGTCTACACCTTCAAGCGCGGCGAAACTAAGGTCTTCGATTTGGAGACACGCAGCGAGGTCGACTGACCGCCGCGATCTCCGCCGGCACCGAGCGGTCTCTACACAATCTTCTCAGCGACCGGCTAGACGCCGCTGTTTCCCGAGTAGGCGTTGCGCACGTACTGCAAGACCACACGCTGCGTGTTGAAGAACGAAGCGTTCAGCGCGATCGCCGAGCGCATCACCTTGGCCCAGGCGCGCGGTAGGCTGTAGTAACAGGGCAGGATCAACTTCTCCAGCTTGTCGTACAGACCGTCCAATTCCGTCGACTCGTCCGCCGCGACCTCGGGACTCTCGAGTAGCGACCAGCCGGTGACCCCTTCGACGTGGCCTTCAACCCACCAACCGTCGAGGACACTCAGGCTGGGCACGCCGTTGCAGGCGGCCTTCATTCCGCTGGTACCGGACGCTTCCTGCGGGCGCCTCGGTGTGTTGAGCCAGAGGTCGACGCCCGAGCACATGTACTTCGCCAGGGCCAGGTCGTAGTTCTCCAGATAGACGAGCCGCACTCGCTCGCCCAGCCGGCGCGCCGCCTCGTGTATTCGCCGTATCACGTCCTTGCCAGGCTCGTCCCGCGGGTGCGCCTTGCCGGCGTAGAGGATCTGTATCGGCCCGACCCGCTCGGCGATCGCGTTGAGACGCTCGATGTCGCTGAGCAAGAGATCGGCTCGCTTGTACGGCGTGGCGCGCCGGGCGAAGCCGAGCGTGATGACATCCTCAGCCAGCCGAACTCCGTTGCGGCGCTCGACCTCGTCCAGCAGTACGCGCTTGGCGCGCTGGTGGGCGGCCTGGACGTCGTCGAGCGGGATCTGTATCGCGTAGCGCAAGTAGCGGTTGTCGTGACGCCAGCCTGGAATCTTGAGATCGAACAGTTCGGCGAAGGCCGGCGATGTCCAGGTCACCGCGTGCACGCCGTTGGTGATGGCATGGATCGGGTAGCCCGGGAACATGTCCAGCGATACCTCGCCGTGCCGCATTGACACACCGTTGACGTAGCGCGAGAAACGGAGCGCCAGGTAGGTCATGTTGAGCGTGCTGTCCAGCAGGCAGCGGCCGTCTTGGAGTTGCGATGCTCTCCGCGGCCCCAGGACTCGGCCGACGAGGTCGAGGGGAAACTGGTCGTGCCCGGCAGCCACCGGTGTGTGCGTGGTGAAGACGCATTGCCGGCGCACCGCTTCGATCAGCTCGTCATCGGGCGCGCTCGCGTTCTGCTCTTCCAGCGTCTCTTCCAGCAGTGCGAGGGTGAGCAGCGCCGAGTGCCCCTCATTCATGTGGTAGACCATGTTGCGGTCGTAGCCCAGGGCGCGCAGGACCGCTACACCTCCCAACCCCAACACCGCCTCCTGACACAGGCGGTAGTGGCTGTCGCCGCCGTAGAGGTGGTCGGTCAAGGTGCGGTAGAACTCGCCGTTCGAGTCCAGCGCCGTGTCGAGCAGGTAGACCGGGACCTGGTAGTCCTCGATGCCGGTCACCGTGAAGCGCCAGGGGCGAATTCGGACCTTGGCTCCCTCGATCTCGATGGTGACGGTCGTCTCGAGCCGCTCGAGCCTGTCCTCGGGCGACCACTGTTCGTCGGCCTCGGTCTGAGCGCCGTCGGCTGCGAGGTGCTGGCGGAAATAGCCGTGGCGGTGAAGTAGCGTCACGCCGACCATCGGGACCTCGAGGTCGGCGGCCGAGCGCAAGATGTCTCCGGCCAGCACTCCGAGACCGCCCGAATAGGTCGGGACACTGGGATCGAGAGCGATCTCCATGGAGAAATACGCGATCTGCGATTGGCCGTACGGTAACCTGAATCCCATTCTCTCCGCCTCTGCGCCGGACATGGCCGCAGAATCTGATAGGATCGATGACTTCTGCCAAGGGGGCCCGTCTAAACCGCGAGCAGCAGCGCGGCGGGAAACGTCGCCAGCACGTCGCCGACCGGCAGCGTCGCCGGCGCCGACCCCTCGGCCGGCCCGAATTCCGCGCCGCTCAGCGCGCAGGTCCAGCGGGTCGCGCCGAGCGGGGCGGGGATCACCAGCGCGGTATCCGCCCAGATGCGGCCGATCGGCGGGACGGCAGGGTCGCCGGTGAGCGTGAGGGCGAGGCGCGGGACGATCGTGATGGCGGCCTGCCGTCCCAGCCGCCGCGCGAAGGCGAAGACGTGTTCGGCCGCCGCTCCTCGCACCTCCAGCGCTTCGTAGTCGCCGGCCTGAAACAGCTGCGTCGCCGTGCGCCGAGCCGCGAGCGCTCGATGCACGACGTGGAGCTTTATGCGGCCGTCGGCCGGCGTCGCCACCAGCTCGCGCAGCAGAGACCGTCGGTCGCTCTCGCTCCCCTCCCAGGCCGCCGACAGCTCGGCCAGCAGCCGGTGGCGCCGGTCGAAGTCGACGGCGCGGCGGTTGTCCGGATCGACGAGAGAGAAGTCCCACAGCTCATCGCCTTGGTAGATGTCGGGAATCCCGGGCGCGGTCAGCTGGATCACGGTACGCGCCAGGGCGTTCCAGAGCCCGGGTCGCGCGATCCGCTGAACGAGCCGCCGGAGGTCCGTCAGGAACGACGGACCGCTGACCTGGTGCGCGAGTGTCAGCCTCACGAAGTCGAGTAGCGCCGCATCGTACTCGGGATCGGGCTCCACCCAACTGGTGTGCAGTTTCGCCTCGCGCGCCGCTTTCTCCATGTACGATTCGATGCGGTCGCGAAAGTCGTCGCCGATGGCAGGCGTCGCGAGACCGGTGCTCACATCTCCGTCTTCCGACAGCGGCCAGACTCCGACCAGTGTCTGGTAGAGCAGGTACTCCGAGTTACGGTCGGGCGCGTAGCGACGACCGAGCCGTTTCCTGTGCCGACGATTCCAGCGGTGCCAGCGGCGGATGTGCTCGCGCCACAGATCCGGCACCTCGGACAGCACGTCGAGTCGTGCTCGAACGTCGGCGCTCCGCTTGCTGTCGTGGGTGCTGGCTGCCAGCATGGTTAGCGGCCAACGCTCCGCACGCTTCCGGCTAGCGCCGTGCAGCCTATCAGCGGAGTCGGCTAGCGGCGCATCCGGTTCGCCGCCCACCTCGTTGCGGGAGGCCAGCGGGTACCAGCGATAGAAGGCGGTGTCCTCGCTCCCCTTCGCCGCAACCGAGACGGTTGCCTGTTGGAAGCGCTGGATGAAAGCGAGTCGGGCGCCGGCCGCTTCACGGCTCGAGGCTGGTGACCGCAACATCAAGATATCCGCCAGGAGGTCGAGGGCGGCATCAGCGGCGCGAGGCCGGGCGCGCGCGGCGGTCAGCGCACCCTCGACGACCTCGCGGTCGCTCGGCCGCAGCTCTGTGGTCGTCGCGTCGACGTAGGTCCGGTAGACGCGCATGCCGACCATGACCTCGATGATCGCGTCCCGCAGACGGTCGGCGACCGGCTCGACATCGCGCCGATACTCCGGCGTCAGGGCCTCGAGTTGACGCGCCAGCCGCTGAGTCTCGGCGACCAGATGGCGGTCGAGGATGTGCCGCTTGCTGCGGCGGACCACCTCGGCGTAGTCCGACGGTCGACGTGCGAAACTACGGTAGATCTCCCGCAGCGCGGCGAACCCGCTCTCGTCGATGAACAGGTCCTCGACCTCGCAGAGAAAGTCGTAGCCGGTAGTCCCGGCGACCGGCCAATCCGAGGGCAGCTGCTCGTCGCGGGCGAGGATCTTCTCCACGAAGATCGGGAAATCGGAGCCGTCGCTCGCCGTTGCACGCGCCGTTGCACTACCGCACAGCCGATCCAAATAGGCCCGCGGATCCAGTAGACCGTCGACATGGTCGACACGCAGCCCGTCGATCAGGCGGTCACCGACCCAGTCGAGGATGCGCTGATGAGTGGCGGCGAAGACCTGCGGGTCTTCGGTGCGCAGAGCGACGAGGTGGCTGATCGTAAAGAAGCGCCGGTAGTTGATCTCGCGTGCGGCACGACGCCAGTACGCCAGCCTGTAGGCTTGCGCGGCGAGCAGGCGGCGGCAGCGCCGCGGGCCGTCGCCGTGCGGCCCGAACCCGGCGATAGCGGCGTCCACGTGGGCACGTACGGACGCGGCTGAGTCGTAGAGCGCCGTCAGGCGCTCGGCGGTCGCGGCGGCCCGCTCGCGCCGCAGTGTCGCTGCGGCCGTACTCGCGCGCCGCGGCAGCCCGCGAAAATCGGAGATCAGAAGTTCCAGCTCGGCCATCGCACGTCTGTCCGACGGCTCGCCTCGCGTGTCGCCGAGTCGCGCCTCGAGGATGAGCGGGAAGCTGCGCGGGTCTATCGGGAAGCTCTGCTCGTAGTAGGCGAACCGGAAGCGACCCTCCCGGTACACGACCTTCAGCTCCCCGTCACGGATGACACGGGCCAGCCGCTGGCCGAGGATCGGCAGGAGTATCCGGTAGGGGCGGCGCGCCTGCGGCGGCCCCCAATCGATGTCGAACCAACGGGCGAACGGCGAGGCCTGACCGTGGGCCAGCACGTCCTCCCAGTACGGATTCTCGCTTCCCGTCGCCATGTGGTTCGGAACGATGTCGAGGACAACACCCATGCCGGCACGCGTCAACTCCCGTGCCAGCTCACGCAGCTCAGCCTCGTCGCCGAGCGCCGGGTTGAGGTTCGCCGGGTCGACGACATCGTAGCCATGCGTACTGCCCTGCCGCGCCCGCAGGATCGGCGACAGATAGACGTGTGAGACGCCGAGGCGCGATAGGTACGATACCCGATCCATGAGGTCCGCCAGGCCGAACCCCGGCCGCAGCTGGACTCGATAGGTGGAGCGGATCTCTGGCACGGCGGAAGTTCCGACTCAATCGCGGAGCCTGCGCTCCGCTACTGCCTCGACGGCACGGCGAACGTCGACATCCTCCCCGAGGCTCTCGAGGTCACGTCCGAGACGACGCGACCAGCTCGGGTAACGATCGACTCCGATGCCGGGCATGTTGACTGGATCCGTCTCACCGACCAGGTCATCCAGCCAGAGGCCGATGAGCGGCGCACCTGTCTGCGAGAGGAAGCGGTGCACCGCCGCGCAGAGCTGCGGGTAGCCGCCGGGATCCGCCGCATCGGTCAGGCACGCCTCGGCGGAGAGACGGTGCACCAGGGCCTGCCGCTCGCGCTCCCGCTCCGCCTGCAGACCTGCCAGCTCTTCGTCGCTCGCGATGCTACCCACCTGACGGCGCAGCTCCAGGTCCCGGCCCGCCCAGAAGCCGGCCAGCGGCGGATGGTCGTGGGTGTTCGCCGTGACCAGTGCCCGCTTCGGGTAGCTGCGTGAGGAGCGGAAATTGCCGGCACGGTCGCGCTGGAAGTACAGGACCCGCGATGAGAGGATACCCCAACGTTCCAGTACGGACGGTAGCGCCCGCGGCACCGTCCCCAGATCCTCGCCGACGATCAGCGCGCCCCGGCGCCGGCTCTCCAGGGCGAGGATGCCCAGGAGGTCCCGAGCCGGATAGCTGACGTAGGCGCCTTCCGTGGCCGGTAAGCCCGCCGGCACCCAGTATTGTCGGAACAGCCCCATGACGTGGTCGATGCGGATTGCGCCCATGTGCTCCAGCACGCTCTGCACGAGCAAGATCCAATAGCGGTACGCGTCTTCCCTCAGCCGGCGTGGATCGACCGGCGGCAGTCCCCAATCCTGGCCCTCGAGCGAATAGTCGTCGGGCGGCGCACCGACGTGCGCACCCTCGAGGAAGAGGCCGGGGAAGGACCAGGGATCGGCCCCGCCGGCTGCCGTGCCGATGGCGAGGTCCCCGTAGAGCCCGATCGGTAGCGCCGCGCTTGCCGCGACGTTCTGCAACTGCCGGTCCAACTCGAACTGTAGGTAGCGGTGCAGGTCGAATTCCTCGAAGTGCTCGTCACGGAACTCCCGGACCGCCGACGCGCCGGGGTCGCGGTAGGCCGCTGGCCAGGCGCGCCAGTCGGCGCCGTCCGTAGCCGCGAGATGGCGCTGCAGCGCCATGAAGGTGGCGAAGTCGGTGAGCGCCGCGCCGCTCCGCTTCAGAAAGGCGGCGTAAGCGCGGCCGCGCGCGCTCTCCCGGTCGCGATGCAGACGCGCGAAGGTCGAGTGCAGTTGGGCGAGCAGCGGCTCCTTCAGGGCGACCACTGCGTCATAGTCCACGTGTCTGACGGCCCGCAGCTTGGCCAGCGCCTCGCGCAACGCCGCCGACTCGAGCCGCGCTTGCGCCTCGGCGCTCTCGCCCAGCTCGGGAACCGCTGTCACGTCTATGTAGATGGCGTTGCGGTACAGGCGACTGACCGGAGCGTAGGGGCTGATATCGTAGCCGCGGTTGCGCAGCGCATGGAGCGGGTTTATCCCCACGTAGGCGGCACCTTGCTCGCCGGACCAGGCGACCAGCCGGCCCAGATCCGATAGATCGGCGATCCCCCAGTCACGTGCGCTGCGTAGCGAGTACAGCTGCGTCCAGATTCCGAACCCGCGGCGCGGACCAAGCAGTTCGCTCACCCGCAGGCAGGAGCTCGGGTGCGCTACCCACAACTGCTCGCCCGACACCTGTTCGCCGCCGCCGACCAACCGCAGCCGCAAGCGGTAGTAACCGGGTTCGTCCAGTGACGGCAGCGGGAAGGCGGCACGTCGCGCCCCGCGCCGCAGGCGACGCCGCCCCTCGAGCTCGCGGCGCGTGCCATCTTCCGCCTCGAGGGAGAGGACGAACTCGACCTCGCGGCCGGCGAGCGACGGCGGCACGCGCACCCGCAGCGGGCGGCGGTCGTCGACCTGCCGCACGCCCACCGCGTCCAGCGGCCGCCGGGCGACCGACTCGTCCAGCTCGGCCAGCGCCCGGGCCGCCGCCGCCTCGCTCGAGGCTTCGATGCCCATCGCCGCGAGCAGCGCGACCCGCGTCTCGTCTCGCGTGTCACGCCGCTGCCCCCTAATGTCGAGATACTCGGCCAGGATGCCGGCTCGCTCCGCCAGTGAGCGAAGGGCCCTGGGCGCGGCCACGATCAGGATATAGGCGCCAACACCAGGGCGCCGAGTGGCGGTAACCGCAGGCGAAGCGACTGCGGCTGACCGTGCCAGGGTATCGGCTCGGTCTGCAGCTCACGGTCCGGCTCCATCTCGCTTCCGCCGTACGCCCGCTCGTCACTGCAGAACTGCAGCGCGTAGCGGCCGGCGACCGGCGAGCCGACGCGGTATTCGTCGCGCGGCACCGGCGTCAGGTTCAGCACCACAAGCAGATGCTCACCCTCCGACCAGCGGCTGTACGCGGCCACGCTATTATCACGGTCACTGCAGTCGAGCCAGGCGAACCCGCGCGGCTCGTGGTCCGCGCGCCAGAGCGGCGACGCGGCGCGGTAGAACCGGCCGAGATCGCTGAGGAAACGTGCAAACGCCGCGCGCGGCGGATCCTCCGCCAGATGCCAATCGAGGCTCACGTCGTGGTTCCATTCGTTGTACGGGGCCAGCTCGGTTCCCATGAACAGCAGCTGCTTGCCCGGCCGCGTGTACTGATAGGTGAGCAGCAAGCGCAGGTTGGCGAACTTCTGCCACTCGTCGCCCGGCATCTTGGAGAGCAGGGAGCCCTTGCCGTGAACGACCTCGTCGTGTGAGAGCGGCATCAGGAAACGCTCGCTGTACTCGTAGATCATCGCGAAACTCAGCTCGTCGAGATGCCACCTCCGATGCACCGGATCCTTCTTGAAGTACTCCAGCGTATCGTGCATCCAGCCCATGTTCCACTTGAAGTGGAACCCCAGCCCGCCCTCCGAGGTCGGCCGGCTGACACCGGCCCACGCCGTCGACTCCTCGGCCACCGTGATGCAGCCGGGGTACTCGGCGCCCACCACCTCGTTGAGACGCTTCAGGAACGTCACGGCGTCCAGATTCTCGCGGCCGCCATAGATGTTGGGCAGCCATTCGCCGGCCTCGCGACTGTAATCCAGGTAAAGCATCGAGGCCACGGCATCGACACGCAGACCATCGACGTGGAACTCCTCCAGCCAGTAGAGCGCGTTGGCGACCAGGAAGTTCGCCACCTCCTTGCGCCCGTAATTGAAGACCAGCGTCCCCCAGTCGGGATGCTCCGCCAGACGCGGGTCCTCATGCTCGTATAGCGCGGTCCCATCGAAACGGCGCAGCGCGAAGTCATCCTTCGGAAAGTGCGCCGGCACCCAGTCGAGGATCACGCCGATACCATTCTGATGACAATGGTCGACCAGATAGCGGAAGTCATCGGGCGAGCCGTAGCGCGAGGTCGGCGCGTAGTAGCCGCTGACCTGATAGCCCCACGAGCCGCTGAACGGGTGCTCGCAGATCGGTAGCAGCTCGAGGTGCGTGAACGCGAAACGCTTCATGTGCTCGACCAACTTCGGCGCGATCTCACGGTAGGTCAGCGGACGGTTGCCCTCCTCCGGCACGCGCGCCCACGACCCGAGGTGCACCTCGTAGACGGCCATCGGCTCCCGTCCAGCTTCGCGCTGTGACCGCTCGCCCATCCAACGCGCGTCACCCCAGCGGTACGACGAATCGAAAACCCGGGACGCCGTGCCCGGCGGTACTTCCATCGTCGACGCGAACGGATCCGTCTTGACTCGCAACGCGCCGTCCTGCGTCTTGATCTCGTACTTGTAGAGCGCACCGGCCTGCACACCCGGAACGAAGATCTCGTATATCCCAGATGCCCCCATGGCGCGCATCGGATAGACGCGCCCGTCCCAACGACAGAAGTCGCCAACCACGCTGACGCGCCTCGCACTCGGCGCCCACACCGCGAAAGAAACGCCAGCCACGCCGTCGATCTGCCGATGATGCGCACCCAGGCAGTGCCACAGCCGCCCGTGCGTCCCTTCGTTGAACAGGTGCAGGTCCACCTCGCCCAGGGTCGGCGGAAATCGGTAGGGATCGTCGCGTTCCCAGGTCTCGCCGTCGCTGAATCTGAAGCGCAAGCGATAGGCGAGCGGTAGACTCAGTCCAGGCAAGAACTCCGCGTACAGCCCGTCGCCCAGCCCCTGCATCTCGTGCGTCGCGCCATCCGCCGTCAGGCACTCCACGCCCGTCGCTTCCGGATGGTAGGCGCGAACGACCACGCCGTCACCGTCCGGCCCTTTCGCCGGGTGAGCGCCCAGTACGCTGTGTGGATCGTGAAGCTCGCCGGCGAGCAGTCGCTTACGATCTCCCGGGTCGAGCGCCAGCACCGACTCCCGCTTGCCCACTGCGCCGCGCTTCGAGCGTTTCATCCCCATCCTATCACCTCCCCTGCCGCTGGTGGCTCAGCAGGATGAGCGATTGTCCGACCAGTTGGACTCCTCGACCTTTGATAGTGCGGGGCACGCGCCGCGATGTGTTGGCGAGATCCTTCCAGACGCCGGGCTGATCGAGCGCCGGCAGCGTGAAATAGCGCGCACGATTGCTCGCGTTGACCAGCAGTAACAGCGTTTCGCCCTTGATCAAGCGGCCGCGCTCGTCCACCTCGTCCGTCGCCTCGCCGTGAATCAGCATTCCCAGCACACGGTTCTCCGGGTCCCGCCAGTCCGGCTCGGTCATCTCTTCGCCGTCAGCCCGCAGCCACGTGACGTCCTTCAGCCCGTCATCGCGGACCGGGCCGCCGTGGAAAAAGCTGCGGCGCCTGAGCACCGGGTTCTCGGCGCGGACGGCGAACACGTGGCGAGTGAACTCCAGGAATGCGCGGTCGAGCTCGTCGAGCTCCCAATCGACCCAGGAGATCTCGTTGTCCTGGCAGTAGGCGTTGTTGTTGCCGTGCTGGGTTCGCCCGAGCTCGTCGCCGTGCAAGATCATCGGGACCCCCTGCGAGAAGGCAAGGCTGGCCATGAAGTTGCGCTTCATGCGCGCCCGCGTGCGCACTATGTGGACGGATTCGCTGGTGCCCTCGGTCCCCCAATTGCTGCTGTAGTTCTCGTCGGCACCGTCCCGACCATCCTCACCGTTCGCTTCGTTGTGCTTGCTGCCGTAGCTCACGAGGTCCTGGAGTGTGAAACCGTCGTGGCAGGTCACGAAGTTGATGCTCGCGTAAGGATTGCGGCCTCCTCGATCGTAGAGGTCGCTGCTGCCGGAGAGACGGTAGCCGAGGTCGGCGAGCTGTCCCGGGTCGCCTCGCCAGAACTTGCGCAGCGTGTCGCGGTAGCGCCCGTTCCATTCCGCCCAGCCGGTGGGAAAGTTGCCCACCTGGTAGCCGCCCGGTCCCAGGTCCCAAGGCTCGGCGATCAGTTTGACCTGAGAGAGCACCGGGTCCTGCTGGACTATGTCGAAGAACCAGGCGAGGCGGCCCAGCTCGTAGAGCTCGCGGGCCAAGGCGGGTGCCAGGTCGAAGCGAAACCCGTCGACGTGCATGTCCTGGACCCAATAGCGCAGGCTGTCCATCATCAGCTGCATCGCCCGGGCGTTCAGCATGTTCAGCATATTGCCGGTGCCGGTGAAGTCGACGTAGTGTCGTGGGTTCTCGGGGTCCAGGTGGTAGTAGGAGGCGTTGTCGATGCCGCGGAACGACAACGTAGGCCCCAGGTGGTTACCCTCACCGGTGTGATTGTAGACGACATCGAGAATCACTTCGATGCCGACGCTGTGCAGCGCCCGCACCATCGTCTTGAACTCGCCGACCTGCTGGCCCAGACCGCCGGTGGCGAGGCGCGGGTCGGGCGCCAAGTAGCCGATGGTGTTGTATCCCCAGTAGTTGGTCAGGCCCTTGTCGTGGAGATGCCGCTCGCTGAGCTTGTGGTGGACCGGCATCAGCTCCACCGCCGTCACCCCGAGATTCAGCAGGTGGTCGATGATCGGCTCGGACGCCAGCGCCAGGTAGGTCCCACGCAACTGCTCGGGAACACTCGGGTGTCGTAGTGTCAGCCCGCGAACGTGGCACTCATATATGACCGTCCTGTTCCATGGTGTGCGCGGCGGCCGGTCGTCGCCCCAGGTGAACGCCGTATCGACGACGACGCACTTCGGCACATCGGCGGCGCTGTCCCGGTCATCGCACGAGAGATCCTCCGCCGCGTCACCCACCACATAGCCGTACAGCGTGTCACTCCAGACCACGGGACCACTGATCGCTTTGGCGTACGGGTCGAACAGCAGCTTCGCGGAGTTGAAGCGATGACCCCGCTCGGGCTCGTACGGGCCGTGAACACGGTAGCCGTAGAGCTGCCCGGGCCGAACGTCGGGCAGATACGCGTGCCAGACGTTGTTCGTGCGCTCGCCGAGTGTGATGCGCGCCGTCTCGTCGCCGGCGTCCGGCCGGTCGAACAGACACAGCTCGACACCCTCGGCATGCTCCGAGAATAGCGTGAAGTTCACGCCCTCGCCGTCCCACACGGCGCCCAGCGGATACGGCCGGCCCGGCCAGATGCGCATCATTCGACCTCCCGGCGGTAGAGCACCGCCGTGTAACCCGGTATCTCGAGCCGCAGCGAACCCTCGCAGATCAAGCGCGACGGTGTCTCGGGCCCGCTTCCCCCGTACCGCGCGTCGTCGGTGGCGAGCCGGCGGCGCCAGGCGCCGTCGCCGACCGCCGCCTCGATCGAGGCCGCCCCGCCCGTCATGTTGAACGCGGCCAGCAGCTCGCTGCCGTCCGACTCGAAGCGCAGCGTCAGCCGGCCGCAATCGCCCTCGACCCCGCAGCTCGCCCGACCCGGTCGTAGCGCCGGCTCCTCGCGTCGGGCGCGGATCAGGTCGCTGTAGAGTGCCAGCAACTCCTTGTGCGGTGACCGCCCAGCCTTAGCCGGGTCGAGCCGCGAGCGCTCGAAGGTCTCCGCCGCGCCGGGGTCCGGTATCGGACCCTGCCAGTCGAAGCGCTCGAACTCCCGGCGCCGTCCGCGACGCACCGCCGCGCGAAGCTCCGGGTCACCGTGGTCCACGAAGTAGAGGAACGGTCGAGTCTCACCGTACTCCTCGCCCATGAACAGCAGCGGGATGTAGGGAGAGAGGAAGAGCAGGGCGGCGGCCAGCTTCTGCTGTTCCGGCGAAACGAGGCCGGCGAGCCGCTCGCCGGCCGCACGGTTGCCGACCTGGTCGTGATTCTGGACGAAGACCACGAAGCGGTCGGCCGCGACATCGGACGCCGGCGCGCCGTGCCGGCGGCGCCGATACTCGGAGTGGCGGCCGTCGAGCACGAAACGCTCGGCCATGACGCGGCGTATCGCGTCGTCGCCGCCGAAGTCCACATAGTAGCCACTGCGCTCGCCCGTCAGTGCGACGTGCACCGCATGGTGGAAGTCGTCGTTCCACATGGCGTCGAGCCCGAAGCCATGGACCTGCGGCCCGCGCACGAGGCGCGGGTCGTTGAGGTCGCTCTCGGCGATCACCTGGACGCGGCGGTCGAGGGCGACGCCCTGGTCGTGAACGGCGGCGCCGAGCTCGGCCAGGAAATGGCGGGCACCGAAATCGAAGATCATCTGTACGGCGTCCAGTCTCAGCCCGTCGATGTGGAACTCGCCGATCCAGTAGCGGGCGTTGTCGATGAAGTAGCGACGCACGCCGTCGCTCTCCGGCCCATCGAAGTTGATCGCCTTGCCCCATGGCGTGCCGTAGCGATCGGTGAAGTAAGGGGCGAACTCGGTCAGATAGTTACCCTCGGGTCCCAGGTGATTGTAGACGACATCCAGGACCACCGCGAGGCCCGCGCCGTGAGCCGCGTCGACGAAGCGCTTCAAGCCATGCGGTCCGCCGTAGCTGCTCTGCGCCGCGAATGGGTGCACGCCATCGTAGCCCCAATTCCGCCGGCCGGGGAACTCGGCCACGGGCATCAGCTCGATCGCCGTCACCCCGAGTCCGCGGAGGTAGTCGAGCCGCTGCACGGCGGCGTCGAACGTCCCCTCCGGTGTGAATGACCCGACGTGGATCTCGTACAGGATCAGGTCGGCCGTATCGATGCCGCGCCAGGCGCTGTCCGTCCAGTCGAAGCGCCGATCGACGACTCGCGAAGGTCCGTGCACGCCGCGCGGCTGCCAGCAGCTGACGGGATCGGGCCGGTCGCGCTCGCCGTCGAGCCGATAGAAGTAGTCGCTGTCGGGCCCGACGCCCGGCACGACCGTCTCGAAAACGCCCGACGCGTCGCGTGCCAGTCGATACTCCCGCTCCTCGGGGCCCGGCTTGATCACCACGCTGAGCTCGCGCACGAGCGGCGCCCAGACCGAGAAGCGCGTCGAGCCGTCGCCGAGTGGAGTGGCGCCGCGCTCGAGAACCCAGGCGCGACCCATCAGTCCGCCGACCACTCCTGCATCAGGTCGGTGATACCGCGCAGCGGGATCGCCACCCAATCAGGCCGGTTGTTCAGCTCGTAGGTCAGTTCGTAGAGCGCCTTGTCCAGGGTGCAGAGGTCCAGGAGTGCGGCGAACTCGTCCTCGCCTTCCGGGAGGATACCGGTGTCCCGCGTGGCCTCGAGGTAGGCGCCGAGAAATCTGGCCGAGACCCAGCGGTACCAGAATCGGGCCCAGGGCTCGAGGACGGGCACGTCCTCCGGGCGCATGTGACCGGAGGTCATCGCCGACACGGCGGCATAGTCGAACGAGCGCAACATGCCGGCCACGTCGCGCAGCGGCGAGCGCTTGAGCCGGCGCTCGCTGATCGGGCGCGCCGGTTCGCCCTCGAAGTCCATGATCACGAAGTCCTTACCCGTATGGAGGACCTGGCCCAGGTGATAGTCGCCGTGGCAGCGGATCCGCTGGCCACCGACCTTCTTGTCCACGACCGCACGCAGCCGGTTGTCGATCCGTTTCGACATGCCCAGCACGGCACGGGCGTCGGCTCGGAGCTCGTCCGGCAGACTGCCGAGCCGGTCGCGCAGCGTTCGTGACGCCTGCTCGAGACGGGTGCGCGACGCCTGGTAAAGCGAGCGCCGGTACATGGCGTTGATCGGCTCGGGCGCGAACTCGGGGATCGCGTGTCGCGAGGCGAGTGCCACGTGCAGCTCGCCGGTGCGTTGACCGAGTGTCCGTGTGAACTCCAGGTACGCGCCGATCATTTCATCCGCCAGCGGCGGGAGCTCGGCATGAACGTCCTCGATGACCGAGCGTCGCGGCGCCGGTGCTTGCTCGCGCTCCTGCGGTGACCGGGCGAGCACGCGCTCGAAATAGCCGCCCAGAGTATCGAGCGTGTAGCTCCAGGTGTCACCTTCGTTGGGCACGTATTCCTGGAGCACGGCCAGCGTGAGCCGCTCGCCCTTGACCGGTAGGTACTCGATGGCGCCGGCCAGCCGCGGGACGTGCTCGAACGAACTGCGCTCGGTCAGGAACCTGCCGATCTCGAGATCCGGGTTGACGCCCAACTCGAGCCGGCGGAACAGCTTCAAGATCAAACGGTCGCCGTAGACCAGCGAGCTGTTGCTCTGCTCGGCGCTCAGCAGGCTGGGTCTCAGATCGAGCTCTGTGGGCCCGCGCAGGGCGCCGAACTTGCGCGTGCGGCTCGAGCGGATCCCACCGGCGCGCCCGGCCCGGCGCCGCCGGCGCGTCACTATGTCGAGCAGCGTATCGCCGAAGTCCTCGTCGAAAAGCGCGTCGTACAGTACGCCCTCGATCGTGGTCTCGGACCGCTGGACTCGTAGCCGCGCGATCACCGAGCCCGGCTGATCACGGAGGAGCTCGTCGGCACGCTCGGCCTCGGCGAAGCCGATCGGCAGTTGGTAGGTGTCGGGATCACCCTCTCGGTAGCTGACCTTGACCAGTGCCAGGTAGGTGAATGAGCCGTCATGGTCGATCGGCACCGTCTCTACGATCGAGCTCGATAGCACGCGCCGCGCCTTGCCTGCAAACCAGCGCCGGGTTTGCAGGTAGCCCGGCAGAGCGCGTTCCAGCCGGCCCAACGCCCTATCCTCGAAGACCGCCTGCCAGCTGCCCACGACGCTGAGCTGCGGCCGCTCGCGGTCGCTTACCACGAATCGCTCGCCGTTGGTCCGACTGGTCTCGAGCTTGAACCAGTAGAACGTGTGGGGACCGAGGGTGAGGAAATAGGGCAGCTCGCCGATCGGCGGGAACTCCGTGCGGCCGAAGACCTCGACCGGCACCATGCCGCTGAAGGCGGCGAGCTCGAGTTCGACGGCCTGGACGAAGCGCGACAGGTTGACCACCACGAGAATGATCTCCTCCTCCCAGCGGCGCAGGAAGACGAGCACCTTGCGGTTCTCCGGGCGCAGGAACTCGATCGTCCCGCGACTGAAGGCGCGGAACTGTTTGCGCACCGCCAGGACCCGCTTCGTCCACCAGAGCAGCGAGTGCGGGTTCTTCTGTTGCGCCTCGACGTTGATCGCCTCGTAGTGATACTCGGGATCGATTATGATCGGTAGAAACAACTGCTGGGGATTGGCGCGCGAGAAACCGGCATTGCGGTCGCCGCTCCACTGCATCGGCGTCCGCACCCCGTTACGATCGCCGACATAGATGTTGTCGCCCATCCCGACTTCATCGCCGTAGTAGGTGACCGGCGTGCCGGGCAGCGAGAACAGCAGGCTGTTCATCAGCTCGACCTTGCGGCGGTTGTTGCCGAGCAGCGGAGCGAGTCGGCGCCGGATCCCGAGGTTGATGCGGGCCTGCGGGTCTTGCGCGTAGACGCGGTACATATAATCCCGGTCCTCGTCGGTGACCATCTCCAGCGTCAACTCGTCGTGGTTGCGCAGGAAGATCGCCCACTGCCCGACTTCCGGGATCTCGGGGGTCTGATCCAATATGTCCTCGACCGGGAAGCGGTCCTCCATGTGCAAGGCCATGAACAACCGGGGCATCACCGGGAAGTGGAACGCCATGTGGCACTCGTCGCCGTCGCCGAAGTAGGCGGCCGAGTCGTCCGGCCACTGGTTCGCTTCGCCCAGCAGCATGCGGTCCTCGTAATTCGCATCGACGTGGCGCCGCAATTCCTTGAGAAACGCGTGCGTCTCCGGCAAGTTCTCGCAGTTCGTACCTTCCCGCTCGTACAGGTAGGGCACCGCGTCGAGGCGCAGCCCGTCGACGCCCATCTCGAGCCAGAAGTCGAGCGCCCGCACAATCGCACGGCGCACCGCGGGATTGTCGAAGTTGAGGTCCGGCTGGTGCGAGTAGAAACGATGCCAGTAGTAGGCCCCCGCCACGTCGTCCCAGGTCCAGTTCGAATGCTCGAAGTCCTTGAAGATGATCCGCGCTTCGCCGTACTTGTCGGGCGACGCGCTCCAGACATAGAAGTCGCGCGCCCGGCTGCCTGGCCGCGAGCGCCGCGCCTTCTGGAACCAGGGGTGCTTGTCGGACGTGTGGTTGATCACCAACTCGGTGATCACCCGCAGATCGCGCGCGTGCGCCTCACGCAGGAATACCCGGAAGTCGCGCAGCGTGCCGTACGATGGATGCACGTCCGTGTAGTCGGCGATGTCGTACCCGTCGTCCTTGAG
>Ga0180438_10000399_pt1 | contig 85972 bp, 72 predicted proteins | sample SS_ome_12_FD_132455 | JGI IMG/M metagenome (GOLD analysis project Ga0180438, IMG submission 132455) | Hypersaline lake sediment archaeal communities from the Salton Sea, California, USA - SS_3_D_2 metaG | ecosystem: Environmental > Aquatic > Non-marine Saline and Alkaline > Hypersaline >... | reverse complement strand
TTTAGCCCACTCAATCCAAGTTTGGAAGTGCTTTGGATCAATTTCATTCCTCTCTATGAATTTATTTCCAAAATCTCCATAAATGGCATGTAGATTAACGCGATGATTACCAGGTATAAGAGATAATGCTTTTGATATATCTGACTGAAGTTCTATAATTGATCTCGCCTTCCCCAAATAATTACCTGTTGCTAAAATACCTCCTCCGGATAGTTCAGAATTTGGGCGCTCAAATCCCCCTACATCATCTCCTTGCCAACAATGAATTGAAAGAGAAATAGTCTTCATTACTGCAAGAACATAATCAAGATTAACTCCAAATTCTGAATATCTCTTTTCAGCAATTTTGAACGAATCTTCTAATTGATATTCCTTCATTTTAGAAACATCTACTAGTAGAATATATATTTTGAAATTTATAACTTTTTATATCAAAATATATTATAATATAATTATGTTCCAATTTAGCTTCAGCCCATGGAAAAAAGAAATACACCTATTCTTTAATATCCCATATTTAATATAAAATCTCACTTTACATTGATTATATAATAAGTTTAAACAAATTCATTATGGTTATTGTATCAACAACTAAAGGTAAAATAAAAGGAGTTCAAGAGGCAAATTATCAATTTTTTTTTGGAATTCCTTACGCAAAACCGCCTATAGGAGAACTTCGATTTCGAGAACCACATGAAATGGATATCTGGGACGGTATTAAAGATACAACTAAATTCAAACCCATACCTCCACAAGCTTATCCTGAAGATCCGCCAATTAACCAAGAAGAGAGTGAAGATTGCTTATATCTTAATATTTGGACTCCTTTAGCAGATGATAACAAGCGTCCAGTAATGTTTTGGATTTATGGTGGAGGTTTTCTAATTGGTGCTGGTTCTAGACCTCGCCTTGATGGTAAAAGGTTATGTGTTTATGGTAATGTAGTGGTAATAACCTTTAACTATCGGTTAGGTGTTTTGGGTTTTCTGAATTTATCAAATATACCTGCTAATATAGGGATTTTAGATCAAATAGCCGCTTTAAACTGGGTTCGCAAAAATATCAAAAATTTTGGAGGAGACCCTAATAATATTACGATTTTCGGTGAATCGGCGGGTGGAATGTCAGTTGCAATACTACTTTCAATACAAAAAGCAAGTGGATTATTTCATAAAGCAATTATTCAAAGTGGAGCCGCAAATCCCCGAATGTTTGAACCAGAAGAATCTAGAAAGGGTGCAAAAGAATTTTTATCAAAATTGAATATTGAGAATGAGAATATCGAAGAGTTAAAGAAAATACCTTTAAAGATGATTATTGAGGCTCAATATAAGATAACCGGAACATTTTTAGATTCAAAAATTAAGCCATTTCGACCATTTGTCGATGGAACTATTATTCCTGAGCAACCTATAGAACTTTTACGCAAAGGAAAGGGTAATTATGTCCCTATAATTATCGGATATAATAGTGAAGAATTAGGTGTGCTAGCAGACATCTTAAAGGATTCTAATAAGCTTAAAAGGAAAATAATTCAAAAAGCAATGTATTCCCGATTACTTAAAAGTAAGATAAACAAAACAGAGTTAGATGAATTAATTGAAATTTATAAAACGGAACTAAGAACTAGACACCCTGATAATCCCTATAAATATTTAAGTTATATTCTCTCAGATTTAATGTTTCGAATACCAATTATTAGGCAAATTGAAGCACAACTTAGCAATCAATCCGATATATACAACTATATCTTTGAATACAAATCTCCAAAATTCGGTTACGCAATGCACACGTTTGAAATTCCTTTTGTATTTGGCACTTTGGATACAACCGATATCGCTGAAGGTGCAATAGAAGATAACGAAGAAACAAGGTCATTATCCAATACTATTATGGATATATGGACAAATTTTGCCAGAACTGGTACACCTAATCATCAAAATATTCCAAAATGGATTCCTTACGATAATAATAGGCGATCAACAATGATCTTAGGAATAAATCCCAGATTAGAAATTACTCCTCTGGACAATCTTAGAAAAGTTTGGGAAGGAATTCTTTAATTTTTTCTTTTTACAAATAAGTAATCGATAGTATTAAACCTTTATAAATTGTTAAATCAATCTATAATAAAAATATTTAACATTTAAAATAAATTGAGAGTTGAGTAAAAGATTGGAGATTAATAAAAATAAGCTAAGTAAACGCAACCTCTGGGGTTATTCCTTAGGGGCGATCCCTAATGGACTTTTAGCTCTCATTTTTTCCTTGAAATATATTGAATTCTTTTATGATAAACTCCATTTGGAGCCAACGTTATTTATCGTTGGTCAAGTTATTTATATGCTTATCAATGCCCTTAACGACCCATTATTAGGGCAATTATCTGATCGTACTAATCCAGAAAGATGGGGAAGTAGAAGAAAAATATATATTAAGTATGGTGCTCCTATATGGGCATTAACTTTCATGATATTATGGATTCCATGGAGTTTTAATAATCAGATAATAATATTCCTTCATTATGTTATTAGTATTTGCTTATTTGATACAATGTTAACATTAGTTATTCTTGTTTGGCTTGCTTTATTACCAGAAATGACTTCAGATTTGGATGAGAGAACTAAGGGTAATTTCTATTCGGTTCTTTTAGGTTCAGTTGTTATTCTACCTACATTTATCATCGTTGGTGCAATGGATCCAACTTCTCTAGAATTTCAACTTTTTATGTTAATTATTGCTATCATTTCCACAATCTTGTTAATCATTACAGCATCTCTTTGCGAAGAAAAACCAGAATTTCAAAAAGATAAGGGATTCCCGTTATGGAAAGCAGTTAAAGAGACCTTAAAGTTAAAATCCTTTTTGATATATATGGGATATATTGTTTGTGATGCATTTTTATCATCGATCGGGCTAAGCTATTTATTTGTTTATTTGCTTGTGTTAGGTGAAGGTGGTTTATTATATTATTTTGTTATTATCTTTATCATAGGGTATGGTTCAAGTTTCCTCTGTATAAAATTAAGACCAAAATGGGGGATGCGTAAGATTATGTTGCGGTTTGGAGCGGTTAGAATTATTGGTACTTTAATTCTTTTCTTATTGATACTGTTTATTGATTTTCAAGCGTTCATAATTGCTGGTTTAGCAATCTTGACCTTTTTTGGAGGATATTCAATATTTAATACACCATTATTATATTTATCTATAGATGAAGATGAATTAAATCACGGTTCTCGAAGAGAAGGGATGTTTTTTGGAATAGACGCTTTAATCCATAAACCTGCTCAAAGTATAGGACCAATTGTTGCAACTCTTATTTTAGGAATATTTGGTTATATCCAAGATTCTCCAGTACAACCTCCGTCCGCATATATAGGAATTAAAATACTCATGTTACTAATTCCTGTAATAGTAAGCTCTATTGGTCTTGTCTTTATCTATTGTTATCCAAATCACGGAGAAACTTTAGCAAAAATGCGAGAACAACTAAACCTTTTACATGCAGAAAAAAGGAAAAGTATAAACTAACTTTATTTTTTCTTTTTTTTTAATTACCTCAATTTAAAGAATTTAAAAACAATAAATAATAATAAAAATCAAATTATGATTGAATCTCCCTTTGAACTAAAATGTGAATATCTTGTTAATCCTATTTGTATAGATATACGAAATCCACGCTTTTCATGGATAACGAGTCATCAAGAAAGAAATCAATTTCAAAGTGCCTATCAGATAATAGTATCCTCTGAAGAAACTTTATCTAGAGAATTTATTGGAGATTTTTGGGATAGTGGGAAAGTTAATTCAGAATTAAATGTCAATATCGAATATAAGGGGCTTCCATTAGAAAGCGATAAGAATTATTTCTGGCGAGTAAAATGGTGGGATAAAAATGGTTTAGAGAGTGCCTATAGTGAGATTAATACTTTTGGAATTGCTCTACTTGATAAATCTGATTGGAAAGCAAACTGGATAAGTAGAAATGAGTTTATTGATAAAAAGACTCGTAAACAATTTCAATATAAATCTGGCCAAAGAGGGTTAATGGGACGAATAAAAGAAGTCCCTGCTCTTTATTTAAGAAAGTATTTTTCCACTTTAAAGGAAATAAGCTCAGCAAAGGCTTATGTATGCGGTCTTGGTTATTACGAATTAAGAATTAACGGGCAAAAGGTTGGAGATCGGATTTTAGAACCCGCTCAAACCGATTATAATAAAATCGCATTATATTCCACTTATGATGTAACTGATTTTTTGAAATCAAACAGTACTATTGGAATTATCTTAGGAAATGGTCGTTGTATTGAATTATTTGGGTTTGATTATCCTAAAGTCATATTACAGATAAATATTCATTATAAGGACGGAACTAATGAAATAATCATTACTGATGACTCCTGGAAAGTATCAAATGGACCCATTCTAGAAAATGGGATCTATTTTGGTGAAACTTATGATGCACGACTTGAAATGCCTGGTTGGGATAAACCGAATTTCAACGATTCAGAATGGAAAAATGCTCAGATTGTAAAAGGATATAATTTAAGCTCCCAAATGATGCAACCTATTCAAATCACCAAAATTATAGAACCTAAAGAGCTTTATAGTCCTAAGCCAGGTTTGTATATCTGTGATTTTGGTCAGAATTTTACTGGATTTATAAGACTTAAAGTATATGGCCCAAGAGGTACACCAATTAAACTTAGATTCTCAGAAATAGTATATGAAGATGGAACTCTCAACACTGCTACAAACGGGGGTGCTCCTTGCACTGATACCTATATATTAAAAGGAGAGGGTATTGAAATATATGAACCACACTTCACATATCATGGGTTCAGATATGTTGAAATTACAGGTTTTCCTGGTATTCCAACAAAAGATACGATACTGGGATTGTTTTTTCATTCTAATGTACCTCAGGTTGGAGAGTTTTATTGTTCCAATGAATTAATTAATAAAGTACATTCAAATATTAAATGGGGCCAACTTAGTAATTTAATGAGTATTCCTACTGACTGTCCTCAAAGAGATGAAAGGCAAGGTTGGATGGGTGATGCTCAACTTACAACTGAAGAATCAATACTAAATTTTGATATGGCTAGATTTTATATAAAATATTTACGCGATATAAAATTATGCCAAAAAGAAGATGGTAGCATTTCTGATGTAGTACCACCCTACTGGAAAATTTACCCTCCAGATCCTGCATGGGCTGCAGCGTATATGGTAATTACATGGTATTCTTTTTGGTATTATAATGATATTAGGATTTTAGAGGAACATTATGAGTCGTTAAAGAAATATGTAAACTTCCTTATGTCTTTCACTAAAGAAAATATTTGTAAATTAGGTAAATATGGTGATTGGTGCCCACCATATAGTATAGCATCAAGAAAGACTCCAGTTTATTTAACATCTACTTGGTATTATTATCATGATACTTTTTTTCTTTCAAAGATCGCAAAAATTTTAGGTAAAGATGAAGATTTTGAATTTTACAAATCCAAAGCTGAAGAAATTAGAATAGCATTTAATAATGAATTTTTCAAAGGAGGAGTATATATAGCACATAAGCTCGCTCCTTCGGATAGAACATTAAGTCAGACTTCTAATGTATTGCCTCTATATTTAAACATGGAACCTGCTAATAAAACTCAATCAATTATTAGTACCTTAATTGAAGCAATAAAAAATGAGTATGATTTTCATTTTGATACAGGAATAATTGGTACAAGATATATTTTTGATGTATTAACTGATAATGGATATTCCGAAGTAATTTATAAAATGATAAATCAAAAGAGTTTTCCAGGATATGGTTACATGATACGTGAAGGAGCAACCACATTATGGGAGCGTTGGGAAAAACTAGAGGGGGGTGGTATGAATTCTCATAATCATATAATGCTCGGTTCTGTTGATTCTTGGTTCTATAGAACACTTGCTGGTATTAAAGCTGTCGAACCAGGTTGGAAAAAAATAGTAATTAAACCATTTATTCCTCCTACTATGGATTATGCGACAGCTAGCATTAAAACTGTGCAAGGCTTAATTTCGAGTTCTTGGGAAAAAAGTGAGTCTGATATAAAATTTAGAATAGTAATTCCTGTTGGAGTTAAAGCAGAAGCTTGGATCCCGTTAGTTAAAAAACAGAGCAAAATAGTAGAAAAAAATAATCTTATATGGTTAGATAATAAGTTTATCTCAAAATTACCGGACTTTTATTTTAAGAAAGCAACTCCTAATCACGTAGTTATTAATTTAGGCTCTGGAGATTATGAATTTTTTGTCCAATGATGACAAACATTATTAATATATCTAACAGAAGTAATCTTATATTTTTTCTTTTTTTTTTAAATTTATGAATAAAAGGGAAATAAATTGGGTTGCAGTAAAAAATCCAATTATGACTCGTTGGAGTAAAAATGTAAACCCTGAAAATCCACTTCGAGAATACCCACGCCCGCAAATGAAACGAGATGAGTGGCTTAATTTAAATGGTTTATGGGATTATGCTATATGCCCTAAAAGCCAGGATTACATTGATACTTTTGACGGGAAAATCTTAGTACCTTTTCCTTTGGAATCCTCTTTATCTGGTGTTAAAAAATCTCTAAAATCTACTCAAAGTTTATGGTATCATCGAAAGTTTTCCATTCCTCAAAGTTGGAAAGATAAAAAAATCTTATTACATTTTGGAGCAGTCGATTGGGACACAAAAGTTTGGATAAATAAAAGCCAAGTTGGAACACACCAAGGAGGTTATACTCCTTTTTCATTCGAAATCTCTAAATTTTTAAAACTTGACCAAGAAAATGAAATTCTCGTAAAAGTTTTGGATCCCACAGATAAAGGCGGCCAAGAGAGAGGGAAACAGTCTTTAAATCCACAGATTATATGGTATACTGCGGTATCCGGCATATGGCAAACAGTCTGGTTGGAGCCAGTTTCTGCTTCCTTTATTGATTCTTTTACATTAGATTCGGATATTGATAACAATCATCTTAATCTATTTTTATATATCCATAAACTTAAACCAGAATTCAATATTCGGATCCAGATTTATAGTGATAAAACTGAAATTATAAACTTTTTGAGTGATAAAAATATTTTAACTTTAGATGTTCCCAACCCGCAGCTTTGGAGTCCTAATAATCCTTTTCTTTATGATCTTGTAATAAAAATCGAATTAGAGGACCACATAATAGATGAGATTAAGAGCTATTTCGGTATGAGAAAAATCAGTCTTATAGAAAGAAAGGATGGAATATTCAATGTTGCCTTAAATAACGAACAAATTTTCCAATATGGGATACTGGATCAAGGTTATTGGCCTGATGGATTATATACTGCTCCAACTGATGAAGCACTCGAGTATGATATTAAAATCGCTAAAGAGCTTGGATTTAATATGATTAGAAAACATGTTAAAATTGAACCTGCAAGATGGTATTATCACTGTGATCGAATTGGAATTTTAGTTTGGCAGGATATGCCGAATGGAGGCTTTACAAATCTTGGAGCCAATATTAATAATGAGGATCAATTTAAATTTGAACGTAAAGAATTTGATAAAAATCAATATCTTCAAGAATTAGATTCGATGATACATACATTACGAAATTCACCTTCTATTGTAGCTTGGGTTCCATTCAATGAGGGTTGGGGGCAATTTGATACAGATTTAGTTCTTGGAAGGATTAAGAGGGCTGATCCTTCTAGGCTTGTGGATGCTGCAAGCGGATGGAATGATTTTGGGATTGGGGATATATGTGATCGACACAATTATCCCAATCCGATAATGCCTCATAAAAATCAAATTAAATCTCGTGCTGCGATTATAGGAGAATTTGGAGGATTAGGATTAGAAATTGAAAATCATATATGGCAATTTAAAAATAAATTCATTTATCGTAATTTTCGAAACAAGGAAGAATTAATAAATAAGTATGAGAAATTAGTTAGAAAGCTTAAAAAGATAATTGAAAAAGGACTAAGTGCTGCAATTTATACACAACTTACAGATGTAGAGCAAGAGATCAATGGTTTACTCACTTATGATCGTGAAATAATTAAGATGGACAAAGAGAGACTAATAGAGATAAATTTAAGTTTATATAATTAGGGTTCATTCATTTTGTTAAACCTGAAATTAAAATATTCATGAAGTCTTTTTTACTCTTTTCTGAGACAAAATCGGTACAATAGGTTACTAACTTCGTCTCATAGCCAACTCTTTTTAAAATATTGATTTTACCAGGAATTTTATCAACATCTATAGTTAAATGATATTTGTTTATTTTGAATAAGTCCTTTCTTATTAAATAAATTGGAACAAGAGTATCAAAAGGATAAAATCCCTTACTAAAATTCGTTTCCCATAAATTTAACCAATTTAAGATATTTTCTGAAATGTATTGGCTAACAACTGTATTATGAGATTTCACTACATTATAATGATTTCTATTAAATATTACTTGAGAACATACATCTAAACCTATTCCAACGCGGGGAGTTAAAGTGTCAGACTCAATAAAGAGTTTGGTTGCTTTAGGATCCTTATTGAAGTTAAATTCTGAAGTTTCAAATCTTTCATTTCCACCAAAATTAAATAGAGATATGGGATTAAGAACTCCTCCCATAAAAATAATTTGTTTTAAATCATCAAGAAACTCTGGATAATTTAAAATAGCAGTAGCGATGTTAGTTAAAGGTCCAAGAGTAAATAAAATAATTTCATTTGGATGTTCTGTCACGTGAGATATAAGAAACTTTGAAGCATTAGTTAGCGTCCCTAACTCCTCTTTTGAAGTCGCTCCTATATAATGAGGAATATATAACGTATTAGTTAACTTTAAATAATTTTCAAGCAAATTAAATCCCATTTTTGCCCTGGTATTACCATAAGTTATTGTAATACCTTCAATATTATAGATCTCTGGTTGATTTAACATAAAAAATAGAGCTAACCCATCATCCACATCAGCAGGAGTAAACTTTTTCCCTAAGCCAGGATCGCAATCGATAATTACTCGCATGAGAGCACACTATTTTATTTAAAGTTAGGTAAATAGTCTTTTTGTAGTTCTTTCATTTCCTTAAAAATTTCTTCTGCCATTTCAAAACTACCACAATTTACATCAATAGCCAAACAATCTATAGCAAGTTCTTTAGATTCCCTTAATATAGCTTCTACACATAAATCTTGGATTGATGCTTCAATTCGAAGTATAGAAGCGATGTTTTTTGGAATCTTTCCTAGTTTAACACCATGAATGCCTTCTTTATTGACATTTCCTGAACATTCTATAACTAAATCTTGCGGTAGATTCTCTATGATCCCATCATTAGGGATATTGACAGCTATTTCATAGGAATTACTGTCCTGAATAATAGCCTCAATTATAGGAATAGCCCTTTCTCCAGAAGGCCCTCTCATTAACATTCCTTTTTTTGGATACTTTCCCTTTTTCAATCTATTATAATATCTCTTTAGTTGGGCATTTTCACCCTTATTGGCTTGTTCCATTCTCGTAATCCAATCCGTTAAATCTTGCTCTGTCGTATATCGAGAGCCAATTTGCAGATATTCACATATATGATTATCCCCTACATATGGAAACCATCCAAAACGTTTATATATTTCAAATGTTAAAGATGCATAATGGAATCTGTCCCATTTATCCTTGAAATAATCCAAACATTTCGAATTGAACTCTGGCAGTAAGTCGACTCCACTCTCTATCTCTTTTAGCCCAAGCAAAAAAGCGAAGTGATTTAGTCCTCCAGTAATCAGTTGCACATCACCTAATTCCCTATTCATCATCTTAGATAAGTGATGCGAAGTTAAGAGTCCTATTTGATGACAGAGTCCAAACATTTTGAGTTTGGGGAGTTCTCTCTTTAAAGCTAAGCATATCCGTGACATAGGGTTAGAATAATTGATAAAGAAAGCATCTGGGCATACTTTTTCCACATCCCTTGCTATTTTAAGAATTTCTGGAATCTGACGCGCACTGTGAAAGAAACCCCCAGGGCCTCCATTTTCTCCCATCCTCTCTAATGATCCGTGTTTTTTTGGAATAGTATTATCTTGCCAACGTAATTCGAACCTATCGCCATGTTCAGTTGAATTAATAACAAAATCTGCACCTTTTAGGGCTTCTTTTCTATTCGTTGTACTTTCGATGTTAAATTTATGGCCAATTTTTTTATTATCTTCACTTACAACTTCGTATACCATTTGTAATTTGTCTTTATCAATATCATGTAAGGTTATTGTTGAACCTTCTAACACATTGCTCAAATTTAAATCAATAAAGGTGGGAGGTCCAAAAGCAGCACTTCCTGCGCCTATTAACACAATTTTTTTATCCATAAGAACTGAAATACCTAAAAAAAGTTAAATCTGACTAATTCTTAAATTAAAAATTCAACTCTTATACATAAGTGTTAAGAATAATAATTCAAATATTAATAAATAGAAAAATTCTATTAAATTATGAGAAAACCTTTAAATATTGGCTTAGTAGGTTATGGGCTTAATGGTGTTCAACAAAAAAGCGAACTAGAATATAATTCATTATTAAAAGGAGATACAAAGTTAATTGTAGGCTATGATCCTGACAACCTAGCTCAAGAAAGACTTAAAAAACTTGAGAATGTAAAAGTAGCAAAATCATTTGAAGATTTACTCGATACTTCAAATTTAGAAGCTATTTTAATTTCGAGTCCACCGCAATATCATGCAGATCAGGCTGTTGCTGCCCTTGAATCTGATTTACACGTTTTTTCGGAAATTCCAATGGCAATTAAGTCAGAAGATCTTGAACGTATAGTTGATGCTGAAGAAACTTCTGGAAAGGTTTATCAACTTGGAGAAAATTATTGTTATATCCCAGAAATATTATATGCAGGTTTTCTCACCTCAACAAAAAAAATCGGAACGACCGTTTATGCAGAGTCAGAATATTTACATGATGTAACTTATCGTTGGAGAGAAGGAAGTTATGGAGATGCTAATACACCTCGTATTGATTCATGGTATCAATTATTTGATCCACTCATGTATGCACATACAATCGGACCCGCTCAGGTAGCGATGGGGGGGCTCGAAGATCCTATGCCTTTTATTGAGGTAGTTAGTTATGCCAATGATTTAGGCGACTTTGGGGAAAGACCTATTTGCTTTCCCGCTAAAGCCTTTCAAGTAGCATTATTTAAAGCTGAAAGTGGTGCTATTGCAAAATGCGCAAATGCTTATATTATTGCACGAGAACCCCCGCGCTTAAGTATTCAAGTAATAGGCGCACTTGGAACTTATGAATGTCATCAAATTGGTAAACCAGGATATCTTTTCCTAGCAGAAGATCATAAAGTTTCTCTTTCTCGCCATAGAAAGGGGAAAAAAAGGAAAATTGATTCAAAAATCCTTTCTACACTAACTCCTCCAGTATCAGGAGACCATTTTGGAGGGGATGTGCGGGTTTTAAAAGATTGGTTATTATCTATTAAAAACGGAAAAAAACCAGTTCTTTCGGCAAAAGTTGGGGCTAATTTTTGTATGGCTGGAATCATTGCCTCAAAATCAGCAAGATCTAACGGTAAATCTTTAAAGATTAAAACTTTCATAGATTAAAGAGGTTTTTATTATTACTACTGATTTCACCCAAAATGTTATCAAAATAATAAAAAGCATTCCGAAAGGCAAGATACTTACTTATGGGATGATTGCACGATTAGCAGGCGACCCTCGTGGTGCAAGACAAGTATCTTGGATTCTTCACTCCTCAAGTAAAAAATTTAATTTACCCTGGCATCGCGTTATTAATTCTAAAGGACTAATTGCATTAAACACTACCGAGGATAAAAATTATCAAAAAAATTTACTTCAAAATGAAGGGGTTGCATTTATTGCTGAGTATAAAGTTGATCTAAAAAAACATTTATGGAATATTGATTCTTCAATTTATTTAAAATAGGATAAGTAGTTGCTTTGTAGTTTTGATATCTCATTAAACATTTTTTCCGCTTTTCCAAAACTACCTACATTCGGATCTATAGCTAAACTGGTTATAGCTAATTCTTTTGATTTGTGTAATATAGCTTCAACACACAGATCCTGAACTGATGCCTCTATTCGTAATATTGAAGCGATTGTTTTTGGAATGTTCCCTATTTTTATCCCGTGCACTCCATCTTTATCTACTCTTACTGAACATTCAAGAACCAAATCCTGTGGTAGATTGTCAATGATTCCTGAATTAGGGATATTTACAGCATTTTCGTGGGAGTTTTTATCTGCTAAAATTGATTCAATAATCGGTATTGCTTTTTCTCCACTTGGCACTTTTTTGAGAAATCCCGATTTAGGATAATTTCCTCTTTTCAATTTATTATAGTACTTATTCATCCGCTTATATATTGAATTTCCATGATTTTCAGTCCTTTCAATCCAATCAATCATATCTTGAGTTTTTGTAAACTCTTCAGCAAATTGAACATACTCCCCCATATGGTTATCTCCCCCGTAACAAAACCAACCGAATCGTTTATAAACTTCAATTGATAAGTCAGAAAATTTAAATCGGTCTTTTTGAGATTCAAAATAATTTAAAGCAATCGAATTAAACTCTGGTATTATATCCTTTCCTGTTTTAACATCTTTTAATCCTAACAAGAATCCAAAATGATTTAATCCCCCAGTGAATATTCTCATTTCATCTAAACCTGTGTTGAACATGTTAACTAAGTGAGCCTCTAAACCTCCTATTTCGTGGCATAAGCCGATGAATTTTAGATTTTTCGTTGCTCTTTTTATTGCTAGACATACTCTTGACATAGGATTCGAAAAGTTAATGAAAAATGCATTTGGACAAATTTTTTCAGCATCTTGTACAATCTTAATTATCTCTGGAATAATCCTAAAGGCATGAATACTCCCCCCAGGTCCTCCACATTCTCCCATTATTTGAGTTGATCCATATTTTCTTGGGATTTCATAATCTTGTCTCCACAATTTAAATCTTTCACCGACCTCGATTGAGCTTATGATGAAATCAGCATCTTTAAACGCCTTTTTTCTGTCTGTTGTTCTTTCAATAGTAAAATGGTTTCCCTTAACTTCATTTTCTGCAACCAGTAGTTCATAAACCATTTCGAGTTTCTCTCTATTAATATCGTGCAAAATAATAGTTGAACCCTTGAGAATCTCACTTAAATATATATCTGTGAAGGTACTTGGGCCGAAACTTGTGCTTCCTGAACCAACCAGAACTATTCTTTTATCCATAATTAATCCTCAGCGACTTTATAATATTAGCTTAAAGCTACTATTTTTAATAAAACTAAATAATTTAATAATAATTGTTTGTTAAAAAAATAGCTTAGGAAATTTGGTTTTCTTATAACTGTTTATAATAGTGGTGGTCTCTGTTTAGTTAAATTTTCTATCTTCCCTAAATCTTTAGAATATCCTCGAATGCTAAAACTATAACTATATTTTAAATTACGGAGAATTTTATATTCACTATGGAGCATAGCCATCGCAGGAATGTCCCCTCCGACTCCTTGTTGATTTAAATCGATATTAAAGGTAACATTCTCACGCATGGGTAGTTCATGAATATGTTTAGCATTTTCTAAATCTTCCATAGAATAAGGCCAGGCACTCACATTGAGATTAGTCCCTCCCTCATCAGATATAAATAGACCTGTATCATCATCACTTATTAAAGAGGCCCATCTAACATCTGTTCTATTACCATTTTCTTGAGGCCTTACATATTGGTGAATTAACTCGTTCACCTTTCCTCTATGTATATCAATAGCAGCGCCACTTTTTCGATCAAGCATAGTCTCGTGAGGTCCCCTTCCAAACCAAATTAGGTTATTAAATTTGTTTGGAACGCTCGTCTGCATACCGAATCTTACTAAATCCAATGCAGGTGTCATTGAATTACTTACTATAATTGTACCATCTCCATATACAGTATAAGTTATCGATAATCCATCTTTTGTGTTTTCAATGTCGAATTGAACTGAAATTCTTATAACATTCAGATTTAATCTTTCAAGATTAACTTTTTTTAAAATTCGTTTGCTACTCGCCCCCTTCCATCTAAAATCTACGCTTGGTGTAGCTTTATCAGAAAAATCCACAGTTCCTAAATCATTGTCTGTTGGTGCTCTCCAAAAGTTTGGGACTAATGGTGAAGAGAGAAAATTTTCGTCTTTATAAAAGTAAGATTCTAATAAGCCACTCTTTTTTCCAATTTCAACTTTAAAATTCTCCCCTGATATTAAATAACTATTACTTGATTCGTTAATTATAACCTTTGCCATATTATTTAAAAATTTTCGGTCTTCTATGACTTCATATGGTAATTTGAACTGATCCCAAGCTATTACATAACCTTTATTAGCCCATATTGAGTCTTTATTCAATGAAATTATAATTTTTAAATGATATTCGGTATTTGGGGCAATAGAAGGTTTTTGGTACGGAATGTGAATTTCTTTCCGTTCATTAGGCAAAATGTTAATTGCTTTCAATATCCCTTCCTGAATCTTAATTCCGTTTGCAGTTAACTCCCAGCTTAAGACGTAATCGTCTAAAGAAATAAATTTGAACTTATTGTGAACTTTAAATATTCCTTCAATTACATTCACCTCATAAAACTTTATGTTCTGATAAACTTTCTTTACTTCATATAAGGAAGGATTAGGTAAGCGATCTGGCAATACTATACCATTAATACAAAAATTCTTATCATTAGGCTCGTCTCCAAAATCTCCCCCGTATGCCCAAAATTCTTTTCCATCATAAGAAGTTTTACGTAAACCTTGGTCTACAAAGTCCCAAATAAACCCTCCTATCGCATTTGGATATTTTTCAAACACATCCATAAATTCTTGGAGGTTTCCAAGACTGTTTCCCATTGCGTGCGCATATTCACATAATAAATGAGGTTTTATCTTATTTAATTTAAAACTTATTCCTGGTACTGGTGACGATTTCATTTGTTTTATATTTCTTGACAATTGTTTTGGTGTTAAATACATGTTACTAACTATATCAGAAACTTCTTGCTTATAGTCTCCTTCATAATGTATAGGTCTTGTTTTATCTATTTTAAGGGCTTCTTCTTTCATATCATTAAAAATAGTTCCCATACCCGCTTCGTTTCCTAATGACCAGACTACTATACTTGGATGATTTTTATCACGCTCAACCATATTAAGCATCCGATCTATACACGCTTTCTTCCATTTTGGATCACTATTAGGTAAGATATCTCTTAACCCGTGAGATTCTAAATTACATTCATCAAGGACGTAAATTCCATATTTATCACACAATTCATACCAAGAAGGATGATTAGGATAATGACTAGTGCGAACAGCGTTAATATTATTTTGTTTGAATATTTTAATATCTTGAATCATTCTACTTAATGGAACGGCTCTACCATGGTCTGGATCATGTTCATGTCTATTCACACCTTTAAAAAGAATTGATTTTCCATTAATATAAAAACCCCCATCAGCTTTGATCTCTATTTTCCTAAATCCAAATCCGCAAGTTTCAACTTCAAGGATTTCATTATTCTCCTTTTTTAAAACTAATATTATCTTATATAGGTTAGGTGTTTCTGCAGTCCATTTTTTGGGATTAATTATTTCTTTCTGTAAGAATACGACTTTTTCTGATAAAGATTTTAATTCAATAGGAGATTCTACTAAATCTCCAACATCTAATATTTTCTTTGTATTATAAAATATTAAACATTCTAACTTTAAATTCTTCCATTCAATCAAGCTATAGTTATGAATTTTTACTCTAAGATTTAAAATCCCATTTATACAATTATCATCCAGATCACTATAAACGTAATAGTCCCTAATATGAACTTTGGGGGTTGCATATAAGTATACATCCCGGAAGATTCCACTAAATCTCCACATATCTTGATCTTCTAAATAAGAACCATCTGACCATCGATATACTTCTACTGCAAGAATATTATCTTTCTCTTGAACATATTTGGTAATATTAAATTCCGTTGGGCTCATGCTATCTTGACTATAACCAACATTCTGCCCATTTACCCAAATATAAAAAGCTGACTTTACTCCTGCAAAATGAATAAAAATTTCTTTATCCAACCATTCCCTTGGAATTGAAAAAGTCCTTCGGTAGGACCCCACAGGATTGTTTTCGTGATCGATACTTGGAATTACTTTAGTATTAATGCTATAAGGATATTTTACATTAGTATATATAGGAATATCAAATCCTCTCAATTGCCAGTTACTTGGTACATCTATCTCCTTCCAAGATTCTACATTAAAGTCAACTTTATAAAACTCTATCGGTCTTTTAGCAGGTTTCTTTACCCAATGAAATTTCCATAACCCATTTAGAGAAATAAAGTCAGCAGAATCTTCTTGTTCATTCATAGCTTCTTCAATACTATTATACACCATTAATGTATTATGTGGAGGTTCTTTATTTATACCGACTACAGTACAATCTTCCCATTCATAAACTTTTTCGGAGGTCATTTCCCACTTCCTTTATCCATTGTTTCACACTTTATTAGTTAATTTCATGTTATCCGGAATTCTTATTGTCACAACTTCACCTTTTGCGCATATCTCATTTTCAGCTGATAAAGTTACTTCAGTAATAACTTTTTTACCTTTCAATTCTTTTACTTTTCCCTTTAATTCAAGAATACAATTAATAGGAGTTGGTTTTAAATAATTGACTTGTATCGATGCAGTGACAAACCTCAATTCTGGTTCTGTACCCATCTCTCTTCCTTCTGCTTGATAAGCTGCTGCTGCTGCGGTCCCAGTGCCATGACAATCTATAAGTGAAGCAATGAGCCCCCCATAAACAAAGCCTGGAAATGCGATATGATATGATTTCGGCTCAAATGAAGCAAAACTTTCAACTCCATCCCAATAACTTTTAATTTTTAAACCTGCATCATTTAATCGCCCACAACCATAACATTGACTCATGGGTTTTGAATAATAATCTTGAATCGCTTTTTTTTCCTTCATTAAATCTCATGTTGAATAATAATTATTTTTTTTAGTGATTCATTAGAATTAGATATTTGGTTTTGAGAATAAATTTTAACAACTTTCTTAATATCTCATAATTAAAAACTAGCCATTTTTTAGAATTATCAATCAATGTTAATATAAAAGATGATTAAACAACAAAAATACAAGATGAATTTATAAAAAATTTAAAAAAAATTATTAAAACAAGAGTTATTTAAAGAAATTATGAACAATGATGATTTAATGAAACCTTCAGAATCTCCCTTTGTCAGTAAAATTAATATAAAAACGAAGGAAACACAACATCCGAAGTTAAATACTTTTAAAACAGGAACCACAACTGTTGGACTTGTTTGTAAAGATGCAGTTATATTAGCTACTGATAAAAGAGCAACTATGGCTTATTTTGTGGCAAGTAAAACTTCAGAAAAATTACATATGATACAAGAACATCTTTACATGACGATTGCGGGTGGTGTTGCTGATGCCCAATACTTAATTGACGTGCTTAGAGCAGAGACTACTCTCTATCAATTAAAAGAAGAAAAACCAATAAGAGTCAAAAGTGCTGGTAAATTATTATCAAATATCCTCTATCAAAATAAAATGTTTCCATATGAAGTTGGTTTGATACTTGGAGGAGTTACAGAAGAGGAAGGACCAACCCTCTTAGATATAGGAGCCTATGGTTCAATATTACCTGAAAAATTCTGCGCTGTTGGGAGTGGACAGAACTTTTCTTATGGAGTTCTGGAAGCGAAGTATAAAGAAAATCTGACGACCGAAGAAGGCAAAAATATAATTATCAAAGCCGTTAGCTCTTCTATAATAAGAGATATGGCAAGTGGAAATGGGATAGACATCGCGATTATCAAAAAAGACAGCCCAGCAGAAAGACACTTCATTCCTATCAAAGAGTAGGAACAAATCTATTTTTCTTTTCTCGATCTTTTATACTATCTTCTCAAAATATTTAAATATTACCTAAGAATAAACTTTAAATACACGTAGTATTTAAAAAGGTAAGATGCCTTTATAAAAATAAATTACAAATAAAAAACAATTAAGTATCTTTGCTAAATACACGTAGTACAAACCATAATTACCTTTTAACAACCAATTAATAGTGAATCGCGGTGTGTTCTCAAAATGAGCTATAACATTATTGTTGATTTATCTCATAAAGAAAAAATCGAGGAATTTCCAGAGTTTGCTTTAGGCGAAGACGATTTTGAAATTGATTATATTGATAAGAATGAAGGACCTATCGAATTCGAATTACTCGAAGATTATGATATTCTATTTATAGGAAATATTCAACATACTAAAGATGGAAAGGCTGATAAATTTACTAAAGAAGAATTACTAGCAATAAAAAAGTTCGTTGGTGAAGGAGGAGGTTTTTTTCTCACAACTGGTGATGGGGGCGATAGAGATATTCAAATGAAGTTTGGCTCAATTAGGGTCTTATATAAAATGACCGGGGTACGACGATTTTGGAACGGTATTATTCAAGAAGTACCTTCTCATTTTCTTGTTAATCGACAAAATATTTTAATTAACGATTTATTTAACCACCCGATAAGTCAAGGAATAAACGAAGTAGTACTTCCTAACTGTACTTTCTTTGATATTACAGAAGAGGATGTTGAGGATATAATTGTAACTTCTGAAAAAGCAGAATTTAAATATTATTTAGATGATGAAACAGGGCCTATAGGGCCAGTACCCGTTTGTGTTGTATCTGAATTTTTTAATGGTCGCTCCGTTACTATCGGATCTTCTGATTGGTTAATAGAAGATGATTTTGGACTAGACGCTGGAGATAATCTTAAATTCCTTGAAAATATTATAAAATGGCTTTCTTTTGAAACATAATAGAATTATGTTTATTCTCTTTTTAATTCAATATTTTATATCATAATTCATATTAGCCATAAATTCTAGTATAATAATAATGGTTTATAGAATACTAAGACCCGATTCGTTATCAGTCTGGCAAAACGATGAAATTAGAAAGAGATTTGGCAGATATCGCGGTATTATCGATAATCATCAGGTCGCTCGATATTTAGTAGCCAAAACCATTGCTTGTGAGTATTCACCAAGCGATTCTATTGAGAATTTGGAAAACTTACTTAGTCAAAAATCAAAAGAATTCAATGAAATCCTGACACAAAACTTTCAAACTCATCAAGAAAGAGAGATTATATCAAAAAATTATCTAACATTGGCAGAGACTTTAGCGATAAAATATTTAGAAGAGTGTATCTTCTGTGAACGTCAATGCAGAATAAATAGAATTGATAATGAAAAAGGTTACTGTTTAATTTCAAAGGACTCCTATGTTTCTTCTGCATTTTTACATATGGGTGAAGAGGCACCTCTCATTCCAAGTGGAACAATCTTTTTCCAAGGATGTAATTTTGGATGTGTATTCTGTCAAAACTATGATATTTCGCAAGCTTGGAAAGGAAAAAAAAATATCGAAGAGGTTGCTCAAAAAGTAGATTCGAAAAAGTTAGCCGAGTTAGCAGATAATCTTGTTAATAAAGGAGCAATCAACATAAATTATGTGGGGGGAGATCCAATTCCTAACATTCATACGATTTTGAGCAATCTAAATTATCAACGATCGAACATAACACAGCTCTGGAACTCCAATTTTTTTCTAACCACTAAATCTTTATCTCTTATCATAGACTTTATGGATTTTTGGCTTCCGGATTTTAAGTATGGTAATAATGAATGTGCTAAGAAATATTCAGGCATAGATAATTATTATGATGTAATAACTCGTAATTTAAAGAAAATTCATGATGAAGGAAGTGGAGAGATTATTATTCGTCATTTAGTAATGCCTAACCATATTGAGTGTTGTTCAAAACCAATTTTGGAATATGTGGCTAAAGAAATACCAAATTGTGTAATTAACATCATGGGGCAGTTTCGGCCAGAATATCACGCGGCAGAATATACAGAAATAAATCGTAGACCTACCTCAAAAGAGATGAAGACAGTTCAAGATTATGCGAGTAAGTTAAATATTATTTGGAAACCCATTTCTTAATTATTTATCGTTGTGCTCCTATTCCAATTTTTCTCATATATCTTCTTAATGTAAAAAAGCTTACATTATATTTTTGAGCTATTTTACTTATTGTTAAATTTTATTGAAGAGTTCATGTCATTTAGTAATCTAGGGTCTGTTAAATATGAAAAGTTCCTCAGAGTTTATTTGATAATTGAAAAAAAACCCCAAAATATATCATTTTAGAAAAATCTAAAAACAATGATATATTTTATAACTTACTTATTTTAAGTCAATAACAGTTATAGATGACAAGAACTATGAATTTAGCAGATGTACAAGGATTAGGTAAGAAAGAAGAAACACTTCGTGAAGCAGGTATAGACACAGTTGAAAAATTAGCTAATGCCAGTTTGGATGATTTAGTAAAGCTTAAGGGAATTGGAAAAGCTTCTGCTGAAAAATTTATAACTAATGCAAAGGAATTGTTGGGTGTTTCCAAGGAACCAATTTTGGAAGAAACTGTTACCAAACCAGAAGAACCTACCTTAGAAGAAAAACTTCAGAAAGAAATTGATGAAGAAGTAAAATTACTAGAACAAAAGAAAAAAAAGTTGCAAGGAAAAAAAGTTGGAGAGGGTGATTTTGTTCTTCTTAAAATAACTGGGCGAACTCAAAAAGGTAAAATCTTTCGGGTTTCAAGTGAAGAAGATGCAAAAAAAGCTGGAATCTATGAAGAAGAAAAAGCAAAACAAGGATATTATACTCCCGAGTTTGTAATCGTTGGAAAGCCAGGTTTCTTAAATGAAGGTTTAACTGAAACAGTGAAAGAAATGGAATTTTTTGTAAAAAAATCTGTTCGTATTCCTCCTCAAAAAGCTTTTGGTAAAAGAGATCCTCAAAAAATTGAGAGGATTGGGATTGCAAAATTTAGAAAGTTAAATGAAGGAAAAAATCCAGAATACGGACAAGAATTTACAAACAAAAAAGGACAAAGAGGTACAGTAACAAACATTACACAAGGTAAAGTTATTGTAGATTACAATCATCCCCTTGCAGGGCAATCTATTGATTATAATCTGGAAGTTATAGATAGAATTGAGACATTTGATGAAAAGATTGAATATTTCATGCTTTCAAAAGGGATTCCCAAAGAAAATATTAAAGAGTTTGTTATTCAGCGAGGAAAAGATAATGAACTTGAAATTGCGATACCTAAAATGTTCCTGTTTCAAAATCTTACTTACTTAAAATTTGGTTTAGCGATGGATTTACAAACTCATATGGGTGAGGAGATTGGAAATGTTAAATTTATCGAGATTTACGAAAAAATGCCAATTCCAACGAGTCCCATGGATTCTGTTCAACAAAAAATAGAGGATTTTGAGAAAGACCATGATCATGATCATAATCATGAACACAATCATGATTGATTTAAAGATTATTCTCTCTCTATCATTCAATGCGAAATTCTGTGATTAAATCCTTTTTCTTTTCCTTCTCTTTCTTATATTCTGCTTTTTTTCTTTCATAATCATCTCGTTTAGCTTGATATTCCTTCTTTTTCTTTTTTGTTTTCTTTTTGCTATGATTTTTCTTTAGATATTCTTTTTTTGCTTTTTTATATTCTTTCTTAGCTTTTTTATATTCCTTCTTTTTTGATTTATACCGTTCATACTTCTTTTTAATTTCCTTTCTAAGATTTGGACTTAATTTGCTTATACCTAAGTTTGTAAGATCTTCTTTAAACTTTTCAAAGGACTCAAACTTTATAACTATAATCCCTAGTTCACGAGCTGGTATCAAATTTGTTATTTTATCATCAATAAAAACGCAATTTTTAGGTTTCGTATCTAACTTTCTTAAGATATATTTATATTTTTCTATATCTGGTTTTATTAGACCAATTTCATTAGATAGGAATACATTATCAAATACATCATAAAATCCTCTTAAACGATTAGATTTGACATGAATTGCATAGGTATTTGACATTAAACTAACGGAAAATCCCGCCTGATGTAATCTTTCTACAATTTCAGCCATATCGGAAGAAATATCAGTTACTTGAGTATAAAGATTAAACCATAACTCGAGATAATATTCAATATTCACCCTTTTTGGCGGTAAAGCCCCTTCTTTATTCTGAATTGGATAGTAATATTTTTCTAGAATCTTTTCCAAAAACTCACGGGCAGATATTCTTCCAGAAGATAACCTTCTTCTACATTTTTTAATGTAGGGGTCTATTTCTTTATCAGGAAGTTTAAAGTTAAGATCATGTTCAAGGATAGAAAATAAATTCTTTAATACGAAAGCTTTTTCAATTAGAACCCCGCCAAAATCAAAAATGAAGTTTTTTATTCGATATAGACGAACTTTTTGTGCTTTAAAAACTCGTGCTTTTACTTTTTCATCTACTTCTTTAGTTAATTTATATTCAGTGATTTTAATTACCCTTTAATAATTGATATTTAAATAAAATTGAATCACCAATAGCTTTAATTGGATCAATTGATCCTTTCCAATTTGAGAATTCAGGAAACGTTCCTACATCTACTATATATAATTTATTAGTAGAACGTTCTCGTATGAGATCTAAATGACCAAACATTAATTTATATATCTCTTTCCATTGTAATGTGAGTTGCTCAATCTCATAATCATTAGTTATAATTTTTACTTTTTGATGTTCATTTGCTAATGGTTTCTTTTCGCAGACACATGTTTCGTTTTCTATAAAATAAACTAAATAATGATTACCCTCAATATATTTTTCTAGATATATTACTTCTTCCGAATTAAGATCTAAATCGTTTATTGACTTAATAATACGAATATCCTTACTACCTGAGCTCATAATTGGTTTTTGAACCAAAGGAAACTCATTAATACTTAATTGGCTTTTAAAACTCTTAGCATTTCCCATATAAACTTTAGGAGTTAAAAAGCCTTTTTTTTGTAATGAGAAATAAGATTCAACTCTGTTTTTAAATATATGACTTATATAAGTATCTGGAATTACGATAACATTATTGGAATCTAAAAAATATGCTGCATAAAGGTAGAATAACTGTTTTGATTTTAATATATAAAAATCTTTTTCTAAGAGAGAATTATCAATACTTAAATTTCCTTCTAAAAATATTTTTACAGAATGACCCTTTTTTTCATAATATCTTTTAATTTTTCCTGTAAATCCTTTATTTCGTTTTGATAAGATTCCGATTTCTAAAGGTTCCATAATTGTCATCTTTTTGCTCTACTTATTAAATAATCTCCTACTATCTGGGGACCATTTTTAAGATAATTAAAATTTGGTGATGAATTAATATCTGTTAAATAATATATACCTTCTTTAGATTTTAAAAAATCTATTGAACTTATCTCCAAATCTAAAATGTGGGTTGCTTTGTGAGCCATTTCAGCTATCTCTGGAATATTAGGAATCTCAGTCCGAGATTTCATTTTATCAGGGTTTACTAAAATAGGTAATTGTTTGAAGAAGTAAAGTTCCTCGCCAATTGTATATATTTTATATTCCCATTTGCTTTTTATAAATTCTTGATAATATAAATGATTATATTTTGCATTAATCCCCTCAGCTTCTTCTAAAGCTCTTATATCAATAACTTTGAGGTTTCCCTCTTCTTTATTAATTTTAGGATTGAAACTATAATTTTTTTGATCAATAATATTTTTTATAATATATTCTTTAAAAGGGGGCATTAAACCTAAGGGAAGGAGACAGAAATCTGGAATATTTATTCCTGCTTTTCTTAGTAAAACACTATTTAAAAAACGATTAAAAGCTAAAAAAATTCCTTTCGAGGAATTAATAACTGGAATCTGAGTGCTTTCTTCAATCAATTTTACAATACTCAAGACTAAATCTCCTTTAGCTTTAGCAAAAAAGATATCTTCATTAAATTTATTGCCTGAGAAATCTAATAGATATTCTTCTTCAACGTAAATGCTAACTTCGGCTATATTTCTACAATATTCTAAAAATTGCATTACTTTTTTCTCTAAATGATAATTGTCAATAATTAAACCAATTTTTACCAAAAGTATTCACTAATTTTTAAGGGTTCAGTTTAGTTAATTTTCTCAAGTATTACGAGTCTTGAATAATTTAAGTTAAATGTTAGTAATATAAATTTCGTGTTTAAATATCCAAGTAAAAATAAATAATTTTATCGAATTTACCATTATTTGGTATTTTTCCTAAAATTAAAGTATCCCAGCAACCCCTTATTATTATATTTGATAGATTCAACATATCAATACATTTATATAGTATGATTTGTTTTTAAACATTCAAATTAATAGGGTTTGGTTAAATGGCAAACAATATTAAGAAAATATACATTGGAGCCATTTGTAATAGAGATATTGAAGTATTAGAGCAAATCAAATATTTTCTATTTAAAAATTATAATATTTCGATCATCGATTTAATCAAACCCGATAATAAAGTTTTTGATGAGAAATACTTTCAAAAACGTTTAAAGAAGTATCCAATATCATTTTTAATACTAAAACTGACATCCAGTCAATCTAATAAACTAATTTACGAAGCAATAGAAAAATATGCATCTGAAATACCAATTCTAAATGAAACAGATTCTGTAAAATGTTGCGAAAGTAGAAGAGAAACTTTTAGGTTGATTGAAAAGAAATGTAAGAAATTGAACATCCCTAAAAGTTATGATTCTATAATAGATGCCTATAAAGCATGTAAAAAGGGTGTACGATTAATTATTAAATTAGATTCTCACAATATCCCCGAATTACCAAAGAATGATAGAATACTCGGAATAGCCACAAACAAAACAGAATTCCTTAAATTAACTAAGACTTTTCCTGCAAACGAGCTTTTTTTTCAAGAATATTTAGGAAAGCATGAAATTTTATATAAGGTTTATGTTATCGGGCAATGGGTAGTTTCTATTACTTCTCACAATCGACTTAACGAGTATGAAAATCTAACTCCCTTGGATCTTATCCATATACGTGTTCCCTTAGACAATCGTCTAAAAAAGAGAATCCTTAGATTAGGGAAGCGATTTGGTATGTCAATTTATGGTCTAGATTATATAAATACTCATAATGGAGCATATATAGTTGATGTAAACGATTTTCCTAGTTTTAGGAGCATACCTGAAGCTATAAGCTTGATTAGTGATTATATTTACAATATTATTAATATTAAAGAAATAATCTCTAAAAAACTTGCAAGTGTAAAAAGTTAATTAACACTTTCCTTATTTAATTTATCTTTCCCGCTTATTTTGAATGAATTCTATAAGGTGTTCTTTAGCAATATTATCTTCTAATTGTTCAGGTGGATGTTTATTAAAAAAAGAACATGCTGAATGAAGAACTCCTCCTATCCTTCTGTCATTGGCAATTTTGGATATACGAATACAATCTGCTATAATGCCAGCACTATTATTTCCATCTTCAACAAACATCGTAATATCTATTCTCACCGGAGCACCTCCAAAAATCCTCCCTTCCAATCGCATGTAAGCTTCTTTTTGGTTTTTTAAAAATGGGATGTAATCAACTGCTGATATTTGGCATTCTACTTTATCTCTATTTTGAAGTTTCGCTATAACTGCCTCTGTTTTCGATTGTCGCTTTCCTTCCTCATAAAATAGTTTGCCATCTTGTTTAGGAGTTAATAAATTACAGAAATCAGAAGAACCTCCCCAATCTAATTGAATTGTTCTATCAAGAATTGCTCCTCGCATAGGAAAAAGATTCGCTAGTGATCGATGTATAATTGTAGCTCCAATCTGTGATTTAATATCGTCACCAATTAATGAGAGCTTTAATTTTTCTGCCTTTTTAACTAATTCCGGGTCTTTAGCAACATGAGATGGCATCCCATTAACAATACATGCACCTGCCTCTAATACCTCTGATGCATAAAATTTAACTGCTTTATGGCACCCTGTTGGAAGCAGAATTACAGCTATATGAACGTTTTTTTCCCTTAATTCCTTTTTGACGTCTACTGGTTTTTGGTTTTCATCCACTGGAATAATATGTTTAATATTACTATCAAGTCCATCTAAAACTTGACCTTTTATTACAGGGGCATTAAGGAAACTTGGTTCAAAGAGTTTTATATTACAATTAGGTTCAACAAAAATAGCTTCACTTAAATCCTTTCCAACTTGATTTGCATTAACATCGATTCCGAGTACAAAATTTATATCATTTACACTATATTGGGTAATCTCTGGTAACAGTCCAATTATTTTTTGCGGATTCTTTTTATAATTTTCCACACCCTGAACGAGAGCACTTGCTACATCACCTACACCAATTATTGCTACATTTATGTTTTTGTTGATTGTTTTCGCCATTATATCTTCTATATCCAAATTATGTTATTTAAATGATAGTGAACTAATTGAAAAAGAAAACATCGTTATAATAGTTTTTCGGCACTCATGAAATTACCTAAAGATTAATGTATTATAGTTATTAAATCTCATAATATTAATATTTTAAATTTAAAAATGATAATAGGAGAAAATCATAAATAGATATATATGAAAAAAAGATTTTTCTAATCAGTTTTAACTGTTTCCTTCACTTTTAAGAAGAGTGGAATAGAAATTAGGAAGAATAATGGTCCTAAGACAAAGATCCATGAAATTCCGAAAGAAATGGCGATAATACCACCTGCAAAGGACCCTATAATTTGAGAGAATGTATTCACGACATTAAGTATTCCTGTAAACTTTCCCCGTTTATCGATAGGGAGTAAATCTTGTGACCATGCATTGAGAGGAGTTACTAATGCTAAAACTCCAACTAAGACAAAAGGTAAGCTAATCATGAATAATATTTTGTCTCCAAGAAGTCCGGCAAATGGTATAATAAAGAAACCGATACTTACAATCACTATAGACAAAGGTACAAACTTTTTCCTACCAAACTTATCAGCAACTTTTCCTAAAAATAAAGTAGCTATGAATAGTATTGGAAATGCAAAAGCAATTGCAAGTAAGAGTTCTATAGTAGTAAGACCAAGACTAAAGATAAATATGAAGAGGAATGGCATAACAGAAGCGATCCCTGATTGGAAGACGACAAAAGCCAGAAGGATTTTATAAAATTCCTTTTGAGACTTCAATTCTGCAATATCGAATGTTTGCTTTATTTCCGCAAAAAACTTTTTTTTCTCCGATAGAACTGAAATTGGTTTTTCTTTAATGAAAGCAAACCCAATTATAGAAACGATTATAAAAACAATACCTCCAACTGAAAGCAATATGAAATGGCCGTCCTGTGTAATTATTGTACCAATAGGAGGAGTGGTATCACGAGGGTCAGGTATTCCAAATAGTTCATTTCCAAGCAATAAGAATCCTACACCTATTAATAAGCCAAAATAACTTATTGAATTAATAATTCCATTTGCTCTGCCTCTTTTTCCAATTTCTATAGTGTCTGGTATTAAAGCTTTCTCAGCAACTAAAAATGCATTTGAAGAGATACCAATTATTAACACATCTATAATCAAACACCAAATATAAGCAATCGGAGTCTGACCGAACAGCCAATATGCAAGACTATAAAGTAACATACCCGCTCCAGCTACGACGCCAAGTAACAAGAATGGTCTACGCCTTCCAAATTTTGAACGAGTATTATCACTCATTATGCCCCAAAGATACATGGTAATAAGTCCAACAGTTGCAGATAATGAAACCATAATAGAGATATACAATTCTGGAAGATAAAGTACATGATCTAAATAAGTATTGAAATAATTTTGCTCAAAAAAGAAAAATAAGTAATCTCCCATATACAGCATTCCAATTAATAACACTTGTTTTAATAAAAATCCACTAAATGCTTTTTCTTTCATATGACATGCAGTTATTTTTTTTTCATAAAAACTAATTATTCTTATTAAATATATTACTTAAAAAATTACTTTTGGAATTAATTAAAAATCCTTCGAATGGTTAAAAAAGTTATTTTTTCGGCACGGCAAGATCATAAGGTAATTGGAAATCTAATTAATTTATTAAAGAAATCTGAAGAAATTGAATTTATCTTCCATGATCCTACAACGCAATTCTTTAACCTCTCTCGAATGCCCAAAGTATTTAGAGAGGCACAATGTTATATTGTAAAAGTAAGAAATGAATGCTCTATAGACATACTTCACTATGCAAATATAAAGAGCATATCCGCTATACATGATGTTTATTCCGTGCTTAAATGTAAAAATAAAATCGCACTTGATTACTCATTAAGAGATATTTTTACGAGGAATGAAAATGAGCTAAAATCTTTCTCTTTACCACCATCTTGGAACCAAAACTCGAAAAACAAAAAGAAATTTAGGAGCTGGGCACAACCTAAACTTCCTTTGGTTTTAAAAAGCCATTATCAACATGATAAATATAATCGATTTAACTTTCTAATGAGAAATATTGATGAGCTTCAAGTATTTTATAATCGGTATAAAGATTTGATATATTATGATATCTACATACAAAAATTCATAGAATGTGATGGAATCGACAGAAAAATTTATGTTATTGGAGATAATGTTTTTGGTGTCAAACGAGAAAATCCAATATATCTTTATATGAAAAATAATCTAACTGATATTGATATTGATAGCTTAAAACGAAGTGAAATAGCAATCACATCAGATATTCGGAAATTAACTAAAATTTTATCCAAAGAGCTCAATCTAAAAATATTTGGTTTTGATTTAATTCAACCTTTAAATGATAATCGTTTTTATTTAGTTGATTTAAATGATTTTCCAGGGTTTAAAGGAATTAAAAATGTTGAAATCGTTCTTGCAAACTATATTCTTGATTATATTCGAAGTTTATAAAGTTTAAGATACTATTATAAAAGGAATGATTATTAAGAAAGAAATAATACCATAAAAAATACAAAAATAACTGAAATTTATTTTTTGTGCTATTCTTAATAACAATTCCATTGAAAAATAGCCTACAATAAAGCTTACACCCGTAATTACCACAATTGTAATAAGATCTAAATTTTCAAAAACTGATCCCTCTCCAAATATAATATCTATTGCGATGGAACCTAAAGCAACGGGAACAGACATTAAAAAGCTAAGTCTTAGGGATTGATCTTGTTTATAATTTTCGAGAAGAATAGTAGATACAGTAAATCCCGATCTTGAAATTCCCGGGAGTACTGCTACGCCTTGAAATAATCCCGAAATTATGGAATCCCTTAATAATTCTTTTCCTTGAGTCGATTCAATTTCTTTTTTACCGTAACTTTTCTTAAAAGTTAATATTACGATACCAGTTACAATTAAAAGCCCAGAAATCAATAAGGTTAAAAAGTCTCCCTGATCGGCAGAAAAAACACCCAGTATTAGAAATCTAAAAATAAAATAAAGAGGTAATGCTGTAATAGCTGTTCCAATAGTGGTATATATCAACCAATTCCTTTTTTTCCTCTCACTCTCAGTTGATTTGAATGTCTTTGGTAAGAAACTTTTAAGAATTTGAATATAATCCTTTCTCATCTTAATGATTACAGCGATAGTAGTACCGAGATGCAGCCATATACTAAGACTATAAGCATTTTCTGGTGTGATTCCAAGAAAATTCAATGAAAAAATCATAACTTGGCCAGAAGATGATATCGGTAACCATTCAAATAATCCCTGGAGAATCGCAACGATTATGTATTCAATCATTAATTTCACTCATAATCTTTTAATCCTTTCATTATACAATGCTTAATATCATCTCTGGCTAAACGGAATCCTTCAATTCCTTTCATTGAGGGATCCTCAATATCTCCAGTTTCATGAGCGAACTCTTTAAGAGTTAATAATGTCTTGTTATTTGATTTTAAAAATTTAGAAATTTCCTTTTTATGGTTTTTAGTTAAGGTTAATATTAAATCTGCTTTATCGATATATTTCGGATGTTTCTTTAAATCAATAGATAACGATTCATCTGGTAACTCTATTCCATCTTCTTTCATAGCTAATTTTGCGTCAAGAGAAATTAACATTCCATCCCTAGCATTAGAAGCAATTCCACCCGATTTTACTTCAATATGTAATTGATTCGCTTTAAAAATATTCCTTAGATACCCTACTGTCATTGGGCTTCTTGCTGTACTTACACTACAAACAACTAATACAGATTTATATGGAAAGTTATTAATTTTAATAATATTCAATTTTATCGTAAAAAGTTAATATAGATTTTAAAATAATAAATGAATGGAATCTTTAAAACTTTAAAGCTAAATAATTTTAGGATTTAAAACTATTATTATTTGCGAATTTGATTCCCTGTTTTTTCATTGCTTCTAAAGATATTGAAATATTACCCGATGGAATATCAATACCTTTTGATAGGTTTGGCATAAAAATAACATTAAATCCAAAACTTTTTCCATCTATAGCTGAAAAGTAACAACAATAATCTAATGCCAAACCACAAATGAAAATTCTCTTAATTCTCAAAGATTTAAGTAATCCAGCTAATCCTGTTTCAGATTTCTTATCATTTTCTAAAAATCCTGAATAACTATCAATATTTGGATTATATCCTTTACGTATTATAGCATGTGCTACATCTAAGTTTAGGTTCTCATGAAAGTTAGCACCATGAGTTCCTTGTACACAATGATCTGGCCATAAAACTGGTCCTATAGCTTCAGTTTGATATTCATCCCCTGGATTTTTTCCGGGGTGATTACTTGCGAATGATAAATGATTTTTAGGATGCCAGTCCTGTGTTAAAATTATTTTAGCTTTTTGCTTGAAAAAAGCTTGTGCAACCTCATTGATGCCCTTGATTATTTCATCACCGGCTTCAACAGGTAAAGCTCCACCAGGCATAAAGTCGTATTGCATGTCAACAACAAGTAAAGCATCAGTGCTAATTATTCCAATATCGGTTTCAAATTGTATTTCTTTAAATTCCAAACCAAACAACTTCTCTATTTAGATAATTAATATTTTAATAGAACCTCTTAATTATTAAAAATTTTTCATTTATGAGATAAAATTCTAACTTTAAATCTATAATAAAATGCTAAGAGATTAATTATTTATCTCAAAAGTAAATCAGGATTTTTAAAAAGTTTTACTTTAAATATTGCTCCCTTGTTTTGGCCCTCAGATTCAACCCATATAATTCCTCCATGAAGATCAACTATTTCTTTAGAGATATATAGTCCTAAACCAGTTCCTTCTATATCCACATCCATCATTTGCCCATATCTCTCAATCTTGCCGAACTTTTTAAATAATTTTTCCATCTCATTAGAAGTTAAACCTACGCCAGAATCTTCAATGGAAATCAGGATGCTATTGTCCATATCTGTTAATTTGATATTTATTAATCCATTATTGGGTGTATTTTTTACAGCATTAGAAAGCAGATTAGTAATGACTTGTCCGATTCTAATCATATCTACTTCTAAATAAAGATTAAAAGGTAAATCTAAATTGATGTTCAAATTCCTTTGATTAATTACATATTTTGCTTCTTCTACGCATTCTTTTATTATTTGAACAATATCTGCTCTTTTAAGGTTTAATTTTAACTTTCCTGAATCAATTCTAGAAATATCAAGCAAATTCTCGACTAAAATTTTTAGTCGCTTCCCTCCCTTATATATCATTTCAATAAATTCTTGAGCTTCATTACAAGTTTTATCTTTGTAGAGCTCTATTAATATTTGAGCACCCCCATAAATTGAATTTAGCGGTGTCTTTAATTCATGCGAAACTCTTGATACAAGTTCATTCTTTATTGTATTTAATTCTAATAGTCTTCTATTTTCATCTTTTATTATTTCTTCTGCTTTCTTACGTTCGGTTATATCTTGAATAATTGATTCAATTATTAATTCATCTTCTAAATTAATCACTGAAGTTTGATGGGTAATCCATATTTCTTTACCACGTTTATTCTTGACACATAGTTCGATTGGGAGCACCTTTACTCCTTTAATTTGATCCTTAATTCCTTTCTTTATCAATAATATCTGTTCATTAGTAAAAACATCAAAATCTCCAAAATATTGTCCCTTTGTCTCTTCTAATTTATATCCAAAAATCTTTTCCGCAGCGCTGTTTTGATCTAGAATTTTTCCATAAAAATCTGTTACCATAATAGCATTCGGCGAGTTTTCATATAAATTCTTAAATTTTTGTTCTGACTCTTTTATTCTTTTTTCTGCCAACTTTCTTTCTGTTATATCTCTTGAAATGAAAAGATACTTTTGGTTTCCTTTATCATCTTTAAACATTTTAGCTTTTACTTCAAACCATATCCAATTACCATTTTTATGTTTCATTCGGGATTCGTAAACGAGTTCTTTCTTTTTAAAAAGTTTTAACATACGACGTGTAATTGATGAATAATCCTCGGGGTGATTCAAAATAATATCATGTTGGCCTATCAAATCTTCCTCAGCATATCCTAAAATCTGGTTGTGAGTAAGCCTATTTAAATATTCAACTCTAAAATTTTCATCTAAAACTCTAATTAAATCATTTGAGTTTTCTGTAATAAGGCGATAACGTTCTTCCGATTCTTTTAACTTTTTTTCAGCAAAGATCTTATCTGTGATTTCTCTTAAAGTTGTTATAAAGCCAATGCTCTCTCCGTTATCGTTATAATAATTTTTTGGAGTACTAGACAACCAAATATAGTTTCCCTTATTATCTAGTATTCTAAACTCGAGTATATCCTCGGGCACATTCTTTTGAATAATAACTTTCTTGAAAAAGTTGATTACTTTTCCTACATCTTCCCTGTGGATATCTTTAAAAAATCTGCTCGTTTGCGAAAATTTTTTCCCCTTTAAAATATCTGATAATTGTGGTGAAATATAAGTTAAATTTCCATTTAAATCAATAATAACTACTGCTTCTTTTGTGTTTTCTATAATATTTCTATAGTTTTTTTCAGATTCTAATAATAATTTTTCAGTTTCTTTTTTTTCTGAAATATTCTCAATTAATACCTGAATAATAAATTTTTTCCCCAAATTTACAAGTGAAGCTTGTAATCTTATCCACTTTAGCTTTGCTTTTGGTGTATCAATTTTAAACTCTACTGGGCCTAGTTTTCCAGATTTTAATACTTCTTTAAACTTATTTTTCAGGTTTTCCATGGTAGAAGGGCTATTTATATTAAGATCTTGAAAATTCTTTCCGATCAACTCATCTCGAGTATAGCTTATAAAATTAACTGCTGTATCGTTAAAATCGATAATTTTGCCACCTATATCTACGAGAAATATGAGAATTGGGGATTCTTCAAATAAATTTCGATACTTTTCCTTTGATTCGTTTAAAGTCTCTTCTGCTAATTTTTTATAAGTATTATCTCGAATAATTGCCACAATCCGCTCTTGCTCATCCACCTCAACGATTCCTCCTTTAGCATATACATGAATATAATAACCTTCTTTATGTTTAGCCCTATATTCAAATGATAAATGAGTTCGAGTCCGAATAGCGTCATCCATTACTTTCATTACTCTCCTCAAATCATCGGGATGTACATATCGAAGTGCTTTTCTACCGATTACTTCAGAAGGTCTATATCCGAGTATTTGCTTTGATTGAGGACTAACGTAGGTCATAGTGCCGTTTAGGTCGATTTCGATAACAATATCTATTACATTATTAACAATTACTTTATATTTTTCTAAAGGTATAATAAATTCATCAGATTTTTTTTCTTTTTGATAAACCATGCTTTAGCATCACCAATTTTAATTATGGTACAAATAATTCTTTTTTTTGATAAATCTCAACACGTCTAATGAACTGAATTAATTTTTTTGAAATGATGGTGGAGAATGGGAATAAGAGATCAAAGTTTATCCCCGATGCATCTTATACAATAATGAAATGAAAATAATTAAATTTTAAATCAAAATAAACATTGTTCGTTAATTAGGAACGTAAATATTTCTTTTTAAATGTGAAAAGAGAATCAAAAAAGTCTTAAAGAAGAACTATTAAAATTCCTTTTTATCCCTTCTTTTTAAGCGCTCGTAGTATAGAGGTAGAATCTCGGATTCCCATTCCGAGGACCCGGGTTCAAATCCCGGCGGGCGCATTCTCAATCTTTTTTCATAAAACTTTATAACATTGCTACTTAACATTATTATACAATCTCTATCTCAATTTGACTCATTATGAGAGATAATCCAGTAAGTAATTTTTTAAGTATAACTTACCAGCTTAAACCTTTTGTAAATTTTAAGTTGTCTATAACAGTTTTAGCTTCATGATCTGGTACTTCTAAGAAAGCATAGAATTCATTTTGCCAGAATGCCCTTCCTGAAGTTGCTGAACGTATATCTTCTGCAAATTTTATTGAATTACGCACAGGAATTAAGATCTCGATTGTAGCTTGATAATCCTTATCCTGGTTTATAGTCTTAACCTTTGCAGAATACTTAGATAATAATGAGAGCGTATTTTTGATATAATCGGGAGGTAATTGAATGATTGTATGATATATTGGTTCAAGTAAAACCAATTCTGCCTCATTCAATGCTCTCTTAAATGCATCATAGAACATGGAAGCTAAATCAGTAAAAAGAACTTCATTATCTTTTACACTTATTTCTAATTCTTCTACTATAAGTTTGATTTCAGTTAGTTTTTCTCCACAAAGAGGACCATTTAATTGCATTTTTTCAATAACCTCTAAGATAGTATTCTTTTCAAATTCATTATAAACTCCATTAGCTTCAAAAATCAACATATTTAAATTTTCATCCACTTTCCATATGTAATCTATCTCCTCCTCTTTCAGAGTGGTTCTTTCCTTTATTAAATTCTTTAATTTACTAATTGGTTTGATAGCATTAATATCAATACTTTGGAGAAAACGAATTGTTTTTTCATCAAGTCTTTCAATTCTCATCTTAAGATAATTTTGATAATTTGGAGATTTTACTGAAATTTGAGAAGAAAAGCTTCTACAAGACTCCTTATACACAGCACGTGGTTCAGAAACTGTTACCTTAACTCCTCTCTTTTCTATTTCATTTGTAGTGACTTCAAGATGAAGTGGTCCCATCCCTGAAAGTAAGAACTCACCATTATCTTCATTTATCTCAAATTTTAAATTAGGATCTTCAATTAACAGATTTTCTATTAACTCCTTCATTTTTTCAATATCTCTTAAGAATTCTGGTTCTATTGAAATTGTAACTACGGGTGTTGATACATATCTCACGTTTTCAAAAGGAATCATTTTATTAGTGTAGTCCGGATTTACGATTGTCTCACCACTCTTTAATTGCTTTAAACCTTCTATTGCAACGATGTTACCTACGGGAACACTATCAACCTGCTCTCTTCTTTGCCCCATAAAGATTGCAGTTCTTTGAATTGTTTCTAATTTATTCTCTCTCAAAAGGAAGATATCACTTTTTTTAGAACATTTTCCAGAGAAAATTCTACCAGTGGCAATTAGTTGATGTTTATCTGCTTGAACTTTACTTAAACAAATAATTAAAGGACCGTTAGGATCGCAATTGACCATTGCTTTTCCCAGATCTGAATTTAAATCTCCATCCCAGATTTTTGAAATTCGATACTTTTGAGCTTCGCGTGGGTTTGGTAGATGATCAACAACCATTTCTAAGATAGCATCATGAATTGGAAAATAAACCGCTAAATCTGCATAACTTTCTTTAGTATAAGTTTCTTTTTTATACCTTGCACGAATATCTGAAAACTTTAATTCATTTTCCTCTAAAATTTTTAATGTAAATCCCCACTTATGCAATGCAGAACCGAAAGCTACCCTTCCATCAGCAGGAGAAACTTGCCATTCTTTATCGAATGGTTTGTCAGCATATCTTTCTATAAGTATATTAAAATCATTTATGATTCTAGAATATTTTTTTCTAATCTGGTCATCATTCAATTTTAGTTCTCTTATTAAGCGGTCTACTTTATTTATAAAAAGAACTGGTTTAACGCCTTCTTGTAAAGCTTGTCTAATTACAGTTTCTGATTGGGATATAATCTCTTCTACAGCATCAACTACCACAACAACTCCATCTACAAGTCTTAAAGCTCTTGTTACTTTCCCACTAAAATCTAAATGGCCAGGTGTGTCTACTAAATTAATTAAAAAAGGATCATGACCCTTAAGTGATTTTTCATAATAGAGAGAAATATTTGATGATTTCATAGTAATTCCCCTTTTTTGTTCTTCTTCTAAATAATCTAAAGCACGAGCTTCACCAGCTAAATCTGGGGATAATAAACCAGCTTCACTCAATAAAGAATCACTTAAACTTGTTTTGCCGTGATCTATATGCCCTACAAAACCAATATTTCTTATATTCCGCGGACTATCCATCAGCTTCAATATTTCAGATATTTCTTTACGACGAGGCATGATAAAATAACTTAATTTTTTGAATAATAGATTTTAAGTTTACTCAATTATTCTTTCGATTAAAATTTTAGGTTTGAAAAAGAGAAAAGAGAGCGGGAAATGAAAAATCTCAAAACTCAAGATCATCTTCATTAAATAGATATAATTTCTTCTATTTTCAGTTGGGTCAGAACTTTCAACGAATTCATCTCCCGCATGATTAATTTGAATAATTATAAGGTGATATCACCATCAATTCGTACAATTCTTCCCTCAATATGTAATTTATTGTCGCAAAATAATTCAATTGCTTTGGGAAAAATCTTATGTTCCCATTCTAAAATTCTTGAAGCCAAAGATTCTTTAGTATCACTATCATATACCGGAACACATTTCTGTAAAATTATTGGTCCGTGATCCTCATCAATGTCGACAAAGTGAACCGTGACTCCGGATACTTTTACTCCATATGCTAAAGCGTCTTCATGTGCATGCATGCCTTTAAAAGAAGGCAAAAGGGCAGGATGAATATTCATTACCCTCCCTTTAAAGGTTTTTATAAATTTTGGGCTTACAAATCTCATATAACCTACTAATACAATTAATTCACATTGATATTTTTTAAAGACATCAATCATTAATTGATCAAATACTTCACGAGGTTTGTCAAGGTGTTTATCGGATTCGATTAGAACATAAGGTATATTATGATTTTTTGCCCTTTCCATGCAAAATGCTCCTACTTTATTACAAATAAGGACTTTTATTTCTGCTTTTCCATTTAAAATACCAGTTTCACACGCTTGCACAATAGCTTCAAAATTACTCCCCGACCCTGAAGCAATAGCACCAATAATTACCTTTTTCATATTACCTTCTAGGTTTCTTTTTTAAAAAAATTTTATATATTATTCCGTCAATAAAATATCTTGTTTATAATCTCGGATAATTTCAACTTAAATCATTAAAGAATAATAATGAAAATGTTTTTATTTGATTAACTCATATATTAATTAGAAATTAGAAGGTTTTCGTTCTAAAGTTTAATCTCTGGGATTGTTTATTCACATCCATGAGAAATATTCTATTTGTTTATATACATCATTAAACAAATCAATATATCCACGTATCCAAATTATTAAGAAATATAAAATTAAGTAGCTATAATTGTTCAAAAACCTATAATTTTAACGCTTTATAAAGTAAATAAAAGATTAATTTCAAATAATTGAAGATATATGAGTTTTGAAGGAGAATTACAAAGAATTAAAGACGAAATTATACATAATATTCCTTCTGATATTATTGTAAAAAAAGTCGAATTTGAAGGACCTGAAATTGCAGTATATTCTGAAAATTCAAATGTGGAACTTGTTGAAAATTCAGAAGTTTTAAAGGATTTAGCAAAAATAATGCGTAAAAGAGTTGTTTTTCGCTGGAATGTCGATAAGCGCAAGGATCCTAATGAAACAGAAGGATACATTCGAAATTTAGTAGGTGAAGAGGCTGAAGTATCGAGTATTGAATTTGATCATACTCGAGGAGAAGTTATAATAGAATCTGGTAAGCCTGGGTTAGTTATTGGTAAAAAAGGAGTAAACCTAAAAGAAATAAGATCAAATACATTTTGGCAACCCAAAACAATTAGAACACCACCTCTTAATTCCAAGACAATACAATTAATAAGAGGTATGTTACAAAAAGAACGTCAAAGCCAAAAGGATATTCTACTTAGAATAGGAAAGCGAATCCACCGTCCTATTTTGTTTAAAGATTTGGATATAAGGTTGACTTCTTTAGGCGGTTTTAGAGAAGTTGGTAGGTCTTGTATTTTAATGCAAACTCGCGATAGCAATATCCTACTTGATGTCGGTCTTAATGTAGGTAATAATAATGACAAATTCCCTGGATTTGATATTCCAGAATTTTCAATAAGGGATTTGGATGCTGTAATAGTAACTCATGCTCATTTGGATCATTGTGGAATGGTACCCTTTTTATATAAGTATGGATATCGCGGTCCCGTTTATTCTACACTTCCAACACGTAATTTATCGACAATGCTACAACTTGATTTTGTTCAAATATGTGAGAAGGAAGCTACTCCCTTACCCTATTCTAAAAGAGATGTGAGAAATACTGTGCTTCATACTATTCCGCTCTCCTGGGGTAAAGTTACTGATATTGCACCAGATATCAAGCTTACTTTACACAATTCTGGTCACATTTTAGGATCATCCATGATACACTTGCATTTTGGGAAGGGAGGATACAATTTTGTATATACAGGCGATTTCAAATATCAAAAAACAAGACTCTTAGAAAAGGCTGCAGTTAAATTTCCAAGAGTAGAAACTTTATTAATTGAAGCTACGTATGGAGGGCCCCAAGATAGAATTCCTAGTAGACAAGATTCAGAAAGAGAACTCAGACAAATACTTATTGCTACTATAAAAAGAGGTGGAAAAATCCTTATTCCAGTGTTGGCAGTGGGTAGAGCACAGGAATTAATTATCGTACTAGAGGAACTTATTTCTAAAGGACTTATTGATAAGGTACCAATTTTCTTAGATGGTTTAATCTCTGAAGCTACAGCAATACATACTGCTCACCCTGATTATTTAAGTTCTGACCTAAGAGAAAAAATACTTCATCAAGGAAAAAATCCCTTTTTGAGTGACTTTTTTACCACCGTCAGTACTCCTGAAGAAAGAGAAGAGGTTTTAACTGGTGGTCCCTGTATTATTTTAGCTACAAGTGGTATGTTAATTGGAGGTCCTTCAGTTCAATATCTTAAAGGAATGGCGGAAGATAAAAATAATTCCTTAATCTTCGTTTCATACCAAGTTAACGGCACCCTTGGGAGCAGAATTCAAAAGGGTTGGAGAGAATTTCAATATATTGATTCTCGAGGTAGAACTCAATTAGTAAAAATCAATTTAAACGTATTTACTCTGGAAGGATTTAGTGGACATTCATCTCGTAGTCAAATTTCTCAATTTTTAAGAAGGATCCAGCCACGACCAAAACTAGTAATTACTAATCACGGAGAAGAGAGTAAATGTGTTAGTCTTTCAACAATGATACATAAAAAGCTGAGGAAAGCAACTAAAAGCCCTAAAAATCGTGAAACTATTTCGTTAAGGTAAATCAAAGCATACACTTTTTACTATAATTAGTCTAAATTTAATTCTTTTTATAAATTATTAATTATGAACAAAGAATATCTTAATTTAATATCTAAGTCAAATATTGTTCAGAAAAAGTATTTTTCCTCATTCAATATTTAACTATAGATCAAATAATCAGCAAATTAAGATTATTTTATCAGCTATACCATTTTAACGATTAATTTTTTTAACCAGAAATTATTTATTAATTTAAATTTCTTGAATAAAGTCTTTGGTTTATATGCGGTTAAAAATAAAGGAAAATTCAACTACTATTACTAGACGTTTAATACAGATTTTAGCTTTTTTAACAATAAATTATATAATTATTGAAGCTATTTTTCCGATAAATCTAATTAGTCTTGAAGGCTTTATCAAATTTCTGCCAATACTAAATTCTCCACGTAATCCTCTTTCAAATGGAGCAGGAATTCTTGAATACATATTTTACTCGATGGCTAATGGTCTTTTTCCTTTTTTTATGATTGGAGTATTAATTTTAGTATTTTTATTTTCAAATCGCGTCTTTTGTGGTTGGATTTGCCCTATTGGTACTATTCAAGATGCTTGTGCTGCGATTCCAACAAAAAAGAAAAAATTTAGTATCCAAACTCATCAATCTTTGCTTAAAATAAAATATATTTTTGTTATTATTATTATTATTATCATTTTTCCCTTGGGAATTACTCGTAATACAAATTATATATTTTATACTGAATTCAAAAATACTATTGGTGCATTTGCTGATCAACCAGTAGGTTTTTTTTCCTTATCAGAGTTTCTCTTTGTATATTTTCCAACTATTATTCAGGAGATATTTCCATTTAGCTGGGACTATTTTGCTAGTTATACGATAATAGGATTTTACATATTAATTATTCTGATTTCAGTATGGTATCCCCGATTTTACTGTAGATATTTCTGTCCCTTTGCAGCTGTTGCTTCTGCTGTATCAGATTATTCCTTTTTAAAGCTTTCAAGGAACCCTGTTAAATGTATAGGACGCTCTGAATGTGGTTTATGTGAAAGATTATGTCCTAAACAGATAAGAATCTTAGATGAACCATTTGAGTTTTTTACTGGAAAAGGAGAGTGCAATCTTTGCCTAAAATGTAAAGAGAAATGTCCTTACGATGCGATACAGATTAAGTTTATTAATTTTTAAATTGTAGAATTAAGGTTTATTGGTAATGAATTATGGATCCAGATATCCTAAAAATCTTTAGATTACATATGAGAAAAGATTCGGATATTGGACCAAAAGCAATCTCTGATTCGGATGCCGTAAGATTTTATGAAGAAGATGAGGAATCTGAATTTGATATTCGCCCTCCCTTTTTTAGAGATGTAGATAGAATTGTTCACAGCAAAGCCTATGCTCGTTACATTGATAAAACTCAAGTATTTTTTGGAGTTAGTAATGCGAATATCACTCATCGTTCACTACATGTTATTTTAGTATCAAGAATAGCACGTCAAATAGGTAGAATCTTAAAATTAAATACGGATTTAATTGAAGCTATCGCTTTAGCTCATGATATAGGACATACTCCATTTGGTCATTTAGGAGAGCAAATTTTAGATGAGATTTGTAAAGAATATAATATGGGCAATTTTAATCATAACGCTCAAGGAGTGAGATGGTTATCTTATTTAGAGAAAAGGTTTCCAAAAGAACCTGCTAAAGGTTTAAATCTTACTCTGCAAGTGCTCGATGGAATTCTTTCTCATAATGGTGAGATTACTGAAAGAGAATTAAAGCCTGTTAAAGTTAATGGAAAAACTTGGCAAGATCACTTTAACGAATATGAAGATGCCTTCAATAAAAATAGTATAATTAAAATTCCTATGTCATACGAGGGAATAGCTGTACGCTTTGCAGATACAATCTCTTATATCGGACGAGATTTTGAGGATGCAATCCTTCTAAAATTCATCAATAGAGAGGATATGCCAATTGTATGTAAAAATGTTCTTGGAGATACGAATAGAACAATAATGAAGACTTTAATTATGGATTTATTAACCTTTAGTCTGGATAATAACAAAATCGGATATAGTGAGCCTGTTTTTGAAGCACTAAAAGAAATGAAGAAATTTAATTATGAAAAGATATATATAAGAAGAGATTTAACAGTAAATGGTTCAGAAATAAACTTTTTAAATACATTACGTGAAAAATTTAGAACTATTTTTAAAATATCTCTAAAAGATTTAGAACATAAAGATATCAATTCTCCCATTTTTAAAGATCATATTGAATATATCGATGATAATAAATATTCTACCTATTTTACACCCCATAAAGAACAGAATAAACTAACTCTCATAGCACGGGATTATATCGCCGGAATGAGTGATAAATATTTTAACGATATTTATCTATATTATAAAAATAAAACTCATTCTTAGCTAATTATATTCTTCCATATGATATTTTTCGCGCAAAATTTAACAGATTTTAAGGGATTATCTAGTAAGGGTCATATTACCTCCTTTAATAAAGCTTTTACTTTATATTCTTAACCAAGCTTATTAAAATAGCAGTATATATGGCTAAATTGATCGAATCCCAAAATATTTTGATAAATTTTTTTAAGAGTTGGATTACACAAGGAGGAATTTTTTTTTTTTATACGGGGTTTTGTTTTCAGTTTCCCAAAATGCTCAGAAGTCGAGTATTTTCACGGGGTTTTAACACTCTTAGGAATAAGAGCATTAATAAAATTAGTTTTTTTTATCCTCCTTATGATAATAGTTGTGTAATCCAAGTAATTATATGATTATATTGTAATAAAAATCTATCCCTAATTTTCTTAAAATTTTAATGCGATTTTCAAGTATTTTTATAACCTTAACCTCTCATAATTTCATTTTAAGCAGTAAATTAGAGTAAATTTTTTTATAAATCCATTATTATTATAATTTAAATCTCCTCAGTGAAAGCCCAGTGGTGTAGTGGCCAAGCATTTGGGACTCTGAATCCCGAGACCACGGTTCGAATCCGTGCTGGGCTATATTTCTTATTTTATTATCCTGTTCTCTTAATAATATGATAACCAAATTTAGTTTTGACTGGTTGAGATATTTCTCCAATATTTAGTTTTGAGCATGCATTCCAAAATTCTGGAACCATATCAGCTTTAGAAAATTCTCCTAAATTACCCCCTCGTTTTTTGCTTGAGCATGTAGAAAATTCTCCGGCTAAACTCTCAAAATTTTTTCCCATTTTAATATCTTCATACAGTTCTTGGGCTTTACTATATTTTTCTACTAAAATATGGCTTGCTTTAATCTTTCCTCCACGAATAGGGGCTCCACTACTTTTATTTCCGATTGATGATGAATCTTTTTTTTGATATCCTTTCCCGTATTTATTTTTCCCTATCTTAACCACCATTTTTTTTAATTAATCATTTCCTTTTTCAATTCGTCTTAATTTAGCTCTCTCATCCATAATTTTTAAATATAACTGTGTTGTGTCTTCAGGTGGAATGACTTCATTTTCTTTTCTAATCAATGAAATTGCCTCTTCAGGGCATACAACAATACAATTTCCACATCCTAAGCATAAATTTAATGTCACATTTGCAATGTTATTATTAATCGATATTGCACCCATTTGGCATCTATCTAAACATGTTTGACATCCAACACATAATTCTTCATTAATTTCAGCAAAAAAATTTGAATATATTAACTCCCAAGGTCTTTTTAGTTTTTTAAGATTGGTTAGAAGATCACAACAGTCACCGCAACAACAACATATAAAGTTAGGATTAATTGCATTTCCAGGTTGTACGATTAATCCTTCTTCTTGAGCCTTATTAATCAATTTAAAAGCTTCTTCTTTACTGATATAACGACCATTTTTAATTTCTACTACATGTTGGGCAGAAGAATTGAAAGTAAAACAATGTTCCCTAAAATTTGTTTGTTTACAGGAATGACCTATAAGATCCTTGCCTTTCTGGCAAATGCAATCCATCACAGCAACATTTTCTGCCTTTCCTATTAAAGTTTTAAAATCATCATAAGTTGCAATTTGATGATGTGGCTCAACACTTTTTTCAATAGGTATTGTACGTAATTGATTAATTTTAGTACTAGTAAATTCATCAACATATGCTTCGTCAAAATAAGTTTCAATGTCCATATAAAATTCTGGTGTAATACTTTTAACTTGATATTCATACATTCCAACAGCTAAGAACGCTAAATGATACCATAATTCCTCACTATTTTCAGTTTTAATTCTTTTAACGTTGATTGCGCCCTTTTGATACATTGCATTTAATTTATTTTTTAGATCTTCAAAAGAATCAAAATTCTTTTTCACTCTTCGATGTATTTTATAAGCAGGTTCGGGTATAAATCTTAAATTTAAAGCGATTTCAGCCTCTTCTGGAGTAAACAGAAATTTGAGAATCCTTATCTCTACTCCTGATTCTGTGGGGGGATAGCCGATGGGAAGCGTATCAAGATGTTGCTGTAATTTACGATAAATTTCTAATTCTGTCATAATATGTGCCTTAAAATATCCCTAATTCGATGAGAATAATTGAGTAAAACTAAAAATTCATATAAATTTATTGATGTTTAATTATAAAGAGGAGTTGATCCTGCTTTTTAATTTAAAAACAGTTTAATTAATAATTAAATACCTAAAATTCTTTATTTCTTTAATGCTGTTTATCTCAACAACAATATTTTGAAAATCTTGCAAATTACCCTCATAAATTAAGAAGATGATGATGGTTTCAGATCCATGGTAATGTTGATTCTTACTTACGATATAATCCACGTACTGATTCTCTATTTTATTTAACTTTCTAAGGATATTAATATCATTTGGTGCAATAATTATCATATTTCCCACTATTTGTTTTTGAATGGAAGCAGATTCCCCAATTGATTCAAAACTAGAAACATCTACTGTTGACATTAATCTTAGAAGTGCATCTCTAATCAACTTAGATTTATTCTCGTATTGATTTTTTGAAACTAACTTATTAATAAATTCTCTAAGTTGTTCATTTATCGATATACTTATTATCGGAACTTCTAACACCTAAAATATGATATTTTTTTTATTTATATTTATAATTCATTTGTGGTTATTTAAATATTATTAAAAATAACATTATAATTTTATCGCTCGAGCAATTACGTTTTTAAACTTCTCAACATCCTCAACTAGTTTGTCCGCATCTTCATCGCTAATTTTATCATCTTTTCCATATTTATTAAGTTGAGTCAACCAAAACTCAATTCTTCCTAATATTGCTTCGCTATCACCTAGTAGTTTTCTAAGTCGAATGAAAGTGTCATGTAATTTATTTCGAATATTTTGAGCTTTCCATCTGAGCATACAGTAATCACTGACTTCTGCTAAGTTCTGGGTTATGGCCATAACATCAATTGTTTTCTCACGTTCTTCTGATTTGATTTTTCTAATGATATTAATTTCCTCGAACAATAATTCAATGATTCGAGCTAAAAATCCTGTCAATTGCCCTGGATTTGCAGTCCATACTCTAACTTCTAATGATTGACTACCCTCTGAAACATATACACGAGTTATTATTCTCCCTCCTGTAACTTTAGCTTCTCCACAAAACCATGCTTCGGCTTCATACTTTCCTTGAGTATCAGTTCCTTCATGAGAAGTTACTGTACTTACTTCGAAATTTTTAAGAGTTCGTATTGCAGCACGATAGGCTAAACGAGGGTCTAAGTCTGCGATAAGAAATGCTCGCGCATCATTAGGTAAGGTTTGAATCGCCATAGTACAATCCTCAATTGTAGTTAAAGAAGTGCAGACAAGCGGGCATTTAATTTGAACCTCCTTTTTTTGAATGTTAGCAGTATGTTTATCTCCAGTTGCATCTTTATAGATGACTGTTCCACCAATTTCAGATAATCCACACTGTTTTGGCTCTAAATAGAAATCTACTCCTCTTGAATTATTGGCTTCTATAACAGGGATATTTATTAAAGGTTGCTTTAACTTAAAGCTTGAAGGAGGGTCTAATAACACTTTTACATTATTTATTGCCATTTTGCTTTTATTTCGCACTGCAACTTTGTAATGTAATTGTCCACCCTCAAAATCATAATCTCTTACTACTTCAATTTCCTGTTCATTGATTGGTTCTACTTTTGTCTCTTTTGTAGGTGGAGTCTCAGATTGAGTTCTAGGGACACTATATGCTGTAAATGAACGTTTCTGCATATCAATAAATCCATCAATATCTCCCCTCCCTATTAATTGAGCAAGATTCTCTTCAATACTTGATTCAGTAACTCCTAATCTATTTGATAACTCCCTCAATGGCATTGTTCTATATGCTCTAGCGATTTCTTTAATTTTTAATTCTAAATGTTTACTAGTCATAAATTCTCTTCTTTGAGTGAATAATCCTCTTATAGCTCCCGTTTTAATTAAATCATGTAGGGATTTTCGAGCTAATTCTACTGCAATTTGTAATTTTTTCGCTAATTTAGCTAATTCAAAAAGTCCAGTATCCTTTGCATAATCCTTAATTTCTTGATAAATTTTGTCTAATGTAATAATCTCATTTCCACGGTCAGCAAAAAATCCATTAATAGCATTTATTCTCATTAAATTCACACAGAATGACTTGGTTAATTCTCTATCAATTTCAAATATGCTTGCTAATTTATCGACGGTGATTCTTCCTTTTTTATTAATTTCTTTAACCAAATTATCCATTATATATTTTTGAGTGTAATAGAATTTCTTATTTTGGGAAAATGAGCCTTTTATCTGGAATTGACTTATTAACTTATACATTACTTGAAGAGCAACTTCTGAACTCATATCTAACATAGTAGCTAAATCGTCTATCTTTAAAATTCCATCCTCTTGAACTTTAGCTAAAATTTTCTCTCTTATTTCATAAGAGATATAATAGAACATTTGATTTTTTTGATCGATAATTCCGTAAATTCTCTCCTCTTCAATATATTGATTAATTAGCTTAATCATCTGCTGAGCAGATATATTAAAAGTTCCCAATATCGTAGAAAAATTAGTGACAGACCCTCTTTTTAATAATTCAAGAAAACAATTTGGACAAATCTCTTTTCCAGTTATTCTTTTAAGAGTTCTACGACATAAATTTAATCGATATCCTTTAATTAAGTCATATTTTGTAGCTTCTCTTGCTAATTGCTCTTTAGTAGGAGAGAAGATACCAGGTGTTTTTAAATATGAATTCCAACCACACGTTAAATCTGTACATTCAAGATAGTATTGACCTGAAGATAATCGCTCTAATCTTAAAAGAGCATTACATTCAGGACATTTACTATTTTCAATTACAGTGCATCTATAACTTTTTTCAGCAGCACTTGCCTTTTCATACAAAATATCATGTTTACGGCACATCCACTGTTCTGTAGTTGCCATATGATGAATACAAAAGCTTGATTTGCATTTTTCGCATGTAAATGCTATTTTCTGGTTTTCGCAGAACTTACATTCCATTATATGATATTCTCCTTAATTTGTGAAATATCATGATTTAGTTATTATATATAAAAAAATACTGATATAAATTATTTTATTAGACCAACAGTTGTTTTTGAATTATTGGCAAATTTTTAAGTTTTTGATTAAAATTAATATCCAAATTAAAAACAATTTGATTATTGGTAATTAAAATAAGAAAATACTGGAATCTGTAAAAAAGATAAAATCATAACGATAGTATTGAAAATTATAATGATGGAAATCATTATATAGAAGATATTTTTCCTTTTGTGTTCTTTTGTCTTTACAATCTGCGAAGTTCCTTGCTTAGCTAATCCTAAAGGAAAAAGTCCTATGAATGTACCAAGTGAAAAAGACAGTACGACTAGAACACCTTCAAACCATCCATAACCAAGAGAATATGAAACAGATTGAGAATAAATGATTAATTCAAAAATGCAAGGAGCAAATCCTGCTAAGATACCAAAAAAATATGGAGTTTTTTTTAGTTCCCAATTTAAACTAGTAATATCTTTAGCATATTTAGAATGAGGCATATAGTCCCGTCTAGTTATAAAAAAAAGAAGAAGAATTCCCGCGCATGTTGATGTGAAAGCACCAAAAAAGTTGATTAAGTAAGGGTTTGGAATGTATTCTGGAAATACAAACCGAGGCACTTGAGTAATAAATACAGTAGCACCTGCGATAATCATATTGGAACTTATTAATCCGAGGCCGTATAATACTAAAATAAAGAAACTCTTCCTTGGTGTTTTGGTAATTCCAAACGACCAAAAAAAGAATATGGCTTTATCTTCACACGGAATTGCTGTATGCAATATCCCTAGTAAGAACGCCGGCATTATGATTATAAAGTATTCTTGAACCATTGTCTCTTGGATTCAAATATTTTTATGGTTTCAAGTAAATTTAAGAATATAATTATTTAACTTTATTTATTATTATTTGATTTTTTGATTTTGGTTAAATTAATATTCTTTTCATAATAAACATTTCTATAATCGCTCCTTTAATACTATTATGTTATAAATTTATTATATAATGGGCAATTTTTATGCTTCTTGCAACATATTCGTTTCTAGGTTCCCCTTTCTTAATCCTTTTATTAAAATTGATAAACTATGGAACTAAGTCTTTTTAATCTGCAATTTAAACCAACAAATTTATCCTTAGTTTGGCTTTTTTATTAAATATTTTGAAATTCCATAAAATAAAAAGCATAAAATAATAGTTGGAATAAAATTAAAAGGAAATACAGGGTTATTTACATCAGGGTTTATTATCCAAAATAAACCCATAAATGCTAAATCCAAGAAACATAAAAATATAAAACTTGGTTTAATGTAGATTCTAATTATTTTAGAACTTTTAGGCATATTGAAGATAACAATTATTAACAACGGTATCAAATTTAGAAGATGGTGATCCCATGAATCGAAATAAGCAAGAAACATTATAAGTAAACCAATAGTATAGCTATAAATGATGATATTCTCTTTTACTCTAGTAATTACATATCTAGTAAACCCAATTAAAAGTAATATCGTTGAGATAATTGAAAAAATTAAAAGCACATTTATATCATTAGCATTGATGCCAATATATAATAAAAAATTTAAAAGGATTTTAGTTATGCTAAAGGAATGATTAGGAATTAAAGTTTCGGAGCCAGTTAGATTTACATTAATAAAACCTTCTAATAATCCTGGAATGATAAAAAACATAATAAAATTTAATGCTATTGGAAAAATTACTCCAAATATTCTTAATATACTCCTTACTATATTCAATTTTAACTTCTTATTTTGATAATCATAAGAAACAACGACCAAAAACGGGATCATAAAAATACTAGTTGGCTTTAAGATTATACTTAAACCTAAAAAAAAACTTGCTATAAAATCCGTCTTACTTTTTCGATATTTTATAAAAAAGTATAATGAAAGTAATATAAGTAAGGTAATATAGAGATTGATTTGCCCTAAAATATAATTAAAAATTTGCGGGAGGCAAATTAAGTATAAACAAATATATTTTACAATACGGTTTTCATTTTCACCATGATTAATGAATTTGGTAAGTTTAATTATTTTATATAGTAAAATACAGATAAGATAATTTAAAAAAAGATTTAATAGGTTAAAAATTATGAACCCTAACTGCAATCCCAAGAGATAAAAGGGAATAAAGAGAAAAACTGATAATGGGAGATATCTAAATGGCCAATTGTAATTTGCAGGATTATATAATTCCAATGGATTGTTTAGAAATACTTTTCCTACCTTATAATATACCAAAAAATCATTCTTTTCGGGGAAAAAAATTAGTGTTAAGAAGATTGAAAATATATAATAAAAAATGTGAAGAAGAAAGCTATATCTAAATACTTTCATATTCCAAAGGCTTTGAAATCGAACAAATCCGTTATCAATTATTTTCTTCAAACTTAAATCTCTCATAAGTTTACTCCTTTGCTCTATTTTTACGTTTAAAGTAAATATATATTCCTATACTGATTAAAAAGGCAGATATTAAACCAATCGTCGATGGGATAGTATAAAAGGGTAAATCAACAAGGGCAATATCCATAATCACAATATTTTCCTCGATATAAAGTTTGTATGAGCTTAATATTCCTTTACTATTGTAGATTGCGATAATCGATATTGATTTTGAAGGATAATTAAAGCTTATCTTGCTTTTTGCCATATTAATATTTATTGTTGCTAAAACTCTATTATCAATGTCATATATATCCGAGAAACTTAATTCTCCCATATAATCTCCTACTGGTACAGGGAACCATATTGGAATAAATGGTAGACTGCTTGTGTAGTTCAAATTATTTCCGTAATCCGAGGGGACAGCGTAATGAAAAATAGTTAGATTTTTATCCTCAATACCCCAGTTATCCGACTCTTTCCAGACCCAACTATTTACATTAATTATTAATGAAGTAGTATTACTTTCGATTAAATTAATTTTCCATTTCATTTTTCTATTTAAGCTTAGATTTTCAAAAAATCCTAAATTATCCCAAGAACTGCCAAAAATTTCCTCCATTTCGATTGAATTACAGACATTACAATTCCAAACAAATTCTTCATTCTTTTTAACTCCAATTGTAAATGATTGTTGTTGAAGAAAACTAGGGTTTGAAACTAGACTTAATAATATTGTAATCATTAAATAAGTAAATTTAAGATTTAATCTCATTTTATTATCCTCCTTCTTTACTAAGTAGATACCTAATAATTCCTATAAAGGTGATTAATAGAAAGAAAGTTGAGCCGAAATTATAAGGGAAAATTGGATAGGTTAAAAACCACATTCCTAAAAACACTAAATCAAAGAAACTAAAAAAAAATAAACTAGGTTTAATATAATCAACAATTTCAGATTTTCTGGGAAGATTAAAAAGAATTATAATTAATAATGGGATTAAATTTAAAAGATGATGATTCCAGGAATCAAAATATGCTAGTAACATAATTATAATTCCTAAAGTATAACCAAAAATTATTGAATTATGGTGTTCACTTCTTAATAAAAAGCTAATAAATCCTATACTCCCAAATATTAGTACAAAGCTAATTAGAATATACAATTGACTAAATGGAATATTAAAAAAAAAACAAAAGTTCGTAATAAGTTTGGTAAAACTAAATGAAAAATTTAATGCAGTAGGATTACTTCCTGTAAGGTTTGTTGAAAGAAATCCATTCCACAGTTTTGGAAATATTAAAAATAATATTGAATTAGAGAAAACAGGAAGTAATACCCCAAAAATTCTAATAATACTTTCCTTCAAAAAGAATTTAATTCTCCATTTCTTTCTTTCAACTCTGGTTAATAAAAGAAATGGAATCATAAACAACGAAGTAGGCTTAATTATAACACTTATTCCTAAAATTAAACTTGCTAAAAACTGCCAAAAATATCCCTTACGACTTATAAAAATAAGCACTGAACTTAAAATAAAAAATGTAATAAATAGATTTATTTGCCCGTAAATATAATTAAGAATATGTGGCAAGCCCATTAGATAAACACTAATATATAAAACAATTCGTCCATCATCTTTTTCATGATCTTTTCCTCGTATTATGATAATTATCTTATAAAGCATTAGGCTAATCAGAATATTTAAAATATAATTAGTAATATTAAAGAGGATAAAGGCTAATCCAAAATCAAAGAATGAAAATGGAATAAAAAATAACGCTGATAACGGAAAATATCGAAAATCCCATAAATAATAGGTTTGGTCATAAAGATTCTCAATATCGAATAAAAAGACTCTTCCAGACTCATAAAAAATGAAGAAATCATTTTTTTCATAGTAAAATACGAAAAATAAAATCAAACCTAATATAAAATAAAAACTATTGAGAAGAATTGCTATGCGAAATATTTTATAATTCCAAAATGATTTTAATTTAGTAAATGTTCGAATTATCAAATCTAGGAATCGCATTGAATAATAATTATTTGTTTAGTTAATTAATGTGTTTTAAAAATACTCTATTTAAATTAAATTTTTTAAAAAAGTGCTGTCTATAATATATTCATCTCCTTGTAATTTCTAAATCCTTTTCAAAAAAACCAGATTTTATTAAATTTAAGTTCTCTTCATTTAAACTAGAATAAAATTCTATCGGATTAAATTTATGCTGCGTATTTTTTCTGGATAACCTATTATTTATCAATCTTTTTCTGGTAATATAAATTGAATAGGGAGATATATCACAACCGATCCATCTTCTGTTTAACCTTTCTGCAGCTAATAATGTTGTTCCTGAACCACAAAATAAATCAGCAACGATATCCCCTTCGTTACTTCCTATTTTTATTATTCGTTCCAGTAATTTATGATGTTTTTGAGTTGGAAATCCCGTCCATTCTTTGGATGCTGGTTGCAAACAAGGTATTTTCCAAACATCGTCCAATTTTTTATCGGTGACCATTCTGTAGATAACATGACCATCTTCATCTTTAAGGTTTTTTAAAACTCCATTAACCATTATCCGTTTCAATTGTTTACGAGGTTTTTCTCGAGGTAATCTTATTTCATTAAACGTATATCGATTAGATTTCGAATATACCATAATATTATCATGAGCTCGCGGAAGATTATTTCTTCCAGCAGAATATTTGTTATAATAATACCATATGATTTCATTGATGAATCGATTTTTACCAAAAATTTCATCTAACAGAATTTTTACATAATGATATGCATGATAATCCAAATGTACAAAAATTAAACCATCGTTTGCTAAAAGCTTATGAAAAATTAGAAATCTTTCAAATAACATTTGTAAATATGAATCCAAATCACTATTCCAATTATCAAAATAAGCGGTTGAATCATATTTGGTTCCCTCATGGGAAATATTTATATGATAATTCACACCAGAAAAGAAGGGAGGATCTATATATATTAAATTTATCTTTCCTTCATAAGAATCTAAAATCTTTAAAGATACTTCTAAATTATCTCCCCAGTATAAAGAATTTTTCCAACCCTTTTCAAGAAAGGAATTTAAATTTTTTGGATATATCTCAAATCTCTTGAAAGATTTAGAATTTTCTCTTTTAAGGTCACAAATTTTCTTTGAATTACTTTCCTTAGAATTCCAGTTTAATTTAACCATTTTTCATACTAATATAATTCTTTTGAACCTAAAAATAAGGTAAACTGAACATTATTATAGTAACTACCGTCATGAATATCAATAAACTTATAGTAATCAAAAGATATATCGTTAAATGTAGTGCATATATTCGTTTATTCTTTTCCTTTTTCAATGCTTTTGTAGAATAAAATAATTTATTTAATATCGCAGCAGAAAGACCTATAGTCAGCATTATTAACGCACTACCCTCATTTATTGAACTTTTAAAAAAAGCTGAGGCGACAAATAAAGAAGAGGCCCCTCCTGAAAGAAAACCAATTCCAAATACAATTAGAAAATAAGCAATAATATTTAATTCAACAAAACTTAAAAGGATTGAAATTATAAGTGCAAAAAAATATGTTCCGGCAAACACTAGAGCACTTTTTAGAGAGACTGGATTTTTTAATTTCTGCAGACTCAATCTTGTTTCCTTTTTTCTTAATATAAGAAAAGATCCAATTAAGCCAATAAACGAAGTAATTAATATTGGATATATAGCATAATAAAGTAATTCTGGTGTTATAATTAATACGATAATCATTCTAATAAGCATAGTTTGGATAACTAACCAAATCGAAGAAGATGAAGCTCCTGCTTCGGCTAATTCTATGGTTGTAGCTTCGCTATGAGCAAATCCCCCTAAAAAAGAGATATAGTAAAGATTTTTCTCACGAGTACTCTTCAAAAGGAAATAACTAAAATATTTAACTGCTAAAATTATTATAAAAAGAATTACAATCGATTTAACCCCTATCTCAAAAAATAACAAATCGTCTGGAATCAAGATATATAGTAACACAACAATTGCTATGAATTCCACCGTACCTGTCCATTCTATATCTTGTAAAGTTTTTATTTTATAAAATTGCTTTTTTGTAGAAAGTATAATTAGAAATATTACCGAAATAACGATTGCCAAATATTCACTATAATAACACATAATACCTATTATCAAAGCTAAAATCATCGATAAGGTAGTTGTATACCCAGCATCTTTTTCCCGAAATAATCGATATATACTACCAATTAATAGAAAAAGAATCATCCCTCCAAAGATAATCATGATTAAAGCAAATCCCTCTGTTGTTGGAAAAAACTTATCATATAAGATAATTAAAGAAGTAGAAATCATTGAAAAAAATATATGATCCCGTGCTCCATATTGAGCACTTACTCTCGTTCGTTCGATTCCAATTAAAAATCCACAAAAGAATGAAATTATGATTTTAATAAATAAGATATAAAAGTCTATTAAGTCAATTGATTGATAAATCATATATAGCACATTTTTTTGTTTATATGGAAATCTTTACCTATTTTTAAAATGATATAATAATAAATAAATAATAGAATGAAAAAAATAATATCAAAATTATAAAATAAAATTTATTAATTTTATAAATCTGAAGTTTTCTCCAAGATTTCTTCAAGTTCTTTATCAGAGAGAAAACCTTTAAGAGCCATGATTTCCTTTATTTGTTCTATAACCTGAGGTGCCCCTTTAGCCTCTTCTATATAACTTTCAAGTGATTTTACTTTTAGGTTTAACGCATCTTTCTCTTTAACTTTTAATTCTAATTCATTTTTAACATTAATTATTTCCTTTTCTTTTGATGCGATCTGTTCATTTAATTCATTTTTCAAACTTTCTATTTCTACATATTTATCAGAAATTGTTTGGTGTAAATCCTTTTTAACACCTTCAAGCTCTCTCTCCTTTTGTTCATAATCTTCTTTCAAGGAATTTACTTGCGGTTCCACACTTTCTAACTTTTCTTTAAGAGAAGAAATCTTTTTTTCAAGTTCGGAAATTTGGTTATTAGATTCTCCTAAATTTTCTTGTAGGCTTGCTTTTTCAGAATTAAGCGAACTAATTTCTGAATCTGTTTTTGTTTTTTCCTCCTTTAGTTTTCTTGAATCTGATTCTATAGTTTTAAGTTTATCATTTGTTTCATTTAATTCTTTCTCCTTTTGTGATAACTTCTCTTTAGTTTCAACTAACTCTTTGGATTGTTTCTCGATTTTAGTTTCTTTTTGTTTTAGTTGATTTTCTAAATCATCAATTTTTGCCCTTAACTCAAGTAAAAACCGGTTATCAACTTTTTGGCTTCTTTCTGGTTTCTCTGAGGCTGTTTTCCAATCAATTCCAGTCATTTTTTTAATCACCTATATTTCCCTTAATTATTTTTAGAAATTATTTTTTTCTTTGATAAAAATATATAATTTTTGCAGGTTTATTTTTTTGATCTTACTGTTAAATTCTTACTAACTAATTAATAAAAATATGATTAATTTTATTTCATTTAATCGAACTCTTTTAAAATATTATCCAATTCTTTATCTGATAAAAACCCTTTATGTATCATTATATCTCTAATTCTCTCTAGAATCAGAGGGGTTGATTTAACTTCTGTTAATTTAACTTCAATTAATTTAATTTTATCTATTAAAATTTTAGACTCTTCTTCACTAGTTTTAATCTTTTCATTTAATTTTTTAATTTCATTAATTTTATTATCTAAATTCTGTTTCTGAGTTTCGATAGTACTATTTTTAAATTCTATTTTTTGTTCTAATTCTTTATTTTTTTCTTCCCAAAATTTAATTTCCTTTTTAAATTCTTCAATTTGCAAATCAACAGTTGTAAATTTCTTTTCTAATTCCGAGATTTGAGGTTTTAATTTTGTAAGTTCAATATCAACCTTTAATTTCTCCTCAGACACAGTATCTAAATTCTTCTTTGCATTGGAAAATTTTTCCGTAATTTTAACCAAACTTTTTTCGCGACCTGATAACTTTTTTTGAAGTTCCTTTGCTTCCTCTCTTAATTTTCTTTGTTCTTCCTTAGTTTTCGTTAGATCTCGTTCTAATTCATTGATTTTAGCTCTTAAATCTAGTAAAATTCTCCCCTCTATTTTTTGGCCTTTTGATGGGAAGGTCTCAGCTTTCTCCCAATCTATCGACACTAGATTCACCCTTTAAATATAAATTGTTTATTCGATAAAGAAAATTTTGCACTTATTTTTAAGTTTTTAATGACTTACTTAAGTCTTTAATATCTATATAACCTTCTTATCTATTTTAAATTTAACCTACTTACTTGATAAAATTATCTATATAATTTTTTATAAGACCAACTTATTTTAACTAAAAGTTCAATAGACTATTTATGAACTTAAAATAGGAATTACTTGCAATTTCTTCAAACTTAAAAAGTATATGACAATCATAAAGCTAGGATGCGCGGGATGGGATTACAAAGATTGGATTGGGTCATTTTATCCAAAAAATTTAGACCGATCATTCCACCTCAATTTCTATTCAAACTATTTTGATATAATTGAGGTTAATTCTTCATTCTATAATTTACCCTCAGAAAAGTATGTCAAGAATTGGTACCAACAAGTTCCTAATAACTTTCAATTTATTATAAAAGTCTGGCAAGAAATAACACATAAATTAGGAGAAGATAACATTGATGTGCTTATTGCTAAATTTTTTAATACTATGACACCATTACAAGAAAAATTATATGGTTATCTATTTCAATTTCCTCCTTGGTTTAAATATTCTATCGAACATGAAAATAAGATAAAAATCCTTCTTAAGGAAATCCCACTTTCAAGGGGATTAAACATAATTTTTGAATTTCGTGATAATTCATGGTTTAACTCTAATCAATTTCTTAAAGCTTTAAAAAATTCTGGAGTTACTATAGCAACCACGTATAAACCAGGAATAACCGCATATTATAATTCTAACCAGAGAAATTATTATATTCGTTTGATCGGTGATCGAGAATTGTCAGTATTTAATAAAATTCAAAGATCTCAAGATGAAAGCATAACGCATCTTACTAAAAATATTGACAAATTACTGAAAAATCCAAAAATCTATCAAATTTTCATTATAGTTAATAACCATTTCGCTGGTTTTGCACCTGAATCAGTTAATTTATTGAAGAAGATGCTAAATCTACCTGTTAGAGATTTTAGTTCTCAAAAAAAACTAACTGATTATTTTTAAAAAAAAGGAAAAAAATGAATTAATTAAAGGAAATTTATAAAAATACTTGTTCCTAAACCCCATAATAATATTCCTTGTAAGAAGGCAAATATCATAACGATAAAAGCAACAGGGGGCCAAGATAGGAATTTCGAAATTGCTTGAAGGACACTTACATAAAATTTTGCAGTCATTGCGACTACGGCCGTGACAACTATGAATATAATTATTAGTGCTAATTTTGGATTTATCCAGTAAGCTATTATATCTACGGCAGAATCAGGAACTAAAAATATAAGCGCAAGTACCGTAGCAGCACCTGCCGTTCCTCCAATAATACTAGATAAGGGTAAATCGTTAATAGGTTTAAAAATCATAGCTATTCCAATAACGATTAGGAAAATGCAAGTAAAATGATCTGCATTAGCACCAGTTAATTCAGCATACCTAAAACTTGGTGGAATATTTCTAATCAACCCAAGAGAGCCTGCCCATATATCAAGAATTCCTATTATTATACCAGAATATGACAAGATTCTCAAAAATTTAGGAAAATCAAAACCACCTTTCTCTTCAGCTTTTCTCTTTGTAAATGATCCCCTCCTTTTTCTTTCAAATCCTAACCAAGTAAACGCAACAAAACCAGTAATAAAAACCATTACTCCTGCAGACTGAGCAACCCAATCGAAAAAACCTTGTATATAAGTCCAATATTCTATCTGAAAAATCATAAAGTTCACATTGTGTAAGTAATTTTTAAATAATAGATCGAGTTCACTTTTAAATATTTATTGTTAAAATATCTTACCAAGATGTAGAATTTTCTTATTTCTCTAATGATTTGGTCACAGGTTTTAAATTCATAAAACTATACAATTATAACTGATTTTTTTCCAAAAAACATAGAAATAATTCGTTTTTAAAAAATTTTAAATAAGTCAAGCCTATCATTTTTGTATGGATGCAATTGATAATCTAAAAAAATTAGGATTAAAAGAGAATCGTAAGTATCTTATATTAGTGATTTGGCTTTTAGTTAACCTCACAATTATTCAATTTCCATTTGAATTTATTATCCAAATTTTTGGTATAACAATCAACTTATTTGATTTGATGGGTATAGTTCTTTATATTCCCTTTTTGACATTCTTAACATTTCTATTGATCCTCTCGTTGATTTCAAAAAAGGATATCCAAAAAATTGCCTCATGGAAAGTTCTCTTAATCTTTTTTGGGACACTCCCTTTAATGTTATTACTTGCTTTTATCTTATTTGGTGTTTTTTTAATTTCTGTAATCTCATATGTATTTTTATCCTCTTGGTTCATTCTATACGGTGCTCATCTCTCTAGCAAAAGATTGGATAATACTTTAAAGAAGAAAATTCATAGTAAACTATACAGATATTTTGAATTTTTTGGATTTTCAATTATTGCACTTTTATTAATAGGGCTCTATTTAATTGGTTCTCAATATATCATTGAATTATTAGGTTTAACTATAAAACAGGTATACATTAACATCCTCAATTTTGTTGTAATCTTCGTAGGAGGTATTATCGTCAGCTTTATCTTCGTAGGTATTATTTTTCTCTTTAAGAAACTGTTTAATGCTTGGTTAGGAATGTTTTCACTTTTTATCGTAATATATACCTTTTATTTGCTAGTCAAAATATTCTTAGCCATTAGGAGTACAGGAGGATCTGAGACATCAGTATTGACTCAAATATTTACGTTAATAGCCGATTTAGGAATTCTACTCTATTCAATTAGCACATTGATGGGTTCTCAGGCAGAAATGCTAAGTAAAAGAATCAAATCTAAACGTCTTGGCTTAGATACATTCTTAATCTTTTTAGTTTATTCTAAGGTCGCCTATGAATTTGTGCATAATTTTCCTTTTGATCTATTAAGTGGTTTCTTTTATCATCAAATTTTAGATATCTTAAATGATGCAATGATTAATCTTTGGAAAAATGTAGGAGTCTTTGCTTTTTTTGTATTAATCCTTATAGTAATGGGCTTTTACCAAGTAAAAAAGTACAACTTACAAGAGAAGTCTTTTAAGAAACAAGTTGATAAAGATGTTAAAGAATTATTGAGTTTTGATAAAGAATCTAATTTAGAAAAAGTGCTCTCTGAAGTAAATGCTTCTGATGCAAATGATAGGGAAATTCCTAAAGAATTCCCGTTTAAAAGAGAGGAAAATATTCCTACTGTCAGTGATAATGCTGACAGCTCTGAAGAGTTTAATACAAAATAAATATTCTATTCTTTTTTTAAATATTTTATTTGTTTTTTTTTATTAAAAATTACAAAATTGTCATAGATTAATCACTTAATAAATACTTTTATTAACAAAAGATTCAGAAATAAAAGTATTTAGTTTAAAGGTATTATTGTTATGAGCGATTATGAGAAGCTTATTGATAAAGAATTGTTCTTAGAAAAGTTTGAAAAATTGTCGCTGAAAGTTGAACAACTAACTTCTGAAATTACAAAAATGAAGGAAAAAATAGATAAATCAAACAAAATTAACAGAAGTTTTGGACTTGAAGCGATTAGAAATTCACAACCAATCTCTTTTACCAAAGAAGTGCATGGAATGCAGAGTCCAACTAAGAGATACATTTTATCAATAAGGAGCATTTCTGAGCTTTGGAAAGGGCGCAAAAATGATTATCTTATAATTATACGGCAACAAGAGAGAGAAACACAAATGGACCTTAAAGCTTTAGGAATACGGATTCCAGTAGATGATATAAAAAGTCTTGAATCTTTAGCTAAGCAGATACTTTCTTTGTTATATACATCTTGTGAACTGGAAGGTTTAGAAATAAATGAAATTTTAAGAGATATTACGACTCAAATTAACGAAGAAGGGGCAAAAATGGTCCAAGAAGTAAAAGAAAAAATGGTTTTCAGTAAATAATGTCGCATGTTTCTGTTAACTGTGCATATTTTTTTGTCAAATAGAATTCTTCGTGAAATAGAAGTTTCACGAATAGTTAAAATATCTGTCTAAAATTCCTCTAAAGTGGAATAAATTAGAAAATTTACTGAATTTCTTGAAGGTGGAGGATACCTAAGCACATATAGAAAAAAATATATTAAAAAGTTAATTTCTTTTTTTTTAATTGCTGTTTATCGAATGAGTAAAATTCCAACCACAATACTAATCACACTGAGAATTCCAGGGATCAAAAGATCCCTCCATACTAAGTTTTTCTTTTCGGTTCGAAGGTAAGCAGGAAACTTTCGCTCGATAATGGGATAGAGCGTGAAGTAAATTAGAATGAATAAGGCTCCCATGACCAAACCACCATATACTCCATAAATAGCTGAGGATATGATCTGTTCACCCATATGGAGTTGAACATCCGCACGTGAACCAGGCACGAAGAGATATGCCACTATCAGACTCACAAGGCTATATAATAGAAAAGCCCCTAGGATCACAAAAAAGGTTCTTTTATCCTTTAGCTCTAATCCAATCAATGGGAAGCAAGAAACAAATAAAACCATCCCCACGAACGCAAGAATTGAAAAAATAGTAAAAAATGGCCACGCAGGCCATCCAGTCATATCTATAACGTGATTGAAATCCTCGGTTCCCTGAATAAGACTGATGATAGTCGAGAAGGCCTGACTTGCCGTCCAAGGAAACCACATCACAAAAGGAAGAATGGCAAGGGAACGTCGTCGCCAGAGAAATATGAACAGTGGCAAAGAAATCAAGATTGTGGCAACATGTCCTGCTGCTAAACCCCAAACTGTCGGACTATAAGGTTCATAAGCAGTGACGAACCCTATCATCGAGAAGGGATGTGCATAGACCATATGAATTGTTGCTCCATTAACCAAACCCACTATGGCATGCGCTCCCTCATGAATAAGAGTATCCATAAAAAGCACTGGAAAAATTATGAAGAATAGTAAAAGTGTGGATTGAAGTGTGGAAGTAAATACATTACTTGCCTTATGTTCTGTATTAGTTTTTGTTTCCATTATGTTTTTCCATTCTCTTTAGTGAATTGTATAAATTTATTAAGATAGTATCTCAAATACACAATTTAAATATTACTTATTGAAGAGAAAAAAAATTTAAATTTGTAATTCCGATCTAAAGAATTCATATATATATTCTAATCCCATTTTATTCTTTATTAGATTAATTTAATCAACAATAACATAATTAAATCAAAGGTAGAAAAGATGGAATATGAAGATATACTTTTTGAAGTTAAAGATAAAGTAGCAAGAATAACAATCAATCGCCCTCAGAAATATAACGCTTGTACCCAAGAAACTGTTTATGAATTAATTGATGCTTTTAATAATTGTTTTGACCCATCTATCGGTGTAGTGGTTTTCACTGGGTCAGGAGATAAAGCGTTTTGTACTGGAGGAGATCAGAGTACGCGTGAAAAAGGAGGATATAAAGGGACTTTTTTGATGCCTTTAGAAGTTGGCTGGCAAAAAGTAACACATCTAATTCGAACTTTACCAAAACCAGTAATTGCTCGTGTAAATGGTTATGCTATTGGTGGAGGTCATGTATGGCATGTAAATTGTGATTTAAGCATCGCAGCCGAACATGCTCAACTTGGACAGGCCGGTCCTCGTGTAGGGTCATTTGATCCGGGGTATGGTACTGGAGATTTAATGCGAGCCGTTGGAATAAAACGTGCTAAAGAAATTTGGTATCTATGTCGTAGGTATACAGCTCAACAAGCCCTACAGATGGGATTAGTTAATGCAGTTGTTCCTTATGAGATGCTAGATGAAGAAGTAAGTCAATGGTGTAAAGAATTGCTAGAAAAAAGCCCCACTGCATTAAAGATGCTTAAATACGCATTTTTAGCAGAAACTGATGGCACTACAGGTATTACTCAATTAGGCGTAGGGGGACTTTCACTTTATTATGGCACAGATGAAGCAGTTGAGGGAAAAAATGCTTTTATAGAAAAACGTTCCCCTAATTTTAATAAATTCCGGGAGGAGTGATGCTCAAAATGGAAATTACAGATACAACCGTTATTGGTGCAGGTATAATGGGTCATGGGATTGCCCAATTACTATCTTATCATGGTTATCATGTAAATTTAGTTGATTTAGATCAAAAAATATTAGATAAAGCAAAAGAAGCTATCAAACAAAACTTAATGAAATTTTTTGTAGAAAAAGGAAAAATCACTCAAGAGCAAGCAAATTCAATCTTAGATAGGATTAATTTAACAGTAAATCAAAAAGAAGCAATAAAAGAAAGTCAAATTGTAATTGAAGCGGTATTTGAGGATTTAAAATTAAAACAGAAATTGTTTTTGGAATTGGATAAATTCTGTGAGAAAGATGTTATCCTAGCATCAAATACATCATCGCTTAGCATCGCAGATATTGCCGCTAAATGTGTAAATAAAGACAGAATCGTAGGTATTCATTTCTTTAATCCCGCTCCAGTTATGAAATTAATTGAGTTAATAAAAGGAAGAGATACTTCGGATGAAGTTCTAAAAAATGCAAAAACATTCTCAGAGACTCTTAATAAAACTGTTGTGGTAGTAAATGATGCTCCTGGATTTGTCACGACCCGCTTAATATACATCTTATGTAATGAAGCAATAAAAATGAAACAAGAGGGTATTGCTGCTACTGAGGATATAGATAAAGCTGTAAAGTTGGCTTTTAATTTCCCAATGGGACCATTAGAACTATCAGATTTGGTTGGTCTTGATGTATACCTACATATAGGAGAATATCTGGAACATGAATTGGGAGAACAATATAAACCAAGTAAACTCTTAAAAGTTATGGTTAATAATAATCTTCTTGGACGGAAATCAAAGCAAGGATTTTATCAATATTAATTATTTTTTATTCTTTATTTTAGGATTTAAGAAATTTGGATCACGGTATTCCGGATTAGGATATGTATAAAAACCTTTACCCGTCTTAATACCTAGCTCGCCTCTACTAATCATCTCTTTTAATTTTTCAGGCGGTTTATCTCGTTCCTCTCCGCTTTCTTTATAATATATCATTTCAATATCATATACTACATCTAAACCAACCGCGTCCATAGACCCAAAAGGGCCAGAAGCAGCTCCTGATAATAACATAGAAGCGCGATCAATATCTCGATAATCTACAAACTCATTTGCCCACATATATAAGGCTTCTCTTTTTATAACTCTCCAAATACGATTATAACAAAAGCCTAATATCTCTTTTTTTACTTTGATAGGATAAAAGTCAAGGGATTGAATCCATTCTACGCCACTTTTATATATTTCCTCAGAGGTTTTCGTACCACCCATGATATCAGCCATCTTTGCCCCTAAATAAAAATGTATATTAAGGCAATTTTCAAGATGACTACTACTATTTTCTAATCTTGAAATAGGTATTGAAGAACTATTTGATGCAATAATAGTAGAAGGTGACACACTTTTTCCAATTTCTTTAAAAATCTCCTGTTTAAGACTCAATTTTTCTGGAACGGCTTCAATTACTAAATGTACTTCCTTGACAGCATCATAGATTGTTCTTTTTGTTTCGATGTTTTCTAAGGCTTTATCCCAACCATCCAAAGGAATAAAGGCCTTTACATTTCTACTTTTCGCTTCTTTACGTAATTTAATTAAAGTCTCATCAAACGCTTTCTCATTAGCGTCATATAAAAAAACTTTATAACCATGATAAGCAGATACTAAGGCAATTAAGCTTCCCATTGTTCCCGTTCCTATTATAGCTACATTTCTTAAATCAATTATATTATTTCTCATAATTCTATCTACCTCAATTCTTCACGAGCGACTATTAATTTTTGTATCTCGGTTGTCCCGCCTCCTATTTGAAAAAATCTTGCATCTCTCATGTATCTTTCAACTTGATATACATCTGTATATCCATCTCCCCCATGAATTTGTAACGCCTCTGATGCTATCCTCAATGCAGTTGTACTTGAAAAGGCTTTAGCCATTGAAGCTTCTTTTGTAACATTGTACCCCTTTTCATAGAGTTTTGCCGCATTATACGTTAACAATCTTGCAGCTTGAAGATTTATAGCCATATCGGCAATCTTTAGTTTAGTAATTTGAAATTTGGAGATAGGTTTATCAAATTGAATCCTTGTTTTAGCATATTTCTTAGCGTCATCAAGAGCAGCGAGAGAAATACCATTACATTCAGAACTTAAGGTCATTCTTTCGACATTGAAAGTATCCATTAAACTATCGAATCCCGAACCCTCTTCTCCTATTAGATTCTCTTGGCTAATTTTGACGTTATTCAAATGTAAAATGCCATTATAGATTCCATTAATTCCCATTAATTCATAAGGATTTTCAATACTCAAACCAGGAGTATCCTTTTCAACCAAAAATACACTCATTCCACTGCGAGGATTAACTTTATCGTTCGTGATGCACCAAATAAAATAATAATCAGCAATACCAGCATTAGTAATAAATTTTTTAGAACCATTCAAAACATACTCATTACCTGAAATTCTTGCAGTAGTTTTAATACCAGCTACATTCGAACCAGCTTCTTCCTCAGTAACACAGATACTGCATATTTTTTTTCCAGATGCTATTTCAGCTAAATAAGTTTCCTTTTGAATCTCATCTCCATAATGAAAGAGAAGATATCCATCTAAAATGCACGGAGTTCTCGTTACAGATACTGCTACATTTAATTTTGAAATCTCTTCTGTAATTAAGCAATGAGCGATCATTCCTAAATTAGATCCCCCATACTTTTCACTAATCAAGGGTCCAAAATATGCGTTTTCCCCCAATTTTCTTATTAAAAAGATTGGGATTTTATTTTCCTTAGATAACTCTTTCCTTATTGGCTCTAATTCTGTTTTTAGAAAATCTAGTAAATGTTCGCGGAGTTTTATATGATCTGGTTTAAAAAAAATATCATTCATCTTACTACCTCGTTATTTCAAGACTTATTTAACTAATAATAAAGATTTATTATAATTTTTAATTGCTTAATTTCTCATTGATTTATTAAAAGAATTAATTTGTGATTTGATATGACTAAAGTGATTTTATGTGAAAGTTGTGGGGATGAAGTCCCTGAAGGTATAGTTTACGAATGTGCTGAATGTTTCAATCCTGTGTGTGATAATTGCGCGAATATCTGTAGAAAATGTGGGGGATATCTCTGCGATGGATGTTATCATGATCATAAAAAATCCTGCAAATAAATGAAAGGTACATATATAATTGTTATTTTTTTGAATAAGGATTCTATTATACGGATTGGAGCACTTGGAGAGATAAATTTTAGAGAAGGCTATTATATTTATGTTGGATCAGCAATGGGAACCACTGGTTCAACCACATTAAGAAATCGCGTGAAAAGACACGTTTCTGATTCATTAAACAAGAAAGTGTTCTGGCACATAGACTATCTTTTAAAGTGTAGAGATAGCATCATAAATCGATTATATTTAATTCCTTCCCCATTTAAATTTGAATGCGTCATTGCTAATGATTTATTAAATTGTGCTGAATCGTTTATTCAAAATTTTGGTTCTTCAGACTGCAAATGTAAAAGTCATTTGTTCTACTTTGGTGAATTACCTTGGTATTTATTGTAAACATCTTGCCTTAGAATTTATATTTAGCGTATGAAAATACAACATTATTTTGGTTAAATAACGATGTCATCTATTTCCTCATCAACTTCTTCTTTAAGATCTTTTTCAAAATGTTCTATATATTCCATATCTTCTGTTTCTCCACATTTTATTTCATCTTCAAGTAAATATTTTTCATTATATCTCGCAAACAAATAGAATGTTAATCCTATTATATTAGTAAAAAATATAATGACCAGATAAGCAGTAGATTTGTGCTCTCTTTTTTTAAGGTCTTTATAAACCCAATACGCCATAATAAATCCAGTACAAAACCAAATTACTAGAATTAATATAATCTAGAGCAGTTTGTCTTAATGTATTTCTACTTTTATATTTAATAATGATTCTGAAATTGAAGTTGATTTTTAATATTTTATTTTTATCAGATTAATATAACGATTAAAAATAAAAATATTGTAATCATTATAATTTCAACGATTATTCCACCTTTCTTATAATTCCATCGGGGAAGCCAGTTAAAAAATTTATCTCTAAACCAATCTACAAAAATATGAAAGTAATACTTTTTACCCGGATACTGCTCGTGTACAACATTGTATTTCTTCTTTTGAATAGGTCTGTATATAACCCAATCCCATAAATCCATAATATTAGCAAAGAATAGCGCTAACCAATAAGGAATCATAAATAAAATTAATGAAAAAATAGATAGCCCATAAATAATAATATGCCACCACTTCCAAAATTTATCATTCTCCATCTTTTCGGGTGTATGATATGTAATTACCGATATCGCATCAAAAAGAACATGAGAAAAAAATGATAAAATGATTGTCAAAATAATATTAATGGGAAATATTAAAAAATTAAAACATAAAATTTGAATTAATATCGCAACTAAATTATGTGTAATAGTTTCCATAATATTTCCTAACTTAAATTGCCTAAATTGTTTTAAAAAATTAAACTGAATCCTTAAACTTTTTTAACGTTGAAATTGATTTTTAATTAATAAATTAAAGAAAATAATTCAATTGAGTGTTAAAATATGGGAATGTTAGAAGGAAAAGTAGCCATTATTACGGGAGCTGGTCGAGGTTTAGGACGTGAAGAGGCATTAGCAATGGCTCGAGAAGGATGTAATTTGGTGATAAATGATTTAGGAGCAAGTTTTGACGGAACTGGTGCAGAGAGCAAAGTTGCAGATCAAGTTGCTGAAGAATGCAAAAAATTAGGTGTTAAAGCTGTTGGAAATTATGATAGCGTAACTGATTTCAATAAAGCTAAAGCAATGATAGATCAAGCTGTTTCAGAATTTGGAAAATTAGATATTGTGGTGAATAATGCAGGCATTTTACGAGATAGAATGATCTTTAATATGACAGAAGCAGAATTTGATGCGGTTATAGCAGTGCATTTAAAGGGAACTTTTAATATGACTCGCCATGCTGCAGAATATTTTAGAAAAGTAGGCAAGGAAGATCCTAAATTAAAGAATTTTGGAAGAATAATAAATACAGCTTCAGATGCAGGATTATTAGGTAATGTAGGCCAAGCAAATTATGGTGCTGCAAAAGCAGGTATCGCAGCTTTTACATTAATAGTTTCTGAAGAATTAAAAAAGTATGCAACCGTTAATTGTGTTGTCCCAATGGCTCGAACCCGTTTAACTGTGGATGCAACACCCCAAACCGCCGGAATTATGCAAAAGAAAGATAGTAGTGGATTTGATGTCTTCGATCCCGCTCATTTTGCTCCTTTAATAGTATATTTAGCTTCTGATGATGCGAGAAGAGTAAATGGGGAAGTATTTAGGGCAGCCGGTGATAAGGTATGGGTATATCGAGGTTGGCATTCAGTTAATCGAATTGATAATAATGGAAAGCCTTTTACCCCGCAGGAATTAGCTGAAAGGGTTAAATCCGACTTATTAAAGGGACTTCCACAAAAAGATACAATCCAAGGAGTAGCCAGCGAAGTTTTAGGTTTGATGTAGCAATTATGCCCTAAATTTAAAACTCTCTTTTTTATTTATTCTTATTTTATAAATAATTATTATTTAGATATACAATTTAAATTAAATAATTTTAATTCACAATTGATTTCATTTCAAATGAGATATTGTTTTAGAATTTATAAGGACCAAAACTATGTTGAATTAAAAATATTAAGTCACACTTCTTATTAATTCTGAGATTAATGAATCTGGAGAAATCTTTCAAATATGTAATAAAACATGGTAATCTTATAGAAAAGGCACGTCTAGAAGCTATTATATGGGGAAATGAACCCAATACTGAGGTTTTGGAGCAAATAACTCAGTTTCAGAGAGCTGATGGAGGTTTTGCTTATTGGGTTAAAGAAGTAAGTAATATTACTGACACATGTTACATTCTAGAATGGTTGGATGATCTAAAAGTTTATCGAAATCCTATTGTTAATTCTGCATGCCAATTCTTATTAGATAGACAACTTAGTGATGGAGGTTGGGATGAATTTGAAGCTGTAGTTGATTTTAAACCTCCTATATGGATGATACCAGGAAAAATAGAAACTCGTGTGTGGTTAACTGGTTATTGTGCACATGTTCTCATCCGTTTCGGATATGCTGAAGCCGAAGGTACAAGTTGTCCGACAGATTTTTTAATGTCAAACTGTGATAACTCTGGAAGATTGAAAGGTTATTTACGTGCTACTTGGCTTGCTTTGCCAATGTTTGCTTTTTATCCTGGTAAGAATTCAGAAGTCTTCAATAAGGCTGTAAAAGTTATAATAGATAATTTTTCTGATGATTGGAAGGGAGGATATTTAGCTTGGTTATTAAATTGTCTAAAAGATGCAGGATTAGGCGTCCATCATTCATTAGTCTCTCAGGTTATATTTGAGTTGAAAAGAAAGCAAAATATGGATGGGAGTTGGGATCCTGAGGAAGATGAAAGCGAAAATCAAAAAATTAATGCTACTATATCTGCTTTGCGAGCATTGAAAAAATATAATTTAATTTGATTTTATTTTAAGCTTAATCTTTGATCAACTCTTTAAATGAATATAACCATCAATACCTAAATTTTAAAATCTCTTTACTCTTTTTCCAAAAAATTATATTCGTATTGAAAGCTTTAGCTTAAGGTAATATTGTTATAATTGAAAAAAACAAAAATTAGATTATTCTCCAATATTTTCAATAATCTCTTTGATAATATTATAAATGATTGAAACAATTTTATCAAAATCATTATCATTCAAATCTTGATCGCAGTTCATTAACGCATTTAAAACCATGAAATTTTTAATTATTGATGAACCTACAACTGGTCAAGACTTTTTAATGATAAAAGGATTTATGAAAATCCTTCAATTCTTAAATGCGGATAATCACACTATAATAGTAGTGACCCATGATCCTTTTGTAATTTCAACTTATCCCAGGGAAGTTATAATTATGAGTGATGGTTATTTAGTTAAGCAATTACCTACCATTGAATTCTTGAAAAATAAAGAATTACAAAAGATTGCAGCATTTAATCCTGCTTAGAGTTACCTTAAGGAAAGCCTAAAGATATGTACGTAGGTAAAAACAAAGGTTTCTTCACGTTTATCTTCTTGAAATCCTCTTTAAAACTTTTTACCATAATCATAGCTGAAGAGAATTTCAAAAATTTCATGTTTTTAAATGCATTAATTACATCAAAATCATTTTCATTTGATTGATATAAAGCGAAACTGATATACCTTTTGGTAGCTGCTTTTAAAATCTTATCTATCAAATATTTATATCCATACAGTAAATTAAGCTCATTTTTAAATTGCATTTTATCTAAAAAAATTTCATGAATGATTCCCATTCTTATTTTAATCCCATGCTTAAAGGAGTATATATTTTTTCGAGTAAAAATTGCACCACCAATAATTTTAGACTTCTTTCGCATTATTATATAGGTCGGGTGGTGCCTTTTTGAAGGTGTATTAATTCTTGCCCATTTTAACCTTTCAGTGTTATATATTGGAAATCCCGAATAATATTTAGCCATTATTTTATTTCTAGCGTGCATATATTCAAAATGCTTTCTATTGTGAGTTATTTCATAACTTATATCTTTAAAGAAAGGATTATTTCGAGTTAAAATTCTAATAATAAACCGCGGGATATAAGAAATTGTGAATAATACGGGTGCAAATATCACAAATCCTGGGAAATCCCTTATTAACCTAAAAATATTTGAAAAATTAAACAACAGGGTAGCTCGAGAAATATCTTCAAATCCATGTTGTAGATAGATTTTTTCTCTAGCAAACCCTTTAGCATCTGCGGTTAAAATTGAAAAATCACAATCCTTCTTTTGCATGAATTCAATAGCCATCTTTAACAATTTTGTTGCAACACCCTTCTTAGTATAATCTGGATGACATACTACGTCATTAATATCTCCAAAAATATATTCTCTGCCATTAATTCTTACTTTCTCAACTAAATTAACGTGAACGGCACCTACTATTTTATGGCTGCCTAAATCTTCAGCTATTTGAATCATCTCTGGTTCAAATGAAGGTGATTGGACATATCTCCAATTCCAGCCTATTGGTGTGCGTACAAAACCACCTCCATTCATTTGGAAAGCGATGTTATATAAATGGGCCAGATCATGATCGTCCCCTTGTTGGTAATGTCTGTATGCAATCGGCATAAATGATAACACTAAATTAATAAATTCTGAAAATTTAACTTTTTATCTTTAAATATAGTAAGCGCAATAATTTTTTTATATATCAATTTCATAAGAACTGATATGTAATATAAAATAATAGAAAATAAGGTGTAAACATGTCTGAAATCGAGATTATTGAGAGAAAACGTTATTATTGGATTGACCATGCTAGAGGGTTCATAATGATTCTCTTAGTCTTAACCGAATTTCTTCCCCAAATTATACGTACTTCAGCAAGATTCTTTTTAGAACATCCAGAAAACCAAACGACCACTACTACAATGAATTTCTATGATATAGGTGCACCTGCATTCATTTTAATAATGGGCCTTTTAATGCCGTTATCCTGTTCGAGGCGTAAAGAAAAAAGTGGAGTTAGAAAAGCAATCCTACACTTAGCTATTCGTTATATTATTTTATTGGCTTTAGGTTATTTAGTAATAATAATAGATCAAGGTGGTGTTGTAAAATTAGTTGATGGTGTACCAATAGTAATTTGGGATGTGCTTCCGACATTGGGACTAGTTGGATTATTAACAATACCTTTTCTATTCTTTAATATTAGGGTCAGAGCGATAGTCGCAAGTTCAATGCTCTTATTTTATCAGATAATGTTAATTTACGGCGGATGGAGATGGTATGCAATTGAATCGGTACATGGAGGAATTTTTGGTACTATTTTTGGGTTCGCATCACTTATGATTTTTGCAACATGTTTTGGAGAGCTATTATTGCTCAATAAGACCTTTGAACAGAAGAAAAAATATCTATTTTATGCTATTTTTGGAGCTATATGTTTTATTGGAGGTTTACTCCTTGCTTTTATCCCAGAATGGTATCCAAATAAACGACAAGTCACTCTCACTTATATTATGATAAGTATGGGCGCTTCTATATTACTTTCCTTTCTCTTTATCGGTTTAGATAAAGTAGTAAAAAAGCCAATATTTATATTAGACAGTTATGGGAAGAATCCTTTCTTACTTTATGTTATAGCTATAGTTCTTGAATTTCTAATTGCAGATATAATCGGATTAGAGATGGACTTTATCATCTTTACTATAATGGTTATAGTTATAACGATAATAGCGATTGGACTAGATAAATGGGGTAAAGTAATAAAATTATAATTTTCTTTTTTCTTTTTTTAATAGAAAAATAATATCAAATCTTAAATTAAAAAAATATATTATTAGTATTATATATATAAAATAGCAGATATTTCAAATCAAATTAAAAGAATGTAAAGGAGAAAAATAGAATGAGTCAATCATTAGAGGAAATACTAGAATCCCTAAAAGCAATTAAAGGTGTTCATGGAGCAGCGCTCATAGAGAAATTTGGTCTTATTAAAGGTTCTGCTTTACCTGGTTGGGTTGATCCCGAAGCGGTTGCAGCTATGGTGACGCTCATCCTTAAAGCTTCACAAAGAGCTACGAAGGAGTTAGAACAAGGGGAATTTAATAATGCTATTATAGAAAGTGGAAAAGGAAAAATACTTTTTTCTGAAATTGAAGGGAATGTATTATGTATTATCGCAACTACAGATGCAAAATTAGGAATTATAAATCTAAAGCTAAGTGCTGCTGTAGATGCAATAAAGCAATTTTTATAGAAACAATAAATTTTTTCTCTTTTTTAGTTTATAAATCTCTTTTCTTTTAACAATTTTGTCATCAATCGTCTAGTTATACCCGGATCTGCTTGCCCATGAGTTTTTGCCATAACCTTACCAATCAAAGCCTCTACTGCTTTTAAGTTTCTCTTACAATCTTCGACAATTTTAGAATTTTCTTCTATTACTTCTAAAGCTAAATTCTTAAGCAGTTTTTGATCAGAAATTCTCTTCTTTCCTTTATCTTTTATTATCTGAACAAGCGATTTGCCTTTCATCATGTCATTTATGAACGATTTTGCAATTTTAGTTGTGATATTTCCTTCTTTAATATTAGTTACTAATTCTGCTACTATTTTTGGTTGCAATTTAGTTTGTAAAATCGTCATATTTTTTTCATTTAACCAACCCGAGATATCATTCATCAACCAATTACAATATTGTTTATATTCATTTGGCCCAAAAGTCGGATCTGAATTCACTCCTACTTCATAAAAATCAGCAATATTCTTATCTAATACAAGATTTTCTGCGTCAAATTCAGATAAAACATACTGTCTAATGAGTCTAATTGTTCTTTCTTTTGGCATTTCTGGTAAACTTTCTTTTACTTTCTGAATAAATTCTGAATTAATTTCCATTGGAACTAAATCTTGTTCGGGAAAATACCGATAATCTGCTTCAAATTCTTTAGTTCTTAGAGATAAAGTTACCTTTCGTTTATCATCCCAATGGCGAGTTTCTTGAAATAGTTTTTTTCCTCTTTTTAAAAAATTTTTTTGTCTTATTATTTCATGACGCAGCGCACGCTCAACTTCCTTAAAACTATTGATATTTTTTACTTCACTTCGTTCATGTCCCTTAATAGAAATGTTTGCATCAACTCTAACAGAACCTTCGAGATCTAAATCAGATATTCCTGTATATTGGACAATAGATTTCAACCTCTTCAAAAATTCCCTTGCTTCTTCAGGAGATTGTATAACCGGTTCGGTAACTATTTCTATCAAACTAATTCCTGATCGGTTATAATCGATTAATGTGTAAGGAGAAGTAGCAATGCTACCTTTATGCACTAATCTAGCGGGATCCTCTTCAAGATGGATTCTATTCAATAGAATTTCTTTTTTATGATTGTTTAAACTAATAGTCACCTGTCCTCCATCTGCAAAAGCTCTCCCTCCCGCTTTATTATATTGACTTATTTGAAATCCTTTTGGCAAATCACAATAGAAATAATTCTTTCGAAAAAAATAGGTTGATGAATTTATTTTGCTATTTAATGCTAATGCCAATCTAGTAGCAAACTCAACCGCTTCTTTATTTATTACAGGAAGCGTTCCAGGCAATCCTAAGCATATTGGACAATTATGGGTATTGGGTAATGAGTTTCGATAATTACTATCACAGCTGCAAAATAATTTAGTTTTCAGATAAGTAAGCTGAATATGGATCTCTAATCCTATGATGACATCTTTAATTGTATTTTCCATGTTTATAATTCTCCTATTTTATAGTAGCCATTTTTCTAAAAATATTCAATTCCTGTTCTAACTTATATGCAATATTAAGAATCACTTTTTCCTCGAAGTAATTTCCAATAAATTGTATTCCAATAGGAAGATTTTCATTGTTAAAACCGCAAGGTATAGAAATAGCAGGTAATCCGGCTAAATTTATTGGACATGTTAAAATATCATCCATATACATCTTTAATGGATCATCAATTTTTTCGCCTATTTTAAAAGCTATAGACGGCATAGTAGGAGATGCTAGTATGTCACATTGATCAAATGCTTTTTGAAAATCTTCTTTCATTAAAGCTCTTACTTTTAGAGCTTTGATATAATACATATCATAATAGCCAGCAGACAATGCATATGTTCCCAAAATTATTCTTCTTTTTACTTCTCTCCCAAATCCATCACTTCTAGTCCTGCTAAAAACATCGTAAATATCTCCTTCCTGATTTTGACTTGTTTTACCATACCTTAATCCATCATATCTAGCTAAATTTGAGCTTACCTCACTCATACAGATTAAATAATAGGTTGCAATGGCATATTCAAGATGTGGAATTGTTACTTCAGTTGTTCTTGCTCCTAATTCTTCAAGTTTATCAATTGATTTCATTACTTCTTTTTTTACTACATTATCAATTCCCTCGCTAAAAAACTCTTTTGGAATTCCAATAACTTTTTCTTGAATGGATTTCTTGATTTCTTCCGTATAATTATCAACTTGAACATTAACAGAAGTAGAATCATAATTATCCTTACCAGAGATAATTTCAAGCAGTAGGGCACAATCGTAAACACATTTGGTGATAGGACCAATTTGATCTAATGAATTTGCAAAAGCTATCAATCCATATCTAGAAACTCTACCATAAGTTGGCTTTAATCCAACCACACCACAATATGAAGCAGGACATCTTATGCTTCCACCCGTGTCACTTCCAAGAGCAAATATTGCTTGTCCCGAAGCAATGGCACTAGCACTACCACCACTTGAACCCCCCGGTACTCTTTCTAAATCCCAAGGATTATGTGTTGGGCCATAACAACTGTTTTCAGTAGTTCCTCCCATAGCAAATTCATCCATATTAGTATTTCCGACATGAACAGCATTTTCTCGGTCAATTAGCTTACTAATTACAGTTGCATTATAGGGTGGAATGTAAGACTCTAAAATTTTAGAACAACATGTTGTTGGAAAATCTTTGATGCATATCAAATCCTTATTTGCTAAAGGTAACCCACTCAAACGTCCTAGTTTCTTCTTTTTTCCTAAAAAACTATCAAATAATTTTGCTTGTTTTAGAGCATCTTCTCTATTTAATTTTACAAATGAATGTAATTTGGATTCAACTTCATTGATTCTATTAAAACAAGAATTAATTATTTCTTCAATCTTTATCTCTTTTTTTCTAATTTTTTCAATTAATTCAAAACCCATGTACTCATAAAGTTTCATTTGTAAAATCTCACTTACAGAATAATTAAAAAAAATTACCATCTTAATTTTATTACAGAAATAAAGAAAGGTAAACTAAAAAATTTGACTGAAAAGGTCGCAAAAAAGGTTATTTAGTGAAATTTTAGGATGAACAAGTTGATTTAAGTCTAAGGAATCGTACAAGAATTTAAGGTGCCTTTCTAAGCATGGTTCTGGGAAATGGTATTGCATCTTTTATATTATCTATTCCACAAATCCAAGAAACAACTCTCTCAACGCCAACTCCATACCCAGAATGGGGTACGCTTCCATATTTTCTAAGATCAAAATACCAATTATATGTTTCAGGATTCTCCCCTTCTGCTTTTAATCGTTCCATCATATTTTCAACTAGTAAACTTCTCTCAGATCCTCCAATTATTTCACAATATCCTTCTGGAGCTAACATATCAAAGCACAATGCTTCTTTGGAATCTTTTTCACTGGGTGGTTTATAAAATCCCATTATTTCAGTGGGATAATGTGTCACAATTACCGGAACTTGAAAGTGCTCTGCAATCTTTGCTTCTTCTATAGTTCTTAAATCTTTACCCCAAGGAACTTCCATATCATACTTTTCCTTAAGAATTTTTAAAGCTTCAGCATACTTTATTGTAGGATACTCCTCTTTAGCATATTTTTCTAATAAGCTAATATCTCTCTCTAAGATCTCTAGTTCCTTTTTATTATATTTTAAAACCTCTTGGATAATAAATCGTATTTCATCTTTTGCCACTTCTGTGACTTCTTCTAGTCTCATCCATGCGGCTTCCATTTCTGCCATCCAAAATTCAGCTAAATGTCTTGATGTTTTCGATTTTTCAGCGCGAAATGTTGGACCCATGTTATAAATTTTACCTAATGAGAATATACCAGCTTCAGCGTATAATTGCCATGACTGACTTAAATAGACTTTATCATCAAAATATTTCACCTCAAATAATGTGGAACCTCCTTCAGACATCGTAGGTTGGAAGATTGGAGCATCAAATTCATAATATCCTCTCCCTCTAAAAAAATTATGGATTGCACCAACAACAGTATGCCGAATTTTTAATATAGCAGTTAAATGCCTTGATCTTATCCATAAATGTCTGTTGTCATATAAAAGTTCTGGAGATTGATGTTCTGTTATTGGAAATGGTTCAGCAATTTGAATAATCTCTAAATCAGTTACTGATATTTCATAACCTGTTGGAGCTCTTTCGTCTTTTTTTAAATTTCCAGTGATTTTTACTGAAGATTCGATGGTCAGTTGTTCAGCTTTCTCGAAAATTTTAGGAGTTTTCGCTTTAGATATAACGCATTGGATAATATCTGATTCATCTCTTAACACTATAAATATGAATTTATTCGACTTCCTCTCTCGATAAACCCATCCTCGTAAGTAAGCAATAGGAAATTTTTTCTTAATTGCATCATCAATTGTTAAATACTCTGCTTTTACCATTATTTTACACTAGAAGATTTTATTTATTGTTTTAACCTTTTTAAAAAAAATTAATTATTGATTTCTAAAAAATTTCACCAATATTGATTTAAATTAATTCTCTCTTGAGCAAAAGTAGTTCATTATATAAATCATATAAATATAAATATTAGAAAAAACCAAAAATTTAGAGAATAAATACTGCTGCTGCTAAAACACTTGCCCATTCATTTTCATTTCTCACAGTAGCACAAACTGTGATATTTTTTGTTTCTACAATCTTACCTTCCATCTTAAATACTTCTCTCTTTTCGTCATAATTCGCATCTGGGTCAAATGGGATGCCCAAAGTTGTAGCTAACATTTCTGCTGCTAAATCTTCAGCTGTTTCTCCAGCATTTTCAGGTTTTACCCCATAAGTATGATGCTCACTTAAGTAACCATAATGTCCTTTATCTGCAGGTTTAGCTACCCCTATCGAGGCGCAAATTAAACGGTTATACTCATTAGATTCTGATCTTGCCATCACTGCAAATACTATTTGACCGGGGTTTAATTGTGATAAACCATCTTCTTTTTCTACTTCAATACAATAGGGAGGTAGAATTGAAGAAACATTTACTAAATTAAACTTTTCAATTCCTGCTTCTCTAAGTGCTTGCTCGAACGCAGCAAGCTTGGATTTGTGATAACCTATCCCCTTAACAAAAAATACTTTCCTTGGGACGAGTGACATCTTATACTTATAATTCTATTAGGTTATTCAATTAATTATATTATAACTTTTACTATTATTTAAATTTATTTTATACATATTAATAATTTTATATTATACTTAGCTTGTCTTACTAAGTTCTTCCAAATTAATAATTGGGTGAGTTTAAGATCATTTATTAAAATATTAGAGTATAATCTCTAAATACACATTGCTAATTATTACAATATCCCCAAAAAATATATTCTATACTTATAGTTGTAAGTTGTAAAAGATTATGTGATATTTTATAATTCTTTATTAGTCTCTATTTCAAAAAGCACTCTTTAGATTAATTTAAAACATTTGGAATATAATATACCTATTATGAGTAATAAACAACAAGATCATTTTTTATTTAAAAAAATAACACCTTTTAATGTATACAAAGTGAAAACGATTGAGGATCTACTCAATTCCTTAAAAAATTGTGGATTTCAAGGAAGAAATTTAGGAAAAGCTCTCGATGTACTTTATACAATGGTAAGTTCAGAAAAGATTTTAACTGTATTAACCTTATCAGGAGCAATGGTTCCCGCTGGTATGGGGGATTTAATCTGTGCTCTAATAGAACACAAATTAATTGATGTTATAGTTTCTACGGGAGCAAATATTATTCATGATATCGTTGATGTTTTTTCAAATGTAGGTCATTATATGGGCTCACCTAACGTAGATGATAATGAATTGTTTCAGCATAGAATAAATCGAATTTATGATGTATTTTTGCCGGAAGAGAATTATAAGAAAGCTGAAAATGAGTTATTGAAAATAATTAAGAATGTATTTAAAGAAAAAACGATTGATCTAGCTCCTTCAGAATTTTTGAGGATATTGGGAGAAAATATTCATACTAGGAGTATACTATCTATTGCGGCGAAATATAAAGTTCCTATATTTATACCTGCATTTTCAGATTCAGAATTAGCTTTAGACTTGATTAAGTTTTCAGTAAGGGAGGGATATTCCTTTAAGCTTGATATTTTTAGAGATGTATTAAAATTTGCAGAAATTATTAAAAGTTATGCGGAATATGGTACATTAATAGTTGGAGGAGGTGTTCCTAGAAATTGGGCTCAACAAATTTTTCCATTACTAGATCAAATTGAAGATATGGAAACCATTGGATATAATTATTCTGTTCGTATCCATACTGCAACAGAATATGATGGCGGACTCTCCGGATGTACAATTTCAGAGTCTAAATCATGGGGAAAATATTCATTAGAGTCAAAATATGTTAGTGTATGGTGTGATGCTACCATAGCTCTTCCAATACTCGTATCTGCATTATTTCAGAAATTAAAAATTATCTAAATATAAGAAGGATAATAATCTCATCTTATTTTATAAAAAGGGAAGCTTAAAAATTTTTTAATGCTAAATATTTTGATAAAAAACTCAATTAGTGTTGTATTATATAATCGAATACTCTAACGTTTTTAATTGATATATTCTAAATCTTCATCATCCTTATCGTCCCATTCTTCATCATTGTCTTCCCATTCTTCATCATCGTCATCATTGTCGTCTTCCCACTCATCATCATCTCGATTATAATGATTATTATCTGAATTCATCACTTATCAAACCTCTCTCTTATTTGATTAAATTTAATCTGTGATTTTATTATAATCTAAGTATAAAAAGAACATTATTATGTATATAAACCTTCTTATTATGAATCAGTTAAATTTATTATTAACAGAACAAGATTAAAGCAATTAAAAAATTAATCCTTCTTGTCTCTCGAAGTTTTGGTAAGTAAATATTTTGAAAAAATGTTCATATAAAGACATTCTTCTGGAGCCATTTCTGGAGTACTTAATGGTGTATTTGTAAATTCTAAATTAGCGCCTCTTATTATCACTACAGGAGTACGCTGATCAGTTTCATTCAATAAAAATTGTGCGGCGCTAGCTAAATCATCAGCAACTGCTCTCATGGTAATTTGCATGGGGCGATTAAATAAATCAGGATTTCCTCGTAAATCCTCAATTGGTTCGAATCCAGCAGTTGCGATAGCAATTCCTATTGTGCCTTTTCTCAATGGTTGAACTCTTGAGTCCGCGATTATTACTCCCAAATTATTCAGATTAAATTCACCTTTCAGTATATCTCGGTATTCCCAAGCGACCTTTTTTAAATTGTCTGGTAAAAGGACAACTTTATTAGGACCCGCGTTAGATTGATCAATACCTGCATTAGCGATAAGAAAATCATGTACTTTTGCTAAGATTACATGTGTCATTCCACCTAGTATCATAGAAGATTCCTTCAATATTAATTGGACATATCTTTCATCCATATCGTAGTTCTTTGCTAACCTTTTTGCTTCTTTTGATATGTTTGTTATCGTATTAAGATCAATAACCCTTCCCTGAGCGGTAGCAATTACCTTTTCAGCAATTACCACTATATCCCCCTCTTTGAGGGTTTTTTTTCCTCTCTTTATTTGATTAATAATAATCTCAAGTAGTGGATCTTTTGCTTTTATCAGCGGAAGCTTCAAAGAAAATAATCTCATATTAAGGGATTAAAATTAAATCTTTTTTATATCATTTTCCTCTATCATTATTAAAAAATAGACACTAAAATTCCAAAAGTTTACTAGATTCAAAAATTAAGAGTTTAATCGTGTTTAGAAATAAATATTAAAAGGAAATTTAATATATGAATAATTTATTAATATAAAATAGGTTATCGCCTTGGAAAAATTATTTCCCATAAATATCAACTCAGAGTTATGTGTTCGCTGTCAGAAGTGCTCCTATTCTTGTCATCCAAAAGCGATTTTTTTTAGAAAATCCTTAAGGTATGTTGATTATAATAAGTGTGAAGGATGTCTTAAATGTGTAGATGTATGTGAACATAATGCTATCCAAGTAATCTCAATGGAAGATGGTAAATTAGTTGCTTTTAAAATAGATCATGAAAAATGTATTGTTTGTAAAGTATGTTTAGAGGAAGGTTTTTGTTTTCAAAATTTATTTAAGTTCTTTATAAATCTAGAATCAGGTGAAGAAGTAATTGTTTTTGACAATAAAAATATTGATTTATGTCAAAATTGTTTAAAGTGTTTCTTAAACTGTCCTTGTAATGCTATTATACCTATAATTTCTCGGGATTAGGTTTAAAATTCCCTTTTAATATTTTCCTAGCTCATTATCAAATTGGGTTATTCTCTCTAATTAAAAAATTTTCTAATAAAATTAACTCAGTTGTAGCTAAAAAAAATTAAACTTATTTGATATAGTTTTTTACAAATATAGATAAGTATGGATAAAATCTATGCAAAGTTCTATGATTCTTTAGAAATAGGGGATAATTATCCTACAATAATAATGGGAGTACTCAACCTAAGTCCCGAATCTTTTTATAAGGGCTCTGTATATGAGGACTTAAATTCATTACAAAATGCCACCTTAACTATGATTGAAAATGGGGCTAAGATATTAGATTTAGGGGCCAGATCTACAGCACCATGGTCAAAAAAGATTACTATCGAAGAAGAATTAGAACGAATCATTCCCGCCATGGAGTTATTATGCAAAATAATTCCTAAAGAAATCATTATTTCTGTGGACACCCAATATGCAGAAGTTGCTGAAAAAAATCACGATATTGCTATTATGTATAACAAAAATATTATGATAAATGATGTGAGTTGCCTTAAAACAGATCCATCTTTAATAGACTTTATAATAGATAAAGATTTACCTATTATTTTAATGGCATCAAAATTAATACCTGGAGATTTATGCACCATTGAAGAAATTGTTAAAGAATTCAAGAAAACCATTAATATATTAAAAAAGGGAGGATATGATATAAATAAAATAATATTAGACCCCGGAATTGGTCATTGGATTGAAGAAAAAACCCATATATATGATTTAAAAATTATAGGAAATTTACAGAAATTACGTTCATTACACAAACCTGTACTGGTTGCAATTTCGAGAAAATCTTTTATTGGAACGACCTTAAATATTCCAGAACCTGAAAAAAGACTAAATGGATCTCTCGCTGCTACAGCAATAGCTATATATAATGGGGCCCATATCGTCCGCACTCATGATGTAGATAAAAAATTGTCAGAAACCGTTAAGATGGCTGAAGAAATTAGGAGAAATCAATGAAAAGTGTATTTCATTCTACAAAAAACTTCAGAAAAATTTAAGCTTTAATACCTTCAATCTACGAAACTCATTACTTTTTAGCAAAATTAGTTGATTAAAACACGATATTAATGTTTTTGGTAAATCTCCGTTAATTTTTTGCGATTTTAAAGTAAAAAAAAATGTGCTTATATTTAAATTCGAGTAATAACATATATTATATGTAATTTGCTAAATTTTCTTCACAATTCAATTACGAAAAGATAATTTTACTATTACAAAGTATTATACAACATAACAGGTTTTTTATGTCTGATCATAATACATATGAAGCAGAGGATATTCAAGTCCTAAAAGGGTTGGAAGGTGTTCGAAAACGCCCTGCCATGTATATTGGTGATACGGGAAAAAAGGGTCTGCACCATCTTGTTTTTGAAGTTTTGGATAATTCTGTCGACGAGGCTATCGGTGGGTTTGCTAATGAGATCAAAGTCACTCTTTTAACGGATAATTCTGTTCAAATCTATGATAATGGACGGGGTATCCCAATAGATGACCATCCCGAATTTAATAGGCCAGCATTGGAAGTTATATTGGAACATCTACATGCAGGAGGGAAATTTGATAAAAAAAGTTATAAGATTTCTGGAGGCCTTCATGGTGTTGGCTTGTCCGTTGTTAATGCGCTGACAGAATGGTTGCAAGTAGAAATTTGTAGAGACGGTTTGCTTTACAAGCAGAAGTTCTCAAGAGGGGTTCATGTATCTGACCCGGAAATTAGTGAAACAAACCAAACCCAAACTTATACGAGAATTACCTTTTATCCGGATGAAAAAATTTTTGAAATTAATAAAGAAGAACGAGTGTTTACTCCCGCAATAATCGTAAATAGGATAAGAGAGCTTGCCTTTTTAACTCCGCAAGCAAGATTTGAATTACATAATAAATTTACGGACAACACTCACGAATTTTTTTATGAAGGTGGAATTAAAGAATTTATTGCATATTTGAATAAAGATAAGCAGCCATTGCATAATGATATTATCTATATCTCTGATTCAGCTAAAAATGATGATAATGAGGATGTTTATTGCGATTTGGCAATGCAATATAATCAAGGATATCAAACTAACGTTTTAACTTTTGCGAATACTATAAATACAATTGAAGGTGGTACTCACCTTACGGGTTTCAAGTCTTCTCTCACAAGAGCATTTAACTCTTATATTGAGAATTTTATGGAGAAAAAATATAAGGAGCATGTATTAAGCGGAGCTGACACCAGAGAAGGTTTATCGGCTGTGATATCTATTAAATTACCAAATCCACAATTTGAAAGTCAGACTAAAATAAAATTGGGAAACCCTGAGATAAGACAAATTATAAGTCAAATAGTGACTGACAAATTAACTCAATATTTAGAGGAGCATCCTGAAACTGCGAAAAAGATCGTTTTAAAGACAATCAATGCAAAATTAGCTCGAGAGGCGGCTCAAAAAGCTAAATTGTTAATACGAAGGAAATCTGCATTAGATAGTGCTAGAATGCCGGGAAAACTCGCAGATTGCTCATCAAATGATCCACAACAAGCCGAATTATTTATTGTAGAGGGTGATTCTGCGGGAGGCCCTGCTAAACAAGGAAGAGATAGAAACTATCAAGCAATTCTTCCAATAAGAGGCAAAATATTAAATGTTGAGAAAGCTAGATTGGATAAAATTTTAAAAAACACCGAAATACAAGCGATAATCAAAGCTCTAGGTGCTGGTATTAAATGGTCTGATGAAGGCAATGGAACTAACGGTGATACTGAAGATTCTGAGGAGGGCGATGAAGAGGAGGATTTTGATATCAGTAAATTACGATATCATAAAGTTATTATTATGTGTGATGCAGATGTGGATGGATTTCATATTGAAACTCTTCTACTTACTTTCTTTTTTAGATATCTAAGACCAATAATAGATGATGGTTATTTATATATAGCAGTTCCTCCATTATACAAAGTATCATATAAAAATAATAAGATATATGTATATTCAGACCAAGAGAAAGAAACCATATTAAATGAGTTGAAAACAAAATATAAGTTATCAAATACGGATTCAATTAAAGTCCAAAGGTATAAAGGACTTGGAGAGATGAATGCTGATGAGTTATTTGACACAACAATGAAAAGAGAATCCCGTTTATTAAAAAAAGTTACTTATGAAGATTATTTAGAGAATGATTTAATATTTACAAAATTAATGGGAAAAGAAGTATTAGCACGTAAAAAATTTATTATTAGCAATTTCGATGAGGTTAATGTGCTAGATATCTAATTTCTTATTATTTGATTTTAAAATCCAATAAAGATGGTAATTCAATTTGACTGAAGGCAAAATTAAAGAGATTTTGTTAAAGGAGGAAATGCAAAGCAGCTATATTGATTATGCTATGTCCGTTGTAGTGGGTAGAGCGATCCCCGATGTTCGAGATGGCCTCAAACCAGTTCATAGAAGAATACTATATGCTATGGCTGTTAATAATTGGAATTATAATAGTTCTCATGTCAAATGTGCTAAAATAGTTGGAGAAACGCTTGGTAATTATCATCCTCATGGAGATATGGCAGTTTATAATGCTTTAGTAAGAATGGGACAAGATTTTTCATTAAGATATCCATTAATCCATCCGCAAGGCAACTTTGGATCCATAGATGGAGATCCACCCGCAGCTTATAGGTACACTGAAGCCAGGCTTGCGCAAGTCTCAGCGGAATTAATTGAGGATATCGAGAAAGAAACAGTGACATTTCAGCCTAATTTTGACAATAGTACCTCTGAACCTACCTACTTACCCGCAAAACTTCCAAATATCTTATTAAATGGTACTAAGGGAATTGCTGTAGGGATGGCTACTTCTATGCCCCCTCATAACCTAAATGAAATCTGTAGCGGGATCATTGCTACTATTGAAGATCCAGAAATCTCTATCGAAGAATTGATGGAAATAATAAAAGGACCTGATTTTCCTACAGGTGGAATAATTACGGATACAACAGGTATCTATGATGCTTATACAACAGGTACCGGTTCGCTTACGATTAGTGGAAAAGTAGAAACAGAGATAAATGGAGATAAAACTAGCCTAATCATTACAGAGATTCCTTATCTTACTAATAAAACAGATCTAATAGAGTCAATTGCCAAATTAGTAAAAGATGGTGTACTTAAAGATGTTAGGGATCTACGGGATGAATCAGACAGAACAGGAATGCGAATAGTTTTAGATCTGTCTAAAAATGCACAACCAGTAATAATCAAAAACATTCTATTCAAAAGAACAAGACTCTTGACTAGTTTTGGAATTACAAATTTAGTATTAGTTAATAATGGAAAACAACCTAAAATTCTTAACTTAAAAGAATTAATCAATGAATACATTGAGCACCGGCTAGATATAATTAACAAGAGAACGGAATATTTACTAAAAAAAGCGAAAGAAAGGCTTCATAGAGTTGAGGGTTTAATAATTGCTTTAAATGATATTGATAACGTAGTTAATTTAATCAAAAATTCTAAAGACACAAATGAAGCTCGAGAAAAATTACAAGCGGCTTATCAACTTAGCGAAGTTCAAGTTCAATCAATACTAAGCATGCCTTTATCCCGATTAACATCTTTAGAACAGCAAAAGCTAATTGACGAGCAAAACTCATTACAAACTAGTATTAAGGAATTCAATAAGATATTAAAACAAAAAAAAATCCGCTTAACTATAATTAAAGATGAGTTAAAAGAACTTATCAAGAAATATGGGGATGAAAGAAGAACAAAAATCGAAATTGTAGAGACTTCCGAAATAAAAGAAATTGAAAGGAAGGATTTAATTAAAAATGAGCCTACTATTGTCATTTTTACAAACAATCAGTATATTAAAAGGATTTCTTTACAAGATTATCAAGCCCAAAGAAGAGGTGGGCGTGGTAAGAAAGGGATGACTGTTCGTGAGGAAGATTTTATTATGGATTTATTTGTATGCTCTACTCATGATACTATATTAATTTTCACTTCGAAGGGAAGAGTTTATTCTATAAAGTCTTTTGATATCCCTCTACAAACACGAACTGCAAGGGGAAAACCTATAATTAATTATGTTGCATTGCAATCAGAAGAAACGGTGTCTGCCATGATCCCTATACACAATTTCAACACAAATGAAATGCTTATAATGACCACCAGAAAGGGAATTATTAAAAAAACCCCACTAAAATTATTTTCGAAGTTCAAAAGTACTGGAGTTAGAGCTCAGCGAATTAGGGCTGACGATGAGCTTGTTAGTGTTAAAAGACAATCAAATGAATTACAAGACGTTTTTATCGCAACAAAATTGGGTTATGCTGTAAGATTTGATGAATCTGAGATTAGAGTATTAGGTAGGAACTCAATGGGTGTAAAAGGTGCAGATTTGAGAGAAGGTGATGGCGTGATTGATACTCTTCTTGTGAGTGATGATGATATCATACTAACTCTGACTCAAAATGCTTATGGTCAAAGAACAATAGCAAAAGAGTATAGAAAGACTGGTAGGGGCGCGAAAGGTGTTAAAAATATTACTCTAGATGAGGACACTAATGATAGAGTAATTGCAATAAAGATTGCAGAGCATATGGATTTATTAATAGGTACTGAACAAGGGCAAATGATACGAGTACCTGTAGATTCAATTAGAATTACACATAGAAAAGCAAAAGGAGTTAGAGTTATTAAATTATATGAAAATGATTCTGTAGTGGCAATTGGAAAATGTACCAAGGAATTAGACACAG
>Ga0180438_10000398_pt1 | contig 86055 bp, 105 predicted proteins | sample SS_ome_12_FD_132455 | JGI IMG/M metagenome (GOLD analysis project Ga0180438, IMG submission 132455) | Hypersaline lake sediment archaeal communities from the Salton Sea, California, USA - SS_3_D_2 metaG | ecosystem: Environmental > Aquatic > Non-marine Saline and Alkaline > Hypersaline >... | reverse complement strand
GTCCATCCTGGACGTCACACTGAGCAAGGTTCGCTCCGCCTGGACCAGCCGGTCCAGGAGGCCCGTGAGCCGGCCGTCCAGGTTGGCCTCATCCGCCTGGTCCACCATGGCCCCAAGCTGACGGGAGACGGCCGCCACGGCCCCCGCGTTGGCCTTCTGACCAAGCTGGGCCTCCACGGCCGCCACACGGGAGGCCAGCTCCGTGGTGGTCCCCTGGGGGGTGAGGGTGTCCAGGCCAGCCTCCAGGGCCTCCTGGCTCCGGGCCAGGCCGTCCACCCTGGCGTTGAGCTGGTCACGTTCGTCCTGGTCCGGGATAGCCGTGAGCCTGGCCTCCATGGTCCGGAGGTGGGCCTCCAGTTCCAGAAACCGCTCCTCAAGGGCCGTGGTCCTGGCGTCCAGGTTGTCCTCCTCCAGCTCACCCTCCACGGCCTGGAGCCTGGCCACGATGGCCGCCACCTCCGGGGTGGGCTCACCGGGGACCATGGTGTCCGGGTCCTTGTGGACGTGGCTGTCCCGCTCCAGGGCGTTGAGCCGGCCATCCACCTCCGAGGACAGGGAGGAGGTCCCATCCTGGAGGGCGTCCATCCGCTTGTCCATCCGCCTGGTCAGCTCCAGGAAGTCCCTGTCCGCCGTCATGGGATCACCTCCACGTCCACGGAGCCCAGGGCCTCCCCCTCCGTGTTGGCCCACAGCCTCACCCGAGGCCGGTAGTCCAGGTCCACTCCGGGGAGCTTGCCAGGCTCACCGTGTCCGGGGATGACCCTCCCCTCCTGGAGGTCCATGATGGTCCGGCCCAGCTCCCTGGCCAGCCGGTGGAGGGAGTCCGTCCCGTTGAGGTCCAGGGCCTTCTCCTCCACCACGGCCGTCCCGAACCGGAGCTTGACTCCGGAGCCGTCCAGGGCCGCCTTGGCCAGCTCCAGCTCCCTGTTGACCGTGTCCGCCACGGTCCGGCGGACCAGGGCGTCCACCGTGCCGAACCGGTCCACCGCGTCCCGGCCTCCGTCCGTCACCCGGACGGCCACCTCCACGATCACCTTGGCCCGACTGTTGTAGACCTTGATCCGCTCCACCACCCTGGTTGGCTCCGCCTCTACCTTGTCCATCGTGTCCTCCGCTCTATTGAGCCAGCCCCCTGGGCTCCCCCAGGCCGTGTCCGGCTCCACTGTTGATCGCGTCCCGTAGGCTGGTGACGGCCGCCGTCAGCTCCGCCAGGTTGGCCGGGGTCATGGAGGCCAGCCGGCCGTCCAGGCCGTTGAGGGCCACGGCCAGCTCACTGAGGCCGGCCAGGCTGACCTCCACGTGGCCGATGGCCCGAACGGCCTCCGCCAGCTCCACCATCCCGGCCGTCACCAGCCTGGCCGCCAGGAGGGTGGCCACGGGGCCGATGAGGAGGGGGGACCTGGTCACGTGGGGGAGGATGGCCGCCAGGGCCATCCCCACGGCCTCATCCGGCTTGGCCTCCATCACCTGGTCCAGGACGGGCCTCCCCTTGGTGGGTGGGGCCTTCCGCTGTGAGCTTGGCCGGGACCTCCGCCGCCGGTCCGTCCGCTTGTCCTTGTCCGTCATCCGTCTCCTCCGCCTGGTGGCCGAACGCCACCCCGTAGTGTTCCATCGTCTTGATGGCCGCCATGACCTCCCTGGGGTGGAGGTCCACGGCCCTGGTGATGAGGGCCTTGGGGGCCTGGTAGCTGATCCCCCCCTCGTTACAGTCCGGGTCCTCCTCCAGCTCACCCTCCGGGGTGACCACGTAGACCTGGCCCAGGCTGGGGTGGAGGGCCGCGTAGAGGACAGCCGCCTCCCACCGGGTGGTCATGTAGACCCGGTCCCCACGGGACACCCCGTCCGTGGCCAGGCCCATCCGGACAGCCTGTTCACGGATGGTCCCCTTGGCCTTGGTGACGTCCGGGGGGAGGAGGTAGCTCCCCACCTCCAGGCCCCGTTGGCCCCCGTGGAGATAGACCGGGGTCCCGTCCCACCCGAAAACCCGGGTCCCACACCGGGGACAGCCAAAAACCCGGCCGTCCAGCTTGACGGTCCCCGGGTCCCTCCACTTGCAAGCCGGACACACCAGCTTGACCTCCATGGGCTCCGCCTTGGCCCTTGGCTTATAGCCTCCGATTGATCGGGTGGAGGACACCGTCCGCCTCCTCCGCCTGTTCCGCCTCCGTGTCATAGGCCCACCTCCTGTCCGTCACACCCCGGACACTCCGGGGAGCCCTCCGATCCGATCCGGCTGGTCAGCTCACCACACCGGCCACAGGGCCACGGTGGAGCCGGCCTCCGCCACAGGGCCGCCAGGACCCGTCCGTCCAGGTCCGCCTGGCCCTCCTCCCCCATGGCCTCCGTCAGGCCCTCCGGGGTGATGGCCGGGACGGACAGGGGGGTGGCCTCATGGACCTCCGCCACCTCCTGGGCCTGGCTCCACATGGCCTCCACCCTCACCGTCACCGGGAGGTAGACCACCACGTCCAGCTCCACCACAGCTCCGCCGTGGCCCTCACTCCGTTCCCTCATCGTCCGCCTCCCTCCTGGGGATGGGGTGGCCCTGTGATCGGCACAGGTCACACACGGTGTCCCCGTCACAGGAACAGGTCCGCGTCCGCTCCAGCTCACCACGGTCCGGTCCTGTCATCCGGCCGATGGACTCACGGCCGCCGTGGTCCAGGCCGCCGGTCCGCCTCACTCCGTCCAGGTCCTCCACCGGGACACGGACGTCCGCGTTGAAACACTTGGCCTTCCACCCCGGCGGGACAACCGGAGACGGTATGGCCCCACCGGCCCGGAGGTCCTTGACCTTGGGCCGCCTGGACAGGTGGCCCTCAATACGGTCCACCAGCTCCGGATCCTCAATGGCCTCCTCCGTCTCCGCCACGGCCCGGAGGTATCCCAGCTCCCGGAGCTTGGCCAGGGCCTCCTGGCAATCCTCACAGCCACAGTCCTCCAGGACCTCCTCATGGAGATAGCCGGACAAGGCCAGCCTGGTCAGGGCGTGGACGGCCACCTGGGCTTGGTCCTGTTGGCTGTCACGGTCAGCCCTCACCCGGCGGAGGTCCGCCACCAGGGCGTCCACCTCCCCCTGGAGCTGGTGGATGTTGCTGACAATCCCCTTGGGGGTGATGGGCTCGGAGACGGACAGCTCCCTTCCAATGGCGTTCAGTTGCTCCAGGATGAGGCCCCGGTCCACCTCAGCCTCCGTCCGCCTGGTGTGGACGGTGGCCTCCCTGGATCGGACCACCTCCAGGTCCTTGACCACGGCCGCCACCACCTCTTCCAGGAGGGCTCCGTCACGGAGGACCACGTGGGCCGGTGAGTCCACGGACAGCTTGTCCACGATGGCCTCCCGCGTCCGGTGGAGCTGGGCCGCCCCGGACTCCGCCTCCTCCTGGAGCTGGTGGATGGCCCGGTGGATGGCCTCCATGTCCTTGGGGTCCTCCAGGCCCAGCTCCCGGCCGATGGCCGCCAGGTTGTCCCGGGCCTCCTCCTCCTCCTCCTGGACACGGCCCAGCTCCACCCGGAGACGTCCGGCCTCCTCACCGTGGCCGTCCCTGTCCCGTTGGAGGGCCATCCGGTCCTGGTGGTGGCGGTCCCTGGTGGCCTCCGCCTGGCGTAGCTTGGACTCCGTGGCCGCCAGCCGGCCCTCCATCTCCTCCACGTGGACCTTGTAGGCCCGGAGCTTGTCCTGGAGACGGTCCATCTCCTGGACGTGGATGACCATGGTGTCCCCACCCTCCGGGGCCTGGCCTTTGAGGGTAGCCACCTCCGCCTCCAGGCTGTTGACCCTGGCCCTGGCGTCCCGGAGCTGGCCTGTCCGCTCCACCAGATCCCGCTGGGCCGCCTTGTCCGGGAGGGACACGGCCTCCCGGTGACGGTCCAGCTCCGTCCGGAGCTTGGCCACGGCCTGTCCCTGGTGGCTCCCCGTCCACGTGGCCAGCTCCTCCTCCGCCTTGGTGGCCCTGGCCTCCGCCTCCCGGAGCTGGTCCATGAGGGCCGCCACCTGTTGGTGTTGGCCGGTGAGGACCTGGTCCAGCTTGGCCGCGATGGCCTCCGCCTGTAGCTCTTTCAGGGCCAGCCGCTCCCGTAGGGGCTCCAGCTCATCGTCCGCGGACCGGAGGGCCGCCCTGGTGTGGTCCAGGTCACGGAGGAGGCCACGGGTCTCCTGGTCCCACCGGCTCACACAGCCACGACACACCGGGATGATGTCCCGGACGTTGCAAGAACAGCCACACCGGCCACACCTGGCCGGGGCCATCCCCGGGTCCTCCTGGTCTGTCCTGGTAGGGTCACCCATGGGACCCCCCCTCCTGGACCGGGGGTTCCGTGTCCAGCTCCGCCACCACGGCCGCGTCCAACAGCCTGGCCCTGATCGCTTTGAGGGACACCCTGTTGGGGTCCCCCTTGTCCAGCCGGCGGATGACTGCCTGGAGGTCCGTCCCGGCTGTCCGGATGTTCCGGACCAGCTCCGCCTTGGTCATACGCTCCGCCATGTCTCTACCTCCGGTCCTTGATCAGCCTGGTGTATCGCCAGGAGGTCAGGACCTTGAACCCGTCCCTGAATTCCACCAGGGCCGTCTGTCGTCCACCCTTGGCCAGGACCCGGCATAGCTCACCGAATCGCTCCGGGAGCCTGGTCCTCACCCCCCACGTCCGATCCCACGGAGGGTCATCCTGGAGGAGGGTGAGCTGGTCACCCTTCCCCATCGTCCCCGTCCGCGTCAACGGACAGGGACCGGACCACGTCCGCCCATCCTCCCCGTCCCCCGTCACCATCCCCACCGTCCACCTCCCCGTCACCACGTGGTCCGGCCTCCGCCCTATCTCCACCGGCCTCCGGTGTGGAGGCCGGGTTGGAGCCCTTGATCCAGGAGGCCGGGAGGCTGGGCCTGGGCTCCAGCTCCGGCCGCTCCCGGATGACCCGGATGGCCTGGTGGACGGCCGCCTCCAGGTCCAGCCCCCGGGCCGTGCAATAGGCCGCCAGGAGGATGGCCACGTCCCCGATCGCGTCCCGCCGGGAGTGGTCCATGGCCGCCCTGTCCAGCCGGCCGTCCAGGTCATCCGCCTCCCACCGGTCCACCCTGGCCAGCTCCCCCAGCTCCTCCTGGAGGTGGTGGAGCCTGGCGGAGTGGTTCCGCCTGGCCTCCTCCGTGTGACGGAGCTGGCTCCACCTGGCTTGACTGTCCTGGAGCTGGCGGAGGGTGATGGGGATGTCCCCGGGGTCCTCCCCGGCCTGGGCCAGCTCCGCCGCCCTGTCCTCCGCCTCCGCGTTGTCCAGCCTCCGGCGGAGCCACCCGGCCTCCCTGGTCTTGATGACCAGCTCCTCCTGGGCCAGGACCATGGCCGCCTGGGCCTCACGTCCGTCCACAGGGACCCTCATGGAACAGGGGCCGGAGTAGACCCCCTCCCTGGGGATGAGGGTGTCCAGGACGTCCTTGACCACCTTGGCCTTGGGGTCCTCACCGTGTTGATCATGGTTGCCGATGAGGTGGGCCACCAGGACCGGACAGCCGGCCTCCGCCTGGTGGTGGACACAGCCTGGACAGTTGTGGTCCTCCCACAAGTCCCCCTCCGTCCCGTTGGAGAAATAGGTCATGACCTCACCACCCCTCCGGCTCATCGGACAGGTCCATCACCAGGGCCAACAGGTCCTCATAGCTCCCGGACGTGGCCGTCCTGGTGAACCAGTTGACCTCCTCCGTGGTCCAGCCGGCCCTCCTGGCGTTCCGCCTGAACCGGCCGATGATGGCCGCCCCGTTCCCATCCTCACCACACAGGACCAGCTCAACCTTGGGGAGCTTGTCCCGGGGCCTCACCGTCTCCTGTCCGTCCGTCATGGTTGCCATGGTTGGCTCCTCTACCTCCGGCCCGTGGGCTCCCCCAGGGAGGCCCCCAGGACCGCGTCCAGGGTGGGGGGGAACCCCGGGGTGACGGCCTTGGGGACCTCCCTGGGGAGGCCCACGGGTCCGGTCTACAGGTCCAGGCCCAGGTCCGTGGTCAGGGAGGCCGGCTCCGGCTCCCCCTCCACGGCCAGGGCGTCACGGAGGTCCAGGGCGTCCACGGTGGGCCGCCTCCGGATCTCCCGGGTCACCAGCTCACACCGGGGACACAGGTCCACGGAGATGAGCTGGCCGTCCAGGTAGGCCGGGAGTGACATGGACGTCCGCCGTCCACACCACCAACAGCCTGTCCTCATCTCCTCCATCACGATCGGCCCTGGTGATGACCGGCCAGGGCCTCCAGGACCATGACCCCCTCCACGGTGAGGGCCAGGTGGTGGCCGTCCCGTTTCCCATAGCCGGCCAGGGCCACGAACTTGGCCCGTCCGATGGCCCCGGCCAGGGCCTCCCGGTGGAACGGGTTCATGGGGGGCCGCCGCTCATCGGTGAGGGCCATGAGGGTGGAGCTGGTGACGGAGTCCAGGAACCGGCGACACCAAGCCCCCACCTCCGGGATAGCGTCCAGCTCCCTGTGGTCCTCATCGAACCCGGTGAACGTCATGGCCACCACCTTGGGCCGCTTGCGTTCCTTGCGGATGTCCAGGACGGCCTGGAGCTGTTGGGCCACCTCACCCACGTCCCGCTCCAGGCTATCCACCGCGATGAGATAGACGTCCGGCCGGTGGGCCAGGAGGTCCTTTTTCGTCAGCTTGTCCGTCACGATCAGGCTCATGTTGCTCCTCCCTCTACCTTGTCCCGTCCGGTCATCCCTTGGAACACACCAAGGCCCCGGAGACGATGGCCGCCGCCATGGTCCTCAGTTGCCACAGGTTGATGGACGGATAGTGTCTCCAGGCCCTCCCCTCCTGGTGAGCCTCCCCGTGATGGACACGGCATAGAGGGATCGCCAGGAAGTCATGGACCTTTCGTCCCGCGGCCCTTGGACCGAAATGGGCCGCCTCAATGTGGGCTCCGGTGGAACAGTCCTCCACGCTACAGGGGAGCCCACGGATGAACGTGAGATAGTGGCGGGACCTCCACCTGGGGGCCACCTTGGCCAGGGCCTTCCCCCGGCTCACCACACAGTGACACCGTGGCCGTGGGGCCTCACACAGGCCACACACGTCCACGGGGCCAAGGCCCTCCAGGATGACCGGCCCAGGGTCCCGCCGTCTCATAGCGCGAACACCCCCCACACCACGGCCACCAGGCCACCCATGAGGAGGAGGCCACCAAGGACCTCCGCCGCCAGCTCCCGGGCCGTCATCGGGGAGGCTCCCCGGACACCAGGGTCCCACACTCCCCACACTCCAGGCCCATGACGGCCGGAGTCCCACACTCCTGACACACGATCCCCTCCCTGGTGACCACCCCGTCCGGGACCTCCAGGGTGGACAGCTCCGTCACGGTGGAAACGGCCTCATGGGGGTCCCACGTGATCCTGGACGGGGCCATCCCCTCCGCCCCCAGGCGGAACCCCTCCAGGTCACCCTCCATCACCTGGGCCGCCAGCTCCCTGGGGGACGGGACCTCCGTCCCCGGCCACGGGACGTAGGCGTCCAGCTCATGGCCGTGGTGGAGCTGGACGATGAGGTGGACCATGATCATGACGTCACCCCGGCCATGTAGTCCGCCGCGATCAGCTCCACGGCCCGGTCCCGGCTCACCCCCTCATTGTTGGCCACCACGTGGTCCACGGCCTCCCCAACCACCTTGGCCGCGTCCGGAGGGAGCCGGAACCGGAGGTCCACGTGGCTGGCCTTCTTCGTGGTGTGGGCCTTGGTCTCCCCCCGGAGACGCTTGACCACCTTGGCCAGGTCCTTGGACCGGAACGGGAGGACCCTGGCCAGCCTGGCGATCTCATCCGGGTCCTCATCGTAGGCGTCCAACAGGGACTCCAGGGCCGTGGCCAACAGCTTCTTGTCCGCGTCCGCCCTGGCCCCGATGAGGCCGATCGCCAGCTCCCTGGCCTCCAGGTCCGTGACCTCCCCCTGGACCAGGTAGACGTCCACCTGGTCCCACCCCAGCTCCTCCGCGGCCTTCAGCCGGAGCTGGCCGTCCGGGTCCAGGACGTCATAGCCGGACCCGTCCGGCTTGGTTCTGACGGTGATGGGGACCACCTGTCCCTGTTCCGCCATGACGGCCTTGATCCGCCGGAACACCTTGGCCACCTCCGGCGGAGGGGAGACACGTCCCCAGGCCGGCTCCATGTCCAGGTCCTCCGGCTTGCACCGGCGACACTTCCCACGTGGTCCTGGCCCGGAGGCCAGTCCACCGTCCGCTTGCTTGGTCATCCTCTACCTCCCTCTGTCATGTCCTGGAACAGGTCCGCCTGGTCCCGCTTGGAGGGCCGCCTCCTGGGGGGCTCCGCCTCCCGGAACAACTCCTCCTGGGGGACCACGGACCGGAGTCTGTCCTGGGCCACCTTGGCCCTGTCCGCGTCCAGCTCGAATCCCACAGCCCTCCGGCCCATCCTGTGGGCCGCCACCACGTAGGACCCGGACCCAGCGAACGGGTCCAGGACCAGGTCACCCGGCCGGGTCATCACCCGGACGTGAGGCTCCACGATGGCCAGGGGCTTCTGGTTTGGGTGGCCCGTATACTCCGCCTCACCGGACGCCAGGTGGGGGCCGGCCACCGTGTTGAACCCGGCCCGGTGTCCGGGCCAGTTGAAGGTCCAGTCCCCCCTGGCTCCCCACACCCACAGCTCCAGGGTGGAGGTCCACGTCCGCCGTCTCATGTTGGGGGCCGGGTTGGTCTTGATCCAGCCCCCCGTCATCACCTTGTCCATCCGATCGGACAGGGCCTCCAGCCACGTGGTCACCTGGTGATCTGCACACCACACCAGGACGGACCCGTCCGCGGTCAGGAGGTGGTCAAAGGCCACGGCCAGCTCATGGATGGGGAGGGGGTCCTCCGTCTCCTGGTAGTCCCTGGTCAACGTGGACCCGTCCGGCTTGGTCATGTCCGGCCTGGACAGCTTGTAGGGGGGGTCCGTCAGGATAGCGTCCACCATCCCGCCAGCTCCGCCCTGGGCCACCAGCCACGTCATGAGCCGGACGGAGTCCGCGTTGACCACGGTGGAGTCCATCGTCAGGCCGCCTCCTCCTCCCCAAACGGTAGCTCTCGTTGACGGATACCGTCCAGGGCGTCCCTGTAGCGTTTCTCCGCCGCCTTGATCCGCTTGTTGTAGGACTTCCGGAGCTTGTCCCGCTCATCCTCCAGGACCCCCAGCTTTCGCCAATGGCGATCGATGACGGCGATCGCTTGCTCCGGGGTGACCTTGTGACGGTGATCGTCCTGGCCGGCCTTGACGTGTTCCAGCTTGCGATCGATCTGTCCCCGGACGGCCGTGATGGAGGCCGTGATCTTGCCCACCTCCTCCGCCCGTTCCGCCTTCAGGACGTCTATCTCCTCCCGGGCCGGGACGATCTTGTCCAGGAGGGCCTTGGCCTCCGCCGGCTGGAGGTTGGCCACGGCCTCCCTCAGCTCCTCCGCCTCCTCCCTCAGCTCCTCCGCCGTGGGGGGTGGGTCCTTGGGCTTGGCCTTGGCGTTCCCCTTCTTGGCCGGGGCCGGGGCCTTGGCCGCCGGGACCTTGGTCCCCCGCTTCTTGGCCGGGGCCTTGGCCTTGCCGCCACCCTTGGCCGCCTTGGTCTTGGCCGCCGCTTGCTTGGACTGTGAGTCCGGCTTGGCCTTGTCCTTGGCCTTGGCCTTGTCCTTCGCCATGCCTCTACCTCCGCTCCATCTACTCCGGCCAGGTGGTCACACAGGAGGCCCCCATGGCCTCACACAGGAACCCCCTGGCCCGGCGGACCTCCGGCCATCTCCTGGCCTCCGCCGCGTTCCGTGGACACCGTCTCCGCCCATAGGCCCCCACGTAGACCCATGGGTCCGTCCCACATTCCGTCCGGCTGTGGGCCAGCCAACACATGGCCGTCCTGGCGTTACACTCCGGCTCCGCCTGGTCACAGCCACGTCCACACGTCCGCTCCGCCGCTCCACCTGGAATCACTTGGAAGTAGCCCACCTCCCCCAGGGTCCCCACCTGGTGGCCGCGTCCAACCCTGGGGTGGAGGCTGGACTCCCTCCTGGCCACGGCCAGGGCCAGCCACGGACTCACCTGGTGAGCCTCCGCCTGGCGACGGATGAGGGCCGCCAGCCTCCTGGCCTCCGGACTCCCCTCCCCGTAGAGGTAGGGCTGGAGCTTGATCACCCCGGCCGTCAGGGCGTCCAGGAGGGGGTCAGGAGGCTCCGGAGCTGTCCGGCTAGCCTCCACCCTGGCCTGGAGCTTGGCCGCCTCCTCCGCCCGGATGACGGCCGCCCTGGCCTCCATGTCCCACGGTGGGTCCGCGTTCAGCTCCAGGTCATCATCCTCCGTCACCGGCGGAGCCTCCTCCGCGTGGACAGGACAGGACACCACCTGGGCCGCCACGATAATGGCGATCCCCAGGGCCATGGTCACTACAAGGCCGGCCAGGATGGTGATGATGTTCCGCTTGATGGTCATCGTGGACCTCCTCTCAAAGGGGGGGAGCATAGCATTACAGCCGCTCCCCTTTGAGCGGATGGCCCTCCCTGGAGATGGCCAAGACCTGGAGCCTGGCCTCATGGAGGCCCATGAGGACCGCGTCCGCCTCATCGTTCGTGAACACGGCCCCCGGGAAGTAGCTGGACGCCACGGCCTTGGCCCTCCGCTTCCGTTCCTTCCGCTTGACGCCACGGCCGGCTCCAATGATCGGGGTTTGCCACTGTTGGGGCTTGACCCCGTGGACGTCCACCTCCAGGGCCAACAGCTCCGCCACCACTTGCCACCTGGCCCTGTTCATGAACAGGCCCTCCAGGGCCGCCGATGACAGGACCTTGTCAGATCGTCCGGCCTGATCGGGCCGTGGAATGTATTGGCGTTCGATGACCAGCAGGACGGGGACCTCATCGTCCGGCCTGGCCTTGATGGCCCTCCGGATGATCCTGGCCGCCTTGGCCCCGGTTGTCTCCCGGACCAGGCCGAACCTGTGGAGGGTGTAGCTGTCCTCACCAGGGCGATACATGGCCCACCCGGAGGTGGAGCCGGGGTCCACGGACAGGATGAGGGGAGGGACTGTGGTCCGGACCGTCATGGGCTGGCCTCCTCCCTGGCCGCCGCGTCCGCCTGTGGCATGGACAGCCGGTAGTAGGACCGGCCGTCCCTGGTGACGTCCAGGCTGGCCCTCCGGAGGTGGGCCGCCCCGGACATCCACCTGTCCAGCCGGGGACACCGGGCCAGGTGACCCTCATGGCCGATGGTCCAGGGGACCACCCCGTCCAGGGACCGATGGGCCTTGAAGTGGTCCCGCTCCTCCTCCGTGGCTGGCCGGCCCAGGACCAGCCGGTTGGTCCCCTCCTCCCACAGGGTCATCCCCTGGACGGGGAGCTGGGCCACACCCTCCTCCCCCGTCTCCGGGTCCGTGTAGGGGTGGTCCGTGTAGGGTCCGGCGAACACGATGATCCTACGTTGACGCTCCAGCCACAGGTCCCCTCCGCCGGGGAGGCTGTCCAGGAACACCACGGCCCCACAGGCCGGACACTCCAGCTCCGTGTGGAGGGGAGCTGGCCAGTGGTCCTTGGGGGATGTGTTGGGGGTAGGCTTGGCCTCCTGGGCCTTGGGCTTGGAGGTCCGCCTCCTGGGCTTGGGCTTGGCCTCCGGCTCCCCGAACGGGTTCTCATCGTTGGGCTCCCCCAGGGGGGTGAGCTGGAATCCGTCACCATTGCCGCCTGACGGCCTCCTGGGGGCCTTGGTTTGTTTCCGCCTTGCCATGGGTCTCCTCTACCTTGGGGGCCTCTACGGGCCGCCTGGACGGCTAGTAGGCGTCCATCCACCCGTCATCCTCCTGGCCCTCACCGGCCGCCGCGTCCTTGCCGGCCGGGGCCTGGGGGGCCTCCTCCTCCTGGGCCTTGGCCTTCCGCCTCCGCCGCCGTGGCGGACGGGGTGGCTGGGCTCCTCCCGTGTAGCGTTCCGCCCCGGACTCAAAGTAGGCCCACATGGCCCCCTCCGTCCCGGCCGGCGATCGGCACTTCAGGACCGCGATCTCCGCCAGGCCCTGGTCCTCCAGGGTGTCCGGGTCCCTGTGTCGCCACACCCTGATCCCGTTGTCCGCCTCCTGTTTGATGGAGCTGGCCCCCTTCAGATCATTGAGGGAGGGCTTTCGGACGGCCCCCGTCCTGGGGTCCAGCTCCAGCTTGGCCGGATGGACCACCAGGAGGACATGGACCCCCAGGTCCACCGTCCAGCCCTTGATCTCCCGGACGGCCGCGTCAATGGCCTTCCGCTCATCGTCCACCCCGGCCCCCAGGAGATAGTGGAGGTGGTCCAGGATCACCATCTCCACACCGAACCTATGGCGGGAGTGGTAGATCGCGTCCCGGATGACCGGGAGTGGGGTGGGTCCATGCTTGTCCAGGAGGTAGCAGGGGAGGCCCAGGATCTTCTGGAGGCCACCCTCCACCTGGTCCTGGGCCATGTCATAGACCGATCGGCCGGAGGACATGGACACCATCTTGGACATGACCTCCCAAGGCCGTTGCTCAAAGGGGGCGATGAGGACACCGGCTCCCTGTTGGAGCTGGTGGAGGGCCAAGGCCGTGGTCCACGTGGACTTTCCGCTCCCTGTGTCACCCGTCACCACGGTCAACTCCCCGTCCCGGAGCCCCCCCAGGATGACGTCCAGCTCCAGCCACCCGGTGGGCCGGCCACGGGGACGCTCCCCCTGGAGCCTGGCCACCATCTCATCCGCCAGGCTGGACAGGGTCCGGATGGTGTCGTCCCCATACTCCCGGGCCTTGAGGACACACTGGTCCACCTCCTGGCGTCCCATCCCGGCCGCGATCATGTCGTTGAAGTCGTGAAGCCTGGGGGTGATCCGCTTGCAACGCCAACGGCCCAGGGTGGCCGCCGCCTTCTCCGCCCCCAGCTCACCGGCCTCATCCGAGTCATACGCCAGGAGGATGGTGGTGGCCGGCTCCAGGAGGCCCAACCACTCCTCCGGCCAGGCTCCAGCTCCGGCCGTGGAGGACACCACGTGGGGGAGGCCCACCTGGTGGAGGGCCATGGCGTCCGTCTCACCCTCACACACCGTGACCACCCGTTCCCGGGCCGGCTTGCCGGCCAGCTCCAGGAGGGCGTCCCCATTGAACAGGACGGAGGGACACCCCGGCCACCTAGCGAAGCTCTTTTCCGCCGGGGGGAGGGTCCGGTATTTGACGTTGACCACCTGGCCCCGTTGGACATGAGGGATCACCAGGTAGCGGACCCCGTTCTTTTCAGCCTTCCCCAGGCGGAAGTGTTGGATCGTCTCCATCGTGAGGCCGCGTTGGCCCATGAGGTAGTCCAGGGCGTCCGGGTCCTCCTGGAGCTTGGCCTGGCACTTCTCCACCAGGCCCTTGGGGGGCCGGGAGCCGGTGGGCTTGCCGGCGGAGCTGGCGTCCTGGGGGCCGTAGTAGAACCCATGGAGGGGCTTGACGGTCTCCTCCAGGTCCCCCAGCCTCCGCCTCATGGTCAAGACGTTCCCGGACTCATCACACTTGACACAACGCCAGGTCCCCCGCTCCGCCATGAATGACAGTTTCCCCTTGCCACCACACCACGGACACGGGTCCAGGAGGACCACATGGCGGCCCCGTTCCTTGGTCCGCCATCCCTTGTCCCGCAGATACTCCGCCAGCTCCGTCAACATTCAGCCGCCTCCTGGTCCTTGTCCCCCTGGTCATCGTCCGTGAACACACCGGCCCACCTGGCGGACTCCGCCGCCTGGGCCTCCTCCTGTCTCCGCCTGGTGTCCTGGAGCTTGGCCGCCTCCCGTGAGGTCCTGGTCCATCGCTCCCTGTCCGCCTCCTCTACCTGGTCCTCCCGGTCCGCCGCCTGGAGGTCCGCCTCCCTGGCCGGGGGGGTGTGGCCTGTCCGTTCCTGGTAGTCCCTCACCACCTCCACCGGGGCGTGGCTCCACCACAGGCCCTTGGCCTTGTCCACCTGGCCCTCACCCACGGCCAGCTCAAACAGGTCCTTGCCGTGGTCCCTGTGCCACGGGGAGTAGGCGATCCCCGCCACGGCCATGGCCAGCTCCTCCCACGTGTAGCCCTCCGCCATCCGGTCCCGGACCAGCTTGATCCGGTAGGGTGTGACCTTGACGTCCGACTCCGGCCGCCCCGTCCGGCTCACCCACAGGCGGACCAGCTTGTCCGTCCTGGCCCATTGGGCCTGACCCTTGGTCAGCTTGCGTTTCCTGGGGGTGGGCTTGTCCTTGACCAGGCCGGGGAGGCCAAGCTGTGGGGGCTTGTTGGTCCCCTCCTGGGGGCCACCTTGTCCGGTCCCCTGGAGGGCCGCCTCCGCCTGGTCTCCCCGAACAGGGGAGACCCCTACACCCTGACCGGAGGGTCCGTAGGACCCGGAGGGAGGAGGACCCGGAGGGTCCTTAGAAAGAGAGGGAGGGGGGTATGGGGGGAGGGGGAGGTCAGCCTCCGGGGACCTCCACTGAACCGTGTAGCGTCCACGGTCCTCCGCCAGCTCCACCAGGCCCAGCTCCTCCAGCTCCGTCAGGACGGACAGGACAGCCTGGTCCCCAGCGTTGGAGGCCGGATGGATCTCCCGTAGCTGACGAAGGGACCCCGTGATAGTCCCCCAGCCGATCAGGTGGAGGGCTACTGTATGGGCCGCCTTGCTTGCCTCCAGAAGTTTCCTAGCCTGTGAGCTATCCAACCACCTTGCCATCACATGACCCCATTGTGGGACCGTGTGGTTAGAGGTAGCGGGTTGACATACAGGGTGGTGTTGCTACTCTTGCCCATCGGAGATCCCTTATGAAAGCCCCGGGCCGGTTGGTGGCCACCCGGGGCTTTCGTGTATTTGTCGTCGTCCTGACCACAGCCCTGTGATGGTAGAGGCCGGGAGCCGGTCCGTCAATCTGTCGCCAAATAACCCCGGCCCCCAGGCCCCAACCAACACATCACGTCAATAGGTCCAGGGCGTCCCTGAACCTCTCATACTTTCCGTCCGGTGTGATGGTCAGCATGGTCACCCTGGCCTCATCGGCCGGGACAACGTAGCTCCGGACCACCTCACCGTCCTTGTCCTGACACACCAGGAAATAGTGGTCACACGTGGCCGGGACCTTGGCCAGGTGAAACATCCACCCCACATACCTGTGACGGTGTCCGCGACCCTTCCCGTAGACCCCCGGCCTGGCGGACTTGACGTCCACCCTGTGACCGTTGACCAGGAGGTCATAGGGAGCCCTGGTGGTCTGTCGCTGGACCTTGAATCCAGCTCCCACCAGTTTGGACTCCACCATGTCCTCCACCTCCATGGCCCTGTGGGTCTCCGTCCCTTTGAGTTGAACCCCAAGGACGGAGGCCCACGATCGAAAGCCTCCCCGCCGGGAGATGACACAGGCCAAGTCATTCCGTCCGCGGTCCTGTAGCTCCGCCGTCGAAGGCATCCTCCCCAGCTCCTCAACGATGGGAGATAGGGTTTTTAGGATCAGCTCCGTGGACCAACGTATTCCGTGAGAATGTCCCATGTCACCAGCCTATCACACCGTGGTGTGACGGGAGAAACTACCGATCAAAAAGGGACGTCATCGTCCGTGTAGCCCCCTCTGCCACCGGAGCCGGCCCGGTCCTCCACCCCGGGGTCACCGGGGTCATAGCCCCCACCGTGGCCCCCACCGTTGGAGCCGGAGCCCAGGGCCTCCATGGCCGTGTCCACCAGGGCCTTGGCCTGGGGGGTCATCACCAGGGCGTGGTCCATCTTGTTCCGGGTTTTCCCGTTGTATTCGTCCTGATAGATGGAGGCCAGGAACGGCTTGGACTTGGTGGCCTTGGCCAGCTCACCGTCCGAGTTGAGGTTGATGGTGGTGGGGGCCTGGAGGGCCTTGAAGATCTCCACCAGTTTCCAGATCCCGCGGTCCGCCAGGACCACGGTCTCAAAGAAGCTCCCGGACACCACCTCACCGGCCTCCAGCTCGTTCACGGTGACGGCCACCAGGATGGCCATCCGGAAGTCCAGGTGAGTGTCCCGGCCGCGTTGGACCCTCTTGAACCCCTTCACGGCCACCAGGTAGTCACCCGGCGGGACCAGGCCGCCGCCACCCTCACCGTCATCATGTTGGGTCCAGTCGAAGTTGGAATAATCCGCCATGTCTCTACCCTCCGTCCGATCACTTACCGGACTTGCCGGCCTTGTCCTTGCCGGCCGCCTTGCCGTTCTTCGTGGCCTTGGCCTTGCCGGCCTTGGCCTTGTCCTTGGTCTCCGGCTCCGGGGTCTCCTCCGGGGCCGCCTCCGCCTCCGCGTCCACCTCCGCCTCCGGCTCCACCGGGGGGGCCAGTCCAGGGACCTGGGCCGTCCTGGCCTTGGGGTCCCTGGGGGCCTCACCGTGGATGACCGTCCGGACCATGTAGGGGAAGTCCGGGACCTCCTGGTAAGCCAGGCCGGGACACGGCTTGGTCAGGAAGTCCTCACGGCCCTCCAGGAGGACCCTGTAGTCCGCCATCCCCTCCCGGAGCCGGCGGAATGAATAGCCCACCACGTGGAAGAATTGGGCCAGCTCGGACGGGAGGGACCGGCCCTTGACCTCCGGCCGGACCATCCGCCGCTTCTCATCCGCGGACTCATCCACCACGGTCTCCGCCGCCAGGGCCGTGACGATGATGTGGAGGGGGAGGTCCCGGAATGACCGGACCATCTGAAGGGTCCGATCGATGATCTCCCCCCACTGTGCAATGGAGATGGAGTCCTTGGCCTTGCCGCCGCTCCGGTCCTTGTACTGATCCATGATGAGCCGTTGAAGCTCCGTCAGGCTGTCCAGGACCAGGGTGTGGTAGCCGTGGACCAGGCCGTCCTTGTCCGGCTTGCCGGCCTTCAGCTCCGTCAGGAGGTCCCGGAGATCGTCCACGGACTTGATGTGAACCATGTCACAGTCCGTCCCCAGCCGGCTCACGGACAGCTTGCCGTTGGCCTCCGTCCAGGCATAGAGCATACGGCCCAGGTCGGGGTCCCGGTCCTCACCCACACGGCCCATGGCGTCCATGAGGCCGGAGGTCCCGGCCAGGCTGGACTTGCCCGATCCGGACAGGCCGTAGACCAGGATTTTGAGACGGTCCTGGCCCTTGATCTCCTGGGCCTTGACCACACGTTGAAGGATTCCCATCGTCTCCACCTTGCCTTTCGTGGGGGCCTTAGCCCCCTTCGTAAGTCCTTGTTTTCGCTGCGTTCCTTTTTCTAGGCCGCCAGGACGCCTCCTAACGGCCGAAAGAATCTCACGTGTCTTGGCCCTCGGACGGTCCCCCCCGGGCCTCCTGGGCCGCTTCTCGCGGCACGAATCCGGGTTCCTGGGCCATCTCCCCCCGGCCCCACCCCAGCTCCACCCCCACACGGAGGGGGACCTGGAGCTGGTCCCCACGGTGACGGCCCATCCACAGGAGGGCGTCCAGGGCCGTGGCCTGGTAGGGGAGGGGGGGCGTCCCGTCCCGCGTCCAGCCTGGGGTCATAGAGGTCCCGGAGGTAGACCCTCACCAGGCCCTTGCCGTTGTGGTAGGCCAGGGTGGAGACGGCCTGGGCTCCAGGCTCCATCCATACCACCATCACCAGCTCCCGGCCGTGGGCCGTGTCCCTGGGCCTACCACCCATGACCACCCTCCGCCTCCGGGGGGTCCTCCTCCGGCTCCAGCTCCACGTGGCGGACCTCATGACGGAAGTGAACAAGGGCCGCCTCCTCCTGGCCCCAACACAGGGGGATGTAGGGACACCGTTTGGCGATCTGTCGGCACGTCCCCTCATGGCGGACGGCCGCCTGGTCTCCGTCCCGCTCCACCTTGGCCACCGTCCGGGCCGTGACCAGGGCCTCCCTGGCCCACCGGACCAGCTCCTCCGGGCCGATGTTGGGGGACCGGCGATAGACGAAGGCATGGGGGGCCTTCCGGAGCCGGTCCAGTGTCTCCTGGTAGGGCTCCGGGTCCAGGCCGTGACGGTCCAGGGCCTTCCGGTATAGGGCCTCCGTGGTCACCAGGGTCCGGGCCTGTGACAGGGTAGGCTTCTTCCGGCCTTTGAGGAGGGGAGGCTCCGCCGGGGCCGTCCGCCGGATGATGTTGTGGACGAACCGGGACGGGGCCGGTGTCACCGGAGGCCAGTCCGGGGCGTCCCCGGGCCGCCGGAGATGGGCTGGGGTGGTGGCCAGGACGGTCCCCGCGTAGAGATAGCCCTGTGGCTGTGTGTCCGTGTCCAGCTCCGCCGCGTAGCCCTCCGCCTCCCGGCTGGTGAACTTGTGGTCCGCCATCACCACCAGGCCGGTGTCCCGCTCCCTGGCCACCAGATCGATCTTGCCGCGGAACACCCACCACGGGTGACGGCGATCCAGGGCGTCCGGGAGGGGGACCTGGAACGGGACCTCCACCAACAGGACCTCCCACCGGTCCAGGTCCTCCAGCCACGTGGAGCCCATGTAGTGGGTCACCACGGACAGGGCCTCCTCCCTCATCTTGGAGGCCGCCTCATGGGTCTCCGCCTCCAGGTTCCCGTCCAGGCCGAACGCCTTGGAGGCCATGACCTCCCGGGCCTCCTGGACCATCCGCTCCAGCCACTGATCCGCCGTGGCCACCACGGCCTTGGGGGCCATCACCTTGGCCTCCGCCGGGGTGTTGTCCCTGGCCAGCTCATAGAGCTTGCCCACCAGGAGATGGCCCAGGGTCCCCCACACCAACGGGACGGCCGTCCGGACCGGGACCAGCTCCCTGGTGTAGCGGAGCCAATACAGCCGGGGACACCGACGGACGGCCTTCAGGAGGCTGTCCGTCAGGACCCTGGTCTCACGTTGCTTGGTTCCCATCGTCTCTACCTTTCCTCCACCTGGTCAGGTCCTAGAACCCAAGGTGGTCCTCCTCCAGGACGGGGTGGTCCTTGGGGTCAAAGCTAGGGTCCAACAGGGCGTGGACCGGGACACGGAGGACCGTGGCGATCGTGGCCAGGTTGGACAGGTTGGGGTTGCCGTGGCGGAGCCACCCGGACACAGCCTTGGCGTCAACCTGGCCAGCCTGGCACAAGTCCGCCATGCTCCGGTCCAAGTAGGCCGCCCTAATCTTGACGTTTTGCCGTATGATCTCAATGGCATCCATACGTTTCCACCTCCTCCATGGACACTAGCACGGGCCACCCTGGCCGTGTCAAGAGATTCAACCACACCGTCCGGACAGATCCGGTCCCGGTCCGGGTTTTCTTGGCAATATCGGGAGGTATCAGGAGGAGGAGGCTAGATGGACAGGGCCGCGTGGAGGACCTGGCCGTCACGGGGACGGCCCTTGGTGTCCTGGCCATCCTCGGACACCAGGCCGGCCAGGGTGTGGACCTGGTCACAGAAGGCCCCCAGGGCGTTGGCGATCGGGCCGGAGGGCTCACCGGCCTGGCCTGGGGAGTCCCCCCTGGGGTTCTCCACCACGATCCCCAGGATGTTGGCGTCCAGGGCCTTGGCCCTGTCACGGACCACCTGGGCCTCCTGGGGGGACAGCCTGGCCAGGCCGTCCGTGATGAGGATGACGTCCGCCTCACGGAGGTCCCGCTCCCCTTCGATGACCTCCAGCCCCCAGGCCAAGGGGGCGGACCAGTTGGTCCCGCCGCCGATGAACGGGGTGAGGGCTCGGAGGGTGGCCGGGATGTCCAGCCGGTCCGCGTCCGTCTCCACGATCTTGACTCCCATGGAGCTGGAGAACGTCCCCAGGGCGAAGCTCCGGCCCTGGTCCCGGGCCAGGTCCATGAGGGCCACGGCCAGGGCCTTGGCCCAACACTCCGGCCGGCCACCCATGGAGCCGGAGTCATCCACCAGGACCACCACGGGACCCTTGCCGGCCGGGTCCTTGTCCTGGAGCTGGTATTGGAGGAGGCCGCGTTCCGCGTAGGACTTCAGCCACAGGGCCTCCAGGTCCGAGTCCACCATCATCATGGCCTCGGACGGGAGCATCCTGGCCACGTCCGCCCCGGTCTCCACGTTGGCCAGCTCACCGGCTCCGTGACGGACCTTCTCCGCCTGGACTCGCCTGGCGATCAGCCTCATCCGGCCGGCCAGCTCAAACAGGTCACGGAGCTTGGGGGCGTCCTGGAGGGCCTTGGCCACCTGGGCCTTGGTCTCCGCCGCCTCACCATCGGAGGGGGTCCCGGCCCCGGTCCCCCATCCCATCACCTGGAGGGCCGTATCCATGGCCTCAATCTGATCGGCCGCCTGGTCCACGGCTTGGCGGAGGGCCACCCGGATGGAGCCTTCGTCCAGGCCCTCCGCCGCCATCGTGGCCTCCATCTCCGCCGCCTGGACCTCCGCCTGGGCCTGGTCCATGAGGTCCTGGGGGAGGTCCTGTCCGTCCGCCTGGAGGGCCTGGAGGGCCTGGAGGGACTGACGGGCCTTCTGGACGTCCTTGGTGTGTTCCGGGACCTGGTCCACAAGGCCCTGGGCCACGGCCGTGGTGGCCAGGGTGGCGTTGAAATTATCACCCCGGCAACGGGCCGCCAGCCGCTCCATCTCCGGGACCTGGCTCCGGAGCTGGTGGAGCTTGGACACGGTGGCCGCCGCCGGGTCACCGGTGGAGGGCTCCACCTTGGACAACCGTCCGCCGGAGTAGAGGTCCGCGAACGTCTCACGGAGGAACGTGGGATAGGTCCCCAGCTTGTCCCGGCCCTGGGCCTCCGCCTGGCGGACACCGTCCGCCGTGGTCCGGACGGCCTGGTAGTGGCGACGTTGGAGCCTGGAGGTCCGGTAGCACAGGTCTTCACCGTGGAGGACCTGGCTCCGGGTCTCCCGCTCCGCCCTGGCGTCCCTGGGGGTCATCGGGCCACCCCGTTGACCTGGCCCATGGAGTAGGCCATGGCCATCCGCTCCAGCTCCTCCTGTGTCCGGAGGGCGGAGCCCATGGCCTCCTGGACCTCCGGGGTGGCCGTGTCCAGGGTCATGCCACTCCGGCCCAGGCGGGAGTAGATCGCGTCCGTGGTGGCCTTCAGGGAGCCGGAGCCCTCCATGATGACCTTGACAAAGGCCAGCCGATCGTCCAGGGAGCTGGCGTCCTGGGGGGCCTGGTCCCGGATGTCCTTCAGGGTGGCCTTGGCGTCATCGGCCAGCTCCAGGGCGTCCGCCAGGATCGGGTCCGCCGCCTGGCCCACCACGTCCCGGACCTTGGCCAGCTCATCCCTGGTCTCCCACAGGATGTTGATGAGGAGGAGGAGGTCACTGGTCACCACGTGGTCACGTCCCTCCAGGAGGGCCTTGGCCTGGAGGCCCCGGATCGCGGCCTTCCACCGGCGATCGGACGCCACCACACCGTCCGCCGCCAGGTCCCGGCGGATGGCCAGCATGGTCTCACGGATCTCCCGGCTGACGGTGACGGTCCGGACCTTGGCCTGGAGGTGGGCCAGCTCCTCCAGGGAGATGGTGGCCGTGACCTTGGTTGTGGGGTCAAAGGCCGGGTCCAGGAGGTCCACGAAGTTGTCATCGTCCTGGAGGTAGTCCGTCCAGAACCGGAGGAGGAAACGGTCATGGAGGGCCGCCAGGGACTCATCCTCCGGTAGCTCATTGGAGGCCCCCACCAGGGTCAGGAGGGGGGTCCGGTGGGCCGCCGTCCCATCGTGGAACAGCCGCTCCTCCAGGATGGTCAGGAGGGCGTTGAGGATGGCGGAGTTGGCCTTGAAGCAGTAGGCCACCCCATGTCGCCATGGGGACTGGACTATATCTTCACCCTTGCAGACCGTTGCGTTCGTGGTAGCGTTATTCAATGATGCAACGGAGGTATCATGGCTTTCGATCAACGCAGCTACAATCGTGATTACTACAGAAAAAACGCTGACAAGCTCAAGTCCAAAGCCAAGGCTCGATACGACAACATGAAGGATGATCCGTCCTTCAAGGATACAACCAAGGAAAGACGAGAAACCCGTCACTTTGGAACCGACCGTGAGGACATCCTGTCCACAACAGATGGTCGCTGTCATTTCTGTGGAGCCAAGGCTGAGATCGTCCACCACCTTGATGGAGACGGACGCACAAACGAGGCGATGGGACTCCAGCCTGGACACGATCCTGAAAGACTCGTCCCGTCCTGTCGGTCTTGTCACATCAACCAACACCGAGGTCAGTTGATGGCCTCGAAGAAGACACGAGCCAACGGATACTGGTCCAGGGATTACGATTGCTGCGTTGAGTGTGGGACAAAAGACCGTCGCCACCAGGGCCACGGACTCTGTGTCAACTGCCATGCTCGAATGCTTCGCAAGGGGGGCGGCGTGTAGTCTCTGAGGGGTCAACCACGACTTCCCGGCTGATTGTCCGCACCGAAGCATTGTCACCACAGCGGAGCTGGTAAGGCTCAGGTAGCTTCGGATACTCGGGTGTTCCAGCATATAGCCGCCTTGTTTCATCGTCCGTTACCGGGCGAAGGAGACCTGTCGCGCCGAAGCGCCGTCAATCTCATCCAAGAAGGCCACGTGAGCCGTGGGGAGCTTGCCGTCCACGATCCGCTTGTAGCTCCCCACTTTGAGACCCTGGAGATCGTAGGGTCCAAAGATCTCCTCCGGGGTGGAGAACTTGGTCAACAGCCAGGAGAACCACTCCGCTCCCGTGATGGCCTTGCAGGTGAGCCGGATGATGAGTGACTTGGCCGTCCCGGGGAGGCCCAGGAGAAGGATGTGGGTCCCGGACAGGAGGGAGATGAGGAGGCCGTCCGCCACGTCCCGCCGCTCCATCACGGCCTGGGGGAGCTGGCTCCGGAGGTCCGCCAGGGAGGCCAGGGCCTTGGTCTCATTCACCTTGGTTGTCTTGGTCTTGGTTGCCATGTCTCTACCTCTACCTTTCCGTGTCCTTAGTTGCCGTTGCCGTTGCCGTGGACGGGGGACCACAGGGCCTTGGCCTCCTGGAGCTTGGTCTCCGCGTCCTTGGCCGCCTGGTCCACCGTGTCCTTGGCCAGCTTGGAGGCCAGCTCACTCCCCTTGGCCTTCTTCAGGGACCGGGCCTCCGTGGTGGCCTTCAGGAGGGTGGCCGTGGCGTCCGTCATGGCCTGGAGGGCCTTCTCCATCCCGGCCTTGTCCGTGTCCAGGATCTTCCCGTAGAGGGCCATCCTGTTCCGGAGCTGTTCCGCCTGGGCCAGCTTGGCCGTGAACCCGGTTGGGTGGGTCAAGTCACCCTCCAGGGAGCTGGACAGGAACCCCTCCAGCTCCTCCACCATGCTGGTCCACTGTCCCCCCAGGAGGCCCTGGGCCGCGTTGGAGGCCATGGCCGTGGCCTTCCGGAAGTCCTCATAGTCGAAGGTGGACCGGCCGATGGACTCAACGATCCCGCGGAGGGCCGCCAGCTCCTCCCCCGTGTTGGGGCCGGCCGGGATGATGTGGGCTCCGCCGGTGGCCGGGAACGGGGCCGCGTTGAAGTGACGCTCCATCACCCGGTGGAGCCACCCGGAAACGGTGTCATGGTTGAATTGGCCCTCCAGGTCCCCGTAGACCTGGGCCACGGCCTTCAAGAGATCGGAGCCGGTGTCCTCCAGGACCATCTCCCCGGTGTCCGTGTTGATGGCCACACCCCGGCCGGTCTTGATGGCCTGGTCCTGGCGGAACCTGGCGTCCGTGGCCTTGGAGATGACCTTGGCCTTGATCTTCTCCGGCCGGTAGGTGATCCAGCCGGGGGCGTCCGGGTCCTTGTCCATCCGCTTGAAGGTCACCCCGTGGCCGGACTTGATCTTGGTGAGGGTCCGGCGGAGCCTGGCCTCATGGGTGGGACAGGAGGGGAGGTAGCTGTCCAGGCCGGCCTTGGCCGCCAGCTCCTCCAGGTGGTTGTAGTCCCCTTGGGCTCCCTTCAAGGCCCAGCCCAGGATGTAGCTGACCACCTCACCCTCACCGGAGACGGTGGCCTTGAAGTCCTGGATCGGTGTGGAGGGCTGGGCCGGGGCCTTGGTGGCCTTGGTGGCCTTGGCCTTCTTTGCCCTGGAGCCGCGTCCCTTGGCCTTGGTGGCCGCCTTGCCGTTGGTGTCCGTGTTCCGTGCCATCTCTACCTCCCGGCCCCGTGGGGCCTCATCTACGTTGTCAATAGGTCCAGCCCTGACCTTAGAGGATAGGTCCCGAAAAAAACAAGAAAAAAAACACGGCCGGCTGGACGTGTTTGGTCACCATCCGGAACGCTCCGGACGGAGGCTGTTGACTTCACTGGCCTTTCTGACGGCCAGGGTGACCTGTGGTGGAGATCACTCCCGGCCGGCCGGATGTCCTCCACACGGACCCTCAGGACGATCGGGTGGGGGACTTCGCCTTGAACCACTGTGATAATCGGTGGTTTCAGTGACAGGACCGGAGGATGGTCAGGACGGAGGACACGATGGACAGGCCCAGGAGGACACCGGCCAGGGGGGCCACCAGGTCCAACATGAGGGACCAGGGCCGTGGCTCCCGGGGCCTCACCGTCCACCTCCGGTGATGTAGGCCACCACCTGGGCCAGGATGATGGACTTGTGGACGCCACGGGCCTGACGGTAGGCGTCCCGGATGGGCTCCAGGCCCTCCAGGCCAGTGAGCCTCCTGGCCTTGGCCTCCGCCTTCCGCCGCTCCAGCTCCGTCCTGGAGGCCCTGTCCTTGACCTGGAGGAGGACCCGGTGGGCCTCATCCGGCCACAGCCCCCGGAACGTGGCGGAGCTGGGGATGATGGTCCCGTCCTTGGGGGACTCCACCTTGTAGACGCTCCCGGCCCCGGCCTGGAACGCTTTGAGGGAGGGCCGGCCGTAGACCATGGACTCCCTGGGCTCCAGCTTGACCCCGTCCCTGGCCGCCTCCAGCTCCTCCTCCGTGACCTCCGCCAGCTCCACCCCAGGCTTGCCGCCCTGGAGGACACACCGGCCAAGGACAAGGACCAGGATAGTCCGTGGCTCCGCCTCCGCCGCCTTGCTCTGTTCGTCCGTCATGTCTCTACCTCCTGGACCGGTGGCCGTCCGCCCCGGTCTCCGCTGGCTCCAGCTCCGCCTCCATCGTCCGGTGACAGGCCGGACACATCCCATGGGACTGGACCCCTGGCCCCGGCTCCCAGGAGGCCCAGGAGGACCCGTCCCACCATCGGCCACACCACGAACACACCTTGACCAGGCTGTCCGCGGCCCTGGCCGTCTCCAGGAGGTCCGGAGTGGACGGGAAGGGCCGGTGTCCCTCCTCCAGCTCCCCGGGCCTCCTGGAGGCCGCCAGGCCCCGGCCGTCCATATTCCTACGGCCGATCACCTGGAGCCTCAGTCACGATCGTTGTGTCCATCCATGTCAGCCAACATCCCCCACCGTGGCCATGTAGGCCAAGATCTCCTCCGGTGTCATCTCCGCCACAGGCTTGGCCGGGTCAAGGCCGGCCTGGCGGAGGCTGGTGTGTCGGGCCTCCTCCTCCATGGCCACCTTGGCCGCCGCCGCCTTGTAGGCCCTGGTCCGGTGGCACAGGAAACAGTTGACCATCACGGGGTCCGTGGTGGCGTCCGTGGACTTCCGGCCCTGGACCCTCCGGTGACGGCCACAGGACCACCCGTCACCGGCCTGGAAGTGTCGAGCGTTGAACGCCATCACGCCACCTCCGCGTCCGAGGGGAGGGGGATGGCGAAGCCACGGGACGGTCCCTCCGGCCGGATGGTGGGGACGTCCGCCGCCGCCTCCAGGATCGCCACCCTCCTGGCCTCCGTCTCCAGGACGTGGTTGACCTGGCCGGCCAGGACCTCCCGGTCCGCCTCGGACAGGAACCGGCCCAGCCTGGAGTCCACCAGGGTATGGATGTTGCGTAGCCTGGCCCGCTCCATGGCCTCCGGGGCCGTCCGCCGGAGGACCTTGGTGACCTGGAGCTTGACCGTCCGGAGGAGGACACGGATGGCCCTGTGGTGGCCTGGTCCCTCCTCCAGCTCCCACCTCCTGGCCGTGTCCAGGGCCGCCTCCATGTTGCCGATCTCCACGATGAGCTGGGCCTTGGCCATGTAGATGGAGCTGGTCATCACGCCACCTCCTCATGGATGACGTGGAGGGTGGGGCCGTCCACGGCCTCCGGCTCCACCTGGAGGGTGTCTCCGTCCAGCTCCACGATCGCCACGTCCACGGACAGGTGGACGATGAGGACCAGGGTCCCCTCCGGGATGGTGTCCAGGGTGTGAGCCACGGTGTCTTGGTTGATGCGTCCGGTCATGTCGAAGCCTCCTCTACCTTGGTTGATGTCCAGGCCCTCCACGGACCCCAGGAGGGTCAGGGCGGAGCCGGTGACCCCGGCCTGGCCCTCCTGGGGGCTGTTGAGGCCCCGGTCCACTACTCCCCCTCCGCCTGGCGGATGGTGTCCTGGAGGAGGAACCTGGCCGCCTTGGCCTTGATGACCCCGGCCATCTTGGTGACGGCCTCATCGCTGGAGTCCCGGACGTGGGACCAGTCCCACACCAGGTCAAACCGCTGGTGAGCCGGGAGGCTCCGGACGTTGCCGAACCCGTCCGCCAGCTCCCTGATCCGGCCTTGCTCCCTGGGGGAGAAGGCGTCCCGGAAGTCCCCGGACGTGGACAGGCAAGCCACCACAAGGTCCCAATCGGACAGGGTGGTGTTGGCGATTGTGTAGGCGATCAGGGTGGTCATCGTGGTGGCGTTGGCCATGGGTCTCTACCTTTCCTCCCTCCGGACCATGAGGACCTGGGCCACCCCATCAAGTTGGGGGGCTTCGTCCAGCTCCCCTCCCATGGGCCACGTGGCCAGGAGGAGGGCTGTCCAGGTCAGGGTCAGGAGGTAGCGCGTCATCACCCCTATTCTTAGACGATATATTCTTAGACGATAAATCCGGACGGTGGGGAGAAAAAAACGGATGGGCGCGAAAAAACTTCTGACGGTCTCCGGACTGGTCACGATAACTTTGTGAATCTAATCAGGTTTTGGATGGTCCGTGAGAGATCACCACGGACGGCCCGGAGATCCCCCTCCTGTCCTCCACACGGTCATCCGCCATGGTTGCCCGGAGGATTCGGCCGAAAGGCCAACGATCATGATGGCCTGGGCCGGCCTACGCGAAACACCTATGAACGTCTATATAGAAGACACCACAACATGAACGTGGTCATGGTCTTGATGTTCTTCTGTGGCACCTTGGGGGGCCACCCCCCAAGCCCCCCTCCGGCCGGCCGGAGGCCCGGAGACGGCCCCGGCCTCCAAGGCCACGGCCCCCTCCCCCTGGCCGGGGTCCCTGGCCGGACCTCCGGCTCCGCCTCCGGCCGGAGGGGACCTCCTCCCGCCGGCTCCACCTGGAGGCCGTGTCCTACCTCCGCCTCCACGGTGAGCCCAGCTCCCACCCTGGAGGCGGAGGTCCTACCTGTCCCACCCACGGCCCCAAGGTGGGACAGCTCCCACCTGTAGCGTCCATGTCCACCAGGCTCCCACCTTGGATGCAATGGTGGCCAAACTGGCCACACCGGAGGTGGATGTTCATGGTGTCCCACACGTGGCGGCCGTGTCCTCCAGGCTCCCACCTGTAGCTCCAAGGTGGCCAGGCGGAGCACAGGTGGAGGCCGTGTCACCACAACGGCCACACCATCCCACCATGTGGGACACGTCCTACTCGGCCCCACCTCGAGGGACACCGGCCGCCACGTTCCACACACCGTCCCACGTTTGGCTCCAAGGTGGTTGATCTGTCCCCGCGTTGACCACCTCCGCCGCCACATTCCACACACCGGAGGTCCTGTGGCCACGGTGGCCACCTTGTCCTACACGGCCCCACCGTGTGGGCAACGTAGGGAACACGGCCCCACCGTGGCCACCTATGGCGACACATCACCACGTGTGGGTTTCACAGCTCCAAATGGTTCACATCACATGACTTTTCCCCACGGGGTGAAGCAGGGTCCGTGCCAGAAAAACGGGGGGACCGGCCCCCAATTTCTGCGGGAAAAGCACATTCGCTCATAGGGCCGCGAGAATGGCCCTCTAAGGGCCGGAAGGCCGGGACGGCCCAGGGGGAGGGGGTTTCGCCTAACGGCCCTCACAGGGCCATCACAGGCCCAGGAAACACCGAATCGCTGAGAATCGCTGAAAAAAGATTCTAGGATGGATGACACCAGGGATTCTCCCGGCCGTCAGAACCCCCCTCCAGGCCCTGGGATCGGCTGTTGGCCGTTTCGAGAGATCATCACTTTCGCCAGAAATGTGACCCCGTGTCCTACATATTCCGACACAGGGAGGACCCGTCCGGATGGTGGCTGTGTCATTCGTGACACGTAGATGGAGGCCCCGATGAGGGCCGCGGAGGGTCACCCTGGGGGAGCCCAGGAGGCCCCGATGAGGGCCGCCGGAGGCCCCAATGAGGGACACCGGCCGGGGGGCTGTGAAGGAGGGTGGAGGAGGGCCTACAGGAGGTCCAGGATGAGCTGGAGGTCCTGGTCCGTCAGCTCACAGCCGGGGGGTGTTGGGCTCCCCATACAGGAGTTGAGGTCCACCGTGGTGGGGGGTCCCTCATCGTCATCAAGGCCCAGGGTGTGGCCCAGCTCATGGATTAGGGTGAGCCGGACGGTGGGGAGGTGGTAGCTGATCTCATAGTCCAGGACCACGTCCGCCGCCGTGATGAACCCCAGGGGGGAGCTGTGGAGGACCGCCACCCCGTTGGCGTTGGGGTCATCATCGTCCACCGTCCAGCCCTCCCACAGGATGGCCTCCACGTTGACGGTGACCACCCCAGGCCGGTCCTGGACGTCCAACCACTCCAGCCGGTCCAGCTCCTCCTGGTCCACACCACCCACGAACAGGTCCTCACCCACCTGGTCATTCCACCAGGCCATGGCCTCCTGGACCACGTCCCGCGGTAGCTCCTCATGGTCACAGGCCACCACCACCCACGGGAGGGCGTCCGGGACCAGCTCCAGGCCGTCCCTGGTGAGCCTCCCACGGTCCATGTCCTCCAGGGTCACCGGGCCACACTCCTGGCCCTCACAGGCCGCCAGGAGGCCCAGGAGGGCCACCACGGCCCAGCTCCACGTCCAGCTCCGCCTCATCGTCTCCTCCTAGATCTTCTGGACGTTCCTGGATCGGAATTCGTCCAGGCCATATTCAACACGAATCGGCCCCACGTAGTCATCCACCTGTGTGAGGGCGATCCACACCATATAGGTGTAGAGGGACAGGTTGACGGTGTGAGTGAATGAAGCCGCCGCTGAGGTCCAGCTCCCCGTTGGGGCCACCGGATTGATTTGAGCCAGGCTGGAGTAGCTGGGGTTAGTTGTGGGGTTCCCCAGGTTATGGTTGATCCGGAACAGCTCCACGGTGATGGAGCTGGCCGCCGCTTGATTGAGCTTGGCCACCAGGTTGGCCAGGAGGGCTCCGTCAGGAAAGTTGATCGGGGCGTGGAGGACATAGGTCCCGGCCGCCAAGGCCCTGATCCAGTGGATGTCCCGGATCAGGTTGGCCGGGATTCCATAGGCGTCATTGAACGGGGTGAAGTCCGCCGGCCGGAGGTAGGTGAAGTAACTCCTGGAGGCCCCGAACTTGAAATCACCGGAGCCGGAGCCTCCGCTGTCCGCGATGACCTCACCGGCCGCCTTGACGTCCTGGGCCGCCACCACCTCACCGGTGGCCCCGTTGGCCCGGACCGGACCGTTGGTGGTGTCCACGGAGTCCGTGGCCGTCAGGGTCCCACAGTCCAGGTCCCTGGAGAATGACCCGTCCCTGAACCCGGAGACGTCCACACCCCCCACACCGGAGACGGAGCCCACGTTGGACAGGTTCCCCCCGGTGGTGTCGATGGAGCCACCCTCCGTGACAATGTTCCGGCCGTTGGTGTCGATACAGGAGGAGGGTCCCGTGGAGGCCATTTGGATCTCACTCACGTCATCAAGGACCCCGATCTCCCCAATGTTCCGGCCGTTCATGTCGATGGCCGGATCGGAGCCCCCACCGGAGTCCATGACAAGCTGGTCCACCCCCACAATGTCATTCTGGCCCATGTAGATCCGGCCAATGTTTGTGAGGTAGCGGTCCCCAAAATCCGCCCCCAGGAACCCGGCGGAGCCGGCCTTCAGGTAGAGACGATAAATCCCCTTGATGGCCAGGTCCTCCGTCTCATCGAAGTAGAGATCGTCCCCGATCATCCGGCCACGATGGATGAGGACACCGCATTCCTGGCGGTCCGGGTCCACCCCACCATTGGACAGGTCCGTGGACATGGAGATGTCCGAGTCCGTGATCGTAGTGTTCCCGTCCCCGATCAGGATGGTGGCCAGGAGGACCTTGGTGGGATCGATCGTCGGCTTCACGGGGGAGCCGGCCGCCACCCCGGCCACGTAGGACAGGACGGCCTCCTCCGTCTGTCGATAGTCCACCGGGTCATTGTTGCCGTCCAGCCTGGGGTCACTCATGGTCCGGCCGAATTCAGCATAGATCCGGACGTAGCGAGGGTTGATGTCCGGCATAAGGGAGGACAGGTCAATGGTCCCCAAGGTGAGGACCGGGACCCTCCGGCCCTGTGAGTCATAGGCCGCCCCGGTGGTGACCTCCACGGAGCCGGAGACGGGACTTGTCTCCTGGACCTCCATCCCGGCCGCCACCCCCACCTGGAGGTCATAGTCCCCGGTGATGGCCCGGATGGCCGCCTCCGGATCGTCAAAGGCTTGGTCCATCTCCGCCTGTGTGACGATCTGCCTGTAGTAGAAATCCGATCGGTCCATGGAAGTCCTCCTCCCCTCTACCTGGTCAGGGTTCGATGATCCCGCGATAGACGGTGTTAGCCGGCTTCATGTAGTCCGCGATCGCGTTGATCTGCGATCGTTGCTCCACCGTCAGGACGGTTGGGCTCACCAGCCGGAACGTGTAGATCTCCGTTGTGTCTCCCCCCAGGATGGTGTCCAGGCCCAGCTCATCCTGGTCCGGCCCCGTGGGTGACGGATAGCTCCCCCCGGCCAGCCTCCACGTGTCAGCTTGCCAGGGCTCGAAACAGGACGACAGGGCCACCTCCACGAAGAACAGGACCGCGTTGAGGATTCCCTGACACGTCCCCTTCTCCCGGTAGATCTGGACCAGGATGGAGGCCAGCCTCCTCTTTTTGATGGGGGACAGGACGAACATCCCCTCAAAGGGATTCCCCAGGTCATGGAGGAGGGTGTCCAGGAAGTCCTCCCGGAGCTTGTCAATGTCACACAGCTCCAGGAAGAAAGCGTCAATATCCTCTATCAGCCGGTCCAGGACCTCCTGGAGGGCCGTGAACAGCTTGGCCAGGTCACCGGTCCCGTCCGTGTCATCCCGCCGGTGGAGGCCGGACACCAGGTCCCACAGGTGGAGGGAGCCACGGACCACGTGGGAGACGATGAAACCTTCAAAGTCAACGTCCGTGTCCGTCATCACGTTGGGGGTCTCACCGATGACCCCGGACACCAGGATGTGATAGGCCGCCCTGGCCGTCATCTGATAGTCCGTCACCACCCGGACCTTGGTGGAGTAGACCACCCCACCGGAGACGAACCAGGACCCGTCCAGCTCATAGGCCCACGTGGCCGCGATGGGGGCCGCCTCACCGGCCTCCGTCAGGTCACCGGAGCCAGGACGAGACAGGGTGTAGTTGTCCGGGTTGGCCGCGTCACTGGCCTGGCCTCCACGGCCTGTCCAGTCCACCGGAGTGTAGCGGTCCTCCACGTCCGGGTCCTGGAGGAGGATGGCCTCCGCCCGGACACGGACCGGGGCGTCCCATGTCAGCTCCAGCTCCCTCCGCTTGACGGCCTTGACGGAGATGAGCCTGGCCCGGAACACCACCCCCCACGTCCAGAAGGCCGTCCCGGGCTCCCCCACCGTGTCCTCCACGTAGACCGTGGCGGCCCAGCTCCCCTCAGCGAAGTCAGGGTGTGTGGTGACGGCGACGTCATAGCCCCCCACCCCGTTGGCCGTGATGGTCCCGGAGTAGCCGGACTCCCACACCCCACCGGTAATGACGGGATAGAACGTCTCATTGGACCCTTGGAGGTCAAAGATCAGGACCACACTGAGGGTGGACAGGTCCACGTTGTCCTGGAGGTCCCCGATCACGAATGACACCGGGACGTCCCGGTCCTCATCCTGTTGGACGGGGAGACCGTCATAGATGGTGGGGGGACTGTTGGGGTCCCCGTAGTGGTTCCAATAGGTCTCCGTCATTGGTGGAACCCCGCGTTGGGCCGGCCGGACCGTTCTCCCGTGTAGACCATCCGGCCCAAGTGATGGCCCTGGCCCGTCAGGGTGAGGCTGGGATCAAGGTCCCTCCCACCCACGATCTGGCTCCCCTGGCCGTCCAGGCGAAGGCTGGGGGAGACGTCCTGGCCCACCGGCTGAAAGGCCGGAGCCTCCGCCGCCACGATGGCCGCCAGGTTGGCCCCCTCATCGGAGTCATACAGGCGGACGGAGTCAACAGCGAAGCCACGGGCCGGCTGTCCACCGGCCCACCGGCCGATGTAGACCGGGGATGATCCGCCGCCGTCAGGCGGAGCCCAGCCGGAGCCGGTGTTGTCCTGTGTGTCCGCCAGGACCCCGTCCACGTAGAACCTGACCCCGTAGAACCCCGGGGTTACCTCATAGCGGACAGCCGCCACGTGGACCCACCTGGTCCTCACCGGGAGGATTCCAGAGATGGACTGGACGTCCACGTTCACCCCCACCCCGTTCTCCCACAACATCCGGAGCCCACCTCCGGCCCTGGCCTCCAGCGTCCATTGACGATTCTCCGCCTGTGTCCCGGCGGAGCCTCCACAGTTGGCCAGATAGAGGCCGGATTCCACCGCGTAGTTGTCCAGCTTGCGGAACCAGGCCGCCACGGTCATCAAGCCTTGGAGGCGGAGGTCCGCCACGTTGGCCATGTTGTGGATGTAGCCATAATTCCAATATGAGCTGGCCTGGAGGTGGAGCCCTTCATCCGTCCCGAACCCTTTGAGGAGGGAACCCCCCAGGGCGTTGAGGACATAGGTCCCATCATGGGCTCCGGAGCCACCGGCCGCGGAGTCCACGGCCGCCTGGCCGTTCATGGCGTCCCCGGGGGCTCCGCCGATCTTCCAATGTGCTAGGAACGCCATGGGCTCCTCCTCCCTCTACCAGGACGGGATCACACCGGAGGGCCACGGCATAGCGATCCCCCCATAGCTGGCATGGTCCACACAGATCTGGATCAGGTCACCGTTGCTCCCCAGGACCGTGTTCTGTCCATAGGCGTTCTTGACGGTGACCAAGAACCTCAGCTCCCCCAGGACGTCATAGTAGTCCGGTGTGGCGTTCTCACGGATGAGGATGGCCGGGAGAACATCCTCCCCCGTGTAGATGCAAGGGTTCATAGCGTTGATGACCACATAGGACCACGTGTCACACCGGTGGCCCTGGACGGCCGTGTCATCCCTCCCCAGGCTGAAGGACGGCCAATTCCAGGAGTAGTTGGGAGCCCACACATAATAGCCGTTGGTGGTCCGCTTGGAGTTGACCGGATAAGACCCTCCGGCTGTAGCGTCCAGGATCTGACCGGCCGTCATCCAAAACGGCCACTTGATGGCCGGGGACCTCCGCTGGAACATCCCCAGGTAGCCACCCCGGCTCCGTGCCTTGGGGTCATCGGTGGGCCAGTCCCCGGCCGCGCCTTTCCAGAACAGGGTGTCATCATCACCCACCAGATCCAGCCAGAAGTCCTTATCCGCTCCGGAGTAGATGGCCATGTCCTGGCTCACGGCCTCACCAGTGTTTGGGGAGAAATCGAACACAGAAGCCCCGGTCCAGCCGCCAGCAGGCGAGGACCGGAGGACCACCCTGTCCGCGTTCCCGTCTTGGCCGTAGTCCGTAACGGACGGATCGTCATAGTTGGTCCCTCCCCATGTCCCCTGGACCTTGGCCTCCCACGGCATACCTCCGCCACCGTCAAGGAGGGCGTCCGCATTGACAGCCCGGAACACCACCCACGAATTGGGGAGGAACGGGGTGGGAGACAGGGTGGAGGGATCAGCCACACCGTCCCATGACAACCACTCAACCGGGATGGATGACCCGTGGCTGGTGGTCCCCGTCCCACACTCCACAACGGTGAGTCCAGGGTGGTCGTTGATGAAATTCAACCATTCCCACAGGAACCTGGCCGGGGACACGTTGGGCTGGATCGTGGAGTCCCACACCCTGTTAACTCGATATTGCATTGTTCCGGACATGGTGGACTCCTCCTCAGAAGTTCAGGTCCGTGGACCCGTCCCACTTCACCAGGACCCCATAGCCGGCCTTGGTGCAAAGGATCTGTTTGTTGGCGATCAGCATGAACCCCGGCATGTAGGACCGGCCCACCAGGGGGACCGTCCCGATCATCCCCTTGGTGGAACCGATCAGGTAGTAGGGAAGGACGTCAATCTCATACTGTGAGAGGAGGTCCGCCGCGTGACGGTTGGGCTGTGTCAAGTAGCTGGCCATCCGCTGGCCGTCCGGGAGCCTGAAGCCCTCCTCAACCCACAAGCCGGACTCATCCTCAAAGGCCAGCCCCCCGTAGGTGTCGGACGGGCCGGTGACATATGAATCCTCCGGAAGGTAGCCGTTGGTGTAGACATAATTCACATCGGCCCCACCCCAGTGAAACACCCTGGGGACAGGCTGGTCACCAGCCGGAGCTACCGGGACAATGTCCCCCATGTAGCCCTCAAAGTAGATCGCATCAAAGGCGGATTGGTTCCTCCTGTTCATCTTCCAAAGCTGGCCGTCATCCGCCACCAGAATCCACCTGGTGTCATTCCCGGAGCCGCCGTGGCCGAACGTATACATATGGTTTTGTGAGGACCTGTAGGACTGGCCAGCCGGGTCAAAGTCCGGGTTGGTGTCCGCCAGGTTCCACCCACCGTGAGGGGAGAACCGGACATTGAACCTCCTGGTGGAACCCTCCGTCCCATAGTTCAGGCCGGAGACATCATCGAACCCGGTGGAGTTGGTCCATTGGATCTTGGCTTGCCACTTGGGGAGGCCGTAGGACCCATGGATGGTGGTCTCACACTGGATCACGAACCAGTCATTGGCTGACCCCATGTCCGTGGTGTCCTCCCACACCCGATAGGGGCCACCAGATCCGGATGGCCTGGCCTCCGTGTCCGCGATCGGGTCCCCCTTGTATCGGTGGCCCACATAGCTGGCGTATGGGGTGGGGAGTGGTCCATCCCACGGTCGGTTTTCCCACCAATGGGTGGTGTAGCTGTCAATGATGGTGAAGTGGCTGGACCCTGAGAAAAAACTGGCCAGCTCGAAAGCCTCACGGGGCCAGTTGTTGTAATCGTCCCCAGCGTATTGGCTTTGATAGACTTCGATCGCCATGGTGTCCTCCTCCAGGTCCTCTAATCGATCGGGCCGGAGTAAAAGGTCCCGGCCGTGTCCCCGTTGATGAGGGTGAGGGTCCCGGCCTCCGGAAACTCCCGGAGGATCAGGTCCACGTTGTCCTCCGCCCCGTCGAGGGTCACCCCCTCACCATCGTCCGGAGTCCCCAGCCTCCGGACCCCGGTGGTGTCGTTGATGATGTTCTTGATGTCCGACAGGGCCACCATAGGGTCCGGGTCCCCGTCCTTGTCCTTGTAGTTGTAGCCAAAGTCCACCAGCTCATTGGTGGACCCGTCCGCGTTGAGGGGGGCGAAGAAGTCGGACAGGGCCTGGCGGACGGACGTGGCCACCGTGTCCTCCTCCGCGTCCTGGGCCAGGTAGACCGTGGCCACCACGTTGATCGTGTTGTAGACCGGGACCCTGGCCTCCCACCCAAACGTCAACATGGTGGGGAACCCATCGTTGATGTAGTCCTCCACGGCCGTGAGGAGGACCCCGGTGGGGGTCCCGCCGCCGGTGGGGACCACGAACAGGAGACCATAGTTGAAGTCCGGGACGGCCACATCCTCACCCTTGGTGAGCATCAAGGCCCTGGCCACCCCAGGGACCTGGACGGCCAGGTCCTCAAAGTCCCTCCGGGCCACACACCGGTTGAGGACACGGAGGGACCTGGGGGCCAGCTCCCTGGCCCTGGCCACCGTCTCCCGGTCATAGCCTCCGGAGGCCGCCAAGGGGTTGGTCACGGTGACCACCACAGGGTTCCCCAGGCTGTCCGTCCAGCTCCCCGGCTCAAACTTGGTGATCGTCCCGGCCTCCACGTTGCCGTCATCACCTCCGCCCGTCTTGTAGCTGACCAGGACGGTCCCCCCGGCCGGAGGGACAGCTCCGTTGATCCCGTCCCCCGTCCGGAACGTGGCCCGATCGTTCTCATCCACCAGGACCACGTAGTGGCGATCGGTGGGGTCCGAGTCCAGGAAACTGTCCACCCTGGTCCAGGCCAGGGCGTCAATGGTCATGACGTCCGAGTCATCAAGGAACGGAACCTGTGACAGGGTGAATTCCTCCCCATTCTCCCCACGGGCCTCAAACACATCCTCATGGGTCTCACTGTTCTCCACCGTCATGATCCCGGCCGTGTCCCCGGGGGCGATCACCAGGTCCGCCGTCACCACCTGGAACCTGACCGGATCGATCAGCTCCGCCGTTTTCACGAAGGTCCCGATCGGGATGGTCACCTGGCCGCCTGGGCTCACCGGCCTGGTGATGGTGACGTCCATGTCCACCGTGGCCGCCACGGCCCCGTCCAGGGTGTAGTTGATGAGCCTGGCCAGGGAGATGATGGAGGCCCTACGGACGGCCGTGGACCACCTGGTCTCCCTGGCTTGGGCGTCCTGGTAGTAGGCCAGGATGTCCCCCACGTAGGCGAAAGCCTCTATCAGGACCGTCCCGAAATTGGACCTGTTGTAGTCCGTCCACCTGGGGAACAGGGCCACCAGGTGGGTGATGATCCGTTGACGGATGGAGGCGAAGTCCTTGTCCGTGTAGTCCGGAGGGCTGGGGATCGTGGTCATACCGTGACCTCCTGTGACACGTCCCGGACCACCACACGGTTCCCGGGGACGTTCCGCGAAATGACATCGTAGCGGATGGTGATGGTGTAGCTGTAGGCCCTGGGGTCCTTGATGAACCTGACCACCTTCAGGCGGACCCTGGGCTCATTCCGGCGGATCGCGTCCACCACGTAGTAGCGGGCCAGCTCATCGATCGCCGGATCGTCCATGTTCTCATGGCGGAGGAGGTAGAGGAGGCTCCCCAGGGATTGGTTGAACGGGACCTCCCCGGAGGTGGTGGCGGAACCACACCGGGTCCCCAGGATCGTCCGGATGGACGACTTGATCAGCTCCTCCCCTCCGGCCGCCACAAAGTCATTGGCTCCCCTCCGGAAGGGAGCCAGGAGTCCATATCCAAGGATCGCTTGATCGGCCATCGTCTACTCCGTGAACGCCTTGTCCGACAAGGCCCAGGAGGCCGTGGTCAGGTCACTCCCGTCAATGGCCGTGGCCGCCGCCTTCAGGCTGGCCCCGGCCGCCTCCAAGGCCCCGGCCGCCAGGGAGGCCAGGCCCACCAGGGTGGGGTCCGTCCCGGCTGTGTCCAGGCTACCACCGGCCGCGTCCAGGGCCGTCTTGATGGACGTGAGGAGGCTGGCCTCCTCCGCCCTGTACTCCGTCCCGCGGACCAGGGCCTGGTCAGCTCCAGGGTCCACCAGGTGGAGCTTGTCCGCCGCCCCGTCCAGGAACACGGACAGGCCGGTCCCTATGTGCTCCAACAGCCACCGTTGGCCGCCGGAGGCCGTCCTGGAGTCCCTGGTCAGCCGCCACTCACCATCCTCCTGGACGGCCACCTGGCGGTCCCGGAGGTCATCACCCTCACCCACCTGGGCTCCGGTGGGGATGTCACTGGTCCCGCCAGGGGCTCCCCAGGGACCCGTCATGTAGTAGGGCTCCTCCACCTCACCTTGGTTGAATAGGACCCCCACGGTGGCCTCCACGGCCGGGGGATCAAAGGTCCCGCGTTGGGCCGTCCCTCCGCCTGGGGAGCCCAGGGGCCAGGCCCAGGTGGAGCTGGGCTCCAGGAGGCCGGGGACGTTGACCTTGACACGGCCAAGGCCCTCCGGGTCATCACGGTCCACCACCTGGCCCACGTAGAGGCCCATGAACCTCCGGTCCCTCCGGTCCCTGTCCCGCCGCTCCACCATCGTCAGCTCCCCTCAAACACGGACTCACACCGTGGCTCATCGGCCAGGAAGTCCAGACTGAAGTCATCGTCAGCCCCCCTCCTGTTGTAGTCCACCCTCCGGCCACCGGTGTCCGCGTCCGTCCCGCTCCGGGCCTCCAGCTCACCGTCCGGCCGGACGTCCCCCGTGTTGGGCCGGCCGGAGCTATCCCTGGCTCCAGCTCCCCTCCTGGCGGACCTCAGCTCCTCCAGCCTTTCGTTCCACCTGGACCACCTCCGGTCATAGGTCTCCCGGTTGATCCGGCCGGACGTGAACAGCTCATTGAGCCTTTCGATGTTGGCCCTGATCCTGGCCTCCGCCTGGGCCGTGGAGGCCCTGTTCCTGGCCGCCCCGGCGGAGGACCTGGAGCTGGCGTTCCGCTTGACGGTGGCCCGACACACGTAGCCGTTCCCCACCGTGTGGGCCACCTCCTCCACCAGGTAGTTGCCGTCCAGCTTCTCCACCCCGAATTCCAGGCGGATGGTCATGTCAGCTTTGAGCCACGTGAGGCCGATGAGGGGGAGGGTGAGCTTGATGGCCTTCCGCTCCGCCCTACGGAACCCGGACCTGGCCCTGTTCCTGGCCTGGCCATCGGTCCCGTCCGTCCCGGCCTCCACCTGGTCCTGGACGGGGTCCATCACAGTCTGGTTCTCCCGGCCCTGTGCCCACCGGAAGAAGTAGTCATCGTCCGCCGCCGCGGACCGCTCCGCCTCCGTCAGGGCCGCCGGCTCCCCAGGATCACGGAGGGGAGCATCCTCCCCCATGACCGGCCGGTCCGTGTCCGTGTCATTCCCGGCGGAGCCGGTGACCCTCCTCCGTTGCCGGGGGCTGTGGCTCCGCCTGGTCACACGGCCAGGGAGGCCCAGGGTCCCCTCCGTGATGGAGGGCTCCCCGGCGAACACTCCCTCCGGATCGTCCCAATACCGGAGGACATGGGCCGGGGGCTGGTCATCGTTGGGGGGGTGGAAGTGAAACCGGCCGCCTTGGATATACCAGTGGAGGTCCAGCCGGCCGGCCAGCCGGGTCAGAAACGCCATGTCCGTCTCCCCGGCCTGTTGGATGTCCCGCCGCTCCTCCTCCCATCCCTCCGGCGGACGGATGTCCCGTTGGTTTTCCGCCGTGTAGCCCAGCTCCCTGGCCAGCTCCTCCGCCACTTCAAACTCCGTGGCGTTCTCCCACAGTCTGGTCCGCTGGAGGGCCACGGCCGCCAGCTCCTCCGTGGACTCCCCCTCAATGGTGAGGGTCCGCCAGCCCTTGACGGACTTGATGGTCACCACGTGGGTGGGGGTCAGATCGTTGGCGTATCCCCATTGGACGTGGAGCTTGTTTCCCTCCGCCAGCCTGGGCTCATCGAACAGGGACAGGTCCGCGTTGTCTAGCTGGACGTCCAGCTTGGAGGCCCCGGACACCTTGTCCACAAACTTGACGGACAGGAGACGTTCCCGGAGGTCCGTGGGGAGCGTTTCAGGACGGCCCCGGACCGTGGCGGACTCCCATGACACGTTGATGATCGGGTCCAAGGCCGGCATGTTGTCAGCTCCTCACTCCCCCGAACACCCTCCGCTTGATCACCTGGAGGGAGGGGATGTAGAGGACCCTCCCCACCTCCAGGTCAATGGTGGGGTCCAGGATGGGATTCGGTTGGAAGTCCGCGATCACCCACCACAGGTGTTCAGGTCCAAGCCCCCCGGGGAGGCGGAACCCTTGGAAGTAGCGGAACGCCAGGACCTGGAGGCTGTCCCCCAAGGCCACCACGTGACGACGGGTCCCGGGGAGGCCCTTGTCATACCGGAACGGCTCCCGTTCCGTCAGGTAGAGGACCCCGTCATCATCCTCCACACCATAGGCCCGTTCGTATCGGCTGTTGAGCAACGGTGGCATGATCAGGACCCTCCTCCCCCGATCGCGATCTCACTCCCCTCCTCCGGGATTCCCCCCTGGTAGTGTTGGCCACCTTGCTCCCGGACCTCCGCCATGAGGATGGCCATGTCACGGTCCTCCTCCAGGGTGAGCTTGGCCACCAACATGGTGGTGGCTCCGGTGTTGCTGGAGAATTGCCGATGGAGGAACGTGATCTTGGTGACCCTGGCCTGTATCGTCACCATCCTGGGCCACACGAACAGGATTCGGGGCGTCCCCTGTTGGCCGGACTCACGGTCCCCCTGGGGGTAGACCAGGGACTCCAGAAAATTCTTCATGGTGGTGGCAACGTAGGGGGATTCACCCACCCGTTCCCTCCGGAGGTCCACGGACAGTTGGCTCATGAACAGCTCCAGGGGGATCGTCTTGTTTGAGGTCCCCTGGTATTGGAGACGCTGGTGGGACAGGCCAGGGACGGACACCCTGTTGAACCTGGCCTCCACGGCCTCCTCCAGGACGGTGGGGTTGAAGGGGAGCCGGAAACGCTCGTTGGTGGCCAGGTTGACGATCATGGCCTTGGGGGGGTTGTTCAGGTTGATGGCCAGGGACCTGGGGAGCGGACGGAGCCCACCCCCCTGGTCATCGTTGGCCTGGTCCGGTGGGACCCTCCGCTCCTCTGTCATAGCTCCTCCCTCATCTCAGAATGGTCTGTCCCTCACCAGCCTCCTGGCGGTCCAACCATTCCTCCACGGACTCACCCACCACGTCTCCGTCCAGCTCCACCGTGGTCCTGATCTCCGTCCGCCGTCCCTCATCCCGGCCACGGCCTCCGCCGATCTCCTCATCGATCGATCGGAGGAGGCTGACCATCTCATCACTGGCCCCGGCCGCCGCCGCCGCCGGACGGTCCGTCCCGGCCTCCGTCCGCCGCCGGGACTCCTCCCTGGAGAAGATCCCCTGTTCCCTGGTCCGCCACGTCTCCCGCTCCCTGGCGTCCGCCCCCATCCCCTCCGTGGTCTCCGGGAGTCCCCGGAGCCGGCGGGAGATGTTGGCGATCCCCTCAATGATCCGGAACAGCCAAATGAACGGGTTCAGGATCATGTTGGCCACGTAGAGGACAGCCCCCAGGACCCGGAGGATGGGGCCAAGGATTCCCCAGATCAGCCGGAACTTCCCAAGCCAGATCCGGAGTAGTGGCATGACCACGGGCCGTAGGCCCTCCCATATCCGGATCAGCCTGGCCACGAACCGGATGAGGACCACCACACCCTGGACCACCAGGCGGAGGGCTCCCCCCAGGACACGGCCGATCGTTTGGCCCAGGTTGAAGTAGCCCTCCGTGGGGAGGTCCATCCCCAGGGCCGTGAACACTTCCCGGACGGCCGCCACCACCTCAGCAAAGGCCCCCTGTAGCTCCTGGAACACGGGGGCCATCCCCTCCCACACGGACCGGAACCCGGCCCTGATCCCCATCCATATCTCCTGGAGACGTTGCCAGGCCCTCCACACCCCCCACACGAAGGCTGACACCCCCTCGTTCTCCGCGGAGTTGAGCTGGTCAATGATCGCGTCCGACAAGTCCCCACCGGAGAACAGGGTCCGGAGGGCGTCCCATGCCAGGCGGACCCTGGCCACCCACCCGTCCACGTAGTCCGCGATCCCCCCCAGGTTCTGGCGATATGCGTAATACACGGCCACCACGGCCGCGATCATGGCGGCCCACACGGCCAGGACCGGGGCCATGGCCAGGACCACGGCCGCCATCACCCCCAGGATGACCAGTAACAGCTCCCCCAGGAGGGCCACCACCAGGACGATCCCTCCAACCACCACCCCCAGCGCACCACCACCCATGAGGAGGGCGGACGTAAACAGGACCAGGCCGGCCACCACGAACCTGGCTTGCTCCGGGATCGCTTGCCACACACGGATGAAGGCGTTGAGGGTGTCCGTGACCAGCTTGACCACGGGACGGAACACCTTAGCGAACGTGTCACCCACCACAGTCTGGAGGGTCTCAATGGTCCCGGTCAGGAGGACCATCTGTCCCTGGAACGTCCCCAGGACCGCGTCCGAAAACTCCGTGGCCGTCCCCTCCGCCTCCCGGATCTCACCGGACAGGTGGTTGTAGGCTTCAGCCTGTGTGAGGGTCACCCTGGTCCCGTCCCGTAGGACCTCCGTTTGGGCCTGGGCCACCGCGTTGTAGGCGATCATCCCCCGGACACCAAAGATCCTGGTGATGATGGCGGACCGCTCCTCATCGGTCATGTCCCCGGTGGCGGAGGCCACGTCATACATGACGGCCGCCGCGTCCCGGGCCGCTCCCGTCTCCGCGTCGAAGCTCCGGACCCCCAGCCGCCGGAGCTGTTCCAGGGCCTGTTGGTCCGTGAACACACGGCGGACGGCCTCCCGGTAGGACGTGGACGCCACACTGGCCTCAATGTTGGCGTTCCGGAGGAGGCCCATCACGGCCAGGGTGTTCTCAAACCGTTGGTTGAATTGGGCTCCGGCCGCCGCGGACCGGGACAGGCCAACCTGGAAGTCCCTGGCCTGAAAGTTTGTGAGCTGTGTTGTCCGGAGTAGCTGGTCCGTAACCCTGGTGGCCTCACTTGCGGACATTTGGTAGGCGTTGAGTGTACCCACCACGGTCTCCGCGGCCCCGGCCACCCCAAGCTGGCCCAGGGAGCCGGTGGCCAAGTCCAGGACCGGGTTCAGGACCTCCGTGGCCGCCGTGGCGTTGAGGCCGGCCGTGGCCAGAGACTGAAGGCCCTCCGCCGCCTCACGGGGGGAGAATTGGGTCCGGATACCGGCCTGGACGGCCGCCTCCGTCAGGTTCTCCATGTCCTCCGTGGTGGCCCTCGTTACAGCCCCCACGGCCACCAGGGTTTGTTGGAATTGGCCGGCCGTCACGGCCAGGTTGAAGCTCCCACGGAGGAGGTCCAGGCCGGCCCGGAGGCTGGTCACTCCAGCCACCACGATCCCGAACCCGGCCACGATCCTGGCCGCCCCGGACGTGACGGCCTGTTGGAGGCCCGTGAAGTTGCGACGGAGGAGGCCCACAGGCCCGGAGGCCATGTCCCTGGCGGAGAAAAGAATCCCCAGCCCAACCTGGTCTATACCTCCGGCCATGTCCTACCTCCTCCTGGCTTGCGCCTTGATCTCCCTGGCCTCTATCCTCCGCTCATCCTGGACCCGTTCAGCCCACCACTCCGCCTCCTCCAGCTCCATGTCCATCACGTCATCCATCGTGACGTTGAGACCGGAGCCCCCATGCTGAAACCACAGGAGGCGGAACGCCAGCTCCCGGAGGTCCGTCAGCCCCGGGATGAGCGATGCCAGAAAAAATCCGCGTCAAAGGGGATGGCCACACGTTGGGTCCTCCAACAATGTGGACACTCCACCTCCATCTCCTGTTGGACCATGACGTCCGCCGCCTCCCATTGGTCCTGGAGCCAGGCCGCATCCTCCAGGTCCATGTCCTCCACGAAGTCCCTACGCTCCCGGGGGCTGGTAGCTCCGGAGACGTAGGGGAGCCGGAGGAGGATGGAGGCGGACACCATGGCCTCCCCTCCGTCCTGTGAGGCCACCTTGGCCACCTGGGCCTCATCGGCCCCGGTCATGAGGCGGAACGCCACCTTGTGTCCGGAGTAGGGGAGGTCCCGGTAGAACAGGTTTTCCCCATCCCCCGTCAGCTTGGTCCTGGCCTCATCGGACAGGCCATGACGCTCCAGCTTTCGGAGGTCCACCGTCCAGGGAATCGTCCGGCGACAGGCCGGACCCTGACACGTGACCTCAAAGCTATACTCCGGCCCCCTCGACAGCTCCCGGATGGCCAGGAGGATGTGTGTCCGGTCCCCGATCAGAACCTGGTCCCACCTGGGGACCACCTGGCCGGAGCTGTTCTCCGGCCACTCCACAAAGGGGGGCTGGTAGATCCCCGGGTCCAGGGTCTCCTCCCACACGGACCTCAACAGCTCCGTGATGGATGTCCCCTTTTTGGCCAGTTTTCGGTTGGCCAGGATGTTCAGCTCCCGGAGTTTGAGCCTCCGGACCCTCACCGTGAGGCCGGACGGGGCCTCCACGGTCAGGGAGCTGGACGTCACGGGCCTGGGGTCCTCCCGGCCTTCCGGGCCTCCTGGAGCCTCCTGGGCCGCCCGGAGGGCCGCCTCCTCAGCTCCAAGGGGATCAGCCTGGTGGTTGGCGTGATTGCTCATGGTCCTTGCCTTTCCTCTACCTGGACGGGGACTGGCCTCCGCCTGTTCCCCCGTCCAATCGGTTGGGGGTCATGTCCAGGAGGGCCTAGTCCTCCGGACGCTTGAACAGGTCAAAGGTCAGGGTGAGGGATTCGATGACCACCCCGTCATCATCGTTGGACCACTCCCCGGCCACAAACTTGACGGGCCAGGCCCCCAGGAGGGTCCACCGGCGGAGGACTGATCCGTTTCGGCCGTATTGGACGATGTCCACGTCTCGCTTGAACTTGGGGATCACCCGTCCGGTGTTGGCCACCGCGTCCGCCACCTCCAGGAACCAGTCATAGAGGTCACGGTCCACCGTGACCCCCCGCTCCAGGGTGACGTCCGTGAAGGTCAGCCGGCCGGGTTCCTTGTAGGGGATGAGGGAGCCCCCCTCCCAATGTTCGATCTTGGCCGCCTCCACGGACAGCTCCGAACAGGTCTGGAACCTTGCGTGTTGGAAGTCATCGATCTGGACGTCGAAGCGGTATTTGTGCTGAAACCGCGTCACCTCACCAAGGACCGCCATGTGTCACCTCCTGGGCCGGAGGGCCGCCTGGACGGCCCCGGCCATCGTCATGGGCCGCGTCTAGCCGGCCAGCTCCTCCTCCAAGGCCCTGGTGTCCTGTGAGAACTTCAGGACGATGAATTCCGCCGGCTTCTGTGTGGCCAAGCCGATCCGGCCGTTGAGCTTGTATTGGTTGATCTCGGACGGGGGGTTCAGGGCCTCCGAGAAGTCCACGAAAAAGGCCGTGGACGGGACCCGGGTCCGGAAGGCCCCCAGGTTCATCTGTGTGTAGAGGAACGCGAACACGGTCCGGAAGGCCCTGGCCCGTAGGGCCTCATCGTTGTTGCTGTGTCGCGCAAACTGGAGGCCGGACTTGACCTGGCGTTCGATGTAGCTGGCAGCCCTCCGCTCCGGGACGGTGGGGAAGTTTCCCCCACCCTTCAGGGTCCAGATCCCGTCCAGGTAGCGCGGGAGTCCCGGCTCCGTGGTGATGGGGTTGATCCGCTCCGGGTAGACCAGGTCCCGGACCTCCTCACGGAGGACATCATCCGTCTCAAACCCGAGACAGCCAAAGATCCGTCCCCGCTCGATTCCAGCCGCCGGCTGGTAGATCCCGCCGGGGGAGCTGGCGTCCGTCCTGGAGATGACCCCGGCGATCCAGCCGGACGGCGGGACCGTGATCTCCTCCTCCGATCCGAACACGGTCTTGTCCACGTTGAGGACCTTGATCCAGGGCCAATACATGGAGCCATGCTCGGACAGGTTCTTCAGGCCGGAGCTGGTCATGTAGGCCACCACCTGGGCCGCCGTGTTGGCCTCCGGCGAGTCCAGGAGGGCGTGGCAGAACCCTTGCCGCTCGGACTCACAATACTCCACCAGCTTGTTCTGGACGGCCGCGGAAGCCTGGCCAGGGGCGATGAGGAGGGTGATGAGCTGGACGGTGTCAAAGGCGTGGACACCGGTCCCGCCAGCCGAGTCCCCCACGAAGTCCGCCGGGGCCAGGCTGGTGATCCCATCGTCTCCGCCGGCCGGGACCACGGACTGATCGTCCGGCCTGTTGGTGGTCCCCAGGTCCGTCACGGTGATGTAGCGCGATCCGCCGGTCTCCGCGTTGACCACGGCCTCAATGAAGTCCGCCGCCGTGTCATCGGCCACCTGGAGGTTGGGGAAGATCTCCAGGACCAGGCCGTCACTGGTCTTGACGGACAGGTTGAAGTAGTCCGCGTCCCCGTTGGTGGCCTCCTCCACGTCCACGGTGAGGTCCTGGGCATAGGTCCCGTGATACTTGCCGTCCACGGTGACCACGGGTCCGGTGGACTCCGCCGATCCCTGGTGGAGATCGTTGTCAAACCCGAACCCGGCCGCCGTGGAGGCCACCTCCACCTGGACGGAGCTGGCCACCCCGGTGGTGTTGGACGTGATGGTGATGGCCCCGGACGTCTCCTCCGTCACCGTCACACCGGTGACGGGATTGGTGACCCCGGCCTCAATGATGGTCTTGGCCTCCGCCGCCGTCACCGCGTTGATGTCCAGGAGGCCGGAGGTCCCGGTCCCGTCCGTGGAGCCGGCAGAATGGCCGATCTCCGCCAGGGCCGTGGAGCTGGCATCGATCGTGATGTTGCCACCAGCTCCCCGGACGTCCCCGTAGAGGTCCACCTCCCCAGCGTTGACGATGGCCACACCCCCCAGGAGGCTGGCGTTGATGGTGTCCGCCACGTCCTGGGCCGTGGCCTCCGTCCCGGCGAAGGTGATGATCTGCTGGTCCCCACCGTCCACGGTGATGACCAGGGTGAGGCCGGTCAGGTCCACGATGGCCAGGCCGGCTCCGGCCACGGTGGCCCTGGTGGCGTTGAACGTCACCGTGTCCGGGCCGCCTCCATCCTCATCGCAGTGGATGACCAGGGTCTGTCCAGGCTCCAGGTTGAACGGCCCAGCATTCCCGGAGGTCACGGCCCCACCCACGGCCGTGGCCGTGGTCCCGTCCAGGTCCACCGTGGCGGCGGAGCTGTCCGGGTTGTCCGGGTCCGTCAGGTCATCGTAGTGGACCACACGGGTGACCCACACGGAGGCCCCGGGGTCCTGGCGATAGATCCCATACACGGCCATGGCCAGATCGCCGTCCGTGATGAATCCGCCGAACGTGTTGAGGAAGTCCTCCCATGACTGGACCAGGGTGGGAGTCCTCACGGGTCCCCGCTCCGCCACACCCATGGCCGCGATGACGGCCGTGGGGGCCGCCGGGATGGTCCGGAGTCTGGGCTCCTCCTCCGTCACCACGATCTTGCTGGCGAGAAGTTGCGCGTTCGCCATTGTCTCCTCCTATTGGCTCACTGTGGGCTCCGCCTGTCCTCTACCTGGTAGCCGGACTCACCTGGTGAGCCGGAGTTTTCGTGGTCTGGAGTTGAGGGCCGCCCTGACCCCGGGACACCGGAGGATGGCCTCATCGATCTCCACCTGGCCCTTGTAGGGGACCTCAATGGTCCCGGGGACACGGTGGCTCACCATCCTGGTCAGCCGCTCCCCTGTCTTGGGGTTGAGGACCAGGGTCCGGACCGTCACGTCCTGACACCGACACTCCCCAGCCGCCTCACAGTAGACGCCATGGGGGAGCTGGAATTGTTGCCGTCTCCGGGCCAACCCGATCAGGGTCACCTTGGCCATGTCATTCCTCCACCTGTCCGGTCAGGATGTTGAGGTCCGCCGGGTCCGCCAGGACGGTCCCCCATTCCACCGGGAGCCACGTATCATCATCAACCGGAACGCTCCGGATCTCGCACGAGAACGAGGCCGATCGCGTCCCCCCCAGGTTGACGTTGTCCGTCACCGTGGGTGGGGCCGTTAGCCACAGCTCCAGCTTGGCCCTCCCCAGGCTGGCGTCCCCAGGGTCAACGGCCACCACCAGGTCCGGGTTCCGCCGAAAGAACAGGACCACCTCCTGTTGGAGCTGGACCAGCTCAATCATGGAGTCCCTGACCACGATCGCTCCATCGAAGCCCAGGACCATGTAGCTGGACTCCCTGAACCTGGTGTATTCCGTCAGGCCGGCATCCTGGGGAGCCTCCCCCGTGGGCCTCCGCCGAAACAGGTCCTCCGTCAGGGACGGACCAAACAGGGCGATCCCTGGGGTGTCCGCCAGGGCCACCGTGTCCAGGGCGTCACCCGTCTCCGGGTCATAGGCCGTGTCCGTGGCCAGGGCCACGTTGTCCAGGACCTGGCGACGGAGGGACAGGATGAATTCCCGGATGACCCTGACCACGATCCCCTCCCGGCCGGCCAGGGCCGTCCGGCGATAGGTGAACAGGTCCGTGTAGGTTGTCTCCTCCGGCCCTGGACCGGAGTCCAGGTTCCGGATGGTGACGTCCACGGCCAGGCCGGTCTCCAGGTCCCCGGGGTCTCCCTCAAAGGCCGGGACCAGGGCCGTCAGGAGGCTGGTGGAGAACACCTTGACCTCCTCCGCCTGGACACCGTTGACCTCCAGCTCCATGGACACAGGGACGTCCCCTCCCACGTAGCCGGAGGCCGCCGGAGCTGGTGGGAGCTGGAAGTCCGCCCCCTCCACCCGGAGGACATAGGTCCCCCCAGGGTGGCCTTCCGTGGGGGTGATCGTGGCTATCGTTGGGGCCGTCATGGTGTCGGACCTTAGCCTACCACACCACACCCCACCCGAACAGGACAAGGGGGTGTGGCTGGTCCACGGCCAGGAGGGCCGCCAGGAGGCCCGTGGAGCCTCGGAACGATCGGACGGCCCAACATACCTCCGGGCCTCCAGCCGGACTCCTGGAGGCCGCCAGGGCCACAGGCTAGCGTCTCAGACCCTTGACATACTTCCCCATCCCCATACTGGCCAGGGTCCCGTTGATGATGTTGGCCGCGGACTTGTCCTTCTCCGCCTCCCACACCGGGCCGATGAACGGCCTGGCCGGGATACGGACCACGATGACCTTGGTGGACTTGGCCAGGGGGAGGATCGCGTATTTCGGCATACGGCCCCGGCCTGGCTTGCCGGACCGCTTGGACCGGGCCATCCGTTTCCGATGGGCTGGGGTGGTGGTCTTCAGGAACATGGCCATGAAAAAGGCCCTCATCCTGGGGGTCACCTTGATCCGGATGGGCTTCTTGGAGCCCATCTCATGGACGGAGGCTATGTCCACCATGGACTTTCCCCCCTTCCCCTTTTCGGAACGGTGGACACCCACGAACCAGTCCTCACCCTCTTGAACCACCTTCACGGACGCTCTCATGTCTCCGGACAACATGAGGGCCTTGGTCCCCCTCCGGCCGTGGACGGCCCTCCGGAGGGCGATCGTCATCCTGGCCAGCTTCTTCCACTTGACCCCCTTGGGGCCTTGGGAGTTGAAGCCCTTGACAATGATCCCATGGAGCCGGTGAGCCTCGCGGCCCATGGCCCTGGAGCTGGCCATCCTCCACATGGACCTGGAGGACACCGTGGTCATCATCCTGGCCAGGCCGTTCCAGTCCCCTTGGAGCCGGACCGTGGACCCCCTGGCCATCTACTCCAGCCTCCGCCTGGACAGCCGGACCTCCAACAGGTTCCTGGAGGGGCTGGCCATGTTGAGGCCCCACCCAACAGGAGTGACCCCGGTGACCTCCAGGCCGGCCTCCTCCGTGTCCCTGGGCTGATAGACCTGGTTCCCACGAAGGTCCTCCACCTTGACCAGCCTGGTCCCCTCCTGGATCAGGGCCATCCCGTCCGTCCCCACCAGGCCCAGGGCCTCCAGCTCACGGAAGTGAGCCAGGAACACCACGTCATAGTCCGGGTCCTGGCCCAGGGTGTGGGCCTGGAGGGTGTCCAGGGTGGTGGGGTCCATTTGGACGGTGATGACCTCCTCCGGGTGGTAGGCCCTCCCCGGCTCCCCGATCCCGTCCCCGTCCGTGTCCGTCCTGACCACCTCACGGAACACGGAGTCATAGCCTGGGGACGTCCCCGTGGCCGCCGTGTCCAGCCGCTTGATGGTGGCCCGAAACCTCTGAATTAGCCTTCCGCGCACCGGCTCACCTCCAGGTATTCCACGGCCCTGTTGAGCCGGTTGGAGTCGTGGTCCAGGAGGCCGATGGCCGTGTTACACCGGCGACACAGGAGCCCACGGACACATCCTGTTTTCTTGTCATGGTCCACGGCCAGCCGCCTGACTTTGCCAGTCCTTGGGTCATTGGTTGTCTCCGCAGACCCACAGATCGCGCAAAGGCCACCCTGGGCCTCCTCCATCTTGTCATAGTCCGAGATCCCGATCCCGTAGTCCCTCCGAAGGATGGCCTCCCTTGCCTTCCCAGGGTTGGCCCTGTGGTATCGTCTTTGCGTGGCCTTGACACGGTTTGGATGGAGCTGGCGTTGCTTGCGCTGTCCTCGCCTGTTCTGCTCCCTCCTCCGCTCCAGGAGGTCCGGGTCACTCTTGATCCGCTCCCTCCGTTGACGCTCATACTCCCGCCTTGCCTCCGGGTCCTTCAATGGCATGGACGGATGATGTCACTACAACCGCCACGAATCAAACCACCGTTGGATCAGCCTCCCCCTCATCACACGGCCTCCGCCATGGACCTGGAGCCGGCCTTGTAGGTTGCGATGATCCCGTCAATGACAGGGTCCCCGGTCCAGGCCCCGGTCATCCCGCCGGCCCCACCTCCCAGGGCCGCCATGGTATAGGACTGGTCCCTGGTCTTCTCACTCAACAGCCGCCACCTCATGGACCAATCCTCCCGGCTGTCCAGGTCCGCCATTTGGGCCTGGTCCCGGACCACCAGGAGGAGGGTGAGCTGGCGGATGAGCTTTGGGGTGGACCCGTAGGAAAGGGGGACCTGTGAGCCTGGCTCCGTCTCCCCAACAGGGTCCCCAGGCTGTAGCTCCGTCCAGCCAAAGATCCCTGTCACCTGTATGTTGGCCCTCCCCCTTGGGAAGTCCGCCAGGGACAGGCTGGAGAACCGGCCCTCCACGTCCGCCACGGCCAGCTTGGGCCTCATCCTGTCATCGGGCCGGAGGAGGCCCTGTGTCAGGTGACGGTTGTAGACCACCAGGTCCTCCAGGTCATAGGTGTCCGTGTCCCACCCGGACACCCCCCGGCCGGAGATCAGCTTGACGTCACTGATCTGGACGATGGGGTGGCCGATCCGCTGGACCTCCCCTCCGTCACCGTCAAGCTGGAACGTCCTGGACCGTGGCTCAAACCACCTCCCGGTCCAGGCTTCGATGGCCTGGCTCCAGGTGGTCAGCTTGGCCAAGGCCCGGTCATCGTCCAGCATGGCCACCGTGACCCCCTCCTCACGAAGGTCCTCCACCGTGGCGTAGAGGCCGCCGGTGTCCGATCCTTGGATGGCCTCAGACCGGCTCCCCTCCGCCAGGCTGACGGAGTTGAAGTAGGCCCAGGCATACCAGGAGTCCGTGGTCCCGGCCGGGTCCAGAAACTCATAGAGGGACTGGCCGGCCACCAGGTCCACCCTGGTCCCCGGACCAGTGACCTCCACCCACGGGCCAGCCACGGGGTCCAGGGTCCGATAGACCTTCATTTGGTCATAGGTGGTCAGGACGTTGTCCAGATACTCCACCACGAAAAATGTCTTGATGGCCGCCATGTCATACCTCCTCAGCTCGGACAGGCTTGGGCCGGAGGTCCACGGCCGCCAGGCCCTCCGGGGTCAGCTCCACAGCCTTGGAGGGCCGTGGTGTCAGGTCCACGTCATCGGGGACCTCCGTGGCCTGGGGGACCGGCCGGAGGTCCACGGCCGCCTGGGGGTCCGGGGTCAGGTGGACGGCCTTGGCCGGCCGGGGTGGCCGGACGTAGGCTCCCGGGGTGGGGGCCTCCGTCCGGAACCATGCGTCCAGGTAGTCCCCCACCCTGGGGGCGATCCCCAGGCGGAAGTCCAGGCCCCCCAGCTCCACCGGTCCGTCATCGTCCGCCTCACCGATGAGCTGGCCGTTGAGGTAGACCCGGAGGGTCCCTGGCCAATAGGCCACGGACGTCTGAAAATCCGTGTTGGCTCCGTCTATGGTGGCCCAGGTCAGCCGCTCCAGGATGGGGTCCACGTCAAGCCTCCAGGTATCTCACCCGGAGTCTATCACCCGTCCTGGGGGGGAGCCCCATGGAGAACGTGTCCGCTCCGGTCTCCGTTGGCCCATCGTCATCCGTGGCCGCGATGAGCTGGCCGTTGAGGAATGCCCGGAGGGTTCCGGACTGGTAGGGGGTGGGGGTGGCGTAGGACGTGTTGAACCCGTTGATGACCCCGATCGCATCCTCCACCAGCTCATCCCCCGTCATCGATCTCCGCCTCCTGGAGTAGACGCTCCAGCCGCCTCCGTTGGCTGGCCGTCATCTTGGCCTTGACCTCCGTGATGGAGGGAGCCTTGTCCTGGGCCTCCCGCTCCTCACGGTCCGTTGTGGCCACCTGTTGAACCTTGGCCGGGACCGTCCTGACCTCCCGGATGATCGCGTCCCTGTCCCGCTCCCTGGCGTCCACCAGGTTCGTGATGGCCTTGGTGTTGGAGTTGACCACGGTCCTGGTGGTGGCGGAGTCGTTGATGGCCTTGCCGGCCGTCCCGGCCGCCGCCAGGAGGAGGGGGATGGTGATGGCCGCCAGCCACGTCCGCCACTTGGTCAGGCCGGCCACTTCCTTCTCCTGGACTGTGATGGCCCGATCATGGGCGTCCAGCCGATCGTCCTGGTGACACTCATGAGACGGAGACGGAGGTGGAGTGGTCTCCAGAGTCCTGACCCTCCTGGTGAGGTCCTTGGACCATCCCTCCAGCTTGATGACCCCGTCCCTGGCCTCCGCGGAGGCCGCCGTCACGGGAGGGAGGAGGTCCCGCTTGATGGTGGTGACCCCCTCCTCAATCCTGGTGACGGCCTTGGTGAGGCCCATGAGGTCCGTGGGGATGGGGGTGTGTCTTGAGTCCGATCGTCCGTTGCTCATGGTCTACTCCTGGCCCTCCCCCACCATCACCTGGTCCTCACCTCCATTGACGGAGCCTGAAATGGATATAGGGCTTGGGGAGCTGGACGGCCGTGGACGTGTAGGCGATCCTGATCAAGACCCCGGCCGGGACCTCCACGGTCCCCTCCGCCACCACGGCCACCACACCCCCCGGCGGGACTGGTATCCCCTCCCCGTTCTTCCCCTCCGCCAAGGCCCTGATCTCCGTCCCATCCGGGAGACACACAGCCACCCGGACATGGTCCCCCCGTTGGTGGTCCGTGATCTCAAAGGACACCCCCTGGAGCTGGCGGACGTGGTCAAAGGCCACGTCATGGTTGGTGGTGGTGTTGAGGTCCGCCTCAAAGGATTCGCCATACATGACCAGGTTCTGGCTGTTGTCCCCGGTAGGCTCCAGGATGACGGGGTCCGGGACTGTTTTCAGGGGCTCCCCCGTGTGTTGGGCCACTACACGGTCCAGGGCCACCAGCTCATCCCCCGTCAGGGCCGAAACAAACGTCACCCGGACGGTCTCCACAGGAGGCTCCCCAGCCTCCACCTCCGCCGTGGCCTCCAGGACCTTGGTGATCTCATCCGTATTCTGGATCTCCTGGTCCAGGCGGAGCTTGCACCATGTCCCGTTGGGGAACGCGGAGGACAGGGGGTAGTCATAGGCTTGGCTCATCGTCCCACCTCACTCATAGGGGCCACCACGTGATCCCCAGGTTGGAGCCATTGGCCACCAGGGCGATCGTCCCCGTCCCGGCCAGCCGCTCCCCGTAGACCCTCACCCGGTCCCCCACCCCTACCTGGCCACGGACGGACGCCACCAGGGTCCCATAGTGGCCGTCCGTGTTGTTCCTGGTGTAGAGGGCTCCGCCGGCTCCCGGGACCAGCGTCCAGCTTGACCCACCATCATCCGAATACTCCACCCCCAGGATGCTGATCGTCCGGCCGGTCCCGGCCGTCTGTCGGACGGTGACCTTGGCCATGATGTCCACCAGGCCGGCCGTCTCAAACTGGATCTCAGTGGAGCCCAGCCGCGTGAACAGGGATGGGGCCGTGTTGAGGTGGGTGGTGTCAAATTCGATCACCGTCCCGCCGGCCGCCAGGTTCTGTCCATTGTTGGACTCACGGACACAGATCAGCTCCGCTTGACGGGCCACCGGATCACTCCCCGTGGGGAGGTGGGAGCTGGCGTGGCTGGTGGTGGCCGCCCCGATCTGACCGGGAGACACACCGTGTGGATTGTCCGCCCGGACGTCATGGTCCCCGTCCGTGACCAGGTCCAGTTGGGCCTTGTTTGGATGGGGGTGGTGGTCATCGGCAACGATCCCGGACAGGGAGCTGTGAGGGAGCTGGCCGGTGTGTTTCTGTCCCGCGATGTCATGGGCCGCCGCGTCCGCCGCCTGGGCCTCCCACACGGAGCCGGAGTAGCGGTAGGCCATCCCCTCATCCGTCCGGAAGAACCACTCCCCCTCCTGGGGGCTTGCCGGGAACGCGGACCCGGACGGAGGGACGAAGATCCCACCGGAGGCCCGGTCCCATTGGTAGACCCCGGCGATGACCTTGGAGGTGGACTCATCCACGATGACCTGGACGATCGGCATGGTGTCAGCTCCTCACATAGGTGGCGGACACCACCCTGTTCCCGGAGTAGGTGTAGGTGATGGTCAGGGCCTCCACCTCTACACCAGCCCCGTCATACTGTCGCCACGTCTCCGTGGTCACCAGGGAGCCGGAATACGTGTAGCCGATCTCCCGGACCTTGGTGGTCTTCGTGGCGTCCGTCCACCACGTCTCCGTGGTGATCCTGTTCCCGGAGTAGGCGATCTCATAGAAACATGACTCCGTGACGTCATGGACAAGCTGGTCCAGGGCGTTGTGTTGAGCCGGGGTGAGGCCGGAGCCTCCGGTCCTGGGGTCGAAGACACCGGACCCGTCCACCAGCCTCCAGGCCCCGTTGACGTAGCGGAGGGCTCCCTCCGTGGCCGGGTCCTCCGTGGCCGGCCGGAGGACCAGCTCATCCTCCTCCCTGGAGCCAGGGAACCTATCCGGGGTGACCCCCACCGTCAGGACCCGGCCGCCTTGGTGGCTGTGGCCGCCCTGGACGCCTTGGAGCCCTTGGCCGGGGTCTTGGCCTTCCCCTTGGCCTTGGAGCCCTTGGAGGCCGTCCTGGCCCCCTTGCCGGCCTTGGACTTCGCCTTGGGCTTGGCCGTGACCTTGGGCTGGTCAGCCTGTTGGCCATCGGACTTCCCAGAACCGATCGGGCCTGACCTCATGGACCGGCCCTCCGCCTGGTCCGCCTCCATCTCAGCCTTCCGCCGCTCCCCGTCCAGGACACCCTGGTGGAGCTTGCGGATGGACTGGACCTGACGGGCCAGGCCACGGGCCTCCCCCTTCAGGAGGATGGCCTCCCGCTCCGCCTTGGCGGCCACCTCCTCCGCCACGGCCATGGCCCCCATGATCGTGTCCCGGCGGAGCTTGGCCTCCTCCGGGTCCATGGTGTCCGCCGCCACAGCCTTCTGGATCGGAGCCATCATCCCCTGGACCTGGGCCGCCACGGCCATGGCCCCGGTCCTGATCCCCTCCTGTGAGATCTGGCGTTCTTTCAGGCCAGCCACGTCCCGCTCCATCACCTGGAGGACCTGTTGGAACCCCTGGACCTGTCCATGGACCTTGGGGTCCTGGGGGCCAATCGTCTCTACCTTGTCCGTCATATCTCTACCTCCTCCGGCCACGGGCCGGTCAGCTCACGTGGGGGCTCCGCTAGGCGGAGAATTGGACCGCGATGAACACGTCACCGGACTTGACGCCACCGGGGAAGTCCACCTTGATGTCACCGGCCGCCGGGTTGTTTCCAGCATAGGCATCATTATTGGTGGAGTCGTTGCCGCCATACAGGAGACGGCCGTTGAGGAACAGGAGGGTGTCCACCCCGGAGGGGGTGTTCATGTCGATGGAGTGGCCGTTCCCGGCGGAGATGTCCAGGCCGCCAGCTCCGCCGGGGATGTTGGCGTCCCTGGCATAGTTGGACGCCAGAACCGTGACCCCGATCGTCAGGCTGGTCCCGGACTCGATAGCGTAGGCGATCGCGTCCGAAATGGACGTGAAGGGTCCGCCGGCCAGGCCGGAGATCGGACCGTTGGTGGCGTCGTCCAAGGGGAGGGGAGTGGTCTCCCGGACCGTGGTGAACGTGATGTCATCGGCCCCGTCCAGGATGAGGTCACCGGACAGGGTGGCCACCTGGCCGGCCGCTCCACCCACCTCCACCCCGTTGATGGTGGCCTTGGAGCTGGCCATGGTGAGGTCACCGGCCGCCACGTCAATCCCGCCGGGGGCGTTGATGTCCACCTCATCCCCAGCCGCCTCCGCGTGGACGTCCAGGATACGGGCCGCCCCGGACACGTCCGAAACATAGAAATGCTTGGTGTCCGTCAGGCGGAAGTCAACGTCCGTGTCATCCACGTTGACCAGGCTCCCGCCGTCATATGCGATGTCCATGGTGATGGTGACACCAGGGGCCGCCAGGTCCAACAGGACCGACGATCGGCGGAAGTCCGAAGCGGCCCACAGGGACAGGGTCTCCCGGTCCGCGTAGACATAGTTGATGGAGGTGGACTCAATGTCCGCCACAGGACAAGCCTCCAGATCGTCATAGGTGGCGTTGGGCCGGACGAAAGAGAGCTGGCCTTGGTTGGCCGTGTCCGTCCATGCTCCACCATCGGCCGCCCCGTTCTCCGCCTGGAGGAGGGCATAGACTTGCCGTCCGCTGGACTTGATGGGGTCACCGGTGGAACCGTCGAAGACGATGCACAGGTTTTCCGGGTTCAGGGCGTTGGGACCAGCCACCTCCGCCAGGTCATGAGATCCCACGTCCCCGGACAGCTCCGCCGCCACGGACCCGGACGTTGACGCTCCGATCGCGATGGGCCTGGAGGGTGTTTGGCTCCCCGTGGCGGACAGGACCACGTAGTTTTGGGAGGCCGGGACAGGGATGTCCTGGAGGTGGAGGTAGTCCCGGAGGGCCTTCTTGTCGTCCAGCCATGTCTTGGCCGCCATGGCGGACACGGACAGGTCCGGGGCGTCATACCAGTTGGTCTCCCCCAGGATGTCCACAAGCTGTGAGGCCATGTAGTCCAGGGTGTCCTTCAGGTCCACCGCGTTGGCGTCATGGTCCGGGGGGTTCAGGCTGTCATCAATGCTGGCGTTCTCAGACCAGATATGGTCCTGGCGGATTCTGGTGAGTCCCATCGTGTCTCCTCCTCATGGCCTGACGGCCGTGTCCTGGTAGCTGTCCCACTCCGCCTGACCTCAACCTGGACCCATCCCCCCGGGAAGGCCCCCCTGGAGTATAGACCAGGGACCCCCCACCCGAACAGGCGGACGATCTTGTAGGCTATAGGCTACCGGCCGAAGACTAGCTTTTTGAGGGCGCGTTGGGATTGATCAAAGCGATGAGCCGCGGAGTTGACGAAGGCCACGGACAGCTCCTCACAGCTCCCGTCCCCGTCCTTGAAATAAAACTCATACTCCCGCCGGCTCCGGTGGATGCGACGGAACCCAACAAACTCCGCCCCGGAGGACAGGACGTAGGACGCCAGGGGGAAGTCCGTTGTGGACCAGGTCCCCCGCTCCCCGGCCTCCTCCTGGCCGGCCCAGCCAAAGACTAGCTTTTTGAGGGCGCGTTGGCCCTGGTCATAGCTGAAGGCGTCCGAGTTGAGGAAACGGATGGCCATCTCCGGACACCGGCCGCTCCGGTCATCGAAGTGGAACACAGCGTCCTGACGTTGGCCGCCTTGGCGGAACGTCACGTTGACCAGCCGGACCCCCAGGCTGTGGAGGTAGGCCGCGATGGAGAAATCAGAGGTGGACCACACCACCTCATCCGTGGATTGGTTGGACATAGGGACCTCCTCCTGGAGGGTCACTCCGGATCGATCCCTATGGCCTCCAACAGGTCAGCCTTGGTCATGGACTTGGTGGTCTTGACCCCCAGCCCCCTGACATAGGCCATGAGCTTGGCCCTGGTCCAGGCCATTGACGGCCCGTCATTGGCCTCCTCCGGCTCCTCCTCCGGCTCCTCCGGCTCATCATCGTCCGGTGGTGGTGGTGGGGCCACCGGAGGCTCCGTGGCCTCCTGGGGGCGGCCAGCCGCCTCCATGGCCTCCCTCCGGCGGGACGCCACGGTCAGGTCCTCCGGCCTCATGTCGCCACGGCCGTCATTGGAGGCCGGCTTGGAGCCGGTCATGTCCACGGCCGTGTCCACCGTGGGCTCCACAATGGCCTTGGCCCGTTCCCGTTCCACCCTGGCCTTGTGGTCCAAGGCCCTGGCCTCCTCCTCCGTGCATACGTCAAACAGGAGGGGACTTGGCCTGTAAGGGTCCTGACACACGGTCCGGAGCTTTTCCCCCACCTCCGCCGGGACCCTGTGCCACACCATCGGCCGCTTGAAATCGAACCACCGGCGATGATGGGGGCTCCCCGGCTTGTTGTAGCGGAGGCTGTAGTCCTTGGCCTTCAAACCGGCCCGGGGGTTCCGGGCCTTCAGGCGGACCAGGAGGGTGTCACTTGCCATGTCTCTACCTCACTTTGTCATCGGGGGACCCTCCCCCGTTGTGTCGCGTCCGGTCCTGTCCAGGCCGGGGACCGTGGCTACTGAGCCAGGCCCTCCACCTCCACACCGGTGTGGGCGGACAGGTCCGTTGCTCCGGCCACCTCCGCTCCCGGGGAGCCGCTGGCGTCCGTGTAGCAGGCCAGCTTGGCCACACCACCGTCATCCACCAGCCGGAACCACCTGGTGGTGGCCGCTCCGTCGAAGTGGGGGACGGGGGCGGACTGGACGATCTTGGCCCCCGGGAACACGCGATCCGGATCGTCCGTGGCCCCCAGCTCGTTCAGGGGGTAGCCACCGGCCGGATAGCTGGCGTCCAGGTCCGCGATCACCTTGACGGCGAACAGGGGAGCCGATGGAGCCTTGTGGCTTTCGGCCGTTGTGATGTTGGTAAGAGCCATCTGTCTCCTCCTCCTGGAGTCCCGGGGTCACCCCCCGGTGTTGGTGTCCTTGCCGGTCAGCCTGGGCCGGTCAGGGCCTAGCTGTTCAGGACCTCCGTGAGCTTGACCACGGAGTCCTCAATGGCGTAGCGGACATCGAAGCGGAGGCTGATCACGATGATGAACACCCCGGCGGAGACGTCCATGTCCGTGGCCACCTTGATCCGCCGCCACACCCCCATGTAGATGTTCTTGGGGTTGGTCAGGAGGGTCACGGTCTCATCGGAGCCCACCCCCAGGTCCTCCGGGAACAGGGGGATGTCCTCCACGGGGATCCCCTTGTACTTGGGGGACCCGTCATCCGTGATCATCGTGATCCCCTTGTCGGCCGTCAGGGCCTCCAGGGAGCTGTGGTAGTCGTCCTGAGCGTTGATGGACGTGAGGAACCGGAGGTTGGCCCGATCGTCCAGATACTCCTTGGGCATGGCCCGGAGCATCTTTTTCAGCTCATCCGCGTCCAGCCTCGCTCCGGAGGCGGAGACGGGGTGGCTGGTGGCCTGGACGATGATCCCGTCCAGTTGGGCCAGGAGGGGGTTGGTGGAGCTGGTGTCACCCTGGATCGCCACCTTCTCCGCGTCCCGGCCCACGGCCTCGGAGGCCCTGTTCATGATCGTGGTCTTCAGGCCCTGGCCCTCGATGTTGTCCTCCAGGACCTCATCCGGGATACGGACCTCCGCCTTGAACAGCTTGGCGTTCCACGTCTCTTTCCCCAGGTCCGGCTTGGACCGCTGGGCCTCCGTCAGGGCCTCCCCGGACGTCCCCGGCTGGAGGACCTGGCCGGCGAACCGGAGGTTTTCCAGGATCTGGGTTGGGGACTTCAGGGTGGTCACCGTGATCATCCCGGAGAGCTTGGCGCGTCGGATCGCTCGCTCCAGGAATTTCTTGGCCTGGGCCGGCTCCAGGTAGCCACCGTCCGTGATCAGGTCCGACAGCGACAGATCGGCCTTCTGGAGAATCGTCCTTGTGGGGGTCATACTCCCTCCTCCTCTGTGGTGTTGTCTCCGCGGCCTCCCGCCGCTTGCCTGCCTCTACCTTCTCACATCCGGTCAGGCTTTGAAACCCGGCCGGTTTGGTCTCCTAGTCGTCCGGGTCGTTGAGGTCAAAGCCCCATGAGAACACATCACCCTCACCGGTTCTCTTTTCCGTGGGGACCACGTTGGAGTCCACGGCCCGGTCCATGGCCTTGGCCAGCCGGACGTTGACGTCCTTGACCTCCGCCTTGGCCACGGCCAGCTCATCCTCCAGGGTCTTGACCCGGTCCTCCGCCTTGGTCAGCTCCGTCCGGTCCTCCGCCGGCTCCGCCGCCTTGGCCGTGGGCTTGGGCCAGCCCTTCCGCTCGGACTCCGGGAGGACCCCGTGGAACAGCTCCACCAGCTTGTCCAGGGCGTCCCTGAACTTCCGCCGGTTGGCCGCGGACATCTTGGCCCCGGCCTTGGCCGTCTCCTCACGGTCCGCCATCTCCGCCTGGTCCTGGCCATCACCCTCCGCCGCCGGCTCATCGGAGCTGGTGGAGGCGGACAGGATCTCATGAGCACGGGCCACGGCCTCATGGGCCTCCGCGTCCAGGGACTCCCCGGCCACCATCCGGCCCAGGGCCACCTGGAGAAGCTTGACGGCCTCCATGACCTCCGCCGTGGCCTTGTCCGCCCCGGTGGAGCCGGAGTCCGCGTCCTGGGCCTCCGGGGCCTCCGCCTTCATCACGGCCCCACGGAGGGCGTCCAGGAGGCCGGACACGGCCGCCTTGTCCTCATCGGACCGGAGGGCTCCCCGGCCGATCTCATCCATGGCCATCCACAGGAGGTCCCTGGCCTTGTCCTCCGGCTCCGCCCCCATGGCCTTCAGGACCGGGGCCAGGGCCTTGGCCACGTCACCGGCTCCGGCCGCGTCCTGGCCATCCTGGCCCTCGGACCCGGTGTCACCGGCCTCCTGGCCGTCCGGGGTGTCCACGGCCTTGTCCTGGCCGTCCTGACCGTTCGCGGCCTCCTCACCCTCCTGGGCCTCCGCCGTCAGCTCCTCCAGGTATTTCTCCGCCTCTGCCTTGGCCGCGTCCTTGGCCTCCTGGGGGATGTCCGCCTGGGGAATCCTGGACAGGGCGTTCCGGACGTGGGGGAGGTCCAGCTCCCCCTTGTCGTCCCTCACCGGGAAGTAGCGGAGGGACCTGGGGGTGGTCATCCCGTCCGCGTCCTTCTCCCCACCGGGGGCGACGTAGAGGAACGCGGAGTCCGGAAGGTCGTTGATGTAGGCGTCCGTCCACACGGCCTTGTCCTGGCCACCCTGGCCGCCGTCAGCTCCGTCCCGGCCCTCACCCTGCCCCTGGGCCTTGTCGCCGTCCTGGGGGCCTCCCTGGGCCTCCGGGGGCGTTTCCTTGGTCACGTCCACGGTCCAGGTGGGATCGATGTCCCTGGTGGGCTCCGCCCCGTCATGGATTGCCTGTCCAAGCATGGTCCCTCCGTTGTCTCTTTTTCTGACCACGATGGTCCGCCGGTTGGCCGCCCTGTCCACCGCGGACACTTCCTCAACTAGGAGGTCCGTGAGCCTGTGGACAAAACTCTCCGCCTGATCGGGACCGGCCGTCCCCTGGGCTTCGTCACTCTGATCGGTGAGGGGGTGTGCCATCGTTCTAACGTGGGACTATATCACACACCACCACCCAAGGTGAGGTCAAGTAGGATCTGGGCTCACACCAGCCGGGGCCGCCTCCTGGACCCTCCTGGCGGAGCCTCCGATGGACAGGCCCGTGATCCGGCCGGCCTTGAAGTCCTCCCACAGGTCATCATCCACCACCCTCATCCCCAACAGCCACGTCCCGCGGTAAATGAGCTGGGCCTCCGGTGGGATCTCTATCTCCCCCGTCCGGATCACGTCCAGGAGGTTGGGAACCCCCACGGCCCGTCCGTCAGGGAGGACCACCATGTCCACCATGGCAACGTAGGATTCCAAGATCCGGAGCTTGCCGCCGGTGACCAGCTCCCGGTGTTGGTGGCCCAGGTTCCGGTAGTGCTCCATGAACAGGTGGGCCGCCTGGCGGATCTCCTCCGCGGAGTAGACGTCCCCCTGTGTGTCCGGGGCCAAGGGAACACCAGGCCCTCCGTCATTGGGCTCCAGGACCACCCCCAGGATATAACGCTCCTCCTCCGGACGATCGGACTTGACCACGGGGAGGACAGCTCCGTGTGGACGGTCCGCCGCCTTGGCCACCTTGCCGGTGTCAGCCTGGGGGTCCGGGGAGTAATTCAGGACCTCCAACAGCTTGGTCCCGTCACGTCCGCCAGCCGCTCCGCCTGGGGTCCGGCTGGTCTCCAGGACACGGACCGTCCACCCATGGCCCAGGAAGTCCTCCTCACGGTCCGCCCCGTAGTGGAGGAGGAACCGGCCCTTGACCCCCTGGAGGACCTTGACCAGCTCCTCCGTGGAGAAGCCCTCCTCCCCCACCTGTTGGGTGAACCCCTCATAGGGTGGGTCCAGGTAGTAGAACGTGTCCGGCCCGTCGAATTCCTGGACCACGGCCTTGTAGTCCGCCTCCCGGATGTGGACCCCCTGGAGACGTTCCTGGACGCCACGGAACCGGGCCATAAGGGTGGCCGCCTTGCCGTCCACGGTCCGGTCATAGTGGAGGTCCGGAGCCTCCCCCTGGCGGAAGAAGCTGGCCCACCGGCGATAGGCGAACCGGTAGAAACGCTCCACCTCATCCCTGGGCTCCATCTCCAGGACCTTGGTGGCCTGGCGGACGGAGCCTGACCAGTCCATCTCCTCCAGCCGCTTGATGTCCTCCTCCGTGGCGTCCCGGACAAACTTGAAGGCCCCGGCCACCAGGGGGTGGGCGTCCGCCAGGACCTCCACCGGGGAGGGCTCCTCCCTGGAAAAGAACACGGCCGCTCCACCGGCGAAGGGCTCAACATAGGTGTGGACGTCCGCCGGGAGCCGGCCCTTGATGTAGGCCGCGATCTTGGTTTTCCCGGCTGGGCTCCCCCACAGGCCACGGAGCTTGAACAGCTCCTCCCTGGCCTTGTCCACGGCCGTTTCCGGGAGGAGGGTGGACAGGGCCTCCCCGTCCACCTCCACCTCATGAACGTGGACTCCGCCGTGGGTGGTCTCCGTCTCCCCCTCCACCTCATGGAGGTGGGGGCCGCCTGGAGCCACGGCCAGCTCACGGCCGTCCGGGAGCCGGAACGTGTGGCCGTGGGCTCCGCCGGGGACACCGGCCGCCAGGTGGTTCATGTTGTGGCTGTGGGCTCCGTCCCGGCCGGTGAGGACCAGCTCCCCCGATGACAGCCGGAGGAGGTGGACGTGGTCTCCGTCCTGGTCCACGTCCAGGCTGTGGGCGTGGACTCCGCCGCCGGGGACGGCCTTGGTGGTCTCCGCCCTGGCCTCCTCCGCCCTGTCCACCAGGTCCTGGAGGCTCAACAGCCACCCTGTGGCCACGGCCACGGCCTCCGCCTGGGGGGCCTCGATTCGGACCAGGACAGGCCGGAGGGCCTGGAGGGCCTGGACCAGGGCGTCCACCGCGTCAAGGAACGGACCGTCCTGTCCGGCCTTGGTGGTCCGCTCCGGGGTGAGCTTGGCCAGCTCCGCCGCCAGGACGGCCGCCCTGTTGGGGACCTCACTGATCTCCACCACCAGGGCCAGGGGGGCCTTGACCACCTCCAGGGTCCTGGAGGCCCACGTCCGGGCCGCCTCCACCAGGTCCATGGCCGCCGCCTGGGCCGCCTGGAGGGCCTTGTCATCATCGGCCGTCACGGCCACCGTCCTGGTCTCCATCGCGGTCCTCCGTGGTGGCCAGCCTCCACGGGCCAGCCTGTGGGGGGGGGTGAGGGCTGGGGGGCCGCCGGGACTACTCCTGGCCGGCCGCGTTGAGGTCCGGGTCCCTCCCCCAATCGTCCAGGCCGTCCGGGTCCGGGGCCGTGTTGAGGTCCGATGGCCAGGCCACGTCCCCGTCCGGGGTGGCGTCCGCCGGGGGCTGTCCACCCTGGTCCGGCTTGGGGTCCGCCTTGTCCACGTCCGTCCTGTCCACGTCCGCCGGGGCCATCATCTTGGTCAGCCGCTCCATGGCCTCCGTCATGGAGCCGGTGACCACCGCGTCCGCCGCGTCCGCCTCCAGGGCCTTCAGGAGGTCCGCGTCCACGGTGATGGTGTCGCCGTCATCGGGGGCCGCCGCCATGGCCTTGGTGAGGTGGTAGGCCCGTTGGGTGATGGCCTTGGTGACCTCCTGGGGGGTCCCCTCCGCCACGGCCTTGGACACGGCCCCACGGACCAAGTCCGCTCCCTTGGTGAGGCTGATCTCCGTGGTCTCCGGCTCACCAGCTCCGAACACCTGATCGATGGTCTCCACGGTCATCCCTGTCCTCCTGTGTCGTCGTTTTCCCCACACGGGGGCTCCCCCTGTTGTATCACGTGGCCTTCTCCCACGGCCAGGGCGGACAGCCTACGCTCCGCCTCCGCCTTCTGGATCACCTCCGGAGCCCAGCCCACAGTCCCCTCCCTGATCTCCTCCTCCGGCTCCGGGAGCTGGTCCTGGAGGTTGGCTCCGTCGATACAGGCCAGGAGGAGGGGCTGGAGGTGGTCCATGGCCCGATCCCGGCTCCATCGACACACACCATAGAGGTGGTTCCAGATCTCCACGGTGACGTCCAGCCGGTCCTGTAGTTCCTTCTCCGTGATGTTGCCGGACGGCATGGGCCGGAGCCGGAACGTCTCCATGACCGTGTCCGTGATCTTGGCCCGGACCTCCTCCAGCTCATGGTCCTGAAGAATCCGTCCGGGGGCCGTCAGGTTGCTTGTCATCCTCTACCTCCTGGGGAGGGACCATAGCAGATCTGGACCTGGCCCTCCGCCCCGTGGTAGGCCGGACAGGCCATTCCCCTCCCGGGGGCTCCGGCCTGGTCCTGGTCAGCCTTCACCTGGTCAGGCCGGGGCCTCCACCACTACCTATGACCGATCGGATTCGAGGATGTCACGGAGGTCCAGGAGGACCAGGACGGCCAGGATGATGGCCACGGCCAGGATCACACCGGCCCCACTTCCGCGATCAGGGTGGTCCGGCAAGCATGGTGATAGGGGGGGAACCCAATGGCTGAGGACACCATCTGTTGGCTGTTCATCACGTTGGAGTAGCGCCCCGGTGAGCCGGTCCCGGCCCCACGTTCCTGGACGGTGGCCACGGTGGCCCTGGTGTTGTCCGGATACTCCAGGAACAGCTCCTCCTCCCCCGTCTCCGGGTTGACACCCTGTTTCATGAAAGGCTGATTCCACAGGACCCCGTCCGGGGACGGGTCCCTCATGATGGCCTCCTGACGGGCCATGGCCCCGTCAATGGGCATCAAGCGATTGTGGAGCATCAAACAGGTTTCGGTGGTGGCTTCGTCCAGGATGGCCTCTATCCGGTAGTGGGTGATCCCCGCGGCCCTCATCGTGTAGCCGGCCGCGTAGGACCTGGCCCTGGAGATGTGGTTGGCCGCCACGATCCGCCAATACCACCTCATCTGAAGGCCGCCCTGGATCTGGCGTTCCAGCTCCTTGCCGATCGTGTCCCGGCCCAACCCTTGGCTGATCCCCTGTTGGATGATGGGCTGGGCCTGACGGGCCAGGGATTGACTCACACGGCCGTATTGGTTCCGAACCCAGAACCCATGATGACGGGCCATGGATTGAGCGATCCGCCGGTCCGGGAGGTTGAACGTGGAGCCCAGCCTGGGGGCCATCTCCGGGAGCCTGGCCCACCCGGCTCCGGTTTGAGCCATGACGGCCCGTAGCGCCCTGGTGATGGCTACCTGTTGGCTCCGGACCATGGTCCCCCTGGGGGAGGCCAGGGTCCCGCGGAGGCCACCTGTGGCCGTGGCGATCTGGCGTCCGGTAGCATCCTCGAAATCAAACCGGAACCACTCCATGGCCTCCGCCGTGAGGTGGGCCGCCTCCTGTTCCGCGAACACCCCCAGCCTGGCCGCCAGCCTGGTGACCTCCTGGACCCAAGCCTCCGGGGACAGGGGGTCCCTGGCCTTGGCCATCGTCACCATCCCGATCGCCTTGTAGACCGGCTCCCCAGCCACACCCTCCACGGAGTCCACCTCCCCCACCACCACGGGGTCACCGGTCAGCTCCGCCAGCTCCAGGGCCATCCGCCTGGTGTCGCCGTCACTGGCCCTCCCCAGCCGGCTCACAACGCCTTCTCCGGCCCAGGCGGACAGGAGGACCCTCCCCATCCTCCGCGGCCCCCTGTGGCCTCCTGGAGCCACGGTGAGCTGGAACGGGGACAGCTTGAAGAATTGACGCTCCGCCGGGGGGAGCCACCGGAAGTCCAGGTCCGTGACCAGGCCGGCCTCCGTCACCGGCCCTCCGTTGGCCATGCTGGTCATCGGTCTCCGGACGGGACGTCCGCCGGGAACAGCCGGCGGAACGTATCAGGAGACACCTTGACCCTGGAGACGGGGAGGTCCGCCTCATCGGCCGGCTCCTCCGTGTCCTCCTGGGGTGGGGTGTCAACGGGCCGGGAGGGGGTAGTGGCCTCCGCCTCCGCCTCCTCCGTCTCAAACCCGGCCAGGGCATACCGGAGGGGGAGCTTGGCCCACGTGGCGTCCACCCTGGGGAGGTCAGCCCCAAGGGCCGCCGCCACGATCCCACGGGCCTCCTGGGGGGTGAGGATGGCCTGTGTCAGCTCCCCGGCCTTCCCCAGGACCTCCTCCGGGTCCGGACGATAGGTGGACTTGGACTTGAAGGTCCACAGGTGGACACGGAGATCACGGAGGAGGGTCCGGTTGATCTCAAAGTCGAAGTCATCCCGGTCCGGCTGGAACACCTGGTCCTCCGTGATCCGCCAGGCGAACCCGGCCGTGGACCTGTTCTGGTCCCGGCTCACACCCCGGAGGATGGGGGGGACGCGGAATGACTCACCCACCTTGCTCCTGTTGTCCCGGTCATACTCCGGCCAGATCTGGTCCTTGAAGATCGCGTCCGTCAGGGGCTTGATCTCTATCCGGACAGACTGTTGGCCGGGGAGGCCGGACAGGGGAGCTGTCCCGGCCTGGGCCTCCGCCTCCAAGATGAGGATTCGGTGGAAGTTACGGGAGCCCTTGATGTGGTCCTTGATGAGCTGTTGTAGCTCCTCTTTCGCGTCCGCCGCCAGGTGACCTCCGGACACCATGACCACCAAGGGGGGGATGGCCTTGTTGTCAAAGAACAGGAGGTTGACCTCCTCCTGTTCCCGGCTCCCCAGGACGGACAGGATGGTCCCGGACCATCGGACCAGGCCGTAGACGTCGGACTCCGGGTTGTCCAGGCGGAACCACAACAGCTCCGTGGCCGGCCTGGCGTTGGGCTCCGCTCCCTCCATGTCCTTGGGGTCCTTGTAGACCCGGCCGGTCATGGAGGACACGGTCCTGGGGTCCCCGTATTCTTTGAAGTAGACGGACCGGCCCTCATAGATCTGGACGTAGAGGCGGAACGCCTTGGTGTCCGTGATCTCCTCCCACGTCACGTCCGTGGTCCTCACCACGTCCTTGACCTCCACGGCCTCCCTGGCCCGTGGCAAGGCCCGGAGGGTCCAGGCCGGAGCATAGCGGAGCCGCTTGGGCTCCCCCCTGGCGTTCCGTAGGACCTCAAAGGCCCCCCACCCGATTGTCTCCGCGTCCACCCCCACCTGGCGACGGAGACGGACGAAACTGGACTCACGGACGGCATAGTCAAAGAACGCTTTGAGGCGGACCCGTTCCCGGCGGGACTGGTTCCGGAGTTGTTCGATCCGCTCATCCACCTCCTGGTCCGTCACCGGGTTGATGGGCTCCGGGTCCTTGTCCCCGGCCTCCATCTCCGCCCTACGCTCCCGGTCCATCTCCATGGCCATCCGGACCGTCTCCCTGGTCTCACTTGCGTCCAGGTCCAGGACAGGCTCAAACGTGAACCCCCCTCCGTGGACGTTGTGGACCAGGGCGTCCACGTTCTGGCGGAGGCTGTTGGACACCCCGTAGAGGCGGACCAGGACCAAGGGCTCAAAGGGTGGGGGGATGGTCCCGGCCTCACCGAAAGCCTGGGCCATGGACGTGGCCGTGTCCTGGAGGTTGGACCGCTGGGCCACCAGCTCCTCACCCTTCAACAGCCGGTCCCTGGTCAGCTCCAGGCCGTCCGCCGTGGAGCCGGACTGTGACACCACCAGCCGGAGGTGGGCTTCCTCCGCCGCCTGGCTCATGACGTAGCCCTGATCGCCACGGTCTCCGCGGCCCCCTTCACGGCCAGCTTGGAGACACCCTTCCCGGACGTGGCCACGATCTCCACCTCATGGGGATGGGTCCCCTGGAGTCCCGCGGACAGGCCCTCCAGCTTGACGTGGGTGGTGGCGTAGTCCTCACCGATCGATACCTCCGCCACCCCAGCTCCGGCCACGTGGCGGAGCCACAGCCGCCTGGCCACAAAGGCCAGCTTGACCTCACCGGCCGCGAACGTTGCTCCGCCGGTTTTTTCCTCATAATGGACGTCCATGTGAACCCTCCATCATCCCCTCATCCGATCACCTGGGGGATGTTGCGTCTACTATTGGGCCGGTCAGCTCCCGGACCCATCAAACTCCTGACGGGCCAGCTCCTCCTGGTAGCGGAGGGCCACCTCAGACTTCAGGGGCTCCGGTAGCACGTCCGCCAGCCGGCGGACCTCCACCTGGTCCTTGTTCTGGAAAGCGTCCCACAGCCTCCGGGCCACGGCCGCTCCAACGTCGAAGATCAGTTTCATGGTGTCCTGGCTCATGGGCTGGCCTCCTCCTCACTGGACACGGCCCCGGCGATAGCCTCCGCCGCCGCCACCCCCAGGTTGCATAGCTCCTCCGTCCGGCCCTCCACCACACGGAGGGCCGCCGGGACGTCCAGCTCCAGGTCCACCAGGAGGCGGAGGATGGTATCAACCCCCTCACCCACAGGACGACACACCAGGACGTTCCAGTCCCTGGGCCGCTCCCCGGACTGTCTCCATGAATCGTTGGCCGCTTGCCAGGCCCGGAGGGTCCCGGCCGTGGCCGCCAGGGCCGCCACCAGCCTGTTCCAGGGACTCATCCGCTCCAGGTAGAGGTCCATGGCCCCTGGACACTCCTGGCCCGGAGGAGGACACTCCAGCTCCTCACGGACGGCCGCCCTGGTCTCCTCCCCGGCCGTAGTGACCAGGGGCTCCACGATCCCGTCCGCCTCCGCCAGGGCCGCCCCGGCCTCCACCAGGATGGCCTGGCTTGTGTCCACCGGGGAGCCGGTCCGCGGACAGCCGGCGGACGCCACGGCTATGGTCACCACGATCGTGGTGAGGAGGGCCTGGCTTGTCACCACCACCCTCATCCGTTCCATCTCACCCCTCATCGTCCGCCTCCTCATCGTCCACCGGCTCCATGTCCGGGGGCTCCGTGGGGGCCGGCTCCGCCGTGGGCTCCCCGTGGCCGTTCCTGGCCCGGACCATCTCCGCCTCCGCCCTGATCGTGGCCGCGTCCGCGGAGGCCATCTCCGCCTCCGCCCTGTGATGGGCCGCCTTGGCCACCTGGCTCCCCACGTCCGTCAGGGTGTGGCCTCCGATGAGGAGGCCCACCAGCCACAGGACCGCGTCAATGGCCTTGGCCCTGGACTCATCGTCCAGTCCAATGGCCGCTCCCCCCAGGGCCACACCAAGGACACCGGCCACCCCGATCAGGACCATCCACACCTTGTTACGTTTCCACACCGGCTTGGTCTCCATCCGTCTCCACCTCCGGACACAGCCTACCACGTGGCCCTGGGGGGCGAACAGTCCAGGCCGCCGGTGATAGACTCCCGCCAGGAGGTGGAGACACGATGAGATTCAACGACAAGGGACAGGAGGTCCGGAGGGTCCAACAGGCCCTCCTGGACGGAGGCTACTCCCTCCCCCGCTACGGGGTGGACGGCCACCTGGGGGCGGAGACATGGGACACCCTCCGCCACTATGCCGGGGACCACAGCTCCCCATGGGACCCGGAGGTCCCCAAGGGGGTCCTGGCCCTCCTGGCCAAGCCTGACCCCCCGGTGGAGGTCCCGGACACCCCGGACACCCCGGAGCTGGACGTCCCCGTGGTGGACCTCCGTGGGGACCAGTCCAACCCACCGGCCAAGTCCAGAAAGTTCAAGCTAGCCGGCGGAGCTGTGGTGGAGCGGAACCCGGCCATGGTCACCGGGATCACAATCCACCAAACGGCCGTCCCCTACGGGGTGGCGGAATATCAGGTCCAGGCCGCCGGTGGGGACCGTGAGCTGGCCTTGGCCCGGAGGTCCCTGGACGTGGCCTGTCACGTGATGGCCTTCCGGTCCGGCTTCGTGGCCTGGCCCAACCCCCTCCGGTGGTATGTCCACCACGGCAACGGGTTCAACTCCACGGAGCTGGGCCTGGAGATAGACGGCCGGTATCCCGGCCTCATCGGTGGGGACACGTGGGACGGCAAGCCGGCCACGGAGGCCACGGATGAGCTGGTGTCCGCCGCCAGGGCCGCCGTGGCCCTCATGGTCCGGGAGGGGAGGGCCGCCGGTATGCCGATCCGCTTCATCCATGCTCACCGTCAGTCCAGCTCCTCCCGCCGGAGTGACCCCGGGGAGGAGCTGTGGCGGAGGGTGGTCCTGGAGTATGCCGTCCCGGAGCTGGGCCTGGTGACGGAGCCGGCCAAGGTCCTGGGGTCCGGCCGGCCCATCCCCACCCAATGGGACCCGGACGGGGTGGGGGACTACTAGGCCCCACCCTGGCCTCCACCTGACCACACAGGTCCACCCCGTCTCACAGCGTAGCCACGGAGCCCACCGTGGAGGCCACCTGGTGACAGGTCCTCACAACGGAGCCACCGGCCCCACCTTGTCCCCACGGTGAGCACAGAGGACCACCTCCTGGTCCGTTGTGTGATGGGGAGGGTGTCAGACTCACAGGACCTCCACCGTCCTACAAGGTGTGACGGTGGAGCCAGGGACACACGGCGACGGACACGGACCCACAGTGGAGGCCCGGTCCCACCCCTGGCTCCACCGTCCCACCTCCGGCCACCCTGGCCTACCTTGGCGGTCCAGGTCACCACCATCCACACCTTGTCCCCAATGTCCCACACGTGACCACGTGTAGGACAACCGCCGCCACGTGTCCCACACGTCCGCACCTTGTAACCACCTGTGGTTGTTCAGCCTCCTGTGTGTGGCCAATGGGGCCACGGTGACCACTTCCACCTCTCATGTGGTCACTGGTGAGTCCATTGTCCCCAGCCTGTCCACACTCACCTCCGGTGTGTGGGCCTGTGTCCGAACGTGTGGAGGATGTCACCACGATCCACACAGGTGGTCACAGGTGGGGACTGTGGCTCCATGGTGACCACCCTGGACCACCTCCACCGCTTGAATCCTACGTGTCTCGTTTGACACGGTTTTTTTGTGTGGGATATGTCGGCATATGTCAGGACAGGGTTCACCTTTTTCCGGCCGGTGGTGATCACCATCCGGAGGCCACTTGGCGATTCCAGGCCCCACAGGGGGGTTCTGACGGCCGAAAAAGTCCCGGCTATGGTGGCCCATAAAATTCCTTTTCAGCGATCCTGAGAGGTGGGGCCGCCGCAAGCCGAGAAGGGGCCTAGAACCTCCGGAAGGGTCTTCAGGTAGCCCCCCAGGGGGGTGGAGCCTTCCGGCTGTTAGGAGCCGTCCTGGGGGGGCTGGTGGCGATTTATCGAAGAATCACGCGAATTTGGGGGCCTGACACCCCGAAATTCTGGCACGGACTTTGGGGGTGTGGCCGTGAACCCTCAATCCCCAAGGTTGGCCCAGGAGTAGATCGGAGGGACTGAACCCCCCTCCACGGCCTCCCTCACGGCCTCATCGGGGACGTCATTGGCCTGGCCGGTGGAGGTCAGAATGGCCCCATCCGGGGCCTGGACTGGAGCCTCCGGAGCCTGACCACGGGACCGGTCCGCCCCGTAGCTGGACACGGAAACTCCCCTCCCACCGGCCCGGATAGAGTAGTCCACGGCCAGGGCCGTGGCGTAGACAAAGGCGTCCACCAGGTCATCATGGGCCGCCAGGGGGAACATGGTCAGCTCCTCCACCAGGTCCCCTTTGAGCCCCCGTCCAGGGTCCAGGGCCGGGTTGAAAGAGACACGGCCCAGCTCCAGGAGGGGAGTGATAGCGGACAGCCGGAGGGCCTTGGACAGCCGGGGACGGACCGGGACAATGTCCGCCGTCAGCTCCGTCCGCTTGTCATCACGGGCCGCCTGGAGGACCTGGGGGAGGACCGCTTGATACTGAACGGCCTCCAGGGCCACGGCCTGGGGGAGCCACAGCTTGGCCTCCTGGAGGACAGCTCCCACCTGGGCCATGAACGTCAAGTGTCCATGCCAAGCGTCCAGGACGTAGATCCTGGGCTGGGCCTGGCCCAGGTCACGGCCGTCCAGGCCCACCGTCACCGATGAGAAGAAGTCCTCCCCCTCACCGGTGGACAGGTCATAGGCCGTGAACACGATCAGGTCCGCCAGGTTGGGCTCCTCCGTCCAGTATTGGACCCATGAGTCCTGGACGGTGGCATACTCCCCGGACAAGGCGATCAGCCGGTAGCCACGATCAAACTCCCGTTGACCCACCTCCGCCAGCTTGGCCTCCAGCTTCTCCACGGGCCACTTGGCCTCCCACACCGGCTCCATCTTGGGTCCGATCGGACGGGAGAACACACGATAGACCGGGTTCCGTTTGAGCTTGTGGGACAGGTCCGCTGTGTGCCACGGGGTGTAGACGTAGATGGTCCGGCCGGTGGGCTCCAACAGGTTCAACCAATCTGAATGCCAGGCCCTCTTGACGGTCTCCCGGAGCTTGGGGATCTCCAGGGCGTTCCGCCTCCCCACCGGGTCATCCGCCACCAGGTAGTCAGCCCGTCCGCCGGTGGCCGCCGTCTGAATCCCACAGGCTTCAATGGAGACGTCCCTCATGAGCCGGGGCCGGTCCACCACGATCTTCTTCTTGGTCCAGTCCCCCCGCCTGGCCGGACGGAGGTGGGGGAACACGTCCCTGATCCGGCTGTTCCCCATGATGTGTTGGGCCAAGTGTTGGACACGTTCCTGGGCCTTGTTGTCCGACTCACACACGATCTTGAACCGGAGGTTAGGGTCCTGGCCCAACAGCCACAGGATGGAGATCTCAACCTGTGTGGTGTTGTGAGTCACGAATCCATGAGAAACGAAGTTGTGTGTTCCGGAGACGGTCAGATCATAGGTCTCACGTGGGCCAACAGGCTCAACTGACGTAACCTCATCCCAAAAGACTTGACCATTGGCCACCTGACGAAGCTTGTCATTATCGTCCAGCTCCGCCAGCCTCCGGAGCTTTGGTCTGGAGATCCTGTTCTTTGTGTCAATCCGAAGACCCTGTTGACGCAAGGACAGACCAGTTGCTTTGACATGGGGCCGCCACAACTCATCAGGAAACAGATCCAGCTTGGCCCCATTGCCGTCGCCTCCTCCACAGTCCAGAGAATCAATCCTGTCAGCCTTGTCCCCCCTTGGCCTTACTATATTGCGGAACCTGTCCAAACCATCGCCACGGATAGTCAGCCTCCATGACAGGTGGTGTTTCTTCCGATACATCCCTCGCTTTCTAGAGATGGTTGAAACAATCCCAAACCTTGCCAGAACGTCCTGGACAGTCACCAACAAAGGCTTGTTCACGGAATAAAATTCAGCCGAACCGCCATCCTTGTTATTCACCGTCCCGTCAGCGTCGAAATATCCAGCAAGGAACGCGGCCCTAGCTTGGTCACCACCAACTAATACTTGATGCGGGATAGTCTTGTTATGAGATCTGCATCCCATAAGACCCATGTCTCTCAAATAGTGGGTTGGCCCTCCTGACTTCGCTCCCTTGTGACCTGTGATGGAATAGTCGTAACCATCAACATGAGACACCGTCCATCCATGACGATCGGACCATTGTCTCACCTGGTTCAACACAGCCTGATCAGAACACGTCACCCTAGCCCTATCCGTCGTCCCACCGTCTCCAACCATGACCCCAATGACATAGGCGTCCAGCTCGTCCATGTCTCCTTGGACAGGGACAGAGCATCCATTCATCACAGCCACACGAACACCAGCGTCCAGGTCCTCCGCCGCTGTCCATCCATTGCCAGTCCGAAACGGATGGTCATGTGAAACCACCAGCTCCCGACCGGTCTTCGTCAAAACGGTAATGCAGTCCTTGATCCCATTGGACTGACACGTGGCGTCACCACTAACGATCCTGAACGTGTCGTCCATTGTGAGAACCCGGCCACTGTCGAAAACCTCGACAGGGACAAGGCTACCATCCTCAAGATGAATCAACGTTCCAGCCGCACAACACTTGCCGTGGTTCCGCGGAAACTCCACCATGAGGTGGTCCACGTCCCTGTCCCGGATGGCCTCCTGGAGGTCACGGTGGACCTTGGCCTGGCGGAGCTTGTTTCCAGTGACGGAGTCCTCAAAGGCATATTCCGCGAAGGCGTTGGGGTCCTCCCTGGCCTGGCGGACACGGGAGGTCCTGACGGCCTTGGCCACCTCCCTCCGCCGCCTCATGGCCTCCGCCTCCGGGGACTCCGGCCGCTCCGAATACCAGTCCTCCGCGTGTTCATCCACGGCCCTGGGCCGGACCCGTGGGGCCTTGGGCTTGGCCGTCTTGGCCTTGGTGGTCTTGGGCTTGGCCATCCTGGACCTCAGTGGAGGAGGTCCGATGGGGTGGGCATCCCGCCGGAGTCCCCTCCGCCGCCGTCTCCGTCATCGGGCCAGTCCCGATCATGGCCGTTGCCACGGGACGGGGCCTGGCCGGCCTCACGGGCCGCCTTGATCCAGGAGGGCTCCGCCTCCCCCCCGGAGGCTATGTAGGCGTCCAGCTCCTCCCGGCTCCACCCGGCGAAGTCCTCCGGGGCGTCCGTGGCTGTGGGTCCGTCGTCCTTGGGGAAGTTACCCTCCAGGTCCGCGATCAGTTTTTGACAGCTCACCCATGAGGCCCAGGCCCTGTTGGCCTTCATCTCCTCCGCCGTGGCGTAGAGGTCCCGGAGCTGGCGTTGGCGCGTTGACCGGCTGTGGAGCTTGTCCTCCTCCTCCCACTTCAGCCTGACGGCCCGGATGTAGTCACCCACGGTCCGGGCCGGGACCACACGTCCAGCCTTGGCCAGGGCCTCCTGGACGGCCGCCGCTCGCTTGCCGGACACCATGGCCTCCTCCACCACCTTCAGCCGGAACAGCCGCTCCGCCCTGGAGGTTTGGACACGGTTGGGGCCTCCCCCGGCCGGGGGCTTGCCTGGCTTCTTGTTCCCGTGTTTCCCCCGGCTCTTTTTGCCGTGGGGGATGGACTTCTTGGTCATGGTCAGCCTCTACCTGGTGGCCCGTCTACAGGCCGGCGAACGTGGACACGTGGCGGACCAGGTCCTCCTCACCGGAGGCCGTGGCCACCATCTCCCTGGCCAGGTTGTCCGGGACGTCCACGGTCCCCCGTTGTCCGTCAGGGGCTCCAAAGTCCAGCCTCCAGGTCCCGTCCTTGGGGGTGTCCCCCTGGCGGACCATGGACGCCAGCTTGGTCACGGAGCCTTGAAGGGTGTCAGCCTCTACCTTGATCGCCACGGGGCCTCCTGTCTCACATAACCCTACCACGTGGGTTCATGTGTTCCAAAGTGGGACACGTCAACGGTGGGCCCAAGGACGGCCCAGGACGGCCTCAACGGTGTGGGGGGTCCAGGGCCGGGGGAGCTGGCCTCCGGGACACACGGAGGCGGACAGCCGCCTCCCTGACCCACAGGATGCCGGCCCTCATGGCCAGGAGGGCCACGGTGACCACCCCCAGGACGATGAGGGCCAGGCCGGCCACCACCTCCACGGCCCAGGTGACCACCTCCTGGAGGTGGGCCAGGACCATGGCCGCCAGGCCGGCCGCCACGATGATGGCCAGGAGGACCAGCTCATCACCCGGCCTCATCGGCCACCTCCCCCAGGGGAGCAACGGGGGCCGGGGTGGGGGTGGCCACCCGGCCATTGGCCTCCCGTTCCAAACAGGCCAGCCGGTCCCGGTGGGACAGGAACCCCTCCCGGATCACGTCCAGGTTGGACTCCAGGACCACAAGCCTCCGCTTGATCGATCGGAGGTCCTTGATGATCAGGTCCAGCTTGTCATCCGTGGTCATGTTGGCCGTGTCCGTCATGGGGTCACCAGCTCCAGGGCCATCCGCTCCAGCTCCGCTCGGACCTCCGGGGCCTGGACGATCGTGAAGTGGTCAGGACCGGACAGGGGGACGTTGACCACCCGGGGACCGTGAACCATGGCCCCGGCCTGTTGGTCCTGGGGGAGGACCGCCATGAAGTTGGTGGCCTGGTCCACCGTGGCCGTCAGCTTCAGGACGGCCCTGTTGAGGTTGGGGGTGAGGTCCCACCTGGTGGGCCAACAGGGATCGATGGTGACCAGGCCCACCCGGCGATAGCCCAGGGGGGTGGCCATCCTGTTGAGGACCCTGGACACCATGTTCCTGGCCCCCAGGGACTTCCCCACCAGGAGGAGGCTCCGGTGAGGGTTCTGGTGGCGGAGGATGAACCGGCGGACCCTCCGGCTCCGGCTCCACCCCAGCATGGCCCGGAGGCCAAGGAAACGTCCCTCCGCCACGTGGCCCTTGGTCACCTCCCTGGCCATGGTCGCCGTCCTGGTCTCCCGCCGCCTGGAGCTGGACCCCCACCCGTTGAGGACCACCACCACCACCTCCGCCATCACACCCTCCCGGCGGACAGGAGGCCCTGGTCCTCCAAGTAGGCGATCGCCACCTTGGAGGCTTCGTTGATGACCCCTCCCTTGGACACCACCCTGGAGGACATGGACAGGGCCTTGGCCGCCACGGCCACGTCCGCGTCCGTGCAAGCATAGGCCACCAGGTTGTCCGCCAGGTCCATGGGCCTCAACAGCCGGCCAGTGAGGAACCACTCCAGCTCCATGTTGGAGCGGAAAGCCTCCGCCTCCAACCTGGCCCTGGCCGCCGTGTCCGTCAGGTATTCCAGCTCATAGCGTCCCGGCTCCCGGATGTGTTGGACCACGTGTTGGAATTCGTGGGCACACAGCCGGACCTGGCCGTGGAGGGAGTGGCGTCCCTGATCCACCCCGATCTGGAACGGGACATAGATGGTCCGGCCGATCGTGGTGGTGTATCGGCGGAGGAACGTCTCCCCGTCCATCACCCCAAGCTGGTCCAGAAACCTGGCCACCAGCTCCATGTCCTCCGAATCGGCCTTGTCCATCACCCTGGCGTCATAGTGGGCCACCATGTGGTCCCACAGGCCACGGACCACGTCCGGGTTCACCACGGTCATGGAGCCACCTCCTCCACCGGGAGACACGTGGCCTCCTCCTCCTCCATGCCACAGGCCCAGGCCATGTCCTGGCCCTCCACCTGGTCACAGTCCATGACAGGCTCCCACCGGCCGTGGGAGTTGCACACCTGGGCCACGTTGCCGTCACACCGGCTCCGGAGCTGTTCACACACGGCCGCTCCGCCTGGACAAGCCAAGAGGGCCACGGCCGCCGTCATCACCAGCCACCTCATCGATCACCTCCGCGTTCCTGGAGCTGGGCCTCCAGCTCCGTCACCTTGGCCCGGAGACGGGCCACCTCCTGGTGGGCGTCCGTGGGGACCGGCCGAACATCCCTGGTCACAGCCTGGGCCACGGTCTCCCTGGCGTCCCGGAGCTGGGCCGTCAGCTCCTCCACCCTGGCCTCCAGGACCTGGAGCTGGGCCTCCGCTTGCCGTTGGCCCTCCCTGGCCAGCTCCGCCGTGGTCTCCGCCTGGTCCAGCTCCCGGCGGAGATGGGCCACGTCTAGCCGGAGCTGGGCCTCCGCCCTGGCCGTCATCCCATCCCTCCACCCCAAGGGATACCGGACGGGGTGTGTCCGGGGTCCGTGTCCTCAGTCCGGTCATCCGGAGGCTCCGCCGCCGGGTCCTCCGGCTGACCACGGAGGGGACACCACACGGGAGCCGGACCAGCGTCCTGTTGACTCCTGGTGACGTCCGCCTCCAGGTGATCATGGACGGCCATCTCCGGATGGCCACAGGAGGACCGGACCGGGGAGTCCCCCCTCCTGGCCTGGAACGCCACGGCCAGGGTCCTCCGGAGGGGACAAGTCCCACACCCTCCGCCGGAGGCCACCCTCACCCTGGCCATGAGGAGGGTGACCTCCCCGTCCAGGTCCAGGCCCTCCTGGACGTGGAGCTGGTGGAGGACAGCCACGGCCTGTGTGGAGATGGCCCGGTGGGTGGCCAGCTCCGCCTGGAGGCCGTCCCGCTCCCGGCGGAGCTGGACGTTGGCGGACAACAGCTTGGCCGTGTTCGTCCCTGGCTCCGGGAGGGGGATGGCCAGCTCACCGGCCGCGTCCACCTGGTCACCCTGGAGCTGGCCCACCTCCCGCCGGAGGTCCTTGACCATGTCCTGGAGGGAGGCCGCCCTGTTGACCACCCGGTCCATGTCCTCACGTCCCTGGCGGATGGTGTCCATGGCCGCCTCCAGCCACGTGGCCACATCCTCCAGGTCCACCTCCTCCGTGGTCCCCTCCTCCAGGTGGAGGGTGATGTAGCGGAACAGCCCCTCCAGCTTGTCCAGGATGTCACCCATGGTCCGCCTCCTCCGCCTTGGCCTCCGCCTCATCCCTGAGCCTGGCCAGCTCCGCCATGGTCCTGGCCCCGGAGACACGGTCCAGGTCCTCCAAGGACAGGGCGTCCACACCAGGCTCCAGGTCCGGACCCTGGTGGCCAAGGGGGCCACCCTCCTGGACCACCCTGGCGATCCGTAGGACCTCCCGGGCCGTTGAGCTGGGCTTGGAGTGGCCGTCCTGGTGGGCCAAGGCCCTGGACAGCTCCGTGGTGAGGTAGGCCACCGCGTTCCACAGCTCCCGGCAACGGTCCAGCCGCTCCCCGGCCAGCCGCTTGTTCCAGGCCGGGTCCAGCTCCTCCAGCCTCCCCACCTCCGTCCGGAGCCTGGCCACCTGGTCCGCCGCCCTGGTGGCCGTCTCCACCAGGTCCTCCGGGCCGGCCGCTCCGATCTCCTGGATCAGAACCTGGGCCGCCTCCCTGGCCTTGGCCTTCTGGTAGGCCGCCTCCCTGGCCTGGGGGTGTTGCTCCTGGTCCGGGACCGTCCGCTCCGCCTGGCCCACCAGGAGGGGACCCGTGGGCTCCAGGAGGAGGTGGGCCGCTCCGATGTGTCCCACCCGGAACGTGTAGTCCTTGACGGTGACCAGCTCCCCGTCCTTGAACACGGGCCAGTGAGCCGGGACCGGTGATCCGTCCGCCAGGACCAGCCGGCCGGTCCCCTTGGTCAGCTCCTCCAGCCGCTCCTCCACCTGGCGTCCGCCGCCGGTGAGCTGGGCCTGGAGCTGTTGGTGTAGGCCCTCCAGCTCCGTCCGGCCCTCATCATCGTCACCGAACACAGGCCGGAACCTGTTGGCGTTGTGGTCCATGTCACTCACCCCCTCCCTTGGAGGAGGTCCGGCGGATGACCAGGGCCTCCTCCACCTTGGCCCCCAGCTCCGTCAGCCGCTCCGCCTCCCGGTCCAGGCTGGACCGCTCCGCCTCCAGGCTGGCCAGCTCCCGGGCGATCTCCGCCTGACGGTCCCTGATCCTGGTCAGCTCCAGGTCAAACAGGCCGGCCACCGCGTCCCGTTTCGTGTTCTCATGTCCCATCGTCTCTACCTCCCTTTGTCTTGGCCGTCCGGTGACAGCCGCTTGATCGTGGCCTCCGTCCGATCGTCCGGAGGGCCTGTCCTCATATGCCGGACCACCTGGACGGGGTCCAGCTTGTAGGCCGCCGCCGTGGCGATCTGGACGTTGGCCTCCAGCTCCAGGGCGTTGGCTGTGGGGGTGAGGCCGTGGTCCGCCGCCAGCCGGCGGAGGCCGTCCACCACCAGGTCCCTCATCTCACCAGGCCGGGGTGGGACCGGTCTCCCATCGGCCCAGGGGGGCCAGCTCACTGGCCGGGGTCACTTCCGCCGCTTGGACTTGCCGCCGGACTTGGTCTTGGGGGGCTTGGCCGCCCCGTCCTTGACGGCCTGTTGGATGTCCTTGTCCTTCAAGATCTCACTGGCCGGCCGTTGCTTGCGTCCCTTGGTCATGGCTCACCTCCTCCCCCCTTTGTATCATGGCCATCCTCCTCCGCCAGGCCGGTCAGGGCCGTGGCGTCCCCCCTGTTGATGGCGGCCCTCCAGGCCAGCCTCCGGCCCTCCGCCAAGGTGAGGCCACCCCCCAGGGACAGGAGGGCCGCCGCCGCCTCCACCCTCACCCTGGTCCGCCTGTCACAAGCCACCGCGTCCACCCCCTCCGGGAGGTCCGTCCTGGCCGTCTCCACCACCTCCGCCGGGAACAAGGGGCCGCCGATCGGGTCACCGTCCGCCATGGTCCACCTCCATGTTGTCCGCCACCACCTCCAGCTCCCTCACACAGTCCACACACACGGCCCGGTCCAGCCGCGTCCCCCGCTCCCACCGGTGGGGCCTGGTGGTGATGATGGCCACCTCCACACGGCCTCCACACACCACACACGTCCGCCGGTGTCTCCGGTCCCCCGTGTCATTGGCCCACGGAGAAAAGGCCACCTGGTCCGTGTGGCTCCCCAACCTGGCCGGGACTCCGCTTGACGGATGACGTCCTGTCCTACTCCTGGCCATCGTCCACCTCCTCCGGAGGCCAGGCCACCCCGTCCAGCTCCGTGGCACAGGGGCCACAGTAGGCCGTCACCCCGGGGCCATCGTCCGTGAGGTAGTAGTGGGCCACCTCCCCCGGGTCACCACACTCCCGGCAACCCTGATCCTCCAGGCCGTGGCCGGGGCCGATGGCCTCCGTGTGGGGGAGGTCCGTCTCCTGGAGGTCAGGCCGGTCCACCGATGGCCTGGCCCTCCCGGTGACCTCCCACCGGAGGGGCTGGAGGCCCACGGCCACGTCCGCCAGGTCCTCCGGCCAGCTCCGGCCCTTGGGATAGACCCCTTGGAGTAGCCACGTCCTGGACGGACACACCAGCTCCATGGAGCCAGGAGGGACACCGTCCGGGTCCACGAACCGGCCCTTGACGCCACCCTCCGGGGTGACCAGCCGGCCGTCCCGGACCTCCACGTCCGTGGCCAGCTCCAGCCGGAGGCCGGTGGCTCCCTCCGGCCACGTCCAGTCCGCCCGGTCCACCACGGGGCCGGACACCTCCGCCATCCACTCCGCCAGGGCCTCGGACTCATCCTTGGTGGTCCGGAGGGGGATGATGACCTGGGCCTCCGTGTGGATGGTCCGGTGAGCCGGTGAGAACGTCCGGACGGCCGAACCGGGGATCTCCATGATGGGGTGTGTCCGGATGGACTCCGCCATGGCGTCCGCGTCCGACACATGGAGGACCTGACACCCTCCCTCCTGGAGCCACCCGGCCACCAGCTCCGTGGCCTTCCGGTCCAGCTCCGGGACGGCCTCCACGTCCGCCTGGTCCACGGCCTCCAGCCCAGCCACGGCCGCCGCCTCCTCCTCCCTGATCCTGGCCTCCACGTAGTCCACCAGGTCCGTGACCATGGCGTCCCGCTCCGCCGTGGTGAGCCTGGAGGAGGCCGGCTCCCCGAACACCTCCGCCCCCTCCGCCGCCGTCCGGACCACGGTGGGCTCCACGGCAGGCCCCATCTCCCCGGCCGCCACGGTGACGGACAGCTCCCCGTCCGGTTCCAACAGGGCCATGGCCGCCCCGGCCCAGCCGGGGACCCGGAGGGTGCAGTGGGCCACCCCGTTGTCATCCACCTCCATGGAGACCACGGAGGCCCGGTCCTCATCGGCTACCCCTGGCAAGTGACGGCGGAAGACCTGGGCCACCACGGCCTCCACGGTCCGCCGGTCCACATCCTCCGGCTCCATCTCCGTGAACGGCCGGAGGGCCGCCTCCAGCTCCTCCTGGACCTTGGCCTTGAGCCGGTCCGCCCGGAGCTGGTCAGGGTCACGGAGGTCCGCTCCACACTCCGGACACGTCCGGTCACACGGGTCCGCCTGGCCATGTCCACACGGGACGTCACGGTCCGTCATAGGTCCACCTCCTCCCCGTCCTCATCATCGTGTTGGACCACCAGGTGAGGCCCCCACGGGTCCCCCACGTGGTCATCACAGATCAGATAGCCACAGCCATAACACCGGTCCTCCTCCGTCAGGCCAGGCTTGCCACACAGGCCACACCGGCCATCGTCCAGGCCGGGATTCCGTGGCTCCTTAAGATAGTCCGTCATCATCCACCTCCACGGCCCTGTAAGTCCCGTCCGCCAGGAACCGGAACACGTCCAGGGCTCCGGCCTCAGCCACGGCCGCGGAGGCCGCCTCCGCCATGGCCCTCACGTGTTGGATGGTGGGGAGGCCCTCATCCAATGCCTCCTCCGTGGCCCTGGAGAAGTCGTTGACCCTGGCCAAGGCCCTCCTCAAGGCCAGCTCCGCTCCGGCCTTGCCGTCCAGTCCCTTGGGCCGGCTCATCGGTCCACCTCCTCCCCGGCCACGGCCCGGAGCCACCGGCCCACCAGGTTCATCTCCCTGGGGTGGAGGACCGGACAGCCGGCCTCCCTGGCCGCCGTCCACAGCCTCCTCATGTCCTGGAGGGCCAGGCTGATCTCCGCCTTGATGGGGACCTGGACCATGGGGCCTCCACGGTCCTCACCGGGGTCCAGGTCCACCCCCAGCTCCCACACCTTGGCCATCCTCCCCTTCCGTGTTGGCCTCATCTCACCGGAGTCCCGGACCAGGCCGTGGAGGACCAGCTCCCTCCGCCTGGGGGAGACGGTGTGGTGGGACAGGCCGGTGAGGACCTCCAGCTCATCGTCCGTGGCCCCGTGGCTCCCCCTCCTCCGGATGACGTCATACAGCCGCCTCCGTTGAGTCCCGGCCGTGGGCCTGGCGTCCTCCGCCGCCATGATGGACGTGTCCACCGGCTCCGATGGGGGTTCACGGTAGCCGTGGGAGAACAGGTCCAGGACCTCAGCTCCGTCCTTGCTTGTCATGTCTCTACCTCCAGGGTTCTAATCCTACCAGAAACCTGTGTTCTTTCACAGCTTTCCGGATGACCCGAACGTCCCGCCAACAGGGATCACGTGGCCCGTGGTCTCCCGGCCCAGCTCCCGGACACACCGGTCACAGGTCCGCCAGCTCATCGGATCCCCGTCATCCGTCTCCAGGCCCAGCTCACAGGACGGGTCCACACAGGTCCTCCACCGGCGACACACCGGACACCGGTGGGCGTGGTGGCTGGAGCCCAGCTCCCTGGGCCGTGGCTTGGCCCTGGTGGCCTCGGAGGTGGTGGCCATGGGCCTGGGGTCCCTCGGAGCTGGAGGCCGTCCTGGGGGCTGTGTGGCCACCGTGAGCCACCCCCCGGGGACGATGGGCTCCGTCCGCTCCCTGGGCTCCGGCCTTGGGGTGTGGACGGGGAGGGCCGGTACGGCCACGGTCCTGGGCCTGGGCCTCCGCTCCTCCTCCGGTGGCTCCGGCTCCTCCTCCTGGAGGGGCTGGCCCATGTATTGGCTGGCCCACCGGTGAGGGTCATGGTCCTCCCTGGCCAGGATAGCCTGGACCTCCTGGGGGTCCCATGGCTCCGGGGCCGGGACGGACAGGGCCGCGTTGAAGTCCGCCGCCATCTCCTCCGGTGGCCGGGGCCTGTCCATGGCCGCCTTGACCTCCCTGGCCTTCCGCTCCCTGACCATCCTTGCCGATCGGACGGATGAAGGGTCCACCCCCAGCCGCCTGGCCAGCTCCTTGTCCGGGACCAGTCCCAAGGGCTGATCGTCCCACACCACCCCGGCCCGTTGGCCCTGGCCCCGGGGACTCAACGGATGGCCGGTGGGGCTGTAGGCCGGAATCCCCCTCCGCCTCCTGGCCTTGCCCACGGCCACTCCGGACACCCCCAGCCGCTCCGCCAGCTCCGTGTCCGGGAGCTGGCCCAAGGGCTGGTCATCCCATCGGATCGCCATCCTTCCCCTCCCGTCTCCGCCGCCGCCTCCTGTCCAGGGCCGCCACCGGCGGACCACATGGTCACCCCGTCCGCCAGCTCCACCGGTTGGACTCCGAGGCCGTGGAGGTCCACCTGGCTCCGGATGGCCTTGGCCCTCCGTTGGGCCTGGGCCATGGCCTCACCACGGTCCCGCTCCGCCTCGGATGGTCCGGCCCTCCGGCTCCGCCACCGGAGCCACAGCCACCGTCCGATCGGGATGAGGCCACAGGACATGACCCCAAGGATGACCATGGCGACACAATGAGGACACATGGTCACCCCCTTTGGGCCGTGGCCCAGGCCAACAGCTCCCGATAGAAGGCCGCCGCCTCCTCCGGTGTCCGCTTGGCCGTGACAGCCTGTTGGAGGGCCTGGAACGCCTCACAGGCCCCGGAGTCCCCGGCCGGACACCAGTCCAACACGGATTGGTAGCCGTCCCCTCCCTTCCGGGCCGGCCTGGCCTCCACGGAGATGTAGTGGACCGTCCCGTCCCTCCTCCACCGTTGCTTGTTGCTTTCGTGACTCATGGCTCCACCTCCCACGTTGCCGCCAGCTTGAACACCAGCTCCCGGAGCTGGCCCACCTCAGCCCGGAGGGCCTGGACCTCCTGGAGGATGGCCGGCCCGTGGTCCACCGGCCTGGCCGCCTCCCTCCGCTCCAGCTCCCTGGCGGAGGGGGAGGAGGCCGTCACCGGCTCCAGGTCCTCCTGGTCCGCAAACCTGGAGGACACCACCAGCTCCCCGGGTTCCTGGCCGCCGGTCCAGATCTCGGAGTCCTCATGGACGGCCCACTTGGGGACCCACAGGGGCTCCGCCCGTCCGTCCAGCTCCACCTTGATGGCCTTGCCTGTGTCATGGAGGACAGCCCCCCTCCCCAGGCTCACCCCGTCACCCATGGTCCACCTCCCGGATGAGGACCTCCACGGCCCCCACGGCCGCCGCCAGGCCCTCCTCCGCCGCCGCCTGGTCCTCCGGGTCCATCTCCACCTCCAGGGCGTCCAGGGCCGCCTTGGCCTCACGGAGGACCAGGACCCGGTGGGCCGGGAGGACAGGGCCAGTCCCCAGCTCCAGCTCACGGGCCAGCTCCTCCATGGCCTCCATGGCGGACGGGACGTGTCCGGCGGAGTCTTCCATCCACCCCACCATCTCCCGGAGCCGGTGAGCCGGTGAGCCCTCCGCGGAGGCCGGGGCCAGGAGGGCCTGGCGGACCTTGGCCGCCACCTCCAGCCGGTCCGCCAGCTCCGCCAGCTCCGCCGGGTTCACCATGAGGGTGGTCATGTCCTCCCGGCCCTTGCCAGCCGCCACGGCCCGGAGGCTGGTGATGGCCTCCGCCGTGACCTCCTCCGGTGACCAGTCCGTGTCCGGATCGATCGGGATGGTGGGCTCCGTTTCCCGGGGTTTCGCGTCACACCGTCCGGATGAGTCCGGACACGGGGCCTCATCCTCCATGGCCTGGAGGATGTCCAGGACCTCCCCCAGGTCCGTGAACCCTCCCTCCATCCGCTCCATGACGTGGTCCCGGACCTCCTCCAGGGTGGCCCTCCTGGCCTTGGACTCCGGGGAGCTGGGGTGGTCCGGGAGGTAGCCGGTCCGGCGGACACGGCCGCTCCGCTCCAGCTCAGTGAGCTTGGCCTCCAGCTCCCCGTCCGTGGCCGTCAGCTCCGTGGTGAGCCGGCCGGACCGGAGGCGGATGGTGAGCTGGAGGTCCTGGTCCTCCGGTGGGGTGAGGGCCGGGGTCAGCTCCGCCACCCGTTGAGCCGTCCAGTCCAGCTCATCGGCCACGGACGTGGGGGGTGGAGCGGAGGTCCTGACCCACCTGGCCATCTCCTGGAGCTTGGTCCGGAGCTTGGAGACCGTCCCCGTAGAGGCCCCCAGGAGGCCCGTGGAGGGCCGGGAGCTGGGGGTGGCCCTACAGTCCCGGGCCGGCTCCCCGGCCGTCATGGGCCGCCCTGGAGCCAGGGAGGGGGCCTGTGGGGGACAGCTAGGGGGGGGCTGTCCCTGACCGGCGATTGACTGCGATGGTCCCGGGGTGGAGTCCGTGAGGTCCCCCCACCTGACCGATCGGAGGTAGTCCACGATGGCCTCCGCCTGGTCCGTGATGGTCAGGCCCATCCGGGAGTGGTCCCGGAGGACATCCTCCAGCCTGGTGACCAGCTCCACCACGTCCAGTCCCTGGGTGAGGAGGAAGGGGCCACGGTCCTCCGGCCTCCACCTGGGGTCCGTCCTGGCGTCCACCTCCTGGTCCATCTCCGCGTCCGTGGGCTCCCTGGTCCTCCGCTTGTCCGCCGCCAGCTCCACGGTGGACCTGGGGAGATGGTCACGGACGGCCCTGGCCACCTCCTCCGGGTCCAGCTCCGGAGGGTTGAAACGCGGAGGCTCCGCCGGGGGCGGAGCCAGGTGAGGCTCCCCCCTTCCCCCCTCACGGTCCAGCTTGCCGGCCAGCCTGGCCACCTGGCCCTCCAGGTCCTGGAGCCTTGGTTCCGTGGCCCGGTCCCCAACCATGGTGACGTCCGCCTCCAGGGTGTCCATCC
>Ga0180438_10000397_pt1 | contig 86677 bp, 71 predicted proteins | sample SS_ome_12_FD_132455 | JGI IMG/M metagenome (GOLD analysis project Ga0180438, IMG submission 132455) | Hypersaline lake sediment archaeal communities from the Salton Sea, California, USA - SS_3_D_2 metaG | ecosystem: Environmental > Aquatic > Non-marine Saline and Alkaline > Hypersaline >... | reverse complement strand
TTGGATATAAGGATATTATTACATTATTAAAGTCGTAACATCGCCTATTTTTATATCTATTTGCTAATAGATGGCAATATGACTAACTCTATTGTTTTTGTGATATAATATGACCAACAATTACCGTGAGCTCATAAAAAATAAAAAAGTAGAACAAGATAATTTGCTAATTGGAGAATGCTGCGAAAATCCATCTATAGAAGAACGCGATGGTAATAAAGTCTGCCTTAATTGCGGGCTAATTGCTGAGCGAACATATGTTGGTAATGAAAGAAGAGCCTATACGATAGAAGAGATCCAAAATAGAAGAAGGACTGAACCACGCTGGAGAGATTTTGGACCCAGAACTATGCTCCCGACGACGAAAATTGATTCAAAAGGCAAATCCATTGGCCCAAAAGAACAAGCTCTTTTTTCACGCTTATCTAAAATCCAGAATTCCTTAATTTCAAGCATTGAAAGAAATTTTTGGGAAGCAAAACCGAAATTAAAAATGTTAACATCTAAATTAAATATCCCCGAATATATTTCTGAAACTGCTTGGAAAATTTATAGTATCGTAGCGAAAAAGAAATTAACAATGGGGCGCTCTATTAATGGTTTCATTGCTGGTTCCCTTTATGCTGCGATTAGAGTCCATGACTTCCCTCGTTTACTTGATGAGGTATGCGAGGCATCACTCACTCCTAGAAGAACCGTTCACAGAAGCCTAGCTATGATAATTCGTGAAGTTTTACCTCAGTTAGGTTTAAGATATCAGCCTATCACTGCTGAAAGTTTAGTTTTTAGATTCGGAAATGAACTTAATTTACCCATGAAAGTACAGAAAATAGCCATTGATATGTTAAGAAAAGCTTCTGAAAACGGTTTAAAACGTACTGGAAAAGATCCGAAAGGGTTAGCGGCAGCTTGTATTTATATTGCCGCAAAAGACGGATCTATTCGAAAAACCCAATCGCTTGTAGCAGATGTAGCAAAAATTACTGAAGTTACACTTCGAAGTCGAGCAAAGCAAATTAAAAGCAAATTATTTTAGTTTCTGTTATAGTATATTATTTTTCTTTTTTTTCCCATTTTTAAGAAATTATCTTTTTATTGTTAGATTTACATGATCTTAAGTTAATTATTTGTTATTTGAAGAATTTTCCTGCAATTTAAGTATCCATTTAAGACCTACTGCTCCAAAAATTAATCCTGAAATGAGTAAACTACAAATAACCCCAATTAAATACATCCATATAATCGCTCCAAATAAGGGTGTGATTAATGCGTCATAGATTGCTTCTTGAAAGGTTATTGAAATTGCTCCAGACGTAATTGTAGTCTTTCCTAAAAATACTATGAATGTCAATTTAAAAAAGCCTCCAATTATAAGGAACAATCCGATTAATAGTACAAATTTGGCTAAAACCATATTTTCTAACGACTTTCTCCGTGATACAAGATATAAGATCGCACCTAATACGATATAGATAACAATTGAACTGAAGATTACAGTTCCTATCAATATAGAATGTGGAGGCATAAATCCAGAAGTAAAAACAACCACTCCAATTGTATACAATTGACTTTCTATATTCATATCAATAATTGAATTTAAAAGAATAAAAAATGTTAACTCAATCAAGGAGATACAACAAATTCCCAGACCAAACACGCCTAACCATTTATATATAAACTTAGCATCCAATTTTATTATCCCGATCTATGATTTATTTTTATTATAATAATTATTATTTTGACGACTATAAATAAAAATTTAAATAAATTTTGAATATTATATTCCTTTTGAATTAATAGCGAATGATAAAAAATAAAATTGTTGAAACTATTAATCAATGAATTCTCGTAAAGAACAAAATTCAGATAATATAGAATGTAAACACAAAAATGTCAGACAAGATGCAGGATATTTTGTTTGCCAAGACTGTGGTTTAATATTAGAAGATTATATCGCTTTCGAAAAGAGTTCTCCTACTGACTTTTATTCTGATTCTCAGTTAGATTATGAACGAAAAATACGGATGAGGGATTCAAAAGCAATTCAAGACCCCGTAATAAAGCAAAAATACGACCAGATTAAGACCTTAAATAAATGGTTTCGAGATTACGAAAGTAGTTTTTCAGAGCAGAAAAAAACTATTGAATTATTAAAAAGTTATGGTATTGGATTAAACATTGATCAAGTCAAATATCAAGCAATTAAAGACCGCTATTTAAAATACAACAAATTTCATCGTCAAACATATGAAAACATGGTTATTATTTTTCTAGCTATAGTTTGGCTGGAAATAAAAGGGACTACTCATAAAAGACTCGAAGAATTTATAACTGTTGCTCAAGAATTAGGGCATAAAATAAACAAGAAAATGTTAAATAAGGCTATGATGAAGGTTAAGCGTACTGAAAACTTATTAGATATACAAAAGGACAAAACAGATTTGGAACAAGAAATCAAAAACCGCGTTAAAATTTTATTTCAAAAAGATTTGAATAACATCCCCTATGAAAACGTAAAACAACATTTTTCTCAAATAGAAGAATATAATAAAATAAAACTCGAGATGCAATTGAAGCTGAATATAATTTTAGAAAAAGTTTCTTATTTACAGATACAAAATCTTAACTATAAAGCATTTACTGCGGGATTAATTTATTATATTGGGCAAACATTAGACAATATAAAAATCTTTACTCAGAGTTTGGTAGAAAAAACATCTAGATTCTCTAGCACCACCATTCGAAAAAAGTTCAACATATTAAAGCATTTATTGGGAGAACCTTCTAATTTTGAGGGGTAAACTTAAGTTTTTCGAAAGTGGTTCTTAGCAAAAATGATTAAAAGCTAGAATTATACTTAATATTTATTAGTTGTAATCTAACCTAAAATGGCACCAAAAAATGAACGAAAATTCTACTTTAAAATTAAAATATTATAGCCAACCATTAAATGATTTGATTAAGGATTTTAATACTGATATAGAAAATGGTATTAAATCTATAGAACTTGATGAACGATATAGTTTATATGGTTATAATGAATTACCAAAAATTAAGAAATCTCTTTGGAAAATCTATTTGGCACCGATATTCAACTTTTTAATCATAATTTTACTGGTATCGGGAATTTTCGTGGCAATATTAGGTTCTCCAAGCGCTACAATATTAACTTTTACGGTTGTAATCATAAATTCTGCCACAGTAATAATTCAACAGTTTAGAGCTCAAAAAGCGTTAGAATCATTAAGAAAAATTGCAGCATTAAAAGCGAGTGTAGTTAGAGACGGAGTTCAATTTGAGATTCCGACGAAAGAAATTGTACCTGGGGATATTATCGTATTAGAGCAAGGCGATAAAGTCCCAGCAGATGCTAGGATAATTAGTTCCACAAATTTTGCGTTAGATGAAGCACCATTAACTGGAGAAAGCGAACCTGTTGAAAAGGAGGAAAAACAATTAGGAAATTTTGAAATCCCTATTCAGAAGCAATCAAATATGGTATTTATGGGAACTTATGTACATACAGGTCGAAGTAATGCATTAGTCGTAGGTACAGGAATTAGTACTGAAATTGGAAAGATATCAACACAATTAAATGAGATGGGCAGTATTGAAGATATTCCATTAACACACAAGTTAAATCGTTTAGGCTATATTCTTGGTTCTATCGTTGTGATAAATCTTATCATTTTGATAATTTACAAATTTATTCTTTTAGGACTAGAAAGTCATTTATTTGGAGATTATGTAAGCGAAGCGCTGGTTAGCTCTATATTAAGAGCAATGAACATTATGCCTATAAATTTGCCAATATTGACTACTCTTGTTTTAATCACAGGGGTGTTAAATATGGCTCAAAGTGGGGTTATAGTTAAAAATTTATCAGCAATTGAATCTTTAGGAAGGGTTTCTATCATTTGTACAGACAAAACTGGGACTATTACACGTAATGAAATGACTGTAGAATTCTTCTGGTTAAATAATGAGGAATATGCAGTTTCAGGTACTGGATATGAAGCTGATGGTGAAATTTTTATAAATGGAGGTCAAGTAGATTTAACCAAAGATTCATCTTCTAAACGATTTATTGATGCGATTATAATAAATAATAATGCTAAATTAATTTACGAAGATGTTAAGATTCGTGTAAAAAATAAGAAGGAAATGGCCGTTCGAAGGGCAATTGGTTCTCCCACAGAAGCCGCTCTTATTGTACTAGCAGAAAAGGCTGGAATTATTCCATATGATGTAAGACATAATTGCTCTGTTTTAAAAGAATTCTCTTTTAGCTCAGAATTAAAACAAATGACTACTGTTTGCAAAACAAATAGTAATGGAGATATATTTGCTTATTCTAAAGGGGCACCTGAAAAAATTATAAATAGTTGTAATAAAATTGAAATAAATGGTAAATCAATTCCTTTTGATATAAATTCTAAGGAAGAACTTTTAAATCGAATAAAAAGTCGAGCAAATCAAGGATATAGAACTTTAGCTGTTGCTTTTCGAGAGCTTAGCAGTTTTATTGGCGAAACTAGGGAACATATTGAAATCGATTTAACTTTCTTAAGTTTCTTATCAATATTAGATCCTGCACGTATTGGAGTTAAGGAATCAGTAGAAGAAGCACAATCTGGTGGCATTAAAGTCGTAATGATTACAGGAGATCATCCTGCCACTGCTAAAACAATAGCTTCACAGATGAGAATCTATAGACCGGGAGATTTAATGATTGAGGGTTCTGAAATTGAAAAATTATCACTTGCTGAATTTAATAAAGTATCTGTTTTTGCTAGAGTTGCACCATCCGATAAAGAAATAATCGTAAGAAAATATCAAGATCAAAATAAAATTTGTGCAATGACAGGAGATGGCATAAATGACGCTCTTGCATTAAAGCTTGCAAACGCAGGAGTAGCTATGGGGATTACTGGAACTGATGTAGCAAAAGAAACCGCAGATATGGTAATCTCAGATGATAATTTCACATCTATTGTTAATGGTGTCAAAATTGGGAGAGGCTTATTTGCAAAAATTCGAACTATAATATATTTTTTCATTTGTCTCAATATAATGGAAGCCCTTATTTTTTTCACTTATGAATTTATCCCTTTCTTCCAATTATTTAGCTCAGAATGGCAGCACATTTATATTTTTGGTATTGTCCATTCATTACCCTCTCTTGCTCTTGTAATTGACACAAATCCTAGAGATGTCATGAAAGAACCACCTCGAAATGAAGAAGAGTTATTAAATAAAAATATGTGGATAATGCTTTTACTCCAGGTTGTTTTAATGGGACTCGGTTTAATATTAGTCCTACAACTTACTATTGGTGGGGTAATACCATTAAATGAATGGAATTTGAATTCATTAATCAGTTATATTCCTCCGGGTTCAACACCTGAGCAATTGATTAATCAAAAAGCACGCACCATGTTTATTACAACGATTTATATTGCAGAAACTACATTTATTTGGACATTTCGAAGACCGAACAAATCAATGTATCAGAGCCTTAAAGATGAATTTTCCAAACCATTATTGATTATAACCTTGTTTACGCTAGCTTTACATACTTTATTCATTTGCTTTTCATATCCTGTAAATTATTATGTAAATGATGTTTTCGGATGGAATCTTCAGATTAATTTTATGTTTCTAAGCATATCCGATTGGGTTATTTGTTTCTTATTGGCAATTCCAGGTCACATTGGCGTTGAAATTCTTAAATACATTGCTAAAAAGAGGAATATTTTGTTCTAACTTTATCAATTTTTTACATCAATTTTTTATAGAAAAAGAGATAAAATAAAAATAAGAAATATTATAGACTAATTATTAGTAATATTTGTATTTTTTAAAAAAAGTATTCATAATTTGCTATATATAAGTCGCGGGAGAACTACTTATGGAAGGGAATTATTATACTAAAGAGCTAAATCAAATATATGAAGAATTAAATACTAATCCTAATATTGGACTTACAAATGAGGATGCTAAAAAACGCTTAGAATTATATGGATATAATGAAATTCCAAAAGCATCGAAAGGATTTATCAAAATTTATTTAGCTCCCTTGTTTAATTGGTTAATTGTTATTTATTTAATTGGGGCTTTAATTCTTTTTTTAGCGGCAGTTTTTGGAGGGGAAGGAAATTTAACATTTATTATTCTTACTCTAGGAATTGTAGGATTAAATTGCGCTGTTGCAATTATTCAACAATATCGAGCTACCAAAAAGTTAAATGCTTTAAGAGAAATGACGGCACCGACTACCACATTGATCAGGAATGGCCAAAAGGTAGATATACCTACAAAAGAAGTAGTTGTAGGTGATTTAATTGTTTTAAAACAAGGAGATAGAATCCCTGCTGATGGAATGATTATTAAATCTTCAAATTTAGAAGTCAATGAATCAAGTCTAACTGGAGAATCCGAACCAGTAAAAAAAATGCAAGAAGGGAAACGTATTGATAAAGTGGAGTTATCAATTGCGGAGCGAAATAATATGGTTTTTTATGGGACTTATATCACTACTGGAAACGGTACTGCAATAACTGTTAAGACGGGAAAAAACACCGAGATTGGAAAAATATCCCAAGGGTTAGAAGAAGCAGGTATGAGTGATATTCCTATTAGAGAGAAAATGAATAATTTTGGTAAATGGTTAAGTTTAATTGTGATTGGTTTTTGGTTGATAATACTTATTATAAAATGGGCTGCCAGTAATTTTACAGAGATAGAGATTGTAGTTAGTTTAAACTCAGCATTGGATTTGCTTCCTCTTAATATTCCGTTATTGGTAACAATAATCTTATTAACAGGTGTGTTAGCGATGGCTCATCATGGTGTAATAATTAGAAATTTAGCATCAGTTGACAGTTTAGGGAGAGTCAGTGTTGTATGTAGTGATAAAACAGGAACTCTCACTAAAAATCAAATGAGTATAAATCATATATGGACAAATGGTTCAAGATATAAAGTAACTGGAACGGGATATACTCCAGAAGGAGATATTATCTTGATTAATGACCCAAAAAATCCAGAATATGTAAAACATATTGATGATCATCCCCAATTAAGACTATTATTAATTTCTGGCTTTTTAAATAATAATTCTGCTTTAGTAAAAAACGAAATAGAAATTGGTGGTAGAATTATCAATAACTGGAATGTTATAGGCTCTCCTACCGAAGGGGCTTTAATGGTTCTTTATCAAAAAGGGATGGGTGATTACATACTTGAAGATTTTGAATATATTAAGGAATATCCTTTTGATTCGAAAATTAAACGTATGACTAAAATCTATAATCGAGATAGTAAATACTACTCTTTTACTAAAGGAGCGAGTGAAATTTTGCTTCCCCTATGTAAAAAACTACTATATAATGATAGTGAAATAGAATTAACCCAAGAGTTAAAAGATAACGTATTAGAAATTGCAAATAGCTATGCTACTCAAGGATATAGAATTCTTAGCCTTTGTTATAAAAATTTAGATAGAATTCCTCCCGATGACGATAAAAGTCGTGAATTATGTGAATCAGACATGATCTATATTGGTTTCGTTACTATTCTTGATCCTCCACGAGAAGGAGTAAAGGAATCTGTTGAACAGTGTCATAATGCAGGTGTAGATGTGGTAATGATTACAGGAGATTCTCCGGCTACAGCAAGAGCAATTGCTAATCAAATATCGATACTTAAAACCGCTGAAGAGCTGGTTGTAGAGGGTAAAGATATAAAAAATATTAAATCATTCTATGATTTTAATCGAATTAAAGTTTTTGCCAGGGTTTCTCCAGAACATAAGCAAGACATTGTAGAACGATATCAGGACGCCAAAAAAGTTGTTGCAATGACAGGTGATGGTGTAAATGATGCGTTAGCTTTGAACATGGCTGATGCGGGAATTGCTATGGGAATTCAAGGAACAGATGTAGCAAAAGAAGCAAGCGATATGGTTATTAGTGACGATTCTTTTAATTCAATTGTAACTGGAATAGAAGAGGGTAGAGGAATCTTCTCTCGAGTTCGTGCAGTAGTATTTTTTTATATATGTATTAATGTCTTTGAAGGGATTGTTCAATTTATTTTGGCAGTAATTTTAGGTTTACCTTACTTTTTAGATGATGCATTTTATTATCAATGGGTTTTTCTGGGGATTACTCTGCACATGTTTCCTGGCTTGATTTTAACCTTTGATACTACATCCAAGGAGGTAATGAACCAAAAGCCGAGAGATGAAGAAGAGATACTTTCTAAAAATACTATAATTCTCTTATTTATCTTTGGAATATTATTGGCCGTAAGTATGATAGTAGTATATACTATAACGATGACTGGAGCTTATCCGGTGTTTTTTGAAAATACTAATTTTGGTGATTTTAACGGTGCTTATTTATATTCTCCCGAAACTATTGCACTATCCGGCGGAGTACCTCTGACTCAAGGAAAGACACTTACAATGTTAATGGTAACCCTTTATTTCTGTGAATCGTTCCTAGTATTTCAAATCAGACGTCCCAATAAATCTTTAATTAAAAGCATTAAAGAGGATAGTACTAAGTTTATGTACATTTTAATTGGATTGCTTTTCATTGTATTCTTATGTATTATGTATATTCCGGGTTTTCAAGTAACTTTAGCATCTTGGGGCTTGAATTTTATGTTTATGAATTTAACGGCTCTAGATTGGCTAATTTGCTTTCTCATTTCCTTAATTTGCATCTTTTCTTTTGAGGTAGTGAAATATTTAGCTCGGAAAAAGGGTATCTTCTTTTAATTGTAATAGATTCTTTTCTATTTTTCGTTAATTTTTTATCAAATGTCAAAATTCTAATATTTATGTTGAAAGGTCTCCATGTAATTTTAAAACCTCCAGAACAGAAATACATAGACTATTTTTTAAAATGGATGAATGATGAAGAAATTACCCAATATCTAAAGATTTTTCGCCCTCTAACCCGAGATATGGAAGAAGAATGGTTCGAGAGTCTTAAAAGAAGAGAAAACTTCTTTCTGTTTTCTATATTTATCTTTAATCAATCAGGTGAGGATAAAATTATCGGAAATTGTTCTATAGATGTTGATTGGAAAAATCGAGTTGGAACGTGTGGTATTGTAATAGGAGAAAGAGATTGTTTAGGGAAAGGTTATGGTACGGAAGCAATGAAAATATTAATAGATTATGGGTTTAATACGCTAAATTTAAATAGAATCCAATTGGAGACTTATGAATTTAATATTCGAGCATATAAGTCGTATAAAAAAGCGGGATTTATAGAAGAAGGGCGAAGACGTCAAGCAATTTATGTTAAGGGGAGATATCATGATGCCTTTATGCTTAGTATCCTAAGGCACGAATGGAATTCAGAAGAGTGAGTAAACTTTTTGGATTTTCATAAATTTTTTAATGGAATAATTTTAATATACATAACAAATTAATTTTTAAAATAATTAATATTCAAATCAGTAATAATTATCTTTTTAATAATTATCATTTTGATTGTGTATTATTATGAGTAAAAATATTGTATCAATTGTAAAATACGAAAAACCATTAGAATCAGTCAGAAAAGCAATCAACCTCTCCAAACTTTTTGAAGGGATTCCTAAGGACTCAAAAATCTTTATTAAGCCTAATATTGTCTATTGGAGCAGTTATCCTCATCCTAAATGGGGTGTTATTACAACCTCAAGAGTAATGGAGGATGTTGTGACATTATTAAAAGAACAAGGGATAGATGATATTACGATAGGAGAAGGATTCGGTAGTAATGAAGCCGCTGAAGATGCCTTTAAAAAATTAGGCTATAATCTTCTTAAAGAACGTTTTGGAGTAAAATTAGTAAATACACTTGATAAACCTACTGAGAAGATTGATATGGGGTGTGATTTTAAAGTAAACTTTAGTTCGGAACCTCTTAAAGCAGATTATATTATTAGTATTCCAGTTTTAAAGACGCATTCTCAAGCACATGTGAGTTTAGGTATTAAAAACTTAAAGGGGTTCATTAATATTGCGTCACGTAAAAAATTTCATAGTGCTGATCCTGAAAAGGATTTACACTATAACGTCGCAAAATTAGCAAATAATATTCCCCCCCTTTTGACAATTATTGATGGAATTTATACTTTAGAGCGAGGGCCTTCGATGGATGGTAAAGCTCATAAAAGCAATATCTTGATTGCATCGAAAGATGTGCTATCAGCAGACCTAGTTGGAGCAAAATTATTAGGTATTGAGCCATCAAGTGTACCACATTTAGTTATTGCCGCCAAAGATCGAGATAGAAAAATGGATTTCTCTGATGTCGAAATTGTAGGAGAAAAAGTTGAAGCTTTAGTAAAATCTCATGAATGGGAATTCCTATATAATGAGGCGGGAGATCTACCACTTCCATTTTATTCACGGCAATTTAAAGGAATAAAATATAGGCGGTATGATACCTCAATGTGTACATATTGTAGTGCAATTAATGGATTGCTTCTCATTTTAATCAAAAATGCATGGAATGGAGAATCGTTTGGCGAAATTGAATTCTTAACTGGTAAAATGATGGAACCCTCACCCGGAATGAATAAAACAATTTTAGTAGGCCAATGCCAATATAATAAAAATAAGGATCATCCTAATATTAAAGAAATGATTCCAATTAGGGGATGTCCTCCTTCAATGGAAGATGTTAAAGAAGCTTTTGAAATCTGCGGTATTAAGGTAAATCCTCAGATGTTTCAGGGAGGGTCGGATCAAGGAGGCGTCATTTTTCTCCAAAAATATAAAGGAAAGCCTGAGTTTGAAGAATCCTTTTATAAAATTAAGTAATTTATCCTTTCTATTTTTTTATCTTTTTATTCGAAACCTTTACAGAATGAATCAACATTTTTAGGCAAAACACTATGATTATATCCACCTTCTAATAGTGCATATCTTCTTCCTTGACATAGCTTCTCAGAATATGTTTTCATTAGCATTCCTATTTCTTTATAGTCTTCTGGATATAATAAATGACCCCAATCTTCAATTCCTTGATCAAATCCCGCGCTGGCCACAAAAATATCTATGTTACTTAAATTTTGCATATAAATATCCACCTCTGTTAAATAATCTTCACGATTACCTGAACTTGGATTAAGAATTTTAACTCTAAAATCATCTCTCCTATGGTTAAGTATATTTATATTACCATCTCCAGTATGAAGGTCGAAATCCAAAACGAAAGCGGATTTGATTTTTCCTTCAGAGAATAATTTTAGCAGACTAATACTTATATTGTTAAAATAACAAAAACCCCAACAAGAATCTGCAGAGGCATGATGACCGGGTGGTCTAATAACAGCAAAACTAGGGTGCCCATTATAGCCCTCTTTTGCGGCTAATATTGCACCACCCGCGGCTAAAGAAGCTAGCTCAAAAAGTAAAGGACTTCTTTTGATCGATTCATAATGGTGATTTGTGTGAGCCCTCAATATATCTTCTTTTGTGGCGAGTTCTGGAATTATAAACTCATATTCTTTATTTTTGGACAGGATTTCTACAATGCCTTCTAATCGTCCTGCATCTGCGGCAGGGTCATTAGAATAATTTGAATTAAAATATTTTTTATCAAATACAATTTTCATAAAACTATTCACTCAATACTTATAATATATACTAATATTAATTACAGTAATCAAAAGTTTTATAATTAATTTTCCAGAATTATAAAGAATGAGACTTATTTACTAAGTTCTATGGCAAAAAGAAAGATAAAGAGATAAAAAATACAGTTCTACTCGAGATTTGCTATCTTAAGATTTGATTTGTTTTTTATAAAGATAATTCTTTAATATACTGAGAAGATTAGATATTTATAAGTAAATTATTACTATTTCGTAAGTTAAATATTATAATTTAATTTTTATTGGATTATTACATAAGAAAGTCCTTATGATTGTTTGCCTAAAATAGTTAAATGGTTATAATATTTAGATTTAAATTGTCAGGAGGGTATCATATGATATTTAAAGTCGGAAGTAAAAAAAGAAAAATATCACTAATTGGTTCATTAATTCTTTTAATAACAATCAGTATTGCATTTAATAACAATAATTCTATTGCAAATCAAAAAGATTTTATAATTGGGAATGAAAAAAATAGTATATTGAGAACCTCAGACTCTAATGTTAACGGAAAACCATTATTAATTCACCAATACTCTACAATAACTAGCACCTTTCTCCCTTTATCATTACCTAAAAATGTCAGTTTTACATTAACAGAAAATTGGATTTCTAAAAATGTTACAATATACTATGATGGAGTATCTCATAAAAAGGATTGGGTAGTCAACGGAACATTTGATACTGGTGTAGCGCCTTGGCAGTTTTTTAGTTCCGACCTAACAACAATTTACAGTAAACCCTGGCAACCGGAATATGTGGAAATAGAAATCCAAAAAAATAGAGCAGTTTCTAAAGGAGATTATGGTTATTATGAAGAAAATTTTACGATCCCAGAACAATTAGCATCTAATACAATAGTAACATTATCTATGAATTATAAACATACTTTAGAAGCAGGAGGAACGATTTCCAATGAAAATCTTAGTGCTTTCATTTCTCTTGAAGCTGGAGGCATCCAGAAAAATGTCTCTGTACCATTAACTGATTTGATCAAGAATTATTGGACAGAGATGAGTGTGACCTATGATATTTCAGATCTTGGTCAACAACTTCCGAATAATATTACGATAAGAGCAGGAGTCTATGTAGATAATGATACAATCACTAGTTCTAAAAAAAATTTTCTATTTCTTGATAATGTTCAATTTCAAGTTTGGACAGAACCAAATCTCAGAAACTTATTAGTAGCCAAAGATGTTGATTTTAATTCAGAATACACCTACCAAAATATTACGTTTGGTAAAGGTAAAACCTTTATTGATAAAGAAAGAAATGCCACAACAACCAGGGACATTAAATTTATAATCTCAAAAAATTCAACAATTATGGATGAATTTTTTGTCTATAACATTACTATTATTTCAGAAGCAGTTAAAATTTTTAACTCAACTATAAATGATGAAGCTGGTAGTCTTTATTTAACTCAAGCAGGCATCAATTGGAAAACAGAGATCTCGATCTCAATTCCTTATGGGTATTATAATAATTGGGCTGAAATTAAGAAGCCGAATGATTGGAGTGTTACTTCTGTATTAAATGGGTATGGCGTTGAAAAAAAGTTAAGTTGCTTTGGGATAGAATATGGTTCTAACAGTTTAATAATACCTGATGGACAATTAAGTTCTGGTTTATGGACTATTCAAGCAAGTGGGCAAAACTATATTACTAAAGGGAGTATGTCTGTTTGGAATGGAACAATTTTTATTGAAAAATTTAATGTTACGTATGGTGATATATTTCGTATTAAAGCAACTTTAAACGATACAATTTCTCTTACAAATACACAAATAAATTGCACAATTGAATATCCTAATGGCACAATTTTCACGGAAGTCCAAAAAGAACCATTATCCTATAACGTAGATTTTGGTGAATTTACTGTTGGAAATAACATGTCAATTGGTACATATCAAATAAGTATAATTTGGACAAATAATCAATCATCTTTAAGTAGAGATAAAGTAGGATTTTTTCAATATGCATTTAGAGTATGGCATCGTACTAATTTGACAGCAGTAGAGCCCTATATCGAGAAGCTCGTTGGGGATCCCCTATTAATTAAAGTGAAATTTATGGATTATGATTTTAATTCAATAATCGAATTTGCAGCGGTTAATTATAGTTCTAGTTTTGGGCAATCTGGAACAATGATTTATATAGGCTCCGGGATATACTTTGCCGAAATAGATACTAATCCTTTAGAATTAGGTGATTATTATTTTTCATTTAGCGCAAAAAAATCATTTTATGAAAATCAAACAAGTTTTAATTTAATACATCTTAAAATTATTCCACAACCCTTAGCTTTAGATCTATCTAAATCTGTAATTGAAACGAGCGCCAATAATATTGTATCATGCCGGATAAATGTCTCAGGAGCAATTACAAAGACATTATTGTGGCCTGCTAATATCTCAACTGATTGGTTCAATCCATATAATGTGACTGATCATGATAATGGAACTTACACATTGGATTTTTCGACAGTAGATATCCCCACTCATGGATATCTTGAATCTTTTACAATAGAGATTTTTGCTAATAAGACTGGTTATGGAAATACTAATGAATTTCTCACCCTTTTAGTTCATCCTATTCCAGCTATCGCCAAAGTCAATTCTAGTCTCATTTCTGTTTATCAAGATGAAATTATTAGAATAAAAGCAAATTATACAGATTATGATTCGAATGAACTAATAGCGGGTGCTATTTGTAATGTTTCATGGCAAGGCTCATACTTTGTAAATCCAATCTCTAATGAATTTGAAATAGCTCTCAATACCACAGGTCTCGCTGTTGACTATTATACAGCATTGATAACATTTGCACGAGCGGGATATGAAACTGCTTTTAAGATTGTTACCGTTGTTATTAATGAACGAGAAGTGAACATGTCCGTTGTTATTAATTCAATTGCAATTGATGAAAACTTTCTTATTGAAGGGTTCTTTCAACAGCAAATCAATATTTCAACAAGGGTATTTACTACTATTGGGGGTATTTATTTGTCTGGGGGAACTATTACATGGATAAGTGAAAATTATCAGAAGATTTTAACTGAAGGGCCCTCTACGTATTTTAATACCTCTATAATTTTAGATGGAGCTTATTTCAAGAATGGGATAAATACTATTTTCCTAAGATTTCAACAAACTAATTATACTACTATGATATTTGCTTTTCAGTTGTATATTAGAGCACAAGCGATAGATCTTACTATCCAAATTGACTATCAAGATATTATGGAAAATACTTTATTTGAATTCTATTATAATCAAGTGTTTCAACTTTCTTGTAGGGCGTATGCTGAAATAGAGAGCCTATTTTTATCAGGGGGCACAATGACATTTGTAAATAATGAAAAAGAGATTTTAATTCCAGAAGTAGCTGATTTTTGGTTTAATTCTTCTATTATAATTACGATCGACGCATTTTCCTTAGGACTTAATAATGTCTATATAAGGTTTGAGCAATCTAATTATAGTACTACGATATTTACATTTCAGCTATATATTAAAACGCAAGCTATAGATCTTACTGTCCAAATTAATAATCAAGATATTCCTGAGAATCATTTAGTTGAAATCTCTTTTAATCAAAACTTTCAACTTTCCTGTAGAGCATATGCAGAAATAGATGCCATGTTTTTATCAGGAGGTACTATAACATTTGTAATTAAGGAAAATGAGATAGCAATTCCAGAAGGAGCTGATTTTTGGTTTAATTCTTCGATTTTAATATCGAGTAATATTTTTTCATTAGGATCAAATAGTGTCTATTTAAGATTCGAACAATTAAACTATACAACTACTGTTTTTGCCTTTCAAATTTTAGTTAAGCAAATTAAGATCAATGTTAAACCCATAAACTTTAATTATACCAAAGAAGGTATAGAAGGAGAATATATAAAAATACTATTGAGATTAACAGAAGAAAATTCAAATAATATCATAAGTAATGCGACTCTATCTTATAGATGGAAATTTGGATTAGGAAATTTTACATATATTTCTAATGGTACCTATGAACTATCTGCTCTTGCTCTCCCGATAGGATTTAGTGGTACTTATGATCTTAAAGTAATTATATTAATGGAAAGCTCAATTTACGAATCAAAAGAGTATTCTATAATTATAACTATAACTCCAGCAGAAACACCTAATTACTTAATGTGGATCCTTATAGGTTCATTAGCAGTTGCCATTGGTACATTAGGAATGTTTAGTCTCAGGACTTATGTACTCCTCCCACGAAAAAGAAAGAAGGAAGCAGAATTACTAGATAAAATACAAGTATACAAAGATGTTAAAAATATTCAGGCATTTATGTTAATCCAAAAAAATAGTGGTTTGCCAATCTATACTCAAGAAATACGTATTTTCGAAAGTGATGATGATTCTTTTCTGGTTTCTGGATTTATTCAAGCAATCACCAATTTTAGTGAGGTATTAATTCAACGAGAGTTCACTAAATATAAAAAACTTAAAACTCGTAATGAATACACTAGATATACAATAGAATTAGACTTTAATATATTTCAATTACTTGTGTGTGATTATGGAAACCTTCGAGTCTTAATTTTTTTAAGGGAGAAAAGTTCTGAGAGATTAAAGAAACAATTATATTTCTTAACTTTAGCTTTAAATTCTCAGTACTCAGAAGAGTTCGCTAAATTCACGGGAGATATAAGTTCTATAAGATCTGAAATAGAATATTTAATAAATCAATTTTTATTTGTTCATTATATTGGAACTTTTATAATTACCGAAGACAAAAGTTATGTTGAGGATATATTGAATTCAGGTGAATTAAAAAAGTTAGAAATGCGACTTTTTAATGTAATACTATCGATTACAAAAGAAAAGAAAGAATTTAATTTACAAAATCCACTTGAATTAATTCAAGAAAAAGACGAGGATGCTGTTTTAAAGGCTTTAGATACATTAATTAATAAGAAACTCATAATTTCAACTTATAGTGCAGGATTAAAATTAAAAAAGTAATGACTATCTAATCTTTCCCTTTCATAACTATTTTGAGAAGTAATCCAAGGGATTTTTCTATGAGAGAAAAGTTTAGAATTATTATTTTAGCCTTTTACTTAGGGTTTGTATCATATCTTTAGTCATTGAAATTAAGTCGTAACTTGGATTCCAATCCCATTCTTGACGAGCTAGCGAATCATCGATGGAACGAGGCCAAGAATCAGCTATTTCTTGTCTAAAATCGGGTTTATATTCAATTGAAAACTCAGGAATATACTTTTTTATTTCAGAAGCTATTTCACCAGCTGAAAAACTCATTCCTGTAACGTTATACACACGCCTCTTTAATCTAGAGTTATCCGCTTCTAATAGGTCTATCATACATTTTAGGCAATCGGGTTGATACATCATTGGTAAGATTGTATCTTCCCTTAGAAAACAGGTATAATTCTTATGTTTTATAGCTTCATAAAATATTTCCACGGCATAATCTGTAGTACCACCGCCTGGCAAAGTTTCACTACTAATTATCCCAGGCAATCGCATTGATCTCACATCTAATTTATACTTATTATAATAATATTCAGCAAGTAATTCGCCTGCAACCTTGCTAATCCCATAAATTGTTGTAGGTTGAAGAATGGTGGTATTTGGAGTATTATCTCGGGGTGTTGTTGGACCAAAAGCTGCTATAGAGCTGGGCCAAATGATTCTATCCACACTATAGCTTCTTCCTGCTTCTAAAACATTTATCAAGCCGTTAATATTAATATCCCAAGCTATTTGTGGCATCTTTTCTCCAGTTGCGGATAAAATTGAAGCCATATGAAAGATAGTATTGATATCGTACTCAAATAATGCTTGAGCTAACCTTTCTTTATCAATGGCATCTAAATAAATAACAGGACCAGTTTCTTTAATGACATCCGGTAGGGGTGTTTTTCTTCCCGTTGCAATTACATTTTCATTACCATACTTCTTTCTTAATGCAGGCACTAATTCACTTCCTATTTGCCCAGCGGCACCAATAACAAGAATTCTTCTCATTTTATTCAACACTATTTAATTTAGATATTTAGTATAGTTCATAATTTACTTTATAAAAAAAGGTTTATTTATCGGATTTAAATTATTATTCTTTATTTTTTTTAAGAAAAACTAATATAGTTTTCAAAATAAACTAAAAATATAATCTATGTAGATATTACAAAACAATTTTGGTGATTTAATGAAACGAGACCCTGTTGCGTTTTTAAAAGAAGAAATGACAGAGTTAAGAAAAAATAACCTTGAATGGATTATAAGATATCTAGAAGATTCCTCTAAACCACATTCAATTGTTGATGGTAAAAAAGTATTGATGTTAAACACTAATAATTATCTAGGGCTTGCAACGCATCCAAAAATAATCCAAGCATCTATTGATGCCACTAAAAAGTATGGTGCGGGTGCGGGAGCTGTACCAGTTATTGCTGGTTCTTTTAACTTAACTAAAGAATTTCAAGAAAAATTCGCTAAGTTTAAAGAAGTAGAAGCTTCGTTATTATGCCAAACTGGCTTTGCTGTAAATTCTGGTTTAATTCCAATGTTAGTGGGAAAACAAGATATAGTTGTTTCGGACGAATTGAATCATGGCTCTATTATAGATGGAGTACGATTATCAGGGGCAAAAAGAATAATTTATAAACATAATAATGTAGCTGATTTGGAACGGCAATTAAGAGAAGCAGAAAAAGAAGCACCAAGAAGAATTTGCATTATTACTGATGGAGTATTTTCAATGGACGGAGATATTGCTCCCTTGGATAAAATTGCGAAAGTATCTGCGGAGTTTGGGGCTATGATTTTTGTCGATGACTGTCATGGTGAGGGTGTTCTAGGAGAAGGTCGAGGAATTGTTGCACATTTCAAATTGCAAGGAAAGGTGCATGTAGAAGGCGGTTCAATGAGCAAAGGTTTCGGAGTTTTTGGAGGAACCGTCGCTGGTTCGAAGGATTTAATTGAATTTTGTGCAAATAAAAGTAGAACTTATTTATTAAGTACTGCTCATCCCCCGGGTGTTCTCGCTGCCAATATTGCATCGATTGAAGTGGTTGAAAATGAACCGGAACATGTTAAACGACTCTGGGACAACACAAATTATTTTAAAAAAGAAGTTCAAAACATGGGATATAATACTGGTAATTCCCAAACACCCATAATCCCATTAATCATTGGAGATCCTGGAAAAGCTCAAGAACTTGCTAGAATTCTATTTGAAGAAGAAAATGTATATGGTACACCGATAGTATTTCCAATGGTAGCAAGGGAATTATCCCGAATTAGAGTTCAGATGAACGCGTTACTTACAAAAGAAGATTTAAATACTGCTTTAAGGGCTGTAGAAAAAGTTGGAAGAAAGTTATCTATTATCTAATTTTAATTTTTTTTAGTATACTATAACGGTTTTGCTAAAATCGCTTTTACTCTTAGGTTTTTAAAGTCACTCGTTGGGGCTGGTTTAATCAAACATACGGTGTCAGCACCCCTACCAGTACCTGCCACAGCAATTATATCTCTATTCAAGTCTTCGATAAGGCCTGCATCACATATAGTGCTACTTATCTCAATACATACCTTGACACCTTGACTAAATTGCCATCCAAGCATCTTAGCGAGCAAATCCACAAATATCCAAGCTTCATTTTTTATTCTAATTCCTCTTTCGATTCCGCTCATCGCATGAGTTCCTACATGGAATTTCAAACCTCTAGTTTTTAAATCATCCATTTTATCCTTTGGAAATTCTTGTCTAATAGAATTATTAACGAAATAATAGGCATGAGTTACAACCATGAGATTAAAATCTTTACTATCGAAAATTTCTGCCGCTTTTTCTGCTGTTGTACCTGTAGTACTTGCAATAACAATATCTTTAATCTGAAGTTGTTCTGCATATTTTTTAGCAATTTCTAGAGCTTTATCTAAATTATGAGGTCCAGCTTTTTCAAAATAGGTTACTTCAAATTTTAAATCCGTCATTTTAATGTCAAATTAAGTGTTTTTTATCAACATTTAGTTTTTTAAATATAAATCTTAGTCTGAATAGATAAATGGTAAATCTATTAATAGTATTTGGTTTAGTTTTACTATAGTTTTAAAAAGATCAAAATCTAATACAATTATCTGCAATAAATTTAAAAAAAAAAGAGATTTACTATGAGTGAAAGGAAAATTCCTTTAAAGGAGAGAGTGTTATTTGCAACTAGTGCCTTTCCAGATCAATTAACCTATCAAGCGTTTACAATCTATGTGTTTACTTTTTATTTCGCAGTTGTAGGTCTAGATGCATTTCAAATGTGGCTAGGATTTGTTTTATGGGGTATATGGAACATGTTCAATGACCCCCTTTTAGGAGCATTAAGTGAAAAAACTAAACAAAAAGGAAAATTAGGGAAGCGTAAGTTTTACTTAATTATTTCTTTTATTCCATTAGCGTTAATAATGATATTTCTCTTTACTGTACCAACCAATTTCGAGTTTTGGTATTTTATATTTATAATTTTTACTTTTGAGCTCTTTTATACGATGTTTTCAGTCAATACCAATGCTATTTTTCCTGAAATGTTTCCAACCGAAAAACAAAGGGGAGAGGTAAATGTGTTTATAAAAATTTTTACTCTAATTGCGGTGATATTAGCGTCACTCATACCAACTATTGTTTTATCCTCTATAGTTCCAACATTACCAGAATCTGATCCTGGTTATGCAGCAGAAGTGGCTTTAATCCGATCTCAGTACATTATTTCGGGTTTAATTATGGCAATAATTATCTTAGTGATGGCAATATTATTCATTTTTTTTGGTGTAAAAGAAAAAGAGGAGGATGTTAGCGATTTTGAAAAGCGACCTGGTTTTTTTGAATCCTTAAAAATAACTTTTTCTAATAAAACCTTTATTAAATTTACATTTGGAAACATGCTTATTTGGTATTGTTTTAACATATTGCTAACAAGCTTTCCTCTTTATGCAGTATATGTGCTTGGTAGAGAGGAGGGTGCTTTTTTAATTGGAGTTACTCTGATGGTAGCACTTTTATTCGCAGCTATTTTTATGCCTATTCAAGCTAAGATTAGACATAAGATTGGCACTCGTAAAGGAATAATGCTTGGGATGGGAATATGGATTATAACCCTATTTCCATTAATATTTTTGTCTAATAACGAAATAAGTAGAACATTATCGTTTGTGATATTCGGAACAATTGGTTTCGGATTGTCTGCAGCGCTCTTTTTTGTAGATTTAATACATGGCGATGTTATTGACGAGGATGCTCTTAAATTTGGAATAAAGAGAGCCGCAAGTTATTATGGAGTAAATGCTTTTATCCATCGATTTTCAATGATCCTTGGGATTACGACAATAGCCCCCTTATTTGCAGGAACTGGTTGGAGTGAATACACACCTATTCCTTCAGATCCACTTTTAATCGAACTTGCGTTGAAATCATTGATGTTTGTATTTCCAGCAATAGCACTTCTGATATCGATCTTAATCTTCAAATTTTATGACTTACATGGGGAAAAATTAGAAAAAATGAGAGAGGAGCTTAAAAAGCACCCAGAATTAATCTAAACATAAATCTAATTTTTTTTTTATTTATTTTTAACCTGGAACCAAAAGAAAAATATCGCAAATTTAAAATTGTTCTCCACAATTTTTACAAAAATTATGGCCCACTATTCTTACTTGACCACAATTTTGACAATATTGAGGAACATTTGTTGATTGAGTCACATTGAACATATTTAATGAGTAAGATTTTGCTATTTTTCGGCAACGAACTGCTGAATAGCAACTTAATAAAAAAACGCTCAATAAAAGAAGCAAGAAAGGACTCATACTTATTAACATTTGGAACACATAGTTAGAAGAATTATAGTAAGGATCATAATAAATAAAACTCATTACCAATGGATATATAAAGGTTGAAAGTAAAAACAGAGAGAAAACGATACCAATAAGCGATAATGTAAAGATTTGGACAGCTTGTTTTTGAGTTATATTAAATCCAAACCAAGTTAACTTCCTTCGATACATTTATTTTACCCTCTTCGATAAAAATTTTGTTTCTAACTAAAATGATGGTATTTCACTTAATAAATATTTTGATGGATTATGGGATTTGTTAATAAATTTATGGATTAAAATAAAGACTATTAGAAAGACTAATTTCTAATTTTTATAACCAATTTAAAGAAAAAATGATAGTATTTTAAGATATAATTACTTAGGGATCTAAATTTAGAATTTGCTTAGCTTCATCTACAGTAGCTATTTCTCTACCTAATTCCTTCGCAATTTTAACCATTCTTTTAACTAATTGTGCATTATTTTGTGCAAGTTCTCCCTTTCCATAATAAATTGTATCTTCGAGCCCTGTTCTTACATTACCCCCCATTGCCATCGCTATTGCATTTGTTCGAAAGTGATATTTTCCAACAGTTACAACTTGCCATGTTGAGCCTTCTGGAAGTTGATGCACCATTTGTAAAAGATTTTCAGGAGTTGCTGGAGCACCTCCTTTAATGCCCAGTACCAAGCTAAAATGTAATGGTGATTCGAGCAATCCAGTGTCTACAAAATCTAAAATATTGGAAATGTGACTTGAATCATACACCTCGATTTCAATGCCAAATCCCTTCTTTTTACATCGTTTGATATATGTGCGATTAAAATCCATTGGATTTTGAAAAATGGACCCTCCGTATGGTGTTCTAAATTCAAATGTACCTGCATTAATGGTATGCATTTCAGGTGAAGGTTCAATTTCTAATAAGTTCAATCTCTGCTCGAGAGTTGGCTGAACGATCTCAGTGGTAACTCTTTTTTTGCCCGATTTTGTAGTAAAATGATGTTCTTCTAGGCGTGCTCCGATACCATTCCCTATTTGTCTTATAATAGGGCAATTCTCTCCTATAAATTTAATAGTTTTATTATAATATTTCAAATCAGGTGTATTTTGTCCATCATCTCCTCTAACATGAATATGCACTATTGAAGCGCCCGCTTCATAGCATTCAAGAGCTGCTTGAGCTTGTTCTTCAGCCGTTATAGGTAAGGAAGGATTCGCCCACTTTCCATGAATACCACCCGTGATAGCTGCAGTAATTATAACCTTATTATCCGAAAGTAAATCTGGTTTCAAAATTAATAACCTTATATAAATTTATTTTGGTTTAGAAATGTAATTTTAATATATATAGCACACTTGAAAAAGATAACTACTAAAATCATTGATTAATTAATTTATATATTTTAATTAGGATATCGTGAGCTTAAAACTGTGTCAAATGTAAATACAACTTTTATTATAACACTAGTAATAATTGGAATCGGATACATTTTAAAAAGGGTAAAAGTATTAAAAGAAGAGAATGGCTTTGTAATATCCAAATTAATTTTCAACATCACCTTACCAGCTACTATCTTAAAGTTCACTAGTTCGGTTGATATCGACCTTTCTTACATTTTATTGCCATTATTAAGTATCATATTCAGTATTTTCATGGCTTTATTAGGATTCTTATCGTTTAGAAAATATCCTAGAAATTTAAAGGGGGCTTTAATTATGACAATGGTAGGTTTTAATATTGCTAATTTCAGTTTTCCCTTAGTCGAGGGAATATGGGGAGACGCGGGTATGCCTTATATTGCCTTAATCGATGCAGGAAATGCTTTTAGCATTTTCGTTTTATGTTATCTTATAGGTTCAATATACTCTCCAAAAAATCAGGAAGAACAGAGAACTATTAATTTAAGATACATATTTAACCGATTGATAAGGTCTACCCCTTTAATAAGCTATATAGTTGCTTTGACAATTAATTTTACTGATTTAGTAATTCCTATTTTATTAACAGACCTAATTGACCTTCTTGCTAGGGCTAACTCCGCTTTAGTTTTATTATTGCTTGGAGTTTTTTTAAATTTCAAATTTGATAAAAAAGAATGGTTAAACATTTTAAAAATATTAGTCTTGAGATACGGAATGGGTTTAATTGCTGGATTCTTCATTTTTACCTTTTTACCACAGGAACAATTTAGTTTTCTTTTTCGGATCATGATCACATTATCCCTAATACTTCCCGTAGGATTAGCAGTTATTCCATTTTCTGTCGAATTCAATTACGAACAAAAATTAATAACAATGCTAGTTAATCTTTCTATGATAATTAGTTTCATTCTTCTATGGATAATGGTTCTATTCTTAAACGGATAATCGTAAACATTTTAAGCTAAAAAAATGCAGATTCAAGATTTTTTCCATTGATAAAAACCTTTTCCCGTTTTCATTCCAATTTCTCCTCTCATAACCATTTCTTCAAAAGCTTTAGGTGGTTTATCTCGTAAATCTTTTGTTTCTTGATAATAGGATTGTTCAACGGCAAGTACCGTATCTAATCCTATAGCATCCATCAACACAAACGGTCCCATTTTCATTCCTGTAAATATCTTCCAAGCCGTATCAATATCTTCAATATCCGCATAATCACCTGCCCACATTTCTATGCATTCCTTTTTTACTGCTCTCCATATTCTATTAAAGACAAATCCTCGACATTCTTTTTTTACTACTAATGGAGCACATCCGATCATTTCAATCCATTCTTTACCTTTTTGGAAGGTCTCATCACTAGTTAATGTTCCTCGCATTATATCCGCCATAGGTCTCAATGAAATTGGGGGATAAAAATGTATGTTCAATACTTTGTCTTTGCGTAATACGGCATCTTCAATAATTGATACTGGATAGGAAGAACTATTGGTCGCGATAATTGCATTGATCGGAGCTAGTTTGTCAAGTTGAGAGAAAACTTTTTTTTTTAACCCTATATCTTCTGCTACGGCTTCAATTATTAAATCTGAGTTTTTTACTGCCAAGGATAAATCTGAAGTGTATATAACATTATTAATTAACTCCATCTTCTTTTTCCTTTTCAAGCTTCCGGTTATAAATTTCTCAGTATCTTCCAAAATTTCTTGTTTTATATCATAAATATTCACTTTAAAATTATGAAGTAGCGTCCATTCCGCGATTTGTTTACCTGTAAATCCCGCACCAATTATCGAAATATTTAATAGATCACTCATTTTTCTACTCGTCTTAATTAATAATTATAATTTTTAATTTAGAGTTTAAATTTAATTTTCATCCAATTTATCAGATCATCTAAAGACTCTTCACTAAATCCAAGAGCATGTTTTGCTCCTTTCATAATAAAAAATACTTTATCATCTGTTGTAATTTGATTAAACAATTCTTGAGCAGATTCGATTGAAAATAATTCATCATTTTCCCCAATACCATGAATTATAGGAAGATGGATTTTTTTAGAAAGCTCCAATTTTTTTGCATCAAATATTCGCATGAAGCGGAAAGTGTAATTGAAATTAAAAAGCGGGTCATCAAGTCCTAGCATACCTTCTCTATAATAGTGAATAACAGGTTTGTTGGGATTTAAAAGGGAACTGAAAACAATTTTCAATTTTTTCATTAATGAAATCTTTTTATAAACTCCAGGTCGTACTTCCTTTCCAGCACTCAAAAGAATTAATCCATCTATTTGATCCATCCATTCATAGGATGCGATTAAAGAAGTTATAACTCCCAAACTGTGACCTAATAGAATTATTCTTGAAAATTTAGTTTTTACGAATTGGATTACTTCTTCAAGGTCTTTTAATAATCTCTCCTTACTTGGATAATCTCCTCTATTTCCATCAGATAATCCATGTCCTCTTAAATCTAACCCAAGAACAGAATAGCCATGGTTATTAAAGATTTTAGCCATATCAGCATAAGGACCACTATGGGCAGTTATTCCATGAAAAATTAGAATTACAATATCACTCGGTTTTGCTGGGCTCCACTCTCTTAAAAACAAGCTTTTATCATCTGATGTAGCAACTAAATAGTGAGGGTCATTAAATTCTTCTCTTAATTGCTTTATTTTTTCTCTCATTATTTCTCATTTTAGTTTATTTTTTTGATATTTGTTATGTATTCTTTTTTTAAGATTTATATACTTATAAAATAATCTATCATTATTATGGAAATCTATCAAAAAACATTTAAAAAGCTTTATTCAGAAATAACCTTATTTAGCGTCATTTTCCTATTTTTTCTCCAGTTATTATCAGATTTCATCGAATCTATTTATGCTTTAAATCTTATTGAAGTTGAAATAAATGAAAATGTGTTAGCGGTGTTATTTTTGTTAACTCCAATATTATTATTATTCTTCAAAAAAGGGATTTCAAGGTTCTTTTTTATAATAATTGGCGAAATTATTATTGTTTGTAGAGTAGTCTATCCCTTCTTAACCGTTCAGCCTAAAATGATTATAACAGGGCTTGGAGTAGGTTGTTTTATGATTTTTTTCCCTATATACTTAAATAAAAAATCGAAAAGTAATATAGATAAAAATAGTTTTATCCTAGGATTTTCTTTTGGGATCGCGCTTCTATTATCACTATTGTTAAGAACTCTTGGTAGTTCTGTAGATATTTCAACTTCTGGATGGTTTATGTGGATTGGTTGGGTGTTAGCTGTGTTAGTTGGATTAATGCTTCCCTTCTCACCAAACCTCGAACACGAGAGCGAGAAAGCTAAAATTGCTACAGATGTCTATGAACGTCCAGCCAGCAAATGGAAAGTATTAGGGTTAAGTTTTGGGTTGATGAGTGTTGTAATTCTAATATATTTTTTATTTTGGAGTCCTACTGTGATCGCAAGATTAGTAGAAGGTAATTATAGTTTGATTCTAATAATATTAGTCTTAGTAAATATTGCTTTTTTGATTTTTTTTACCTCAAATCCACTTTTACTAATGAAACTAAATAATTGGGTTAAAATTCTATTAAATTTTATTTTCATAACGGCTTTAGTCTTACTATATCTATTTAATACCGTTATATTTGCATTTGTAGAATCATATCCATATTTTCAGGCTTCAATTGGTTCTTGGAATGACCTTTTATTAATGATAATGATCTTTTTGAGTCCCGTTTTGATTATCGATATAATGTATTTTACAAGAGAACTTTTTAGCGGTAAACCTAGTATACGAAAGCTTGGCGGTGCTTTTTTCATTTCATCAGGATTCTTCTTAATAATAATACTTTCAGCAGTTTTTACAATCGTTTGGGACTATATTCCTCTAATAGGGACCATCTTTAGAGATATGATATGGGGAGTAATTTTAATTGTAGGAATATTTGTTATTGCTCCAATTTTTATCATTAAGAAAGCACCAAGAGTCTTTTCTTCACTTTCTATTAACATTATAAAGGAAAAAGCTATAATAACACTTATTATTTTAGCATTAGGACTCACTTCAATCATTGGAGTCATCATTCTAGAATACCCTGGAGTACATACTACATCAAATAACAATATATCATTAATTTCATATAATATCCAGCAAGGAGCTGATGAATTTGCTAATAAGAATTTTGAAGGTCAATTTCAAGTACTTAATTCATTAGATGCAGATGTTATTGGATTACAGGAATCTGATACCTGTAGGGTATCAAGTGGAAATACTGATTTTGTTAGATTTGCAAGTAATAGACTACGATTATATTCCTATTATGGTCCTAAAACAATTACTGGAACATTCGGAATAGCGCTACTCTCTAAATTTCCAATACAAAATCCACAAACTTTTTATATGGAGAGTGAAGGTGAACAGGCAGCCACTATCTGGGCTCAGATACTGGTTGGAAGTACAACTTTTAATATATTTGTTACCCATCTTGGAAATTATGAAGATCCTGCTGAGGACCGTTCACAAATTGTCCAACAAGAAAACATATTATCAGTAATTAGTGGATTAACCAACGTTATATTAATGGGGGATTTTAATTTCGAACCTGGAACAGAACAATATAATATAACCGTAGCACAATTATACGATTGCTGGGAATCTGCCTCTCCTTCAGATAGAGAAATTGGAAATGTCCCCGATGGATGGGTTCCTCGATTACCTGATGGCCGAATCGATCATTTTTTCGTTACTGCTGATTTAAATTCAACGATTTCTTATATCACCTATACGGGGGGATCTGCAGCAGATCATCCATGTATCTATATGAATCTAGAAGGCCCTTTCTAAGAAAGTAAAATAAATTCAAAAAATTATTTTATTTTTTTTTTTTAATATATATTATGTTTCAAAAATTTTCAAAGAAGGATAAGGATTTTATTATCGTTCACTTAATCTTTATAACTGTATGTATATTGATTTTATCCCTCCCCATTCCTTTACCTATTGGAATAAAGTTATTCATACTTATTATTGTTTATAATTTTCTAGTCGCATTAATTGGCTTAATTAGAAAAGATAAAGCGTGGATTAAACTCTGGCTTTTCACACTAATGATAAGTGTATTCCAAATATTCCCTGATTGGTTTTTATCTGCTGAACTTAATATTTTAATTTTTCCAGAGGACGGATTATTTAAAATCGGAACTGTATCTGGTTATATGTTAGGTTTATGGGCTATTCCATTATTTATGATATGTTTTATAGGGTTAAAAGTTGAAGAATTATCTTCAAAAAGGAAAGGGTTTATTACGGTAACAGTTTGTTCTTTGCTGATTTTTGGAATTGCAGAACAATCCATGTGGCTATTGAATTCATGGTATCCGCAGAATGTTACCCTTATCTTTGATCATCTAGCAATTTATATTATTCTCCCGGAAATTTTGTTAGGTTTATCAACGTTTCATTTTTATTCTCAAGAAAAATCAAAAAAAATGTGGATTTTAATTATCTATGCGTTTATAATAATGATTCTTTACCTTGGAAATGCCTCATTCTTTTTCTTTTTAATAGAGAAAATTATATTATGAAATTCAAATTAAAAATCTTCTTTTCAAATTAATTTATTATATTTATAAATTCTCACCTAAGTTGTTCTATTTTTAATTTTATGAATCTAATTCGGATTTATAGTTTATAGAAGGAATTCATAAATACATTCAAAATTAACAATATTTAAGCAAATCTAAAATTTTTATGTGAAAAAAATATGATAAACAAGAAATTATTGCAATGGTTAAATTTGATTACTTTCATAGCAGTTGTTATTATAAATTATTTAGCAATTAGTTTACCACTTGGATATGGTAGTACACAACAATTGTCTGATGATATTCCAAATTTATTTGTGCCTGCAGGACTTATATTTTCGATCTGGGGAATAATATATATACTTTTAGGAATTTTTTCAGTATATCAATTAAGGGATATTTTTAAATCAGAAAAAATTGAAATGCCCTATTTAGGAAAAATTAGCTATATTTTTATTATCAGTAATGTGGCTAATTTTAGTTGGATTTTATTATGGCATTATAAACTTGTTCCCTTATCTTTAGTAGCTATGTTAATAATATTGATTTCGTTAATTTTGATATACATTCGCTTGGATATTGGAAAAAATGAAGTCTCAAAAACTGAAAAAATTGCGGTACATGCCCCTTTTAGTGTTTATTTAGGATGGATTACAGTAGCTACAATTGCTAATGTTACAGCGGTATTAGTAGTATCCGGTGTTGAATCTTTTGGATTACTCCCTGAACTACTGACTGTTTTAGTATTAGTTGTGGCGGTGATTATAACCTATTTGATGTTGTTTTTAAGAAAAGACTGGGTCTATAGTCTAGTAATTGTATGGGCCGTTTTAGGAATATATTTAAAGCAAAGTGGATTGAATACAACAGTCTCAATAACCGCTTTAGTAGCTGTTATAGTAGTTGCTATAGGTATAGTATATACTGGTTTGAAATTACTCAGAAAATAATTTTTTTCTTTTTTTCTTTTTTCTTCTAAAAATTAGTTAGAAAAATCTTTAATTTACTTTCGATTATTAATGATATTATAACGATTACTGAAGATTTGTAATGAATTATCGAATCGAAAAAGTGGAACTTACCCCATTACATGTTCCCTTTAAAGACTATGTCATAAAGGCGATGGGAGAAGCAATTAGTGGTCTTGGAATGGCTTCTAGAAGTCAAGAACCATGGCTTGGTGGTGATTTTGTAATATGCAGATTAATAAGTAATGATGGTAGTGAAGGATTAGGAGAATCATTTGTATGGTTGCCTGAAACAGGCGCTTCACCTTACCAAATTATTGATGCAATTAAAAATAGTTTAAAGAATTATGTAATGGGCGAAAATCCTTTTAATATTGAGAAAATAAATTATAGAATGGATGTTAATCTTGCACGCAATGAAACGGCAAAGGGTTTGATTGATATGGCATTATATGATTTACTGGGGCATATTAAAGATATTTCTGCTTGTTATTTATTAGGAGGCAAGATTGTCGATAAGATTCCTATTGCCGCCTTAATACCACTCGGTGAGCCTATGTTTATGAAGGGGTTAGTTAGATCGTATTATAAAAGAGGATTTCGTTCTTTTAGATTAAAGCTTGGTAAAAGTCCAGAAAAGGATGTCGAAATACTTCAAGCAATTAGAAGAGCTTTAGGTTTTAATATAAGAATTCGAGTTGACTACAACCAAGCATATAGTCCCCAAGTTGCTGTGAAAGCAATAAAAGCAATTGAATCATATAATATAGATTTTGCAGAAGAACCAGTTAGATCGGATGATTATGTAGGAATGGCCTTTGTGCAAAATCGTGTAGATACTCCCCTAATGTCTCATGAGGGTTTTTTCTCTTTAAAGGATTTCATCACTCTAGTAGAATTAAAAGCAGTTAGAGTCTTAGGATTAAATTCTGATCGTCCAGGCGGAGTATCAAAAGCCTTAAAAGCATTAAATTATGCTAAAATGAGGGGATTGGGTGTAGTATTACATAATCAACCATTAGGAATCGCATCAGCGATGCATATTCATTTCCATGCAGCTCAGTTTTATTCAATCGATTATGCTACAGAATTATTCGGGCAAGAAATGTTAGAAGATGATTTGATACAAAATCCAATAGATTATAGCGATGGTACGGCAAAAGTTCCTAATGGATCTGGTTGGGGTGTTAAGCTCGATGAGCATGCTTTAGCTAAGTATGCTACAGATGATACTATAATAATTGAAAAATAATTTTTTTAGATAATTGTATCGTATATCAACTAATTTCTTTGATTTCTCAACTACAATAGTTACTTTTACTTGATTTATGCATTTTAAAAGTATTTTTTTTAAGATTACATAAATTTATTATGCTAACCACTTTTACATAGAAATTAAAATATTATAAAATTATGATAAAATCACCGAAGAAGAGACGATTTCAATTTTTAAACAAGTGAAAAAAGCCGCAAAATTATTGTCATATGTTACTAATAATACACCAATCATGACAAGCAGAACATTAAATTCATTAACAGGCGCTAAACAAGTTATTATTAAATGCGAAAATTTTCAACGAACAGGTTCTTTTAAATTTAGGGGCGCTTGGAATGGAATTAGTCATATACCTTTTGATGAAAAAGCTAAAGGACTTATTGCTCATTCATCAGGAAATTTTGCTCAAGCTGTAGCGCTAGTTTGCCAAATTTTAAATGTAAAATCAACAATAGTTATGCCTGAAAATGCCTCTCCTTCTAAAGTAACTGCAACAAAAGATTATGGAGCGGACATAATCTTTTGTGGTTCAAATCCGGGAGATAGAGAACAAAAAGTATCGGAATTGATTAAACAATTTGGATATAAATTAATTCATCCATTTGATGATTATAATGTAATTTTTGGAGCTGGAACTACCGCATTAGAGTTTCTTCAACAGGTGGGAAATATTGACTTATTTTTGGCGCCTGTGGGTGGTGGTGGGTTAATTAGTGGGTGTGCAATTGCAATAAATGCAATGAATCCACGTATTAAAGTGATTGCTGTAGAACCTAAGAATGCAGATGATACATTTCAATCATTTCAGCAAGGAAAAAGAATACCTGTAAAAAATCCTAATACAATAGCTGATGGGTTAAGAACCTCTGTAGGTGAAAAAACCTTTCCAATAATTCAGAAGTTAGTAGATTCTGTCATAACTGTATCCGAGGGCCATATCATTGAAGCTATGCGCTTTTATTGGGAACGAATGAAATTAGTAGTTGAACCTTCTGGAGCTGTTGCATTAGCTGGACTACTTTATGGGAATATTGATCCTGCTCTAATAATGAATAAACGAGTTGGAGTTGTTAATAGTGGAGGAAATATTGATCTCTCTGAATTTTTTCTTACTTTAAAAAAAAATTTACGATAAAATTATGCCTGAATTAGCAGAAGTGGAAACATTTAAAAAATATTTTGACCAGACTTCTCTAAACCAAACTATTACTAAAGTAATGGTCACTGATGTTCGTATTTTAAATACTAAGGAAGAAGATTTTAAGAAAAGCTTCATCGGTAAGAAGTTTACTGACTCACTACGACATGGAAAATATCTACTTGTAAATCTAAATTCTTGTTTTCTTGTAATTCATTTTGGCATGACGGGAGATTTGGCTTATTTTCATAAAGAAGAAAATTTACCCCCTTATAGCAAAGTTATCTTCTTTTTTGAAAACGATTATGCATTATCCTATATCTCTCAAAGAATGTTTGGTCGATTGGAAATTACTAATTCAATTGAATCATTTATAAAAAAGAAAAAACTAGGACCAGATGCTTTGAATATGACCTTTGAAGAATTTCAAGATGCGTTAAAAAAGCGAAGTACAATTACAAAAAATGCTTTAATGAATCAATCCATAATCGCAGGGATCGGAAATATTTATTCCGACGAAATACTTTTTCAATCTAAGATTCATCCAAAAACAAGGATTAATAGAATCAATGACCAACAAGTAAAGACCCTATTTGATGAAATTAAGAAAGTATTAACTTATGGAATTAAAAAGGAAGGGATACTGGAAACTTATTCTTCAAAATTTTTAATTCCCCATCGAAAGAAGGATGAATCTTGTCCTAATTGTGGTTTTATTATTGAGAGATATGAATTTCAAGGAAGACATGGTTTTTTCTGTCCTAAATGTCAAGAATTTAATGAAGTATGATCGTTCTTGATCAGTACTTTATGAAAAATGATAATAATTTGAAAAAAAACTAAAAATAATATTATTTTTAGATTAATAATTTATACAAAATAATAAAAGAAAAAGAAAAATATTTTTAATGCTATAAAAACAAATATTATTTAATCCATAAAAAATAGGATGGAAGACGAAGAACAAAAATCACCTATTTCAATTATATAATATAAAGACTCCTGCCCCGCCCTGGATTTTTGTCTTTTGGTAGTATGTTTTTAACGTACTCATTTCGCCCTCCTCCCCCTATTTAATTTTATGACCTTCTTATTAGGTCTTGGTGGCAGGAGTCACCTTTTAAAACAAGAAAAATACAAAATTGTGTTCACAATAATATGGATTATCTAAAATATTTCATTACTTGGACAATCCCTTACCTAAACTTCTATAACTTATATATGCACTAATGGTAGCGAAAGGAAGAGCAATAAACGTATGAATTCCTCTATAATACCCATTATCAATCCAATAATTATATAATATAGGGAACGCTGCTAAGGAAATTCCCATTAACAAACTAATAACCAATAAATTGATTCTTTTTTTTATTGGAGAAGTTTTAAAAGTTCTCAATAATTTGAAAACTATTATGATTTCGGGAATAAAATAGACTAACCCAATATATAACCAACTTATGATTGCAAAGCCCAGACTGAAAATAGGTATCCAACCTGTGTTTAAACCGTATTGAATTCCACTGGTCAAAATACCAACTCCTATAATACAACCACAAGTTAGAGAGTAAAAGATTATCAATACGAAATTTGATTTATATGAATCTTTCTTGTCAACATTTAAAATTATCCAACTAAAAATAATCAAAAATGCAAAGCTAAAAAAATAAAGATAATAGCCTAGAATGTAGATAGGATATGAAACGGAAGTATTAACAGTAAAAATTGATACAATTAACATTAATAATGCTATGCTTTGAGTTATAAAGAATGAACTTAAAGAAATTGTAACGGGATTTTTACTTCTTTTTAATAATTTATAAGCGAAAAAGATACTATATGCAATTGGCCAACATTGAGTAATAGATACTACTATAATACGTTGCTCTAACGCAGTTAAAAATAACATATTCTTCGCTGTTTATTTTATAGCGTGTTTGCATTATGTTAGTTTAATAAATTTTATGAGGGTTTATGTTAATTCTTTACCTACACTTCTATACAGCAAATATGCCCCTATTGTTCCTAATGGAAGATTAATAAATGTATGAATGCTTCTATAAAAAATATTATCAATCCAAAAATTATATAATATTGTAAAAATTACTACAAAAAATCCCATAATTATACTTATAACCATTAAATTAATTCTAGTTTTTATTGGAGAACTTTGAAAGCTTCTTCGTAGTTTAAAAGTAATCATAATTTGAGGAATAAAATAAAACAATATAATATATATCCAACTTATAATAGCAAAATTTAAATTAAAAACAGGGACCCAACCTGTGCTTAAACCATATTGAATTCCACTCATAATCATGCCCACTAAGAAAATATAACAACAAGTAAATGAATACAAAATTATCAAAAAAATAATAAGTTTTTGCGAAACATTCTTATCAACTTTTAGAACTAACCCACTAAAAATATTTAAAAATGAATAACTGAAAAAAAACAAATAATAACCAATAATATAAAAAGGATATGAAAGAGGGGTATTAGCGGTAAATATTGAAATAAGTAACACTACTAAAGCAGTAATGTTGGTTAAAAAGAAGGAGCTTAATGAAATTGTTACTTTATTTTTACAGCGTTTCAATAATTTATAAGTAAAGTAACTATTATAAAGAATAGGCCAACTCTGAACAATAGATACTATTAGAATTCTTTGTTCCAGTGCGGTTAAAAATAACATATATTTTCCTTTTTTAATATTCATTTATTTATTTTCTATTTTATCTGGAAAATAGTTGATATTTAACTAGTTCAACTTTCAAATTAGTCTCGCATTCCTCTAAAATTTTTTTCTGTAACCGTTTATTCTCTTTTTCATTAATTGGTGAATTTTTTACTATATTAATTATAGACTTCTTTAAAGAATCGGTATAATTGCTAAATTTTTCGCGAATTTTTTCTGTATCTCCAACCTCTTTAACAAAATCATCCATATAAGCTGTAATTGCTTCTTTAATATTATTCAATGTAGGTAATATTAATTTTTCGTATTTTTTTCTTGTATCTTGAGATATGAATATTCTTAAAGCATCTTTTCCTTTTTTATTAACTTTTTTCTTAAAAACAAAACCTTTTTGACACAAAGCATTTATATAATCATATCCTTTTGTTCTACTTTTATGGTTAAACTGCGTGTCAATATGCTTTTTCAAAACGGGTAAACTCACTCCTTCATATTGTAAAATTAATAAAAATGTTTGCAATTCACGCATAGTAAGCTCATCTAAACTAAAAGCTTTTTCCTTTCTATCGCGCGATCCCATGATTTGGTTCTCCGTAATTTTATTCATCTAATTTTAATTAAAATGGCGCTATTTATAAAATTAAAATTTAGATATTATTGTAAAATTCAATAACTTAATAATAGATTTAAACTTATTTAAATATAATGTTATTTAATTTAGTTGATTCTGTCTTAAAAATTAATCTACTCTACAGAATAGGTTTTATCTTAGATAAAAACTATAATTTAAATAATTATTTTCCCTAATTTGAGGACATTTTTTAATTTGATTTAAATATGATTTGAATTTGTCCTCAAAAATGGGGAATAAATCTTAAATGTCCTATCATTTAATAGATAATTGAGATTAATGTATTATTTAATCTTACTTTAATGAGATAAAAATCTAGGGTGGGGTTCTTTTTTTCGATACCCTGTTAATTTTATATTTAAATTAACCTTTCTATTTTTTTTTGTTGTTTCACTTTCCAAACTATAATATATTATTTTTTCATTTGGTGGTTTTCTCTCTGCAATCTTTTTATCTTCCGCCCAAATAATTTTAGGGTTTTCACTAATTGTTTCGTATTTATATTTTTTTCGTTCAAACTATAATCATTTTAATTAATAATTTTATGTTTTATTAAATTAATCACAAACTTGTAAAAATAGATTAAAAAAGTGATCTTAAAGTTATTCATAATAGGCCCTGGAGGAATCCCTTATTATTAAAACATTAATTTATAAAGATCTCGAATATCTTATTTTGGATATGTTTGAGAATCTGGAAATTGGTAAATTTGAAGAATTAGATTACAATTTTAACCAATTAAGAAAATTTTACTTTATTCTTGTTATCCATATTAGAACTTATCTTAGAACAGGTATATATGTCACCGAAGATAACGACTTCACTCCGCTTGAAGCTATGGATTATCGAATGTTCTGCGAGAAAGTTGAGGATATTGGAGCAATATTAATAAGTTTCAGATTAAACGATAAAATTAAAGATTATTTTAGTGAGATCAAGAATTAATTTAATGAGATTATGATGGCTTATCAAAAAAATGAGTTAGAATTAGCGCATAACGCATGAAAAAAAAAAGATTAACTAGTTGAAAATGCAAATAGGTTAATATCCATTTTAAAAGATAATGATAAAGGAAAAATAAATGAATTGATAAGAATTGCTAACAATTGTAAGGATATGGTTGCCTTAATTTAAAATTTAAATGATTTTGAAAATAATGTCGTTTAAATCCCTTTTTGGGATGTGCATAGTTCCATCAGGATTTTTCCAATATGTAAATGAATCTTTATAGGGTTCCATAAAAGATTCTTCGTCAGGGTATCCAAGACTAATAACATGCTTTATTTGATAATGATTTGGGATATCAAGCAATTTTTGGATTTTTCTTATATTTATATTTCCCATCCAACATGAACCAATTCCATATTTTATTGCCCCTAATAAAATATTTTCAACAGCAGCACCCACATCGAAATCTACATAACTTTGCTTAAGTGATGTATTCAAGAGAACGATAATATAGGCGCTTGGTTCTCTTCCTGGTTCCGGAGTTCTTTGTTCTTCAGGTAAAGATCCCGCAAAATTTATCAATTTAAATAATTCAGAGCAAATATTTTTATCTTTTATTATTATAAACTCTAAAGCTTGAACATTCCGAGCCGTCGGAGCAACTCGAGCAAAATCGATTAATTTCTTTAATATTTCTAGATCGATTGGTTTTTTTTGAAAGCGTCTTATAGTTCTTCTCTTATAAATGGCTTCTTCAACATCCATTTTTTATTCCTCCATTTTCATTCTTGTTTTTATTACTTCTTCAGCAATTTTATAAAAAGCATTTTCTAAATTCTTTCCTGTTTTAGCTGAAGTTTCAATATAATTTAAACCTAACTCTTCCGCTAATTTAATCGCGTCTTCTTCCTTAATTTTACGTTCATGTGTAAGATCACTCTTATTTCCAAATATATAACCAAGTATCTTTATATCAACCATTAGATTTTTTTTAATATCTTCATACCAATTTTTAATATTTCTAAACGAGATGGGATTAGTTAAATCAAAAATAAACAAAACAGCTTCGGATCCTTGATAAAAATGGCTTCTCATAGTTTCAAATTTACTTTGTCCAGCAATATCCCATAATATGATCTCAATCATTTCTCTCTTTAGCCTGAAAGTCTTTTCAGTTATATTTACTCCCATAGTGGGGATATAAGTTCTAAGAAATGCATTATCTGTAAATCTTAAAACGGTGGACGTTTTACCAACTCCAGGATCTCCAACAATTACCATTTTAAATTTAAAATCAATAACCTTATCTTCCTTTCGTTTTCCTTGGGGGAATTCCTCGGCAAATTGGGGGTTAAGTTCTTTTTTCCGAAATTCCATCAATAATTGACATATATTATCCCTAAGTTGTTTAATTTCTTGAAAAATTATCTCATTCGATGAATTTTGTTTCTCTAATTCTATAAGTTTCCGTAAAGTTTCATCAAAAGGGGAATTGAGGTAATTCATATATTTATAAAAAATAATATCATCCACTTCTTTAAAGAGAAATGTAATCGCAGATCTTGCATACCCCCCTCTCTTTTCTTTATTTTCTCGTTCAATATATTTTATTAATCCTTTTAGCTTTAAAGAAGGAAAGGGAATAATTAATAATGAACCAGGAGTAATACCTTTATCTCCCGTGAGAATTGTAATTGATTTTATCCCGACAAGCATTCGTGTATTTTCAGGTAAATCCGGGGGATACCAATAAATTGGAGTAGGTCCTAATTTATCATGTATATCCGTATACACGATAGCATGGATTAAATTCTTTTCCATAGCGATTAAATGGTAACAATATTTAAATAGTATTAATTTACGCTAATACAATAACGATACAATATTATAGAAAGGTCAAATCTATTTATATTTGCGTTTTAAGAAAATTTATCTTAGTTTATCCTAAATTTTTTTTTTAAAATAGAAATCAAAACATTTAAAATATAAAAATTGGTGGAGTTTTTGAGTTAACTTGATAAGAATACATCCAATCTATCCCAAAATTAAAGATATTGGAAAAGAAAAGTGATTAGAATAAAATTTTTTGTTCAGATAAAGATTTCAAAAAGGTTACTTTTATGTGTTATATTGTCATAAATTTGATAAATTTAAACTAAACTTTTAAAATTTAATTTTTTTTTTAATATAAGGAGGTTTCTTAGGAGATGGAATATAATAATAAAATTTTGATACCAACAGAACAAGCATTATTGAACTTTGAAAACATGAAAAAATGTATACAAGGGTTATATGAAATATTAAAGATTACTCTTTCTCAGAAAAATATATACTTTCAATTAGGACAAGATAATATTGGAGCATTATATCAAAATTTCTTAGAATTAATGCTCAATGTTATTGGAACTAATGAATTTATGAAGAAAGTGCAAAGCTCTGAGATTGATTTAGATCTCCTATTAGATAATATATAATATGAATATTACTAACTTATTTTAAGATTTTTCCTGTTTCTAAATACCATAAATACAGATCTAATTCTGCTAAATTCAGGTTTAATTTATCTCCAATATTAATTAGCAATTTTTCTATTTCTAAATAATGTTTTTTATTAATATTCTTAGGTTTTTCAATCAAATTATGTTTTGTAAGTACATCGATAATGTGAAAATCTACTATGGCTAAATTTTTATAACCAATATTTCTTAAAAAATGACTAGCCTCTTTATATCCTAATCCTTTTACTTGTTTAACAAGCCAATCCCTTAATTCGATTTCATCCAAGCCATGCCTTATTTTGTATTCTAATTCGTTTAAATAATCTCTAGCATTAATTATATAAGTTGATCTTATATTTGGAAAGCGATAACCATACTCTTTGAATTTATTTGCTAGAGATTCCTCATTTAAAATCATAAATTCATTCCCAATTTTCTCATGTATCTCAATGCATTTTTCTGCTCCACAATTTGCTGTCATTATACAAAAGCATAATTCCTTAAATACCTCCGCGATACCATTTTCTTTTATTTTTGAGAATTGAGTCATCCGGTCCCCAATAAGGCCTGAGATTTCACTTTTCTTTAAAGATTCAATCATTTGCAGCAGAGTATTCATATAATCTTAAAGTAATAGATATTTTAAAATTAAAATTGTTTAATTTGATAAGTTCTTATATTAATTATCCTTAAAGAAATGTTAATTTTTAGAAGTAATAGCTTTAATATTTAAAATTCTGTAATTGGAGTATTTTATTTTGAAGAAAAATAAAGTAATAGTTCTTGGATCTTTAGCTTTTGATTATTTGATGACTTTTGAAGAAAATTTTGTGAATGCGGTTTCTATTGATCATACAAAAGGAGAATATCAAAGTACAGTTACAACTAAAGATCGCATCCAGAGATTCGGGGGAACTGCGGGTAACATTGCGTATAATCTTGGTTTATTAAATATCGCCCAAGCTCATATATTTGGGGCAGTAGGAAAAGATTTTGAATCATTAGGGTATCAAAATCATATTACTAGATTTAAAAATTTAAAATTAGCTCTTGAAATACATCCTGAACTTTTTACAGCAGCATGTTATATTGTAAATGATATTAAAGCAAATCAAATGATTGTTTTTCATGGTGGAGCTTTAGATTACAGTAAAAATATTGATTTAAGAACAAAAATTGATCATCCAGAAGAATATCTCTATGCAATTAATTCAACACAAAGCGTTGAAGCAATGATTAATTTTGCTAATCAATTGACTGAGTTAAAAATACCGATGATCTTCGATCCAGGACAGGTAACTCCTTTATTTACTCGAGAGACTCTATTAGATATCCTAAAGAAAACTGAAATTTTGATTGGAAATTCTCATGAAATTAAACAGATTCTATCGAAAAGCGAATTATCTGAAACCCAGATTATAACAATTATGAAAGCACTTATAATAACAAAAGGTAAAGAAGGCTCAGAACTGATGTATAAAGATAATTCTGGAAAAATATACAATGTTACCATCTCTATAGCAAAACCAGAAAAAATCACTGATACAACTGGTGCGGGAGATGGTTATCGTGCTGGAATTTTAACCGGATTGATTTTGAATTTAACCTTATTAGATTCATGTCGTTTAGGATCAGTAATTAGCTCATTTGTAGTTGAAACTCACGGTCCTCAAACTCAAAATTATAAGATTCAAGATGTAAGGAAACGATTTTACAATACTTATGGATATGTTCCTTCTCAATTAGAAATTTTATAGGCTTTATTACTAGAAGCCCTAATTATATTTCAAGTTATATATTATCTTCATATCACATATCCTAATAAAACCATCATTTAAATTATAAATTGATTATCATTTAGTAATTATTTCCCTGATTACAATGATGTAGCTACTATTTTGAGAAGAAAAACTAAGAATATTATTAGAAGAAGAATAAAAAAAAACGGAATACTCCCAGTATTTAAATGTGATTTTTTAAATATAGGTCTAAATAGATGATTTGAAAATTATGACTATGTGTACGAGTGATAATGAATCGGAACTCAAATATTATCTCGAAATTATAGAATTCTTTCAAAAGCATTCACCAGATGCGGAAAATATTGAGCTTTGGAAAGATAAATCTTTAATGAAATTAATGAAAGTACTTAAACGAACTAAAAATAAACTCCTTGTACGTAATGCACTTATTCTTATGATTTCTCTTTTTGAACATTTACCTCCTGATCTTTTCAATAATAAAGGTATAAGTGCTAATCTATTAAATAAAGAAGAGAAGTCATTTTTAAAGTCAATATTGAAAACTGAATTTATGGATTAAATTATTCTACAAAAAAGAGTAAAATTAATTGAATATGAAATTAAAAATCTTAAACATAATAAAATCATAAAATTTAATAAAGAGTTTTAGTTAACTATTAATATATGTTATCATTTTAATTAAATATTCTTATTATTTTGATTTGATAACAAATTTAGATTAGGAAATTATGTTATTTGTTCTTCCAATTATTAACAAACTAAGAATTATATTATCTAATATCACAGAATATCCAATTTTTTTTTTATGTCTTTATGTCATTATTCCATTAATTCTAATTAGCTCCTTTATCTGTTTACTTATTATATTTCATAAATTAAACTTAATAAAAAAGACTAATACAAGAATGGAAGAAATTCATCAATATATCAAAAAGGGTGCTAAAATTTATTTAACGCAACAAGCAAAAACATTATTTATTGTTTTAATTGTTCTCTTTATACCTGTCGGATTAACAGGAATAGCTTATGTGGATAATTCCTTTATGGGATTTTTAATATGTGGACTAATTTTTTTTTTAGGCGCGATTAGTTCTTTGATAGCTGGATACGTTGGTATGAAATCAGCAACGAAATCAAATATCTTGGTAGTAAATGCGTCTATACAGGATCCTAATCAAGGTTTTAAATTAGCATATTATGGCGGAATGATTACGGGAATAATGAATATTTCAATGCTTGTATTTGCTTTATGGTTAATTTTACTTCTTACTAATGGTAATATTTATTTAATGATAAGTTATAATTTTGGGACTAGCGTAACTTCATTACTCGCACAAGTTGGAGGAGGAATATTTACAAAATCCGCAGATATTGGCGCCGATTTAGTAGGTAAGTATGAAATGGGTATAAAAGAAGATGATGCACGAAATCCCGCAATAATTGCAGATCTTGTAGGTGATAATGTTGGAGATTGTGCTGGAAGGGGTGCCGATTTATTTGATTCAGCAACCTCTGATGCTATTGGCGGAATGCTATTAGGTTTAATTATTTTTCTATTTATAGGTGAACCTATTTTTATTTTATCTGATATAACTATAATTTCAATAGGATTACTCTCCTTATATTTTACTACATTATTTTTAAAGATCGATTTTAATAAGACTTCATCATCAATATGGCGTGTTTTTATTGCAGCTACATCGATAAATATCATAATTCTTTTTGTTTTAAATTTGCTGTTATTTGGAGTTATTGGAATCTTTCTATTTTTTTCAAGTTTAATGGGATTAATATCTGGATTCTTAATGATTTTATTTACAATATATTATACTAATATTAACTATAAATATACTAAACGGGTTGCAGAAGCAAGTCAAGATAGCTCTTCACTCACTATTATCGCTGGAATTTCGGCTGGATTTCAATCAACATTCTTTCCAGTTCTTACGTTTGTAATTTCGATAATTATTGCATATTTTTTTGGGCATGCTGCAGGTAATGTTTATTATTTTGAGATATTAGAGACTCCAAGTATAGATATACTAGGCAATGCCTTGTCGCCCATGATTTTTTCGATTGTATTTGGTATTTGGGGTGTAAATATGGGATCAGTCTCTACAGATATTATTATAAGTACAATATTGAGTTTTGATACATTCGGTCCTATTATAGACAACGCAGCAGGTATAGTTGAATTGGGAGATGGAGAAGCTCCGCCTGAATTAAGAGGTAATCTGGATAAGCTAGATGCTGTAGGAAATACAACTAAAGCCATAGCTAAAGGATTTTCCCTAATTTGTGGAGGATTCAGTAGTATTGTAATTTTTTTGACATTTTTAATGACCACGCACACTTTAGCAGGAAATATTCCAAGCCCAATTTCTTTTAATCAATTGTTTAATATCTTTAATTTGTTAGACTTTTATAATCCTCTAATTATCTTAGGCTTATTTGTTGGCTTTTGTTTACCAGTGTTATTTTCCTCTATGATACTTCGATCAGTTCAAAATGGTGCTAAAAATATGATGCTAGAGGTACGCCGTCAGTTTAAAGATATTCCCGGTTTAAAAGAAGGAAATACAAAACCAGATTATGAGAAATGTATCAATATTTCTTCTAATAGTGCTTTAAGGAACATGATAAAGCCAGTATTAACAATTATAGGTATTGTTCTTATTGTCGGAATTCTTTTTGGTCCTATGGTAAGTGCCGCTATATTGATGGGTAATTTAATTGGATGTTTAATTTTTGGATTATTTATGAATATAAGTGGTGCCTCATTTGATAATGCAAAAAAAGGAATTGAAGCTGGACTTTTTGGCGGCAGAGCTAGTTATACTCATAAGTCCGCAATAATAGGAGATACCGTTGGAGATGCTTTAAAAGATGCTGCAGGCCCAAGTATGAGTATTTTAATTACAACTATAAATACTTTATCTATTACCTTTCTCCCAATCTTTATTATGACTGCCTTTCTATGGAATATATTTTCTTTTTAAACAAAATATTTCGAGAAATCTTAAATCTAAATTAAGATAGAAAGTTTGCGTGAAGAATTATTCATTATAAAAATGATGTTATAAACCAATATTAAATTTTCAAACTAACTATAATCATCCAAAGTAAAACAACAATCAATCTAATAGGGATGGTTTTAACTATTTCACTTTTTATTATCTTACTTACCAATTATATAATGAATATTGAACAAGAAATCTTTTCATTAATAGCAAATAATAAAAAGAAAATTAACTCTAATTTATCTAAGAACTAAGATGATAACCTTCCTATATACTTAAATTTATTAGGCTTTTTTTTTATAAAGTTTTTAAATATTGGTTCTAAATAACAGGGGATTTTATGAATATTTACTCAAAACAACAGCGTTTCAAAAAACAGTTCAAGCAAAGTTTATTATTACTAAGTTTTTTACTAATCAGTTTTTCCTTCATTTCACTATTACAATTAAATAATTTAAATTCTCAAACTTTGGAGAATTATAATTATAATAAAATAGATTCCGCTTCTGAACCTAATATTATGTTTGCAGGAAATGAAGTCGCTTTAAATATTACGGATTATGGAAACTTATATAAAGCCAATCAAGAAATTTCTGTAAATAATCAGGAAGAAGTTAATTTAACCTATTATTTAGATGATATTCATAATTGGCAAATTTCTAAAATTCAGACTGAGATTAATAACATCCAAGATACAAGAATGTGGGTCAACAATAGCGATTTTTTACCAATAATTATATTCCGAGTTAATGAAACACATGAAAATTCACCGCATCCTTATCAATCAAATAGAGGTAAATTGCAAACATTAGATCCTATTACTCATAGCGGTGCAATTGCTATGCGGGTTCATTTTACAAGGCTCTCCTTTGAAGACGGATACGATTACTTCTTTATTGAAGATCAAAATGATATTGTATTTTATACCGATACTGGTAATAAAACAGACTTCTTTTCCCCTTGGATTAGAGGTGAAGAATTAAATTGCTATTTTCAATCAGATGGTTCAGTGCCAGATTGGGGATACAAAATTGATTATTATGAATTTGTGAACTCTAGTTCAAATTATGAAATTAATTCTAATGATTGGGCTTTTGATAGTACAACAACGACAAATACAAATTACGGTTCTGGTAAAATTGAAGGTGTTGATTCAATGTTTGTAGCATTAAATTCAGAATTATCTGCCGATGGTGATTATTGGGATTCTATTTATTATGATAATGATTATTCAGAGTTATGCCAAAATTTTACTATTCCAAGAGGGAAAGTTATTGATGCTTATATCAGTTTTGATTACTATGCACAATATGCTATGGATTCGAATGAGAATTTTATTTATTACCAGATAAATAATAAAAAGGTCTATTCTAAAGGTCTTGGGGATATTAACGAACTAGGCAAAAATACATGGCATTCGTCAGGATTGATAAATATGGTTTTATGGTCTAATACATCAAGTATTTTTGAGTCAATATTAGAAAATAATGAATTTAACATATCCGTTGGTATAATGAGTGGTTCTACTATAATATATAGTGGATTTGAAGATCAATATCAACAAGTGTTCTGGTTTGATAATATTTCATTAATTCTAACTACTCTAGCAAATTCAAGTCAAAGTGATATCAGCCTTGAATTTAATAATAATCCTCTAATCCAAAAAGCTCAATGGGGGAGCTCTTATTTGAACTTAACGGGAAATTGGCATGAAAATCCTGTAATTTTAACAGTTACAACAAGCTCCCCTTCTCTATATTTTGAACTAAATACAACGCTTTATGGATTTCATGATACTACATCTAAAGTAGGGCAAACAACCATTGATGGAATCTCTTATGAAATTTTAGAAAATGGTACCATTATCTGGGAATTTTCACATAATTTTTACATGCCAGCACAATATTCAGATTTTGAATTTACAATTGAGAAACCTGAAAACTGGAATTTCATATCTGCTTTAGATCCAACTTTGCAAAATCGAGCTTATGAGTTTGGAAATGAAGGGGATTTAATTTTGCGTATTAATAAAGAAAATGCCTTATTCCCTGGTTGGTGGACATTTAGAGCAACATCGCCCAATTATCTTAACATCATCAATACGAAACTTTTAAAACAAGGAGAATGGACTGATACCACTTTCAACACTGATGAATCAACAATAATCAAAACTCAAGTTAATTATAGTAATGAAATTCCACTAAATCTTGATTTAACCTCAGCGAATTTAACTATATATGATCCAGATGGGTTAGAATGGTTTTTTGAAGCAAAAACACCCTTATCAAATGGAACGGTATTCTTCTCTGAAATATATTTTGATGCATTAAATACAACTGGAGGACGATATGATTATACATTATTCTGGTCTAATGGTACATCTTTAGGAGGTTTAAACTCTAGTTTTCTTGTTGTGCATGAGAGTTCATTTACACTTCTTAAACCTAACGATGCTATCTCTGATTTAATAACTGATGCTTTTGTAGGAGATATTATCCCAGTACGACTCAAATTAGTAGATTCTGAGAATGGAGATTCAATTTCAAAAGCAATAATCTCCTACAACTGGACTTCTGGAACTCAGTTTTTTGAAGAAGCCGCTTTAGGGATATATGAAACTATTTTAGATACCTCAGATTTAGGATCAAATGGTCTTTATGAAATACTAATTGAATCAATCAAAGTTGGATTTTTAGACTATAATTTAACATTAAAAATTAATTTAGGAGAGGAAACTAGTTTACAAAGACTCCAATCCGATTATAATATAGAATTACATGCAAACAGCACCATAAGGTTTAGGTATTATTCCCTTTTTGACGGGGAAGGAATTGATGGAGCAAATGTGGCGGTTAATATTACAAATCCTAATTTATATTTTATCACGAATTCTGTTGGGGGTTATTATGATATTGAATTTAATACGTCCTTTACTAATGATTTAGGTATATTTCAACTCAATTTTAACTTTTCAGCACCCTCTTTTGAACCACAAACTCATATTTATCAATTTGAAATTGTAGAACAGAGTATCACTATTACATCATACATTAATAACATCGAAGTTGCTCAGAATTCCATTATAGATGTAATATATATGGAAGAAATTAATATCTCTGCTCAAGCAACCGCTTTAATAGACAATATTCTTTTGACGGGAGGAAATTTTACATGGATAATCAACTCATATCAACAAAGTTTAGATGAATATTCAGGGTATTGGTATAATATGACCATTCAAATTAATCCATTAATTTACTCACCAGGATTAAATTTAATAAGGTTAAAATTTGAAATGGAAAAATATCAAACTGAACTATTTTACTTTCAATTATTAGTATATGAACAACCTGTCGATTTATCTGTATATATCAATTCCGAACCGATTTCAGAGAATGAGATCATCCAGTTAATGTATATGCAAAGTATCAATGTATCAGTTAGAGCTTTCGCTAATATCGAATTGGATTACATCAATAATGCTGTAATAATGTGGCATGGAGGAAATCAAGACCAAGTCTTAACTCAATCAGGATCAGAATGGTATAATGCATCAATACAAATAGTGCCTTCTAATTATACGCCGGGATTGAACAGTATTGCCATCGAATTTATAAAAGATGATTATCAAAACGAAATCTTTTACTTGCAATTGCTTGTAGCTGAACAATCAATAAATTTGTCCTTATATTTAAATTCCAATTCCATTTCAGAAGATCAATTAGTCGAGGTAATGTTTAAACAGAACATTACTATTTCTGCAAGAGCCTATGGTAAAATAGATTTAAATTATATTGATGATGCAGTAATTTCGTGGAATAGCGAAAAATATTTTAAGAATTTCATTGAATATGGAGGAAATTGGTATAATTTATCTTTTATTCTTACAGCTTTAAACTTTAGTTCAGGAATTAATACGGTTTCAATAAAGTTTCAAAAGCAGAACTATAGTACTACATATTTCTCATTTCAATTATTAGTAAGAGAGCAATCAGTAAAACTTAATGCTTCAATTAATAACCAATCCATACTTGAAAACGCATTAGTTGAAGTTATGTTTAAAGATAATATAACTATTGCTGCTCAAGCATATGCAACGGGAGAGGGAATTTATCTTTCAGGAGGAAATATAACTCTAATAGGCGAATCCTTTATATTTAATCTTTATGAAGAAATATCAAACCCTACATGGTTTACAATTTCCATTATAATAGACGGGGCTTATTTTGATTTAGGAATCAATACAATATCAATTAGATTTAAACAGGATAATTATACTGAAGCCTATTTTTCATTCCAATTTTTTATTACTGCAGAAACAGTTAATTTGTCTTTATATATTGATTCAAATGAAATTTCAGCAAACAGCTTAATTCAGGTTACATATTATGATGAATTTTCAATTTCTTTAAGGGCTTTAGCAAATGCTGAAAAAATTTATCTGGAGGGTGGTAGTGCAATTTTTGTAATTGGGAGTTATACTCAAGATTTCGTTGAGAATGCTAACTTTTGGTACAATATATCTATAATTTGCGACCCATTAAATTTTGATTTAGGTATTAATACAGTATATGTAAGATTCATCCATCCGAATTATACTTCTTCAACATTTTATTTCCAGATATTAGTCAATCAAATAGAAATGAGCGTGATAACAATTGATTTTCAAGATTCTATTGAAGGTTATTCTGGAGATTCTTTAGTTGTCCGAATTAATTTAACAGAATCAATTTCAGCTAATATTATTGAGAACGCCACTATAAGTTATTCCTGGGAATTTGGATTAGGTAATTTTAACTATATTGGCAATGGAATTTATGAAGTTAAGCTTTTTATACCTGAAAATATTCGCGGAAGCTTTAAAGTATCATTAATTATTTCAACCAACAATATATTGTATAAAGTAAAGCAAACTTCTTTTATTATAATTGTATCTCCAAAAGAATTACCAAACTTAATACTTTGGTTCGTCTTAATAGGATTATCCGTATTAATAAGTGTTTTAGGCGGATTAAGCATAAGATCCTATGTATTAATACCGAGGAGAAGGAAAAAAGAGGCGAGTTTACTAAGCCGAACTCAAAAATTTAAAGATTTACAGAATATTCAAGCAATCGTTATAATGCATAGATACAGTGGAATACCCCTTTTTGCTAAAAGCTATTCAATATTAGAAAAACAGAAAAAAGAACTTTTCTCTGGATTTATTCAAGCAATAACAACTATTGGAGAAGAGATAGTAGGAAAAAGATCAACTGATGGTAGTTTAGCAGATATTGATGAGAGTGATAAATCAAGAACAATTTTAGAATTAGATTTTAAATATTTCTATTGCTTGATTTGCGATAGACAAGAATTACGCATCGTATTTGTTTTAAAGGATAAACCTTCTGATAGGGTGAAGAAGCAGATTTCAGATTTATCATTGGGGTTGATGCTCCAACTCGGTCAAGAGATTGAAAAATGGGATGGCTCAATTGATCAGTTCGGTGAACTAATGCCTCCCATCATTTCTAATTACATAGAACTGTCTTATAAAGAACCATTCATATTAAATAGTCCTGCATTTATTGCGGACGCAAGAAAAGAAATGGAAATTAATGCAATGGAAAAACGCGTTCTAAATGTAATTTATTCTATGGCAAAGAGTAAAAAGGAATTCTATCTTGATCATGTTGTGGAGTCAGTTCACGAAGATAACAAAGATTTAGTTATCGACGCATTAGAAACTCTAGTACAAAAAAGAATTCTTGTTCCTCAAGATAATTAATAGATAATTTTTTTTATTTTTTCTCTTTATCTAAAAGTAGATGGTATCATTAAATAAATTTAAATTTGAATGTGTTCACTGTGGTAATTGCTGTTGTGATTTAAATACAATTGTAAATACTACTTATTCTGATATCCTAAGAATTAAAAATGGATTAAGTACGACTATTGATGAAATGCTTGAAATTTTAGGTTTTTACATTCATGGTGACTCTCTTAACTCAAAAAATTTATCAAAAATGGTAATTCACCCTATTCAGACTGAAAATGGGTTAGCCTTTATTGGATTAAGAAAAAATAAGTCTGGGAGATGTGTTTTCTATAACAATGAAAAGAAAAGATGTGCGATCTATACTATTCGTCCTTGTTTTTGCAGAACTTTCCCTTTCTACTTTTATTTAGAGAATTCGATTGTTAATATAGGTTATACCAAAAAAGGATTAGAATACTGCCAAGGAATTTCAGATAATTATAAAGTGATCGATAAAGATTATTGGCTAGAGCTCGGTAAAAAGGCACTAGATGATTTAATTGAAAATGATAAATTTATCAACCATTGGAATCAAGAAGTAAATAAACAGAAAATTAAACCTACTGCGAAAGGGTTTATATCATCAATCTTTAAAGTGGGGGTTAGTAATAAAAATCATTATAAATTAAATGAATAACAATAAAGTCCAGAAAAGCATTCTTAATTCAATTTTTAAGGCTAACTTATTAGATTTCCAACTAAATTTATTATTTATATTATCATTAAAAAAAACTAGATGACCGATTAGATAGTTATATTGACTTTTTAATAGTTCATCTTCTAGGATCTCTAAATCTAACATGTCTAACATGCGAAGCGTTAAAAGTGTTCTAGCGATATTAGTAAGACAATTATTTACTGAACCATTTGATTGGAAAGAATTTTTCAAAAGTTTGTAATATTTTTCACTTTCGAGGTTAATATCTAAATTTGGATCTATTAGTTTAATTGACGCAACATGATAAAACAAATCTCGATAGGGTGCGAATTTCTCAACCTTTTCAATATCAAAATTCAGAAGCGGTTTAAGAAGATGTCCTTTTTTTTTAATTATTCCACCACTTCTTTGTAATAATTTCAAACTCATTAATGTGTGGAAATTTAGATAGGAATTTTTAGGATTGAAATTGATTAATTCATTCTCTAAATTCATTTCAATATCTAGGATATCAATTAATTCTGATTTGTTTAAAATACCCAACTGGGAAAAAAGCGCTAATCCATACATAATACTAATTGGATTAGGAATGTGATATTTACCTGTACTAAAAACTTTTCCATTAATAAAGTCCTTAGTGATATACTCAATCAAATCAATATTGAAAGGTAATTCTCGATTCAATATGTTATAAATACTTATTAGGTAAAATATCTCTTCCAAGTCAAAATTCTTATAATTTTTATTAACTGTATTATTTAAGTTCTCAAAGTTGACATTAAACCTGTTAGTAATATCATAAGGTAATTTCGGAAAGTTTTCAAAATGATCTAACAAAAAAAATTCTTTTTGTTCATAAATTTCAGATTTACTTGTGGTATCAAAACTTAATTTATTTTCATTTTTTGGGGGAAAAACTTCTTGTAATTGAAGTACCCCCAAATTATCTTCCTTTGCTAATTGAAGTTTTCTTAGGATATCCATCTCTGTTAATGTTTCCTTTTCCTTAACAAATCTAACATCTCTCTCTTTAAATGTTAAACTTAAAGTGTCAAAATATACTTCAAATTGATTGATTAAGCCTTTTATATTATCTACATTCCCTTGTATAAATTGATTATTGTTATCCTTAAAATTCTGAAGCCGTTTCAAAAAGCCCTGAGGAATTAAATCGAATAAGTCTAAATTTTCTAATTTCTTTCTATCAATATCTGAAATAAATTCTATCAATACAATTAGTAGATAATTATTAATATAGCCCTTTAAATATAAGTTAAAGAAATCTAAATAAGTATTATAATTCTTTAGATTCTTATAATAGATGTATTCATATATTTCATTAGGTGCTTTTAAGATTCGAGAAGATAATCCGATCGTATTCAATCCTGAATTTGAAGTATTAATCATTGAAAAGAGGACGGATTTTGTTCGCTCTTTTGCATCCTTGTTAATATTGGAGTTTATTTCTACACCTTTTGAAGTAATTAAATCAATAAAGTATGAGTGACATTTACTAAAGTATTGTAATATCTCGTTTTTATTTTCTTGGATGAATTTTTCAATCAGATCGACTAAAGGATTCATATTCAGTGCTCTGAGGATAATATAATAAGAAAGAATATACTTGTATTGTTTTATAACTTGGTTTGTTACTTTTTATTTTTTTAGAAAACATAAAATTGTAATAAATTTGAGTATAAAATCATTATTTGATATATGTGTGATGATTATTACAACTATTTAGCTGAAGATTTTCATCTTAAGAGGAAAAATCCATGGAAAGCGTTGGACGTTTTTTTAATAAAGATTAGGACTAAATTTGATATCTTTAATGGATTTATTGTAGATATTGGCTGTGGAAATGGAAGAAACATTCCCTTATTAAAAACAGAAGATAATAAAATAATTGGAATTGATAACTCATTAGAATTGATAAAAATTGCAAGGAAAGCATCACAATCAAATTCATACCCGAAAGAAAAACAAAACAAGGCAATTCAATTTATACTAAGTGATTTTTTATATCTCCCAATAAGAAAAAATAGAATTGAAACAATTGCTTCAATTGCATCACTACATCATGTAAGGAGCAAATCGAATAGGAAAAAAGCTGTTTTAGAGATGTGTCAAATTTTAAAAGAAGGTGGCTATTTAATACTTTCTATATGGAGGAGGTATCAAAAAAAATACAAACTATACTTTTTAAAGGATTATATAAAAAAGAACATCTCACTATCTTATAATAGAAAACAGAAAGCCTTAGGCTTACAAGATTTTGGAGATAAACTTGTTCCTTGGACCGTTGCAAAAAATAATCTGACTTATAATCGATTTTATCATTTTTTCTCAAAGTTCGAGATAAAAAGATTACTCTCTTGCTTTAAATTAAAAATTATAGAAAAATTAGGAGGTCCAAATCAGAAGGATAATTTCTTTATTTTAGCTAGAAAATAGTCGTGAATCTTAAGTAGGTTATTTAAATTATTCATGGCATAATATAGTACTAAAGGATTTTAGAATATACGGCTTAAAATTCTCATAAAATTTATCTATAATTGTTACATGAATGTTTATTACTCGTTCTGTAATATCACAATAAAAAATACAATGCATACACTTTTCACGATAATATCTTTTTTTCATCATCTTTGTACGAGATCCTTCCCATGAAGTAAATTCATGGCTATTTAACCATGAATCCTCTTTTGAAGTGACAACTACTCCAATAGAATTATAAATATCAATGGAAATTTGAACTTCCTTGGCATGATAAATGGAAAATCTGTCTTTTTTTTCCCAATGGATTTCCATTTTAGCATTAGAACCATAAATTTCATCATATTCATTTTCAGAATGAAGAATAATATTTCCTTCGGCTTGATCTCCTTCAAATTTTACTTCATTAAACCAAATTGGCATTTTATTTACTACAATCTTACACTCTGGTTTTTCGTAGGAATAATAGTTGTACTGCATATTTTTTCTAACTTTTCTGATGTATAAAATTGGGAAATAACATTAGTATAGGAGTTCAAGAAAGAAGTTAATATTTATTTTAGTATATCTTTTGCTTCTTCAATCCACTTTTTAATTCGTTCCACAGATACACCTTTAATCAAGGTTCCTAATTCGTCAGGATCTTCTTTAATAAGCTGTTCAAGATTGCCAACACCTAACTCTTTAAATTTTGACACAGTAGTGGGACCTAATCCTGAAAGTGAACTCAATGGTAATCCTTCTACTTTGGATTCTTCCTTTTTAGAAACTTCTTTTTTGAGTTTTACTTTCTCTTTTTTTTCTTTCGAAATTAAATCCTCTTTTTCAATTTTTGAGGGTTTAGCTTTTGGTTTTTCCTCTTTTCCGATGAAGGGGGTTTTCGTTTTCTGCTTAAATGTAAAAGGTTCTCTTTTTTTGACTTTTTTACTTAAAGGTTTCACTTTTTTTAAAAGATCTACATTCGTTGCATGGCTTGATCTTCGCATATAATCTATTTTAAGATTATTTTCATGCAATAGTTCTATGGATTTACCAGCCTCTTTTATTTCTAAAAGTGAAAACCCCGAGCCAATGCGTTTATGGCCATCTTTGGAGGGTGAAATAACCAATGCTTCAGGTTTTTTATTAGTTTCCATAGCAATTTCTCCAGTAATTTACTAATTAACTACTTTTAGATAAATTTAGAAAGTTTTTATTTTTTTCTATTTACAATTTAGATTTATTATAAAAATATTCCAATATTTTTCAAAAAAGAGATTTACTTCTCCAAATTGATACTAAGAGTTAATAGTTGATTATATCTAATTGTTCCAATTTTCTTAGTATTTCATTTACTTGATTTCTCGTTTTTTTAGATAATCTGGCGATCTTTAGAGGTGAATTCTCTCCAGAGCACTTAAGAGCGATTTGTAGCTCATCTTCGGTGATCATCCCCATTGAAAAGATCTTTTCTAATACATTTTTAACCACGAGTAATTTTGGGAAAACTTCTGCGCTTTTACCTCCCGTCGTTAAATTCTCAATATCAATTATCATTGATTGAAATCTACCTTTTTCAGTTGTGGTTCTAAATATCTCAATATCAGACTGATGTTTTTTCCAAAATCTTAATGCAATTTTCTTGATGATCTCCACGAGTCTATCAATATCATCATCAGCATCTGAGATAGAACAAAAAAGAATTCTAGATGTTCCATGGAAATATATTACAATTGTAGAATTCTCAGATTCTATAATACGTGTCATTTCATCCCTTTTTTGGCCTTTAGCCATTGCTTCTTGTATTTTATCTATAATCTGGTTTATTTCTTTAAAAAAACCAGGTATAAGATTATCATTTATCTTATCTTTTTGGAATTCCTTAAAAGTTGTTTCGAGAATGGAAATTCCGTTTTCACTGTCGATTAAAAATATCTTATAGATAATGTTATTTTCCCCTTATTCTATTAATCCTAGTTTTTACAAACATAATAACAATACCAGCTTAATAATGTTCCTCTTTCGATAAGAAGTACTCAAAAATAAAAAGAGAAACTTATATACTCTTTATAATAATAAATTAAAAACATCTAAAATAATCATGAAAAAAAAAATTTTATCTTTGATTGTACTTTGCCTTTTATTCATATCAATAAGCTCATCTTTCGGGATAGTAATAGGAAATAAAGATCTAATTTCGAATTCAAATATCAGTCTAAGCTCGGATATTGGCCTATCTAATTATGAAATTACTCAAGGAGTCACCTACGAAGTAGAGCTGAATTATACATTAACTCATACAAGAATGTCTCCGCAATCATATTATTTTAAGGTGGCAAGACTTAATGACAGACAACCTAATTCTACCATTACCCAATATACGCCTTCATATCAACAATCAGAACTTCTTTATAATTCAATAACGGGATATGATTCACTTATTTTGGGGTCATTAGATCAATTTAATAACACCTATGATCTTTTTAATGCTTCTCTATCTTTTTCAGAAAGTATTAAATTGAGTCAAAAATATATTATAACCCTTAATGAGATAACCTTTGGTGCTATTTCTTCCTCTGAAATTGGATTTTATAATACTTCAGATGAAATGTTTGAATTATACTGCAATAATTCGGAAGCTTATTATGAGAGAGATGATCTTGATTTAATCAATGCTTCTAATGATATAGTAAATCCCCTAGACAATCCTTTAGAGAAAGCTAGGAAAATTGCCAATTGGATTTCAGATTATCTTACATATGATGGCACTCTACCTGCTGAAGAAAAAGGTGCAGCTTGGGCCTATGATAATCAACGAGGAGATTGTAGCGAATATTCTACTTTAATGATAACATTATTAAGGATACAAGGAATTCCTGCTCGTAAAGTGACTGGATTTTTATTGTCATCCAATTCTGTTTTAAGACCAGCAATAGGTGATGTATTTAACTTTTATGCAAACTCAGAGGGAAGCACTAATATTGCAGGACATGCATGGGTTGAGTATTATATCCCTAACATTGGTTGGATTGCAGCAGAACCACAAAATCCAAATTATTATAAGAAAATCGATTATTTGCGATTTAATCTTAATATAGGTGCATGGTTTTTTATGCCTGGTGCTACTCCACCCTTTAACTATGCATCAGAATTTCCTCATATCCCCTCACCTGTATGTGCAGATCATGATGCATATTCTTTTGATTATGATTTAACGATTAAAGTACTTAACACAAATTACAACAATATCGACTTTCTAATCATTCTTATTGTTGTTGCTATTATTGGTATAGTGATATTAGTAATTACATTAATAATTCGTTCTGGAAGAAAAAAGAGATCTAAATTATATGATTATTAATTAATTTTTTTTTTATAGAAGATATCTAACTCCTAAATATAAGTTTTTATGAGATCTTCCATATCTTTTGAAAACTTTTCTAAGTATTTTTCAATTTTTTCAAAATTAGCATCATTTTTTATTAGTAATAATAAATATAAAGAATATTTTCCAGCTAAAATTCTTTTAAATACAATATTTTTTGCCTCTGAAGTAATTCCTGAAGAAACTAGGAGATCTTCATCTAATAATTTGAACTCTTTAAATGTCTTATAAAGGGTTTGAAAGTGAGGGGCTGAAATTTCAAATACTTTCCCGGAAATTTCTTCTTTTGCATAATTTGATAAGATGATTCCATTCTCATTTAATAATAAGATAGCATCGGAATGAATTCTTTTTGAAAGGTTTTTTAATAAGTTTTCAAACAACTCTCGATTAGGGCTCAATAATGCTAATCCCGCAGAATAAGCTGAAATTAAAGACCATTGATCGAATATCGAGGTATTATATATTTTTACTATGAAGTTATTGGAGATGCTCACTATCTTCTGGTGTAATTTTTTGGTAAGATTGTTAATATCTTTCGATTTTTTTAAATCAGGATCATATTTGTTAAAGCATACTATAATTGGAGGATTTTCATTTAACTCAGAAAGCGAAGGTAATATTGTTCGATACAATTCTAAGGATTCTTCTATTCTACTCGAATCTTGTATATCTATTAAAAAAAACATTACATCTACATTGTATAAATAGATTTTCCGTTCTTCTAGAAATTTTTCGCGATATTTTTGTTGCCCTCCTAGATCCCATATTGAGATTTGAGAATTTTGTTCTTCAAAAATTTTTTCATCAGATCTAGCAATTCCCTTAGTAGGAAGTGATTTTATAATCTCGGAATATCTTTTTTTTACAGCTAAAAGAAAACTGGACTTACCTGCTTGGTCTAATCCTGCAAAGAGTATTTTAATTTGTTTTTTAAATGAAAAAGGATCTCTTATTTCTTTTGTAAAATCAAATAATTCATCTTTAAGTTCTGTCATTATATCTTGATCTTCATCAAAACTTTTCGAAGTTTGGATTTTAGATGCGGAATTATCAATTATAACACGAAGATATTTCATATTTTCATAAAAAAACCCTTTATCTTCTTCATCTATGAGTATTGTAATAGTTGCTGCTTTTGCATTTCCTCTTGCCATAGGATCATAAATAAGAAAAAAATATGTCAAGCCATTTAATTTCAAATCAGGAAAAGGTAAGATTCCAAAATAATTAATTCCCTCGGTGGTTGTACCATCCTGATATACAGAATCTCCCATTAAAAGACTGATTGTTTTCATTGCTATTAATAACCGGGAACTTTCATCCATATCTTCAGGCCAATAAACTTTTGGAGTAGGTCCGTCATCATCAAACAGACTTAAAACAATTGCTTTCACTATTTCTGATTTGTTTTCAATCATTTTATTAAAGGTTCTGTCTTTTATTAGCGTAAATATAGATATGGCTTGATTTATTAAAAATTAAACTTACGGTACGTTAAAATCTAATGTTTGATAAAAATTAATTTAATAATCTAATATATCAAAAAAGATTCCGATTTTAAAGTTTTGTAAGTAATAATAACATTTAATCAAAAAGTTACTATTGAAAGTAAAATTGAATATCGTTAATGTTTGTCTCTGAACAAACTAACCCTAAAATTTCAAGAATCTTTTCTGGAGAATCTATTTGAATTTTTCTATTATTAACATTAAAACGCTCAAGAGCACCTTTCTTAATTAATATATGAAATTCACTTTGTTTTTTTAATAACTCTTGGATAGTTAAGCCAGAATCTTCTCGGAAGTGGGTTGAATTGCAATATATTGTTTGATTTAAACCTTCTATATTAGATATTTTCGGAAAATGTTTTAGATCTAACTTTTTAAAGCGTGATGTGGCTATATTTGATGAATCTTCAATTAGTGAGTATACATATCCTGTTTTATGAGACTGTTGTAAACACAGATTTTTCATCTCCAAAACAATGTTTTTCCCTAAATTTAATGCATCAATAGATTCATGCATTTCAGAATTCGTAATTATTTTCACAGCTTCATTTAATCCAACGAATCCTATGCATAGCTCTTGTAAATCAAAATTATATAATAGATGATTGTTAACTAAACTACTACAAAAGGGAAGATGTTTCGTTTTTAGTCGTTTTTTAATTATTTCGGATTTTTTATCTAAGATATTAAAGCATAGATCGAGTTTCTCATCTAATAATTCATTGAATGCATTCTGATTTTTAGCAATATAGGCAATTCTTGGGAGATTTATTGATAATTTTTGCATAATGCCGTGATTAAAATATTCATTAGCTGTAATTAATCCAAGTTTTAAATTATATACTTCTGTAGATGTATTAACTAAAATGGGGTGATAATTTGATGAAATGCTCTTAAAAATGTTAATATATTGATCGCTAATTGAATCTAACCATTCTTTTTTAAAGTAAATAGCATGAAGAGGCCACTTATTATGTTTTCCTCTATAATCTCCCAAAGAAAATGCTTCAGTAAATGCGTTAAAAATATTCAGGCATTCATCCTCGTAATCTCCATAAATACCCATTACTTTTCCCTCTGGACCAATAGCAGGAAGGTTTCTTAAAGGTTCGATTATAACAGGACTACAATAAATACTACTCTTCAGATATCCTTTACCCAATATCATTGATATATGATTAATTTGGTGAATATATGTTCTAATCGCACTTTTTAAGACGTTATCATCTAAATTTTTCGCAAAAGGAGAGAGGAAAATTGTTAAAAAATCATAAACTTGACTGCCGCAAAATTCGCCTTGAATTATTCCAAACCAATTTGCTAACTGAAAAATCGCCTCCTGTAGATTTTTTGGAGGACCCGATTTATAATAATTGATTGAGTTAGTAATAGGAGGTAAACCATTTTTTAAAATTAATCTTGGATCCCAAATCTGGCTATATGGCCTTAAGTCAAAATATTTTAATTGATGAATATAAATATCTCCATACAAATGGGCTTTGGATTCTTCATCATTAAGAATTCTTAATAATGTATATTCTTCGGCAAGTTGATTGGCTGCCCAATGATGTATTTTTTCTGGATTGAGTATTTGACCATTTTCTTTTTTTAGTCCATGTTCTAAGATTTCTTCGTAATCCATAAGAGGCATACCAATACGAGTATATAATTTTCTTTCTTTCTCATAATGATTTTCGGAAAGAATAGAGCAAACAATCTCTCGTATGTGTGGTCCAGAGAGAAATTGCATCCCTGAAGAAATTATTCTCCTAACGACTAGTTCAGTAATTTCTTTTGCTTTTTCTTCACTAACTCCGGTTTCAGCAATAATACTATTTAAAATCTTGGAAGGATCGAACTTAACCATGTCACCTTCTGTTCTAAAGACTTTTGGTAATAATTTCATATCATTTCTCTTTGAAATAAATTTCTTTTTAGAATTTTAATCATCTGCATTATAATATTCAAAATATTTAAAAAAATAATTTATTAACATATTATCTGAAATTTTCTATTAAGATATATTGAAGATTTAAGACAATTATCATTATTTTGTCACTCCCTCTTCATTATTATTAATAAAATTTAGATATTAATCCAATGGCATACTCACTGGAATTCACTAAAATAAAACAGTTTTTTTCTGAAATTTATGACATTCTTAAGGATTCTAACCCTGATGTAATAGAGTTATGGTATGAAATTAGTGAGATTAAATACTTTACTCATTTTACTAAATATGAAATTAAAGACTTTCTTAATTTATTCGATTTCGTCTCAATTCAAAAAGGAAATTATATCGAGTACATCGTTATTAATAAAATATTATTCATTACAGAATGCTTTAAATATTTAAGTTATGATATTAAAAATCTTGCTGAAATTTTAGATTATTGGGGATTTGAATCACTAGTAGAGGAAATTTTAATAAGGAATAATTATAAGACAATTAAAAATTTTAGATTTTCTGATAAATCTAATTTTAAGTTAGAAACATCTCAAAAAAGATATGAAATTGATGTAGTTGGAATATATCAAAATTATATACTACTAATAGATGCTAAACAGTGGAGGCGAAAAGATTCCTATCATGCAATAAGTAAGGCTGCAAATCTTCAATTTAGGAGAACTTTTGCTTTAAAGAATAATCCCGAAACTTTTTCAAACCTGATTCAACAATTGTTAACACTTAAGGTTAATATAAAAAAAAGACTTCCATTTATTTTAATCCCCATAATGGTGACTTTGGAATTAAATTGGATTAGAATCAATGAAAATTCTATACCTTTGGTTAGCATTCAAAATTTAAATGCCTTCCTACAAGAACTAACTTCAAATTTAAAATTTTTTAAAACGGTTAGTATAAATCGTGTTTTTCTTCAAAAACTTTTAATCTAATTTTACTTTTATTTTCGATAAACCTAAATATTCAATGATTTGTTTCTTAACAATATTTACGGCAAAATGGATAATTCCACTTTTCACTTTTGGATGAGAAAAAATAATTAATACTATTTCATTCTTTAACTTTCCTTTAGTGTCAATTGGAGCGAGATCCAATATTCCTTCAGAGCCTCTAATCGAAATGTTCATTAATTTTCCAGCATCTAAACCCTCAATTATATCATTACCAATCATGGATAAATTTTGAGCGATAGTACCGAATAAAGAATCAGAAATTCTAGATGAAATTGCTGAGGCTAAAATAGTTCCATCCTTTTGTATAATTGCTGATGCTTCAATATGCATATCTAATTTTAATAAATTTCTTAAGATTTCATTCATACTTGACGGAGTTAACTCCTTTACTTTTTTTTCTTTAGCTACTGGAATATTTTTTAAATCGTCTAATGGTTTAACTGTCACTTTTTTTGAAAGAAACTTCAATACCTTAGTCATATCTTCCTCTAATTGTTTCTGCTTAACTAACGCTGATTCTGAGACACTAGAGGAGCCTTTAGTTATTTTCTTTTCTTCATTTATCTTTTCTTGAGGTTTAACGCCGTATATTCCTTTATCTGCAATTATTGATCCTTTGTAGGGTGTAGGAGTAATTTCTTTTAATATTTCTTTATCCTGTTCATTTTCTTCTATTTTTACCAAATATTCGCTATCTTGAGTATTAATAATTTCTGAAGATTCAACATTTGCTTTAGAAGCAGTCTTAACATGTATATCTTCCGTTAGCGGAATATCATGGAGTTCTGATTTACTAGGTTTAAAAAATTGTTCTTCGTCTTTAACAGGTTTATCACTTTTTAGATTTTCTTTCTCTTTCTTCTTTGTAGCTATTCTTATTCGAGGTGTTTTATTGGAAATTGGCAATAATGCACCACATTTCCTACATATATGCCCATCCGCCTCATTATTGGTAGCACCGCAATTAGAACAAATAATCACGTTTTTTCAATCCCTAGAAATCCGATATTTTTAATTAAATTCTATTAATAATATAAAAATACAATTTTATTAATATTAGTAATTTAAAATATAAAATTATAAAGAGCGAATTATAAGAGTATAAGAAAGGATTAAGATTAACTGTATAGGATTTCTTTCAGTAAATTAGCAAATACTTCAAAATCATCTTTAGTAATATTTGGGTCCTGTTTAAGTATTAATATGTAATATGGGGTCAAATCGCCTTTTAATTTAATTTGTTTAAATATGAAATTTTTACCAAATCGTTGTACAACCATAAAATCTTCCTTATCTTGCAAACTAGGTTGTGCTTGAGTAAAGACAAAACTATCATTAAGCGTAAGGAAATAAGGGGTTGACGCTGACAAAGTATTTTTTGTCTCTTCATCTTTATAATATGAACCCACAATTAAAGAATTATCATCTAATAGAACAACACCTTCAGAATACGTCTTTTTTCCAAATTCTATAATAGTCTTTTCAATTAATTCTGATTTTGGATACAAATTTAAAAGAATTTCAGACATAGCTTTAATGATACTCGAAAGATCATATATGGAAGTATTATAATACAAGACTTTTTTGTAATCTACAGAATTTTTAATCTTTTCTTTTAAATCTAGTTCTAGATTCTTCATTTCATTCATCGCATTCCTCTTTAAAGCAGGATCATATTTATGGAAAAATATGTAAATTGGAGGCTCTATTTCTAACTTTCGAAATTGTTCAATTACATCCTTAAAATAACTAATAGCTTCAGGTAACCTAGCCTTATTTTGTATATCTATAACATAAATTGCTATTTCAGTTCCATCAAAATATTTTGTAGGGTTCTTTAAATAAGCTATACGATAAGATAACTGACCACCCAAATCCCATTCAGAGATCTCACGTCCTAGAAACTCGAATATACGTCTCTGAGCACCTCTAGTTGGCTTCAATAAAGCAATCTTAGAAAATTCTCTCTGGAGAGCATAAATAATTGTTGTTTTTCCTGCATTGTCGAGTCCTGTAAACAAGATTTTTGTGGAAGGAAATTCTTCTTTTTTAACCTTCTTTTCTTTAGATAGATATTGAATTGTCACAATAATTTCACCTTAAGAAGATCAAACTAATCTTAAAATATATTCTTTTGTAAGATAAATGATGATAGTATGATTTAAAAATTCTTTTGATAAAAGGTAAATAATTCTTGATAATTCTTATCTTGAGTCAGAACTTTGTGTAATTTTTATTAGGTTAAAATTCAACCGACAAATTATATTTTGTAGTAATTTTTTTATCAAACAATTCATCTAGTTTATCAACTACTTCCTGAGCATTTACAGCACCATATATAAAATCTGTACGTCTGTCATCAATTTTCTCTCCAGCGATTTTTGAGGACCATCCATTGACTCCCGTTAAAGCAATAATTGGTTTTTCGTAAATCCAGGCGAAACATATCTCTGAGAGTGTTCCAGCTTTACCTGCTATAGCAACTACTGCATCTCCTGCTAGTACCACTATTATATTCCGTGCTTGGGAAAATGGGACCGGAATAACAATATCAACATATTTATTTGCATAATCCTTTTCTTTAAATGGAATAATTCCGATTGTTAATCCACCTTCTTCTTTAACGCCTTGACAGATCGCTTCCATTACACCGGATAATCCCCCACAAGCAACAGCATATCGGTTTTTTGCTAATAATTTTCCTAACTCGATTGCTAGTTTTTTAGTAGGGATATCAATTTCGCTTGCTCCAATTATAGATATTGTTCCCTTATACTGTTCTTTAAAGTTAAATTTCATTATGATTCAACACTTGGTTAACTGTATTAAAAAATACCAGCAAATTTATAACATTTTATATCGAACTTTAATAAAATACTAGTTGTTCAAGAAATTCTATATTAAACTTAAAGTGTTGATTCCATTCTTTCTATATTTTATTAGTGAAAACGGTTAATCTCTCTAAATCCTTTATAAAGTATGAAAAAATTCTCGTTAGGATATCCTCAATTAACACCACTCTGGATTGCAGTTTTTGTGGATATATTAGGATTTAGTATTATTTTACCCTACCTCCCTTTCTTTATGCAAATTTTCAATAGTTCCCCCCTAATAATTAGGTTCCTTCTGAGCTCAAATGCTATCTTTGGTTTCTTTTTGGACCGTTTCTTGGAAAACTAAGTGATAAATACGGGAGAAAACCCCTTTTGCTAATATCGCAAGCAGGTACTGTTGCGGGTTTTTTGATCCTAGCATTCTCCCAAAATATAATTATGCTTTTTATAGCAAGAATAGTTGATGGAATTTTTGGTGGTCAATTCCCCATATCTAAAGCTGTAATTGGAGACATAGTTCCGCCTCAAGAACGACCCAAGCAAATGACAAATATTGGGGTGACTTTTACCTTAGCCTTTCTAATTGGTCCTGCATTTGGAGGATTTTTATCACCATTTGGAATAATCTTACCCGCTTTACTAGCTAGTTCAGTAGCTTTATTTACCTTTATTTTCACAGCTATCTTTCTTAAAGAATCTAATCGAATTAAACTAGGTGTTGATATAAATCAATGGAGTCATGGTCAAATAAATCACAATAATAAACCACAAGAATCAACTCCGTTATGGAAAAATAAAAAGGCAATGTTTTTATTAATTCAATATGCATTTCTTGCTCTAGCTATGGGAGTTTTTCAGAGTACATTTAGTTTGTTTGGATTTATACGGTTTAATTTTAGCGCTCAAATTAAAGGGCTCTTTCTGTCTGCCATGGGGTTGTTTCAAGTGATATTTAGAGCATTTGCGTTTAATAGAATTAGAACAAGATTAGGTGATCCTAAAACAGCGATGTTAGGATTAGAGAGTTATTTATTTGGTTATTTTCTACTAGGTATTGTTGTAGCTCCTTGGCAATTATTACTAACTGTGTTTTTCATAAGTTTTAGTGGAGCTACTTCACGTGGTATAACTATTGGTTTTACGAGCCGTTCAGTAGATTTTCGAAATCAAGGAAAAGTCATGGGATTGAATACGTCCTTGGATAATTTATCTCAAATTTTAGGTCCTATTGTTGGTGGAATTTTACTTTCATTACCAAATGATATATTTTATGGATTAGTCTTAAGTATCCTAAGCATAATACCATTTATTATGAGTTTTCAGGTTTTAAAATTCGGATATGATAATCGAGTAATACCTTCAACAAAAATACAACCAGTTAAAACATTATAACTCGATAACTTTAATTTCTTTTTGATTATCACTAATGGTAAGGATTTTTTCTTTGGTTATTTCCCCTATGCTACAAGCTTGCATTGCATGGTTTCTAAAAATATCGATAATATCTTGGGAATACTTTTTTGAGGAAGTCAAAATAAAGCTTGTTGTTAAAAACATTTGACTAAATTTAATAAGATTATAATTTGCTTCAATTAGTCTAGGGGGAATCTTTATATTATTAACGTTGATTTTCGCACCGGTTTTTGAATAATTAGTTAATTGAATTATAGTACCAAATATTCCGGCATTAGAGATATCTTTTGAAGAATGTGCTAAATGTGTCTCTGCAATTAAATTCATTGATGCTCTTTTCTTCAAAATAATTTCTGAAGATTTAAAAGTAGTAGTATCCCAATACATATCATTTGCCTTTCCGACTTTTCCATCAAAATCAACAGCTAGAATAATATCATCTTGGTATTGAGCATTTTTAGAAGAGATATAGTTGTCTGAATTAACCTCTCCAATCATAGTAGAACTAAGCTCATAATAATCTTTTATGTTAGTATGCCCTCGAATTATTGGCACGTGAAACCTTTTGGACCCTTCACAAATTCCTTCAATTAATTTTTGACCAATTAATTTATCCTTAAAGGATATTATAACACTAACTGCGATTGGTTTACCTCCACATGCGTATATATCATCAACACCAACAAGAATTGCACTAAAGCCCGCTCCAAAAGGAAAATTCTCTACAAAACTAGTTTTTATTCTATCTGTTGTAACTAAGGTGTAGATTTGATTATTATTTTTTATACTGGCAGAATCTTCTCCAATATCTGAAAAAATCCTTTCGCTCTTAAATGAGTTATTCTCAATAAATTGAACTATTGGCTCTATTTCACGCTTTTCAAGGATATTCTTATTAGTAATAATTGATTCTGCGATTTTTTTAAGCATGGTGAAAATAAAAAAAACTTATTTATAATTAATTAACCTACCAATATTTATTAATAAATATAAATATCAATGCTTTAGCGAATGGAAGACCTAATCAATTCTTCAATCATTAAAGGAATTGCTTTTTGCACCTATGATAAGTTTGGTCCTCAGCCAATCTACATGTTTCCAAAACCAACAGAGCTCGGGGAAACGGAATCATTTAATAAAGATAAAGATATTAATAATCACATTTCCCTAACAGTACGAGATTATACACAAATTGCAATAAAAAACCTGAGTTTGTTAATTGGAGATGGTTCAATTTTTGAAAAATCAGATTTGGGCGATTTTAAATACTTTGGAATAATACCCTTTCCAGATTTTGATGCAACGTCTCTTACATTTTACCATTTTATTTCTACTACTTTCAATGATTTACCCTTAGCTACTGCTTTTTGTATATTAGTAGATGAGAATAAACGGAGCTTTTTTTATAATAATATTAATCGATTAAAGGAAATCATCCTAAATTTCTTTACGTTATTTGATAAAAAAATTATAGATAATTATAAACCTCAAGAGGAGATAGAAAAAGATTTTAAAGATATCATTTCTCAAATAGTAGAAATCGAGAAAAAGCCTTCAACTCTCATTTCTACAAACAGAAAAATGAAAATAATTTGCGCTGGATTAGATGATTCTGGTAAAACCTCATTTTTACTATCTGTAAATAGAAAATTCTCAAAATTAATTGGATTAAAACCTACTCGAGGGGCGAAAATTACATCAATTGAAGCTCTTGGAGCTAATATTTTTCTTTGGGACCTCGGAGGCCAACTTAGTTTAAGGAAAAAATATATTAATAAAGCTCAGATCTACTTATTTGAAGCAGATCTCATATATTACTTCATTGATATTAAATCCAGGAATAGGTTTAAAGAAAGCATAGATTATCTTCAAAATATTTTGGAAGTGTTGGACAAAATGAATCAAAAAACGCCAATTATTTTAATCTTAACAAAAGGAGATCCTGACATTATAGATACTTTCCTAATAAAAGATAATCTCCAAATAATTAAGAAAGAATTAGGTGTTTTATTTAATAATAAGCCACTCGAGATTCATGTCACAAGTATTTTTGAAATTTTTACTATACTGAGAGCTTTTTCCTCAGGATTAGCTAAATTAAGTCCAAATCGGGATTTAATTAAACATAATTTAGATATATTATCTCAAGGCTCAGGTTCTCTATTGGCACTTTTATTGAGTATGGAAGGATTAGTACTAGCAGATTATTTCTCACCGGATGCTAAGAATTTAATAAATGTCCCAACAAATGAAGATTTAGTAAATATATTTGAATTATCCGCACCTGAATTTACAAGGTTGTTTAAAATATTTTCTAGATATAAATCCGGAGGTGTAAATGAAGCAATTTTTAATGTATCTAATTCCGTTATTTATTTTAAGAAAATAATGCTTATAGAATCTATTATGTATCTTTTATTTTTGCTTGAGGATGAAAATAGTAAAAGCGAAATTATTAAGAAATTGCCTAATTTCATTGAAAACACACAAGATTTGGTAATCAGATATATCTCTTAGAAGATATGTTTTAATGGGGTTCTTTCTGATATAGGTTTTCTTAGAATCCTTTTTCTATAGTAAGAATTGATCGCATCAATCAATGCAATTGAGGGAATTACACATTTTGCAAATTTAATCGGGCCAAATAATACAAAATCACTACCCGCACTTACGCAATAAGCCATTTGTGTTGCTATAGCCCCACATCTAGGAGTATCCCCGTACTTTTTAATATAATTCCATCCGTAAATTGCATTAGCCGGAGCGAAACCAACAGGTAGACCCAATTCATTTTTTACTAGTTGGACGGTTTCAAAATTAACTCCCATAGATGCTAAATCTAATACTGCAGTGTCGATAATAATATTTTTTATATTCGCTTTTTGGGCCTTTGGGATTAAATGATCATTAAGTAATTGGAGCTTTTGTTTTGGAAATATATGCCTACTACTAAAAGTGAGCAGCACTGCATTTTTCAAGCCAATTTCTTTTAATTTTTGAAGGCTCTCTTCAGTTGTTGACTCATCTATGCTATTAAGTATTGCGTTATCTAGTAATCCTTTTTCACTTAATATTTTAATCGCTGGAACTCTTGAATTATCATTTAAACCATCAACCAAAAATGGATAATCTACGGTGTCTGCAATATACTCACATTCTTTTGCCAAGGCTTCAGGATATGCTCCTACAACATCAATGATTCCTTGTATTCCCGTATCTTCAATTACTTCACTATATTCATTGAGTTCTTGCTCTAATAATTTTTTATCAAATTCACCAGTCTTTTCATTTAATAATGCTTTATGCTTAGCATAAAATACCGTACCAATCATAACGGTGGGATTTTCTCCAGGTTGTCCTCCCAATTTTACGTTACCAATCTCAACTACATTTTGTTCAATTTTGAATTCTAACATGACTAGTCGTATATTTCAGTAATAAATAGAACTACACTTTATAGATTATAAATTATATTGATTTAATTTCTATTACTCTTTATCCCTTTTTCGAAATTTTTTAAATTTATTCCCTATAAGCGTCCCTATATAAATAATACTTATAATAAATTCGGGAATCCATTTATGTAAAAGTAACACTATTATTGCTGCGATAAAAGAGCTTGCTGCACTTATGGAAACATGAATACTCTCCCATGGATAACCAATATAATAAAGATAAATTTGAATAAGCATCCTTATTATATTTACCACATAAAAAATTGCTGAGGATACGATCAACGACTTAGCTTTCCGCCACAAAATATCCTTATTAGTATTTTTATCTTTACTATGAGGAGTACAAACAATAACACCAACAAATATATTTATAGCTTGGATACCAGTGCAAAATGTTTCAAAAAAGATACTGGATCGTCCAGGAATACTAAAACTCCAAAAATATTTTCCTACGGGATTATAAACTGCATTAGCACCCATATCAAAAAATAAATTTAAAAAATACACAGTTTGCTTTACAACAGTCTCATGTAACCAATAATTAATCTCAGTATCGAAAAATAAATATGTAAAAAATCCCACCAATGGAGCACCAATTGCTAAGATTATTAATGAATTTATAGAAAATACATACTTTTTCTCCTCAAATTCTATTATAGGACGATTCTTAAAATTGAGTGGTTCGTCCAAACGAAAATTTTCTGTATAAGGTTTATCTGTAATTATGTAGCTTAATAAAATTAGTAATGGAATAAGTAAAAACGCTGAATTAAGGCGCGAAGACGAAATCATAAGTGGAATTGAAAAACCAATAGTATACGCATAAATTGAGTTTAAAATATGGTAGCTAATATTTTTCACTCGGTTTTTAAGTGAGGGTTTTTCAGGAAGCGAATTTAGTCCAAAAAAGAGTTGTAATGTAAAAATTAATAGTGTGATTATTAAAAGTGCTATAATACCCAATAAGTTTGAGATGATAGGGAAAAAATATCCACATAAAAACAAACTAAATAAAATAAGTGAATGTACCAACCAAATTATATACTTATTTTTCACTAAAAAGCTAACCATATCCCTAAATTCTATTGTTTTATTAATTTAATTTTCTTAACAATAAAAAGTTTTATTACAAAAATTAGGGATGTATTTCTTATAATCTTGAGGATTTAATTACTTTCGAACAATGCTTATAAATATCATTATTTTTAATATTAAAAAAATTAATTTCAGATCCATAAAGAATAAAACTTTTTTTTGAAAGTTTATTATCACTTTTGATTATTCATCATCAAATCAATTTCAATAAAAAATAATAATGTGAAAATCAAAATGTCAGAAAATGAAAAAGAAGAAAAAAATAAGCCATCGAATGAAGAATTGGATGTAGAAGAACCAAAGCAAGAAGAAAAAGAAGTGGATCAGGAAGCTGAGAAACCAAAAGCCAAATTTACTTTTAAATGTACTCGATGTGATAAATGTTGTTTAGCTCGTGGACCAATTCCTTTGACTTTTTGGGATTTAGAATTATGGGCTAAAAATGGAGTTGTTGCTAACTTTATGCCATATTTAGAGGTCTATCATAAACCAGATGGTGGAATTGATTTGATTTTAAAACCACTGCCACCTAAAAAGGATGAGGAGAATACAAAAGCTAGGGATCCTTTTAGCCCTACTCCAATAGAAGAACTATTAGAAGAAAAGTGCCCATTATACAACAAAGAGAATAAACAGTGCTTAGTATATGATAATCGTCCATTAAGTTGTAGAACTTATCCCTTAGAATATGATGGAAAAAATTATAAGGTTGTTGATGTCGATTGCCCTGGAATTGGAGAAGAAGGTATGACGAAAGAAGAACTTGCTGAAATGCGAGAAAATGCTAAACTAATGAATTATGAACTTACACGTATTCGTATTGCATTACCCGTGCTTAGCCAACTGATCTCACAAAAAGTTATGATGGACCTAATGAGACAAAATATCGAAGCCATGAGTAAAATGAGCGATGAAGATAGAGCAAAACTGGACGAGATATTTAAAAAAGGCCAAGAACCAAGCGAAGAATAAGATTTAATTGAACTTATTTTCTTTTATATCTCTTAATTTTTTCCTAAAATAGTTGATTATGCTCTTAAAATTGAAATCATATGATATTCAATATTATAAGCGAATATCCTTTATTCCTCTTAGAATGATAATTAAATAGAAGGATTAAAAAAAAATTCTATTAATTAATTTTTGATATATATTTTTCCAAAGCTTGTTAAATTAAATATATTAATAGATTATTAGGGATTGTAAATATTTATAATCTGAGAATTTTTAGTTCAAAATTGAGCGATTGAAATGAGAGAATTAGCTGTAAAAAATTCTAAAATTGTTTTAACACAAGGAGATATTACTGAATTATTTATTGATGTTATTGTTAATGCTGCAAATGCTCAATTAATTCTAGGAGGAGGGGTTGCAGGAGCAATAAGTCGAAAAGGCGGTCCAAATATTCAAGAGGAATGTAATAAAATTGGTGGCACATTTGTGGGTGGAGCTGTTATAACTAAGGGCGGTAATTTAAAAGCGAAATATGTAATACACGCTGTTGGACCTCGAATGGGGGAAGGTAATGAAGATCAAAAATTAAAGAATGCTACTTTAAATAGTTTAAAATTAATGGATAAGCATAAATTAAAAGCAATAGCATTTCCCGCTATTTCTACTGGTATTTTTGGCTATCCTATCGATAGGTGCGCGAGAATCATGATTTCAGCAACAAAAGCTTATTTACATGGAGATACGCAAATTAAAGAAGTGATTTTTTGTTTGTTTTCAAAATCTGATTTTGAAGTATTTGAATCTGAATTAAGTTGAAATTACACTATTATACTTAGACTAGAACAATTTTGTAAACATTTAAAAATTCAAATTTTGATTATGTAATTGGTTCCATATTTTAATCACTTAACATCTATCTTTTTTTTTTTCTTTTAATATGCTCTCTCAAGCTTAGTTTACTACGAAAATAGATCATCTACAGTTGAATTTATCTACCTTACTTGATAATTTTATTAGGAATCAATGACTACAAATGAATTAATAGTAATTCTTAGAAACTTCCGAAGTTAAAATGAGCGAGCGCGATTATAGGTACATAAAATTTTTTGATGAGATTCGATCGAATGATGTTCCTCACGTTGGAGGGAAAAATGCGTCTTTAGGTGAATTAACGAGTTTTGGTATTCCTGTACCGTTTGGATTTGCTGTAACTGCTAAAGCTTATGACTACGTGCTAGAATCTAATGATATTCTCTATAATCAGGAATTAATATCCTTAAAAAATTACATTTCTCACCAAATAAAAGAAATATCTCAAGAATTAAAAAATGAAGATATAAAGTCAATTCAAACCGTTGATAAGATCTGCAACAATATTAGAACCCATATTGAACAAGCAAAAATTCCAGACAGCCTAACAGAAGAAATCGTTGAAGCATATAATGAGTTATTGAAACACATAGGCAATGAGAGCACGTTCGCTATTCGTAGCTCAGCAACAGCGGAGGATCTCCCAGATGCGTCATTTGCAGGACAGCAAGATACTCACTTAAATATTTCTGGAGAAGATCAAGTATTAAGATACATTCTTAAAGATATGGCCTCTGTCTTTACAACAAGAGCAACTATGTATCGTGAACGAGCAGGATTTGATCATTTTGCGGTCAAGTTAAGCGTAGGTGTGCAGGAAATAGCAGGTGGACTTAAAGGAGTTCAAGCTTCAGGAGTTATGTTTACAGAGGATCCCGACTCAGGTAATCCAAATGTTGTTGTAATTCGAGGCACATGGGGATTAGGAGAACTAATTGTTCAAGGCGTTGAAAAGGGAGATGAATTTATTGTTTTCAAACATGCTTCGAAACTCCAAATTATTAGCAAAAGTTTAGTGAAAAAAGAGCGAATGATGATTTTTGATATAGATAAGGGAGGAACTATTACAAAACAAGTAGAAAAAGAGAAGCAAAAAAAGTTTTGTTTAACTACTGAGCAGGTTGAGATCCTAGCTCAATACGCTATTAAAATACGAGAACACTATAACATACCTATGGATATTGAATGGGCACTTGGTAAAAATGGAAAGATATATATCGTTCAAGCACGCCCAGAGACGGTTCATTCTCAAAAAGGAGACACTGAGGAAATATTTTATTTATTAGAAGATCCTGTTCAATTAATCGAAGAAGGATATCTTATTGAGAATTCAGGTACTGCAATAGGGAGGAGAATTGGGTATGGACAATTAAAAATTATTGAATCGATCAATGATGCTCATATGTTAGAACAAGGGGATATCTTAATAACCGAAGAAACAAATCCCGATTGGACCTCTTACATGCAGAATCTGGGAGGTGTAATTACAGAGCGAGGAGGTCCGACTTGCCATGCAGCAATTGTGTCAAGAGAATTAAATATTGCTTCGATTGTGGGAGCAGATAATATCATTGAAACAATTAAAGAAAAGCAACGAATGGGAGGATTAAGAACATTAACAATTGATTGCAGCGAAGGGACACCTCGTATTTGGACAAAAGATATTGAATATGATTCTGACACCATTGAATTTGCCTTACTTCCAAAAACGAAGACTCAAGTTCTGGTTAATTTGGGAATTCCCAAAGGAGCATTGTCTGCAGGAAAGTATCCTGATGGAACGGGATTAGCTCGGTTAGAATTTATTATTAACGATGAAATCAAAATTCATCCTAATGCATTAATTGATTTTGATTCTTTACTTGTAAGACATGATGTATTGATTGAACAGAGAAAAAGAATCGAGAATCTTAAAAAAAGTGATTTATACCATAAAGATCCTTTCAATGTGGAGATTAAAAAGCTTAAAGACACGATCGACAAGATAAGAGAACTCACGGCGGGATATGATGATAAAGAGGAATTTTATATTGAGAAATTAGCGGAAGGCATAGCAACAATCGCAGCGGGTGTTTGGAAAGAATTGCCTGATGGTACTATAGCTCCATGTGTAGTACGATTATCAGATTTTAAAACAAACGAATATGAAAATCTAATTGGTGGTTGGATTTATGAAACCGATGAACATAATCCGATGTTGGGATTTCGAGGAGCATCACGCTACGTGTCAAATGATTTTCAAAATGCGTTCATTTTGGAGTTGAGAGCTATTGCAAAAGCAAGATCCTGGGGACTAACAAATATTATTCCAATGTTACCCTTTACACGCTCTCCAGAAGAAGCACAGAAGATAATTAAGTTAATGGAAAACGAGGGATTAATAAGAGGTGAGAACGGAGGCAGGGACGAATTAAAGTTATATATAATGGCCGAGATACCCTCAAATATTATTTGTGCAGACCTTTTTAGTCAATTTGTGGATGGCTTTTCAATAGGTAGTAATGATTTGACAATGTTAACCTATGGTGTGGATAGAGATGAAGCAAAGTTATTACCTTTAGCCAAAGAATTTAATTACACGACTAACAGTGAAGCTTTAAGGCGATCTATAAGTCATTTAATTAAAACCGCTCATCAATATAGAAGAAAAGTAGGAATATGTGGTCAGGCTCCATCTGATGACCCTGAATTTCTTAGATTTCTGGTAAGAGAAAACATAGATTCAATCTCTCTTAATTTTGACACCTTTGCTCGAGGAAGAATCAATACATGGCGAACGGAAATCATTGAGACTAAGTTAAAAGATGATTATAAAACTACAGTCTATAATTTGCTTGATAAGTGCGATAACTTAACTGAAAACCTAAGAGTACCAAGAGGAAAATTACGAAATATGGTCCGTAAGAAAGGAAAAGATACTAGCCCTCAATTAAAAGAAATAACTGATAAATTTAATCAAAATTTCAAGGAAATTTCGGAAATGTCCTATGAATTTATCAAAGAAATTGATCAAGAAAGCTTTAAAGATTTTCATACCCTATTTGAAAAGTATAACTTTCGCATTACAGAAATTGAAAAAATAATTCCAGTGCTTACAAAAAAAGTAAGAGAATTTGGGATATTTTAGATAAAATACTACATATAAGAAGTTATCTTGTTTAATTAAGACTTATATTAAAAATCAAAAAAATTAAATCTTATTGAAGATTGTAAAATTCAACTAGTTAGTTTTTTAGCTATAGTCTCACTAAAAAATCAAATTTGGTGATCTTTTTTGTCAAGGGGGAAAGAATTTACTGATGAGATACTTGAAACTTTTCAAAAAGTCGAATATTTACTAAATGGCATGATGAATGATAGAGGCGTTCCAAGGAATATTAAGAGAATCGCTCAAAGATGTATCGATCAATTGCATAGGGATGACGATTCTCCTGCAGTACTTTCGAGCAATGTAATGTATATGATTGATGATTTATCGCAAGACCCAAATATACCATTTCATAGTAGAACAACCATATATCGCATAATATCTTTGTTAGAAAAAATAAAGGATTAGTAGTATTGTAGTTTCACTTTTTTTGTGATTTTTTATTAAGAATGTTATAAAGCTCTCATTATTTATGGAAAGCGTTAATATTTATATGGCTGATATATATTATTAATAGGATATCAAAATTTAATAAAGCCTTAAATTAAAATATATAAAGATCATTTTAAGAATGGAACAGAAATTAATTACTGGATTGTTATATACCCAATTAGACGATGAAGTAGGGCCTAATCCCTTGGTTTGGATTGGTGATATTCCTCAATCCAGCAGATTATATATAAGCATTAAAACAATAACTATTCTCTCAGGAGAAAGTGGACTTATACCTGAGTCTCTTGTGATTTTGCCGTTTCCCTCTTTAAATTCAAAAGGGATAATTAAATACCTTAAATGGGATGATCCTAATAGAAGAGGTGGGATTGGTCAATCCGCAATAACATTGCTATTTAGAGAAATTGATGATGTCATTTTCTATAAATATATTAGCTATTTAGATAGTTCCTTTGATGAAGCAGCGAAATTTCTTTCCAATTTAGAAGTAAATAAGGCTCATAGAGAAGCATATGTAGATGTTCTTAAAAAACTTGAATATTCATTGTCTCAATTTCTCGCAGAGTTTAAAAGAAAGGAAATTAGTGAAGCTGCTTCGAGAGCATTCCCAAGTCAAAAGATAAAGGAGGAAAACTTAGTAGATTATAAATTTAAAATCGTTATCTGTGGTGATCCAAGTGTTGGTAAAACATCTCTAATTTTAAGATTCACCGACAACGCTTTTAGAAGGCATTATATACCAACTCTGGGAGTTCATGTTTCCGATAAGATATTTCAAGTTAAAGATTCTTATGTTCAATTAGTTTTATGGGACATAGCTGGTCAACAAAAATTCGAAATAATGAGACAACAATTTTATTTAGGTTCTGATGCGATATTTTTAATATTTGATCTTACTAATCATAACTCGTTTGAAAGTGTTTCAAACTGGTATTTTGACATTCAAAATCAGCTTAAAGATAAAAGAAAGATGATTGGATACATTGTTGGAAACAAAAAAGATTTGGCTGACGATATAAAAATCGTAAGTGATAAAGGATTAGAATTAGCAAATTATTTAAATCTCTCTTATATTGAAACTTCAGCGCTTACGGGAGAAAATGTTGAGAAAGCGTTCACTAATATCGCTCAAATCTTATACGATTCGATCATAGGCTAATTCTTTTTTTATGATCGTGAAAGATACATTTCGCGATCAAACATATACCTTTACATAACACCGAGATATAGCCTAAGATATTATCTCAATAACATTAAAAGAAATTAGTTATTTAATTGAACAAGATTCCGTAATCTTTTTTCTAGATAAGGATGACGAGAGAAAAACGTGTATCTAAATTTATTTTGATTTTTTGTCGGATTATTTAAAATCCAGAAACTTTTCGAAACATCAATAACATTAAATTTTGATTCAGATTGCAATTTAAAACATTTAACCATCTTTACTAAAGCAGATGCTAATGAGAGCGGATCTTTTGTATACTTAGAACTTTTAAGATCAGCTTGAATTTCTCTCGTACGAGAAATATATGAATCTAGTACTACGCCGAAAGGAATCCAAAAATATCGGCTTATAATAAATGACGCTTTAATCCAAATATCCTTATTGGATATATGAAAGAGTTCATGAGAAAGAACAGCTATAAGCTCATTTTTTTCTAAATTCTCAAATAATCCCACTGACAAGACTATAATGTATTTTTTTGGATGAATGAATAATGTAAATGCATTAGGAAGAGCTTCATCTAACATTCCAATTTCAATTCTTTTATGAATATTTAGTTTATCATTCCATTCTAAAATATAGTCATATAGTTCGGAACATGAATCATAGGAGAGAATCCTAATTCTATTTCGCTTCACTATTGATTTTCCTCCAAGAGCGTACCAAAAAGTGCCAAGAAGGAACAAAGATACGTGATATAAAACAATAAAAAAAACTACTTCAATGTCTGAATAAATAATTGGAAGTATAATTGTAATCAGAATATATACCAGAAAGATAAAATAGATGAAAAAATATCTGCTCTTAATTAGTTTCACCATTTTTTGATTTCTTAATGTGTTCTAATTCTTCAAGTAAGTTATCTAATTCCTCATTACTATAGTTTTTTGAAATTTCTTGAACAATCTTTATTGAAGCTTTATTGCCATATGATTTTATAATTTGATCTGCTAAGTTTTCTGATACTTTCTTTTCAAAATGCTTTTTTGTCTCTTTTGCTTTGTAGATATAAAATAATCCTCCTTTACCGGTATCAACTTCCCGAGATAAAAAGCCTTTATTGAATAATCGATTCATAGTTGTACTTATGGTAGTAAGGGCAATTTTTCTTTCTTGAGAAAGAGATTCATATATTTCTCGTACAGTAGATGATTTAGTTGACCAAATTATTTGCATAATTGCTAGTTCTAAAGGCCCTAATTCAGATTTTACCGCCACTTTTTATTCCTCTATTTAAAATAAAATTAATCCTTACTAATGGTTATTATTTTTCTATTATAATAAACGTTTCTATTGCAGTAGTAACCTTTATATGGTGACAAGTATTCTATTATAATCGAAGTATCTATTCAAATAGAATCAAATCAAAAAGGTGAAAAAACATGTTTCTACCAATTGAGGTAATGATGTGGGTAATTCCCTTATTAATATTTCAAATTTCCTTGATAATATTGTGTCTTATTAATATTGTAAAAAGTAAAGAAAAGTCAACAGGTAACAAAATAGGTTGGTCGGTTATTATAATCTGTATTACATTAATTGGAGCAATATTATATTATTTTCTAGGATGGGAAAAAAAACAATTAAATAATTTAGGCAAAATAAGTGATTAATATGGTTTACAATACTGATGAATTAATTAAATTTCAAGATGTATCTAAAACTTATAAGAATTTACTTGCGCTTGATAAAATTTCATTTAATATAAATAAAGGAGATGTTTTTGGATATATTGGCCCAAATGGAGCTGGTAAAACAACCACAATTAAGATTATTGTGGGATTGATCAGAGATTATCTGGGAAAAGTTTACTTTAATGGAGAAGATATTGCCAAAAGGCATCATCAAATACACAAATTTGTTGGATATCATCCACAAGATGCTGGATTTCAGGATTGGAGAACAATAAACCATGTTATGCATACTTTTGGATTATTATCTGGTTTGAAAGGAGGTGTTTTAGAAGAGAAAATCTATAAAACATTAAACTTTGTAGGTCTATTAGATGAACGTGATAAAAAGGTTAAACACTTATCGGGGGGTATGTTACAGAAATTAAGATTAGCGCAAGCCCTTCTTACTGAACCGGAAATTTTAATACTTGATGAGCCATTATCGGGGTTAGATCCCTCAAGTAGATATCAAATTAAGAATCTTATCCGTTCTTTAAGTAAGCAAGGAAAAACTATCCTTTTTTCTTCTCATATTCTTTCAGATGTTCAAGACGTTGCAAATAAAGTTGGAATAATTAATCGAGGAAAAATATTACGAATAGGAACTCCTGAAGAATTACAAACTGAATTCAATATTGGAAATGAAATTGAAATTGAATACGCTATTAATAATCAAAAAGTTATAGAAAAAGAATCGCTGGAATGCATTCAAAATGTAGATGAAATTGCTTTAAAAAGGCAACTGTTGACCTTAAAGCCAGATTTGGACTTAGATAATGCAATTAATCAAATTCTGAATTATTTAGTTCAAAATAATTTCAAAATTCGGAGTTTTAAAACTAATAAGCCTAGTTTAGAAGATGTCTATTTACGATATGTAAGAGGTGATTTTCAATGAATTTTAGAATCTTATTTTTTGATGAATTAAAGGGATTTTATAAATCGAAAGTCATGTTAATATTGTGGTTTGGAATGCCTTTTTTAACGTTGTTATTACACTTTATTAATCCTAATTTAGAGGAATTACCTGTATCATATTTAGTTGCACTTTTAATTTCCAGTATCGGTGGAACACTTTCTGCAGCATTACTTAGTACTTCAATAGCGAATGAAAAGTCTCACCACGTGTTTGACTTGTTTTTAGTAAGACCAGTGAGTCGAACTTCCATTTTGCTCGCAAAGTTTATTGCAGTATATCTATGTTTGATTATTGCTACGGGACTATCTCTTATAATCGGATTAATCATTGATATTTATAATTTAGGGACATTATCAGAATATATCATACAAAGCACATTCGATTCCCTATCAATAAGTTTAGCTGGTATGGCAATTTCTTGTTCGATTGGAATGTTTTTTGGCATTTTATTATCCTCAGTGCCAGTTGCAGCAATTTTATCAGTCTATCTTGGAAATCAATTATCTGCAGTCTCAATATTGGCTACAATATTCATTGATATTATCGATCCTACTCTTTTCGCATTAATTATTGGTTCTTCAGTATCGATAATTTTTATAGGAATATCTATATTTGCTTTTAGTAAAAAACAATTTTAACCGCACCAAGCTTTTTTTTTCATATTTTAGACGTCTATATTAAATTTAAAAAGTTCTTGAATTCTTCGCTTTCTTCATCCTCATCAACACTACGAATTCTAAAATCAATTCCATGCGAATCTCTTATATAGGGTGCTTTTTGAGAGGCAATAAATTTCAATCGAACATTTGCTTTCTTTCCATTCCATATCCAAATATTCTTATCATAGGGATCTACAATAATAAAGATTGAGTTTGAATCTAGCATATCCTTAATGGTAGTATCTTCTAAATCAATTTGTTCTAATTCTTCATTTGTATTATTTAGCTTGAAAAGCAACAATTGAGCTTCTAATTCAGTCATATTTCTCAATATTTGGTTGTTCTTGGATTTGGTTATACTCCAAATAGCACAAATGATATCTTTAGATTTAAATATTTTTATTTATTTACTTTATTGTCAGGATTTTCTAATTTTGAAAATACCAAAATACGCTTAGTTTTTAAGATTATTTTCAAAAGTAGATTGAAAAGATAAAAATTTAGTTGCTTTTCATGTGCTATGTCCTACAAGATGAGAAACTCATAAAAATTGAAGAAAAAACGAAAATATTCAAATATGAATTTTTGAGTTCCTATATTCCAATGTGGAATAAAATACTCTGCGGAAATAAACGAAGAAAAAGAGCCTTAATTGATTCTCATGCAGGGACAGGAAAAGTAAAATTGAACGATAAAGAAATTTATGGTTCGAGTATATTATTTTTAGAAAAGACTGCTTTGAAGCAAGAACTCCTTCAGTTTTATTTTATAGAAAAGGATTATGACAAATATCATACTTTGAGAGAAATTATAGATAATGTGTGTGAAAAGGGGTTTTATTTTCCTGAAGTATATGGAAAAAAGACAACAGTTATAGAAAAAAGTGGTTTGCCTTATGAAATTAAAGTACCACTCTATACTTCGAAAGTAAAACGTCCTAATCCAGATCAAATACAAATTTTAAGAGGAGATTGTGTAAGCTTAATCGATAATATATTAGAGGAGATAAAAGATATTCCAGCCTTCTTTTTTATAGATCCATGTGGTAAATTTGCATGGGAACTAATTGAAAAAATAGGAGAAAATAGATTTTTTGATCAACAGGGGAACATGAAGCTAAATGAACAAGGTAGAAAAATTGATGGAACAGAATTATTTATCAATTTTTCCTGGGAAGCAATATTAAGAAATAAAAATAAAGATGAAAAAGACAAATTTTTTCAAGAAATGTATGGTTTGAATTGGGATGGGATGCGAGAAGCATTAAAAAAAGTAAAATCAACTAAAATAAAAAATAGAGAAAAATTTACTGAATATGATTTGTATATTGAAGTATATAAGGAGAAGTTACAAAAATATTTTGAATATGTCATTGAAATGTCGATAGTAGGCGTAAAATCTGAGAAAAATCCAATTTATGCTATGATTTTTTGTAGTAATAATGAAATTGCTAAAAATTTATATGAAAATAAAGAAGTTGCATTAAATAAAACAAAAAAAACATATCTCTACCTAAAGGAGAAATCTCTTAATAAAAAAGAATTTACCTATGAAAAATATAGAGCTTTCATGCAAAATCAGAAGTCTTTGGATGAGTTTTTCAATAAAGAAATAACATAATCTTTTTAGAATATAATTTTAATAAGATCACAAAGGTACAAGATCATGGTCGGACTTTTAATTAAGAAGATTACGGCTGGAACAAAAGAATGGGCCTCATCAAATATTAATATTTTTTTTGGTTGTCAGCACAATTGTCGCTATTGTTATGCAAAGAAAATGGCTATTAGATTTAATCGAAAATCAGAAGATACATGGAAAGTAATGGAATTAAATCCTAATAAATTATTACAGAATTTCCGAAGACGGTCCGGCCGAATCATGTTTCCTACGTCTCATGATATTATTCCAGAATTCAAAAGCGAGTGTTTTCAAGTACTTGAAAAGATTCTAGAGGTGGGAAATTTTGTTTTAATAACTACTAAACCCCATTTAGAAGTAATCAAAGCTATCTGTAGAGATTTCTTCTATTATAAAGATTTTATACAATTTCGATTTACCATCACCTCAATTGATAATAATTTACTACGATTTTGGGAAGAAGGAGCCCCAACTTTTGAAGAACGATTTGAATCTTTGAAATTTGCTTTTAAAATGAATTATAAAACCAGCGTCTCAATTGAACCTTTTTTAGATTCTAACCCTAAGAAATTGATTGATACAATTTATCCCTATATTTCTGAAACTATATGGGTTGGAAAAATGAACTATATAAGCCAAAATAAAATACCTAAAGAAGATAGAGCAAATTATAAAAAAATTAGGATGATCTATTCTCATAAAAATCTCTTATCGATTATTCACTCTCTTGAAAGCTATAAGAAAGTACGTTATAAAGACAGCATCAGGAAATATGATTTTCAAATTCCATCATATCAAGCCCCCAAGCTTTTTAATTAAGAGATGTTAGACTATTTTACGATAAATTGCATAACCATTCGTAAATAAATACGATTATTATTTCTGAATTTATATACCAAGCTTTTCAAAAATCAAGGGTTCTTTATGAGTACAAAAGTTAAAAAGGAAGAAGGTAACTCCAATGCAATAATCGTTCCTATTATTAAGGGGATGGAAGTAATAAAAATTACAATCAATGGTGGACCAATCCCTCTGAAGAGGAATATTAATTTTAAAGAATTTACAGAAAAATTATTACCACTTTTAATGGACCTTGAAAAGTTTCTAGAGTTATCTCAAATTACAATACATCAAACAAAAGAAAAATTGAAACCTGTAACATATGAAGAAGAAAAGGAATATCCTAATCAATGGGATATCTCTACAATAAAATCCTTTTGGTTTGATTTAGATGATAAACAACGAGAATTTGTAAAAATTGTGTATGAAAATGAAGAATTAGATCGTGAACATTTAACTGATGACCTGGTTAGAAAAAATGTCCTACCTAATGATGATACAAAAAAGTATAAATTAGCAGGAATCTCTGCGGCTTTATCTAGGAAGTGGAATTCATTACAGCTACAACCATTATGGATTATTAAAAAAGGAAAATACATAATGAATTTGGAAGTTATAGATCTTCTTTCCAAATTCTTAGAAAATGGAAATCATTCAAATTAGACTTTTTGAAGTTTTTGCTTAAATTACAAGATAAACCTTATATTTATCCGTGAAATATCCTATGAAATATATAATTACTACGTTAAGGCTAGCAACAAGAAAAACTAGATAAATTGGGGCATTAAAAGGGAGTATTTCGTAGACTACATAAATTAAAATTATATGAATTAAGTATAAAAAGAACGCATTTCTTCCCAAGTTTATAATTAAATTACCTCTAATCGAGATCTGAGTATAATTTTTGTTTCTATCAAAAACAATATAGATTAAATTAAATAATAACGCAGAAATTCCTACACTTAATAGAACATATGAAACAGAAACATATTGACGACTTATTTTCCAGGAATAGCTTAAGATTATTCCAGAAATTATCAATAATACCGCCCCAATTAGCATATAATTCCTTTTACTCTGACTTTTTATACTTTCATAGAAAATCGATGATAAAAGAATCATTGCACCCCAAGCAAATATACTATAGATCCCTCCTTCAACAGAATCATAAATTATATGTTCAAATCCATTCATTAAAATAAATTGATGAATAATTAATGCAATTAATGCAAATGCTAACCGAAAATAATACTTCAATTCAATTACTAATAATAAAAACAAACCAGAACTACCAAGTATTTGAAGAGTACCCCATCTAAGTATAAGTCGGTTTGCTTCGATATCGATACTGAAAATTAAACCGATTATAATGAAAATAATAAAGCGTCGCAAGTGCCGTATAATCGCATCTTTTCTACCCAATAATACTAATCGCTTACTGTAAGAAAGATGGGTATTTACGGCTAACATAAAAACAAAGAAGGGCGCCACTAAATCTACATAAGTTATCCCATACACTACAGCATGCTTACTCCATCCGGGTATATTTTCATAAGGTCTAAGAGTATTCACAAAAACCATTAGGATTATAGATATTCCTTTAAAAATATCTATACTCAAATACCGTTTAGAAATCTTTACCTCACTCTTCGATTCTGACATTAATTTGCATTGTTTTAGTAAATATTTAATTTAGATAATAGAAAATGCGGTATAAAGTTTTATTAATCTCAAAACAAATATAGAATTTATTTAAATAAAATCATCTATAATAATAAGCTAATTATATAACAAATTAAAATCAGGGGATGAATGGTAAATCATGACAGTAACTAATAATAGAAATAGACACATTCTTAAGGCAATCGCTTTAGACACAGGTGGTACAATGACAGATAGTTTCATAATTGATGAAAATGGCTCTTTTACAATAGGTAAGGCATTAACAACTGGAAAAGAGGAATCAATAGGAATATTCAACTCAATAGCAGATTCCTTACATGAATGGGGTACAACTTTAGGAGAGTCAGGTAAGGAAGTAGAAGCTTTGGTATATTCTGGGACTGCAATGTTAAATAGATTATTAGAGCGTGAAGGAAATAGCAATATTGGAGTTATTGTAAATGCTGGATTCGAAGATCTTCACCGATTGGGAAGAGCTTTACAGTGCTGGATGTGGCTCGATTATGGAGGTAGATTACATGCTCGTGAACATGAGCACCCAAAGCCTTTAGTTCCAAGAAAAAATTTTAAAGGTGTAAGAGGAAGAATAAATTTTTGGGGCGAAGAATTAATACCTCTTTATGAAAAGGATGTAGAAAAAGTAGTTGAAGAATTAATTGAAATGGAAGTAAATAGCATTTGTGTTTGTTTACTCTGTTCTTATATGAATGCTAACCATGAAATGGAAGTGGAACGCATTGCAAAAAAGGTTATGGAAAGTAAGGGAAAAAGTATACCAATAATTCTCTCATACGAACATAATCCTATAAGAGGCGAAACGCCTAGGCTTAATGCACTCCTAATTGAACAATATGCGGCAGAACCTTCTAGAGATCAATTAAAGGGTATTGCAAAAAGATTTGAAAGAGAGGGAATAGCAGCTCCTCTTAGAATCCTAACAAGCTATGGAGGGACTATGTCTCCTTATTCAAAATCACTAATTCCAACTATGGTATCAGGACCTATAGGTGGTATGATCGGAAGCAAATTTATAGCTGAGAGATATGGAATTAAGAACCTAGTATCTTCAGATGTCGGAGGAACGAGTTTTGATGTAGGTTTAACCATGGAAAAATATGTACCAACAAAATGGGAAAGTTCCCTTGGAGGATTTATTCTCAATATTCCAATGATCGCTTTAGATTCTATAGGAGCGGGTACTGGGATGTATGTTCGATATAATGATATTTCTGGAAGACTAGAGTTTGGTCCTGAATGTGCGGGATATCTAATTGGAGTATGTAATGAGCAATCAGGAGTTGAACAAGTTACCATGACGGATTGTAGTTTAATTCTTGGGTATTTAAATCCAGAATACTTTCTTGGAGGTAGAGTTCCCTTAAATAAAAATCGTGCTTATAAATATATTGAAGAACAGTTAGCCACACCTATTAAAGCAGATACTTATGATACGGCAAGGGGTGCTTTAGATTTAATTGAGATAAATATGAAGAACCATCTTAATGGAATGATTCAAGGACTTGGATTCCGGCCTGAAAACTATGTTCTTATAAGTTTTGGAGGGGGAGGTCCACTTCATGTAGCAGGATATTCGAAGGGATTAACTTTTCAAGATATCATGATCCCAGAATGGGCTCCAGCATTCTCCGCTTATGGATGCGCATGTGCAGATCATTCATACCGACATGAAATTTCAGTAGATTTGGTTATTGATCCCGAGTGGGCAATGAGTGGATTTGTTGCATCCATGCTTAGTTCTACGTGGAGCGACTTGAAGGATAAGATAAAAAGTGAATTTGAAAAGGAAGGGAGAGATCCTAATAAAATGGAGTTTAGACCGTCGCTTAAATTACAATATTTTGGAATGTTAAAAGATTTAGAAGTAGAGTCACCTGTTGAGGTATTAACGGCGGAATATTCGCCAGAATTAGAACGATTTGATTCCCCTGAATTAAAAGAAATCCTTCAAAGGTATGATGATCTTTTTGAAAGAATCTTCCGAAGAGGAACTAAAAGTCCAGAACTAGGGTATCATGTAACTAAAGCGGTAGGGACTGGCGTGATACCCGTACCTAAACCTAAATTACCCAAATATGAGTTAGGTAACAAGAAACCAAATGGTGAAGCCTCAAAAGGTGCAAGAGAGACTTATTGGGATGGGAAATGGCATGAATCTTCGATTTGGGAAATGAAGTTGCTTAATTCAGGAAACATTATAGAAGGACCAGCTGTCATAGAAGCTCCTGCAACTACATTAGTAGTGCCCCCAAATTATCAAGTAAATCTCGATAAACATAGAATTTTTCATATGGAGGTTAAATAAAAAATGGGAAGAAAACCAATTGGATGGAATGGAAGGACTCTTAAAGAAATGCTTGAGGAGAGTGAGAAAAGATTAAAAGAAAAAAATAGTTATTATGGCATCGAAAAACTTATTTTAAAAGAGCAAAACCCTTTTAGATATGAACGTGCATATGCCAGTTTAAGAGGTGCCCTTGTATCAGCAAGAGAAACGGCTCTTCATGTAGCAGCATCACCAATTGTAACTGAAATCGGAGAACTTTGTTTTGGACTTTACACTCCAGAAGGGGACTCTATTGCAGTTTCAACTGGCATCTTAGTTCATGTTCATACCATGAGTGAAGGGATCAAGTTCATGATTAGGGAAGGATATGAAGATGATCCAACAATAAACCAAGGAGATATATTCCTAAATAATGATCCTCAATGTGGAAATGTCCATACGACTGATGTACAAACGTTAATACCCATTTTTTGGAAAGATGAGTTAATAGGCTGGGCTGGTGGAGTTACTCATCAAATTGATATAGGCGGGATTACTCCAGGCCATACATTAGTCTCATCAATTCAGAGATTTGATGATGGAGTCTATTATACTTGTCTAAAAATAGGATCTAATGATAAAATTTGGCGAGATCATATGATCACCGCTAAAAAATCAGTTAGAAGCCCCATGTATTGGGAATTAGACGAAAAATGCCGCCTTTCAGGAGATTTAATGATAAGAGATGCTGTTTATGACTTCATAGAACAAGAAGGAATTGATTTTTATAAACAATTTATCAGAGAAGCAATTGAGGAAGGAAGACAAATTGTCCAAAAACGAGTAAAGGAACGACTAATTCCAGGAAGGTACAGAGCAGCTTCTTTTATGGATTTACCGATGAAAAATCAAGCATGGGTTCCAATTGCAAGAGTTGATAAGATATCTAATCACCCTAATGAAATTATTGTAAAAGAAGATGGAACATTTTCATTATCGTTTGATGGAGCTAGCGCAGGAGGAGCAAATGCCTTTAATTGTGACAAAGGAGCGATGGAGGGAGGTCAGTGGGTTTTATTAACGCAGATTCTTATCTATGGCGACAAAGTTAATGATGGAGCATATTATGCTGTTGATAAAGACTATCCATTAGGTTCATGGGCAAATCCCAACGATCCATATCTTTCATATCAAGCACCATGGGGAAATTTAATACCTGCTTATACAACGATGATGAAATGTTTATCTTATGGTTTATTTGCTAGAGGATTTAGGGAAGAGGTAGTTCCAGG